>JAABUL010005090.1_pt1 | contig 16790 bp, 17 predicted proteins | sample 5559151 | NCBI WGS metagenome assembly JAABUL01 (sample SAMN10711876, study PRJNA513368) | rock metagenome | isolation source: Antarctica rocks | place: Antarctica: Victoria Land, Pudding Butte sud | reverse complement strand
AGCTAAGAGAGGTAAGAGGGAATTGGGGGAAGGATGGGGTAGGTGGCTTGATCAGCATGGATGTTTCATAGGGTTTTGGGTTTGGAGAAGGTAGGGAGGTACGGGAATCTAAGGGGGGTAAGGTGAGGAAGATTGTGCGTGGTGTTTAGGGTCAGTATGTGGGGAGGTAGGGGGAAGGTAGGCTGTGAACGGTGGGCTTAGGTTTAAGGAATGCGGATAGGGGGACTGGGGGATATAAGGGGGAGGTGAATTGTAGGTTGGGATAGGGTCGGGGTGCACGAGAAAGGGGGAAGTAGGTGTGGATGCTGTGGGTGGTGTTCGCGGATGTGGATAGGGTTAGTTTATAGGAGAGTCGGAGGGCGAGGTTACTTGTGGGTTATGGGTAGTGAACGGAAATTGGGCTTTGAGTCTTGTGGGCTTGATCTGGAATGGGGGGCGAGAATGGTTGCGTTGTTTTTGGCTTTGGGTCTTGTCCAATTGTAGGGGTTGTGGGTGGTGTGAGCTCTGGGTTCTAGGTTCTGGATTCTGGGTCGTAGTAATTGGGTTTGGGTTTTGGAGGTTTGAATTGGGATGGGGGAGAGTGGTTTGGTTGGGGGGCTTTGAGAGAGTGGAGCGCTGTGGGATGTTCTGTGAGTGGGATGTGGTTTATTGGTTTGAGGAGGGGGTGGGATGTTGGCTGGATGGATGGGTGAGTTGGTTCTAAAATGGTACGTTGATATGTCAGCGTGTTTTCAGTCGTGTAACGAGCATTCTTGTTTAGTGTCATGATGCTTGGGTCATAATATCATCATGTTGTCAGACTCGCTCGGTCTGTCTTTATCATGTCTCATTACGTTCATCATTTATTCATGGATATAGCCATGATGACGGCTATATCATAGACGTCGTCTACTAGCCGGACCATCCATCACTGCTGTGAACTTCGCTGAGACAGTATGCGAGAGAATTGTGAGATGTTCATGGATCTTGATGAGTGGAGATTGCTGGTACTTTCATTCCATGATGGAATGTGAGGGATGTTGACGACTGTGCAGTTAAAGGGTAGGGTTTGCGTCTGGTTTATCTTGCGAACAATGAACGTGCACGGTTAAGCTGGCAAGTAAAACCATGCCTCCTGTAGAAACCTATGTCCGATATCATAGGATATGTTCCCCCACATAGGTATGACTACCCAACGACCATCTGACTTGTGGACCTGCTTTAATTAGATGACAAGGCATTTGTCCTACTCTCCCGACGGATGGTCCTTTCCATAAGCAAGTATCCTCTTGCACTTCTCACAGTCTACGTGATACTCGCGAGCGGGGAAGCAGTTCCAGCAGTAGTAGAGCTTCGGATCGGTAAGGCCTACTAGTGCGGTGAAGAGATCTGCTGCGGGAGCACCATCTGCCAAGCCCGACGTGATCAATGCCATAAACTCGGGACTCTTGTGGAGGTCGTGTCTTCGCCGCTTCAAGACTGGAAAGAGAAGATTCCGAAGCGTCTGGTCCGATGTGCTCTCATAGACTGTCCGGAGGACCCCAACCAACCCGGGAATGTCATCCGAGCCGCTGGTGAGTTGAACCGGTTCCAGCTGGAGGGCCAATTTGGTCTTGGCTAAAACTTTGAGGAAAGAGATCATGTACATGTCGGCTGCAGCGAACATTCGTATGTTGAACCTCATCTTATTGTGGACGCCGTCGTCCATAGATCCCTCATACTCGCAGGTATAACACGCCTTGAGCAATTGTTTGATAATCACCGGATCTCCCTCCTCCAGTGTGATGTGTCTAGAACGGCCTTCCTAGATGTGCCAGTATCTTCAGTCTCGAGAATGTCGTGTGATACTATCGGATCGCTATACCTCAAACGTATTCTCCTTGCAGGCATTCGCGAAGAATCCCGAGCGCGAACACAGGATACTACGGTGCACCAACCAACGCTCACCGGAGCAATCGACAACGAGATCAGAAAAGTTGCCGGTTTCGAAGAGCCTGCTGTCATTAGAACACAAAGCCGCAGAATGAAGGATACCACGGACATTGCAAGTTCTTGGCTGAGCTGAGTTTGAGCCACAATCGACGTCTCGGTCGCGGGATGAGAGCTCATCATGAATGGAGAGATAAGCTGAGAACAATCTGGTTATGGAAGGAGATGGATCCTCTGCTTGAAGGGTGTAAAAGAGTCAGTGGGATTGGATTTCGCATTGGAGCTTTGTTGGATTTGCAGATGGGGTTTTAGCTAAGTTCGAAGTGTTGAGAAGGGAATTAAGGTTCACTAGACCTCATCAGTCCAGATTGGGGACTACATATGGAATGAATTCGAACTTTTGACGCTCTTTAGATGCAGACTGTCATCGGCGCGCTCCAAAAAAATTACTGATAATCCCTAGAATAATCAACCGCGTCTTTCAATTTCGTCGAGTCTTTGCCCCTCTGTGTAATGCAGCATCATCATTGGGCATTTTCGGCGTCCATAGTTGGAATTTAGGTCTTCTTTCAGTCATTCAAGGCTTTTTCATCATGTATTTATGGGACTCCCTTAAGCGGTCTTTCGATCTCTTACCGAGTGGCCGAGACGGGAACCACCTGTAACACTCTAATAATTACGGTGATCAAATTTCGAACTCCATTGTTGCGCCAAATCTCGTGGTGACGGGCGCCGATAATGTAAAGATTAGAAGCAATTTTCACGAAGCTGGGAAGAACACGCAGTTTGGTCTGAAGGCTTGCGACTACAGAACACTGGGCAGATAATCGGTGTTATGTTTCGTTGCCGATGAGAGCCGACGTGGTTTGAAAGGAACCAGAATGCCCATGAGGAGGACTGATAAGAAGTAGAAGAAGAGGATATGCCAGAAGGTCAGCTTGATGGCTTGAGTAATCACATTTCAAGCATTTTGGCTTCGCTGAATATGGCACCTACGAGCTCGAAGTCTATACATGCAGAGGATGCGGCCGTAAAGGTGCTCAATAGACCTTGAAAGCTCCCTTTGGGCCCCTGCATATTTCTAATAGGGATGTTAGGTGGGGAAGGAACGAGAACCGGGAGCGATCCTGGCAACCATTGGTTCCTTTTGAAGGATAGCAGATTTCCAAAATTTGACAATGCTTGCATGGATGCACGGAAACAAGAGGTAATTAGAGCACAACGATGCTAATACACCAATTGATGGAGGGGTAATTCTCTTAGTGCTGACAGGCGGTATATATGGGCCTGATCACCCCATTTGTATTGCTTCCTTACTATGTGTTCAGGTAGTTAAATCCTAGCGTGCCAAGGGACACTAAGCAAATTACATGTTTGATACCACTGGTGCTTCGTAGAAAGTAGGCAGAATATAACGTTACACGGGCGAATATATGTAGACCCTTCTGGAAGAAACGTGAAATTTAATTAGCGTCTACCAAGACGCTAGGATTTAACATGCCACCTACGTGGTAGCAACCCCATATAGCATGACAATACCAGACGAATGGATTTGCGAACAAGTCTTGCTCTTGTGATGGCGATGATGTGGGGTAATGCCAAGACCACTAGAGCTAGAGTAGATAGCGCCATGAGCACCACGTGACCACCGCGTCGAAGATTTCCTCTCCCTTAACAGCCAGCATGTCAATGATCTATTACCAAGTCTTCCATGTATCGCGTTCCCTATCTCTTTCGATGGCCCTCAAGGTTCCGTAGAAGAGCTCGTCGCTCTCGCATCGCAACGATGCTCACCCTTCTGCTTGTTATATCCGTCCTAGTCTTACCTTTCTATATGATATATAAGCCGCCTCATTTCCTGATTCGCTATTGCCAATACCGATGGCCGTACGTTCTCTGGCGCGTTCCAATTTCTTCGAAGGTCATCGCTCTCACAATCGATGATGGGCCGAGCGAATACACCAATGAGATAATGCAGATCCTTGCTGCCAACGGTGTAACAGCTACTTTCTTCATCATCGGATCCCAGGTCGCGGGGCGCGAATCAATGCTAGAGGACCTGATTCGCAATGGAAATGAGCTGGCCAATCACGCTATGCATGACGAGCCAAGTCGGTCCTTGAGCGATACAACTCTAACTGAGGAGCTTCGGTCCGTGGAAGAGATGATCGACTCCGCATACGCTGCTGCTAATGTAGAGCGTCCTCCCAAATACTTCCGGCCAGGCTCTGGATTCTTCAGCGAACGTATGCGTAAAGTACTGGACATCTTGAATTACCAACTGGTTCTTGGCAGCATCTACCCACATGATCCGCAGATTCCTTTTTGGCGTGCCAATGCCAGACATATACTGAGTATGATACGGCGCGGAGGAATCATCATTTGCCATGATAGAAGGATCTGGACGCCTCCTATGTTACGGGAAGCCCTTCCTGAATTGCGGCGGAGAGGGTATCGTGTTGTTACTATCACAGAGTTGTTGAAGGAAGCGGCGAAATGAAAGAAACAAACGTGATTTCCTGGTATCCTGCGTACATCAGCAAACCCTTTTTGGGGAAAGATGGCAAGTAGTGGCCCGTGAAATGCAGACTAGGCGTTGTCTTGGTGCGTTCTCTGGAAAGGTAGCCAGAGAGCTTTTATACTTGTGCATTTGCTGCCAGGGAATTGGACCACTGGAAGAAGTTCAAGCTTCGGATCCACCAAGTATCGATCGAGACTGTGGGGCATTGGAAGATGGGATTGCCGTGTGCTCTACCAAGTCGTGCGCTTCCAACAGACTAGGCGCCCATGCAACCAGGCACTCTGGATCTATGCGGTCTTTCGAAGCATAAACCCCATATTGTGCGTCATGAATATAAGCGACACCGAAACGTCTTCTTCAAATCGCGGCCTTTCGAAGCATGAATCCCATGATGTGCGTCAATTGCAACAGGGAACTAAGGGCCAATGCGTAACGGTCCGTCCGTGATACTCTCTACCGTGTGCTCCATATTGGTGATAATCTAAGATGAGAAGGCCGACAGATCACTTGATTGGGATTCGGCTCATGATAAGTACACTTAAAGGTTCAGCCATATACCCGACGACGATCTGAAGCATGAGGATGGTCCAGAGTCTTGCATCCCTTGCTATCTATCTTACAGCGTATATCATGCGATCTTCACTGATGAGCTGCTGGACGCCTTGGGTACTCACCTTCCCTATGTTGACCAATGCCGCTCCGACCACCACGTTGTTGTCAAATCTTAGGGGAACCCCTACAAGTACTAATATCTTGCATTTCGGACAGCTGGAGTCTTGTCCATTGCCCGCAAGACTAGTGGTTACCACGCGCAGTCTTTCGATATACACCACGACGTCCAGCAATATCACAAACGTCAGAAAATGCACCTACAGATACACCAATTGGTACTCTTTCCCACCATTCCCTGCCACCGCAGAGTCCCTCCTCAGCTTCTACGCAGCCATACGCGTCAAAGCAATCCGAGCAGTTGCCGCGTCTCGCGCTCGCTATCTCTGCTTTAAGAGCGGAGCCCTACAATTCATCCTCTCATGCACATCACAGCCGATACCGTTGGATATTGTAGAAGACATCATAAGATACATGGAAATATGGATCAGATCGGGCCTTTTGGGACTCGGGAAGTTCGTGCTTTAGGTAGGCTAGGTATCTGGAATGTATATGGATATTAGTACGATGTCGAGAGCGGCGATTTGGGGTGCCGCTATATAACATTGTTGGCTGAATGGGAGAGATCGTGGTAAAATTGAGCCAGAAGGGACGAAATCTACCAACTTCACAAGGGTTTGAAGGCGATGTCTTTGGATCTTGGTGATGGGTATAGGTTCTGCGGGTCTTATTTCCCTCTTGATGCTTGCGATATTAATCTAGGAAGAACATTGGGTAGAGAGTTACGAACCGCGAACCATTCAACGTTCACTTTCTCACACGGCTACCAAGTCCTCACGCCCTTTGAAGGCGTAGGAGAAACAATCATCGTCCAATCTGCATCTTAAATTCCTTAACTTCACCTAGCCGGCACTAGCCGCCTAGCTTGACATAATTCAATGTTTGCCTGGCTCAATTTTGTTCATGGCGATCCTAACCTCATCTATCCAGTCACCACAATAAGCACTCACAATACGCTTGATAAGCTGCTATCGTAAACGACAGTCTTCTCAATGACGACGGTAGGGCACGATGTATCTGGCTTATGAATGGCGCGTAAATCAACGCACGTAAAGAGATTGTGCTATTCGCGCGTATAGTTTATAGTGATCGAGCCCTTGGGTTTGGTCAGTTGCGTTTATTGACGCTGCGGGATGGTAGGCAGACGTTAGCAGCATGATAGCTTATGCTATGGTTCTTGTGGTATATATGGGGACGATGGTGATTAGATTGGAAGGTTTTCATAGTAGTAGCGAGAACGAAGAAATGCACATCGCTGGGGTAACACAGACGGGGAAAGGTGTTGGAACCAGCGGACTCTGGTATATATTGATAGCGAAGCCTAGTAAATTGAAAGCGCGTGGCTGATACTAAGATGCAAACCGAAGATCTGTGTTCTGCTCGTTTTGGTCTGAAGAGCTGGCCCGCCCAGGTCGAGGCAGTGATTCTCATAATGAGCCGAACGTTTTGGACAAGGTACCCCATAATTCTCTATTCCCTGAATGAATGAATGTATGCCTGTCAACGTATCGCGCCTGTGGGTCAAGCAACCCTGACGGTACTTATCTCCGCTTCCATATATGGTGTTCAAATACGAAATGTCGATATGTAGGCGAAGTTTCCATTGTGAGGAAAAACGATGTGTAATGGCTTTTCACCAAATCAACCGTGCCCGATCAAGTAGAACAACTGTCATCGGTGAGGTCCAGATCTTCATCAACGTTTGTTCTGCTCCAATAGTTCTGTATCTCGATTTCCCACCACGAGATTACAACGCTGCTCAAGGAGGATGCTAGCAGAATCATTTCGCAATTGGCATTGCCTTGACCGTCGGTCTCAACCGTAGGCCGGTTCACATATGAGTCATCAGCCATATTCATAACACAGTGGAGACACTTGGTGAAAGGAACCAAGTCTTGGTCTTTCGGACTAATCATGGCATAGAGTAGGAGAGGCTGGCCTATGATAAACTTGCATACTTTGGTGTTGTCCAACAGTATCCATATACTTGATTTGTCTCCTAAAGTATTAAGGAATCTCTGAGTGTTGTTCACGGATTCTCTACTAATAGATCGAGTGACGTAGTCGTAGGTCCACGAAGAATCGACGACTAGCGATAGGGAAGTCCAAGTCTCATCTAAGTGCTGGTCTGTATGTTCACAATATCGTGTCCTCGCTATGCGTTGCAACTTTCGGAACAGTAATGGCAGATGGAGCCAATGCGTGCTATTCTGGCCATCCTTAGCGAGGTACTGCAGCAGATACGCCATCTCCAGTTCTTTCTCGTCCGATTCTTGAATCAAAGTCTGCACCGATCGTATTTTGGGTGTCTCACAAAAGTCGTCAAATTGAAGACCTTTGGTCATACTTGCGTTCTTCAACCCACAGAGATCTTGATAGCCGCATCCTGTGTATGAGATATATCCACGAACAACATGGACCCTAAATATTGCTTCTGGGGGTCATTCGGGATCCTCTACGGCATAGTAGTAAACACAAATCCCATTGCCAACTCTGGCCAAAGATTCTGTAGTGGGCAGTGCTTCGGCCTTAGGAGGAGTTCCGAGCACCGAAACGCCAGAAAGTACGTGGAAGATAAGATCTATCCCCCGAGCTGGATAATCGCAGCTCATCATAGATTGGTACCATGGTCCGTCCACGGGCCCAGGAGACATGTTTGAGTGTGACTGCCAGCTGTACAAATTGGCTAAGCCGGTGATTGAAGCAAGAATGTCGTCATCGATATCTGCACCGATCAATATCCATAGGTAGACGACGATGGTTTCAGCCATGATACGCAGGCAGACACGATTGTCATTTTTAATCTGTTTCCCAAATCTTCCACCATGAAACGCACAAGAACACGCCTCCTCAATGGCCTGGAGTGCGCATCGGCCCGTTTCGGCAGTACCTTTCTGCTGCAAAGGCGAGCTGGCAGGCCAACAGGCACTAAGCTCAGGCAAGCGCCGTGCAGCAGATTCTAAGTACCCGTGACCACCTCCATTGCTATAATAACGAAGCAGAGGGTTGACAGGATGGCTGGACCAGAAATTGTTCAGACCCAAGTCTTTGTGATCATGGACTTGTAACGTAGACATGCACTTTAGCAAGCTAGTGAAGTGCAGCCCAGTGTCGCCATCTAGAAGGGCATCAATATTGCTATGAAAAACATCATGAAGAATAGTGGACCATGATCCTTGCCAATTCAAAATACTGATCCCACCGAGCGCAGGATCCTTCTGTAGCAGACTTTGGCCGTTTGGAACAAGGGAAGTCTTGCTCTTGAGCAGACTGTTTTGGGTTGCCACTCCAGTGGTACCAGACAGAAGTATTGTAACAGAAGGGAGACTTGAGACACTGCCTCTCGAACGATAAAGGTAAAAGCCGTTCAAATCACAGATCCCAACATCCAGTGAGAGTATCCATTCGGCAAACGCTGCAAGCCAGGCGCAGTCAAGTCCCCCAGAGAAGACAGAATTGACCAGGCCGCGTTTGGAGATCCGAGCCAGTATTAAGATGGCTTCAGCCAGTGCTGAAGGTGTTGTCGGTGTGCAACGATTCCCTACGGTATCAGGCGATGAGCCGGAAATTAATCGACGAAAACCGTTGACAAGCATGACAAAGTGAGCTGAACTCAAGATACCAGCACACAGTTCCACAAGAGCTTTCCATTGCCGCAGGGCAGGGCTGAAAGACTGAGGCGCTTTGCAGAGCACGCAAACCTCTCTCAGGACCTTCGCCGCAAATAAAGGCTCATAAGTTGTGGAAAGCGCTGCACATACAGCAACCAGAGTCAGACCTTCTTCGGTATCCGCAAGGTCCGTGACAACCTCTTTGATCCCAAAGCCGAACCAGATTAGATCTCCATAGGAACCATATCGCTTGAGTTTAAGTATAGCGTCGGACATTCGCTCTTGTCCGGTTGGTTCCAAAGCGAAATTGAAGCAAATTGCTCTACCGACTTGAAGAGTGAATGCATCGACGCCAGCTCTTGAGAGTCTTGAGAGCACAGCGACCGAAAATTGCACGCTCGTATTGGACAAAGCTACCCAGTCAACAGAACCTTGTTGCGCGAATTGAGCACCGGAGGGCACTAAGGGGCCTGACATAGCTCCAGCGTAGAGCGAGTCATTCGCGGTATAAAGAGAAGCAAAAAGGGTAGCAAGACGTTTACGGAGAATGAGCAATCTGTCTGAAGCTGTGCAGCCTTGCTGTGCAGGCTGCAGCCCCAGACTGCGGGCTATTGGCGATATCATTGGTCCAGACTGCCCAAGGTGCATGAACTATTATCATAGCGGCGACCGATCCTTCTCGCCTGGAAGATCGTCCACAATCCTACACCTGCAGAACATCCCGCATAATAAAGCTCTCGAACGCGAGGGTCGTCGGTGGCAACAAGGCGGGATGTCTGCTTCTGCAGCTCATGCCATTGCGATGCTACTTGCGGCGACACTCAACTAATTTATCGCGAGTCGTCAAGACAAACACCCGTACTGTGTAAATCTCACTGTTGTAGGTTGTCTGAAAGCAGAGACGACAGCGGCCAGAAAGAGACCGCCGATCGTTCACAATTACAACCCTGCTTTTCGGCACCGTCTTTGCCTTTGCTTTTTCCAGTAAGGCATCTTTTGGCAAGCATCGAGCCCTTTCGACACATGGAGATGTTGAGGCATGCGTAAGGTCACTTGCTTGGAGAGGTGTTGTTGCATGCCCTCATCTTGAAGCGTGAGTGGCGTCTGAGCATGCGGTCACACGTTTTTCCGGCTCCGACCTTGGCACACAATGATTTCTCCGACGGTCACATACTCACTCGCTCAGTCTCTTGCACCAAGGCACCTGTTGTCGGGAAAAATGGTTCTTACTGAAACCATATCCCATACCAAGTGCGTCACAGTCTGCTTACTGAAAGTATATTTAGCCCTCGAACGCAAAAATACACTGATACCACCAACAACAACACTAAATAGTCGGCCCGAGCCTACCCCGCAATCAAAACCCGCCCGTTCGGGCTATCTAGTTTACCGACCATTAGTCAGTCTTACTACGATGCCGCTCGTGGCATCGTCAACTCTCCAATGAAGCTAAAGCGTCCACAACGTCAATTACATGACGAGTAATACTTAAGCCGCCGTGTCCGTTTTGAATTGCATCTAAACAGATGTTTCCTTGCTATACCCGTGAATTTGTTCCTCCATTCCAGAGCTTTCACAAAGCGGCGAATTTGTGACAGCTAAACCCACCAAGAACCACAGCAAAAGACCAAAATTCCATAAAACCCTGCTCACTATGCCCACTCCGTACCCCATAGTCCTCGCTGGTGCACGGGCCCAAATTATGCGTTCAGTCATCGAGCTTTCAAAGCCTGAATGCGAACGTCCGCACTTTCCTAACTCCGACACAACTACCCAGTTCTGATCAGCTCGCACAGCACTCCACGCCGTCCTCTCCACCAAAGCGGGCGCAACTGAGATCCCAGCCATCCTCCGCGGCGAAACACCTACGAGCAGCGATCCGGAAGCTGCAGAGTTTGGCAGTCATGATTACTCCAAGAGACCGGTTGCGATTCTTGTGGGAGGGGGGTATGGGGAGGAGGATGTGAAGGTGATGAGGGATGCGTGCGAGGGGTGCTTGAATGTGCTGTGGCTTTTGAATGATAAGAGTAAGCCGACGGGGGTGGAGCCGGGGCCGGGGCCTGAGTATGCGAAGATTATAATGGGGAGAGTGAAGGAGTTGTTGAAGAAGCTGGAGAACGAGGGGAAGTTTGGAAAAGATGGGGTTTGTTATTATTGAGAGAATGCGAACCGAACGGTTCGTGATGTTGATTATCATGATTTGCGGTGCGATGGCGGTGGACAATCTTGGCACCTTGTCCTGTGTCTTGTGATGGAATAGACTTCCTCAGACAGAATCGATGCCGCCAAGCTGATCGTTCATCATTATCCTAGCATTTTCTCCGTACAGATCACAGGAATGTTCGATGGCAATCTTTCCCCATTCATGTCCATTGGTCTCACGCTTGGGAGCACGATCAATCAGCGTCTGATGATCTCTTGTCTCCCTTAGCTTCGCAATTCCTCTCGTTTGTCGTCCGTATTGATCTGTAATGCTGGGGGAGAACTCGACCCAAGTGCCTAGTATGCCACGACTCCAGCTCTCAAAGTCAAAGTCGAATGCCGTATCTCCGCGTCTGATGTCGAAGAATGAATAAGGTCACCAGAGGCATCCCGATCGCGAGCATAAGCACCAATATGAGGCTGATACCATTCTCTGGAGGGACCCATCCAAGGTTACCATCAACCGCACTGATGTAGAAAAGAACGAAGTCGAACGTTCCATGTAGAAAGACTGGGAGCCGCATGACCTGCCACAAACTCATACTCTCCCCACGAAGATCCCGCCGGATCACATTGATCGCTAGTAGACAGCTTGTCATTGCGTGACCAGGCGCACCAAGGAATGCACGCTGGAAAACGAAAATGGCGATCTTAGGTCCACTTTCCGATTGACATGCTTGATATATGAATGCCACACTCTCCACTGTACCCATCCCCAGCGCAGATGCCATGGCATATGTAACATAATCTGCCTCGCTGGTCACGGCACGAAACCGACGGACAGCCATCAATGAACAATACTTCACTCCTTCCTCCACCATCGCTACTGCGATGTAGCTACCCAACACGAGAAATAGCACATACTGCCATCGCGAAACCATATGCTTCCTGATATCTTTATGTTGCGTACTATACCCATCAATGGCACCGGCGCGATCCTCGTTCTGCAGATTCCATTCGTCGAGATATGTCTTCGTCTCGGACCCAAAGAGCAAGATCGCAAAGCCATACGACAGCACCGATTCGAGGGCTAGGACAACTACCATTCCAACCGTGCCGGCGCCAAGATACGAGCATATTATGGTCTCTGGATCCACGGACGGGCCTCCGTCTGAAGCATTCCAACTCCAGAAGAGCCACACGGTCGGCAGTAACAGGATGGGAAATAGTGCAGCGGTCAAAGGTGACAGGATCAGCAGAGTGCCTAGCGTTGCTAACAAGGTGAGAGCACACAGTATTCTGACTGGCAATGATATGCGTTTGACCAGCTTTGGTAACGGGCTATTCTTTGCAGTAGAAGGATTGTGACTCGCCATATTTTACTGATCGCTAGATGCAAGTATTTGGGATAGTCAAATATAGGTTGGCAGATTGAATAGGAGGGGACAAGAATTGGGGTGATAGGTAGTATATCTCGCCTTGTTGACGGTTTTTGGATTCAGCTGAAGCCTAGCTTCTAATTTGTTTTCGTGGTCCACCGTAGAAGGCTTGGCGCGATGCGAACAGAGAGTGCAGACGAACTACATTACTCACTTAGGTAGGCAGAAACTACAGTCTTGGAAAGAAGCGTGTTGAAATCTTCGCAATGGATGAGAAGATCCGCGCTTAGAAGTCTCAAGGAGTGGGGATTTCTGTCTTTGCCTCGACTCTCATGGTCTCATCATGAAGGGATTTGAAACCGTGAATATCATGTGATCATATAATCGTTACGTATATACAACGTCATTTGACATACCTATACACCCTTAGTTCCCCTTCCTCCTGGAAAGTATTTCCCTTTTCGGTCCGCATCCCTTCCAGCATACAAATCCCCCATGACCGGCGTCTCAACCTCCAAACTCGTAATACAACAGTGGCCGACTCCATTCTCCACCCCCACCACCCCCCACATCACCCCCTTCCTACTCGCATCCACATCCTCATTCGGCCTATGGCACGCAGCGCTGATCGCCGCACTGCAGCTCCCTACCAGCGGGATACCAGGCTTATATCTCCTGAAGCCCATGCCGATACCAAGAAGTACGACAATGGTTCCATAAATGATGACGGTGATGATGGCGATGGAAGAGTATCCTACAGTGGAGATCGAGCCGTAAATGTCTTCGGCGCCGTCTACTGTGAACGCTGTCACACGCGCCAGGAACAGGGATTGGGAGACGAGCCAGTGGAGTGTGCCGGAGAGTATCAGAAGAGGGATGCCGTAACGGTAGGGGAGTTGCAGCCGGTATGTGCATCTTTGTTCGCCAACAGGGCTGGTGACACGTAAGGGCTTTCGCTTGTGGGCGTAGCCGGTCCATTCGTCTGCGAGAAGCATGCATGTGAAGAGGCCGTTGTACGTGAGAAACAGGAAGGAGAGAAGTGCTTGTGGCGAGTTGGCAATGAGTATTGTGAGCATAAGTCCACCGCTTCCTGTCATACTGCTCCAGTTGACCATCTGCTCCGATGTTACGGTGCCATAGCCTAAAGCCCAAAGATGCGAAAATTTGTTGGTAGTGAGTTGGCTCGTATTCATGCCCATGAAAGAAAGTAGAAGAGCAATCAATATTGTGAGGCTGCAGAGTGTGTTGCAGATAAGCCACCTATAGGAATAGAAGTCAGCATTTGTGTCCTGGAGCGGGATCTCAAGTCATCAATTGTATCAACTGGTTTTGAAAACACTCATGCGTGGTGGGTTGGTAGATTTGTTTGGCCCAGATTGCTTACCGCCGTAGAGTGGCACTGTTGAACCAGCGATGGGACTTCGTCTGCCACTTTTTGGCCCCAGGTACCCATTTCTTCGTGGATTCTGTCTCTTTTTCGCGAGTGTTGACCGATGGTAATTGTCTACCATCATTGTGATTCGTTGGATACGAATAGGTGGATTTATCCCCTTCGTTATGATCTCGTGGGTTGAATTTCGCGTGCAAGGTACCTCCTTTCTTATTTCGTGCAAAGGAGAATTTATTGGCCAGGCACATATTTTCTGTCGTTGGGTCGGGATGATCTAGGAACGAGGCTAAAGCGTCTCCAAGGGTCACTAGTGGCTGTGACTTGTGATACCATAGTGTGAGGACCATACAGATAGTCTTCACAAGATTGCAGCCTATGACGATACCCATGATGACCAAGCTAAACTGCAGCCTGCAGCGTTCTTCTACTGGATCACTGAAACAATAGTCGACGGACAGATTATTCCGAGGGTTCAAGGAGTTGTAATTACTCCCTGAATTGTTCTGCAAAGTCCAAGATGAAGCCTCGGAGATCATACGCCCAATGTCGCAGTCCTGTTGGCTTCCGGTGTTTTGCGTGCTCTGACAAATCCATTCGTATGATGGTCCGCCGCCACTGAGCCCAGCTCCAGCAGTATCAATGCTAGTGATGTAGACAGCAGGATTGGTTGCATTGAGATCCGCGGATATCGCCACTAGGTCTCCATGAGCTGATACAAATGCTTGACCGTATGCTTCTATACACGCCTTATTCTCCAGCCTTTGCCAATTGGTAGCATTTCGGATATCCTGCAAACTTCGGCCCGCAAATATGGGTTGGGACCAATTGACGCTTTTGTCGGCGAAGAAGTTGGGAGAGGCTGCGTATACCGTGTATTCCGTCGTAGCGAGCGTTGAAAAGACCGCGCTATTGTACAGTAGATGCAGTGGAATCCCTGACAGGGCCAGAGCGTACCAAAGTGCTATCCTATACCATGATATCTGATGCAGATTTCGCACGCTCGGGACACCAATGTCAAGCCAAACCCGTTTACGGTGTGCTTTGTCCACTTCTTCGCGGGTTGGCGATGAAAGGCATTGCATACAATAATTGCTAGCGGAGAGGAGAATCGTGCTGAGAACATTGATGGCAAGATGCAGCCATAAACTTAACGTTTTAGTCTTTTGGCAGCTCCCTTCCTGGATTGTCGCGAGGCCGCCAGCATTGCCATACCGGATAGAGGCCCATAAGGTCAACATGGAGTTGATGGAGAGAACTGTCCCAGCGGTAGCAGCGCAAACGAAGACACTCATGCGCCATCCGTGGTAGACTTCCGACTTCTTGACTTCTTCGCCGTCATCGTCATCTATGCGCTTGGAAGACCTACACAACGAGCCTATGCGGCGTTCGCGAAACCAATGTGACTTTTTGACATTGACACCGTCATTGAAGGTTTCGTATTCCGCAGAATCGAGTAACGAGACAAAGCTTGAAGGTCTGGCAACAGGTTCAGGGCGAGTGGCAGATACGGCCCAGCTAGAAGAAGTACTTTAGTATGCCTCCTTGGAGTAGTTACTGGTGACCTACGATGTCGCAGTATGCAACTCATAGCCTTCTACCCTTGGTGCCGAATCATGGACATGACCATACGACGGCGGCAAAGGTGGCAAATCCTTGTCAATGGATAACATGGAGACTCATGAAGAACAGCCAGAATCCCGGGTGAGGACAGGCGAACTCGACGGGATCTGTTTTTCTGATATATTGAGGAATGAAAAGAGAGGTCATTCCGAAGCTGAGAAACATCCGGACGGAAGATGAAAGATTTTTTGACAGTTCGGTTCTGTATTGGAGAAGAGCTGTCTGGTTTGAGAAATGCAAGTGTCTCGACTCTTGTTTCACCCTCTCGACCAACCCGTACATGCGGGAAGTCATCACTGGAGCGGCTGGTAGAGCCTCCTCAAGTGTATCAAGAGTCAGGAGGGCTGTGCAACGAGGTTGGGGCTCAACGTTATTAGCGAAGCCAGAACTACTGGGTTACATCGCCCATCATCGCATATTGATAGGCATGTGTGAAAGCCATGGATGGGCGGGCTCGGTACGGAGTAGGGAGAAGGATGAGGATGTTCTAGGTTGATGCCGCTGATGGGCCCTACCTTAGGGGTCCGACCAGCTAGTTCTAGAGCCTAGATCTAAGCTAAGGTAGCCCCTATCTACTTACTAGACTCAATTCTTCGCGATGCATTACGTCAACGACCCTCGCGTCTCTCGCGTCACAAAAATAATTTCTCTTTTCGTCGTGCATTGTGTCTGCAGTTCTGCATGTTCAGGTTTGCCCCACCCAAGTATAGCTATACATCAATCAGATTGAATAGCCCTGCCACTCTCGTGCATTCCATTAGGCCCTTGACGATATATCCTTGCCAGACGTGGCTATCCCACAGCTCTCGCGACTTGTCAGCCCTCGCAATGACCAAGAGAAAAAGCCAGTCGGCGGCTTCTGCTTTCACCATCGCCCCCATCCAACTACCCACCTTCGATGACCCAACTCCGCCAGCAAAGCGAAGGGCTAGTCAGCGCAAGATTTCGCAACCTGAACCCACTACAGGCTCCACCAACCCCGATATAAATGCGAATGTTCTTGATGCACCGGAAGCTTTGCGAGCTTCCCCTGATGCAAGTGAGGCGGATGAGCGCATGGATCTTGCCGCTGCTGGCATGGATGTGGATAAGCAGGTAAAAGAGGAAGACAATGATTCGCCTCTTACGGAGATGTCAGAGGTAGAGCCACCAGTCGAGGCAAAGAAAGCCAAGCCGAAAGCAAGAGCATCGGCATCAAAGAAGGCTGTCAATACGGTCGACCCGAAGGTGGAGCCTGCTGTATTCTTGAAGGACAAAAAGGAGTTAGCGATAGAACCACGATTCCTTGATCCGGAGGCAGAGGGGGAGGAGGAGGCTGACGAGGAAGAGATACAAGCTGCTCTGTCTAGACCGCCACCTGTGAATAGCGACTACCTTCCTTTGCCGTGGACGGGCAGGTTGGGATACGTGAGGCTTGACCCTCCAAATGATTGAGTGGGGACTGACTGCCACCAGGCTTGTTTATGCACATACCTTCGCTTCTCGAACCCGCCAGTCTTCAGCTCACGAACTTGTCGCATTGCGTCTATACTAGAAAACCGTCACCCATT
>JAABUL010005088.1_pt1 | contig 16793 bp, 19 predicted proteins | sample 5559151 | NCBI WGS metagenome assembly JAABUL01 (sample SAMN10711876, study PRJNA513368) | rock metagenome | isolation source: Antarctica rocks | place: Antarctica: Victoria Land, Pudding Butte sud | reverse complement strand
GGCGGAGATGGATGTGATGAGAAGGGAGAGGATGGCAAGGAGATGGATGGGGGTGTACATGGTGATGGGGGCATACATGGTGATGGGGGCGCTCGCTGGGAGCGGAGAATGGGTATGGAGATGGTGATACGGGAGCGGGAGGATATGAGATGGGATGGGTTGATGGAGAAACGCATGTACTTGACCTTCTGCGGAGCATACTTTGTACAGTATGGGGAGCCTCGGAGTAATTGAAAAATGATGCTGTGTATGCAAGAAGTAGAGTAGTTATTCCGTTGCCGACGAAGTATGAAACCAGGAACGGCAAGGATCCCCAGATTTCTACTCCAATGGCCAGCGCCACCGTCTTGGCGGTTTCAGATTTTGACCTCACTTCTTTGTTCTCCGAGATGCAATCGCTCCACAACAATCGATTCGTCGCCAAAATGCCGCAATATCGATGCCAGAGACGGCTGGGAAAAGCCCATATTGACTCCGTACTTCTACAGCAACGCAACAACTTCAATGCTTCTCCAGAAATCCGAACACTCGTTCACAGCCATGCAACGACCACATCGTTTTAGAGCTACAACTCAGGAACGCTCTTTCAACAAGTCAGTCTCTCAACAGCTCGTCCACATCCACCAACTCCTTGAACGGCCCAGTGGCCAACGCTAGACGAATCCTTGGCGCTAGACGAAGCTGATCCCGCGCCGTGCTCGTCACCCATCTCTCGCCCGGAAACTGACGCCTAGCGGCAGTATACTGAGCGAGGAAGTCATCGGCGTGGTTGCTGCCCTGGAGATCGCGCTGCAGGGCTTCGTGCAATCCGGCCAGCTCCCCATCTGGTGAGATACTGCTAAGGTCGGTGATATTCCAGTGAGTGAGGAAGTCCTGCAGAAAAGAAGTTGGTGTGGACCCAGCTGTTTGAGCATCGTCGGTTGCGGATGGCTCGACTAGGGTGTCGGAAGATGTGGTGCTAGCTGCATCGAAAGCGGTTTGAGACGACGACTTCGCTACGGGAGACGAGGCGGATGGGCGAGCTTGGTCGATAGAGAGATCCGCGAACTCTCCGACCGATAGAAGAGGTAATGTGCCACTGGATGCATCGAAAGCAGCTTGAGACGACGATTCTGCTGTAGGAGACGAGGCGGATGCGCTCATTCGACTGATCAAGAGGCCCGCGAACTCTCGGATTAGCGGACGTACTGTAGTGCTACTGGGCACACTGGTTTGAGCCTGAGTAGATGACTCGTAGATCGGAGAAGACGTGGATGGTTCAGCACTCCCATAAGGCATGTAGACGTAGTTAGGTGGCGTGCCCTTCGAGGTGTTGCCGAGCCGGTAGAACTGACCACGGGTCGAGAGGAAAGCAGGCGGAGCGGCTGGTAAGCCGGCCGATGTTCCAGTCTGATCAGCAGGGAGGGGGGCGGCTTCTCCGATTTGCGAATTCGATGACGTACTGCCGAGCTCGCCGATCTCAGACTGAGCAGATGGTTCGTAGCTTGGAGAGGAGGCGGATGGTCCAGACTGCTCGCTGGCCACGTTTTCGCCCTCATCTCTGACGCCCCGGCCGTCCTGCGGCTTCCCACCGTTACCGCTGCTGGCGCCGGCACTGCAGTGAGCGGTAGTGGCCTGTCCGGTCTGGTGCTTGCCGTAGAGAACGTGGACCTCAGCTCTGATCTTGTCGATGTTGCTGTTGAAGTAGTCGCTGAACTGGTGGACCCATGCCGCCTCAGACAGCGAGTCGAGCTTGGTGAGAGTGGCTTGGTAGTGAAAGTCAGGCGTGCTCGCCTTGCCGCTCGCCCAGGCGCTGACTGTGTTTGCAGTTGCGATGGCGCGATCAAGAGCCTCGAGCTCTGCTTTGACAGAGTTGATGATGTTCTTCATCGGCTGAGAGCCGAGCATGTGCATTCTGTCGAGGTGGAACCAGATGGCGCCGAAGCTTCCGGTTGGGCTGTCGTCGCTCGCGTCTGTGAGACGATGGTGTTAGTGGTACAATAGAAGAGTTTGATGGAACTCCTAGACGTACCTGACATGGTGTCATCTTCGACGTTTGTTGCCGCGGTATTGGACATCTTGCTGTCTCTAGCAGGAGATGAGCGCGAGCTGTGATTTAGTCTGTTTCCAGTGATTGCCGGAAGGTATTGCGGTGCTTGAAGAAGGTGACCGAGAACAATTTTCGGGATGCTGGTGAAGAAGAAACTTCGCAAGAGGATGTATGGGAAGCAGCCTTTCGCGCGGAGTGCCACTAGGCCAGATACAGAAGTTGAGGGGCATCTTCATGTGATTGTGGTCTCAAAATATATGGAGTCCGTAGGAGTCGTCAAGTATACGGATACGTTCGGGCAGACGAACGTATTGATGGGAAAGAAGAGATGATCGAGAACATTTATTTTTATGTACTTAAGAGGTCAAAGACGATAACCTCAGACAAGCAAGCAATCCGTCTCAGTCCTGCACAATCCCCTCCATCTTGAACCGTCTTTGTGCTTCTCCAGAACGCTGGATGCTCGTACGGATTGATGAGGCCAATATGACGTTGCGGTGTCGATGCCGGAGACGCTTGAGTAGATAGTGTTGAATCTGCCTCCCCGACATGCCTCTCTAAGTTGCCGAATCCTCGTTCTGAGTCGTGAGCAGGCTCTGAAGTTGCCGTCTCAACGTGAGAGAGTCTCAAGAAGCCACCAGCTCACTCACTTCGTTGAAATGCTCTCGAAGGTGCAAATACCCTTCCAGGACGCTGTCAGGGCCACAAAAGCCCAAACTCCATCCTGGGAATACTTCCGCCTATTAGTCAACCTCCATCAGGTCATCTGTAACCCTCTTGACGGCCTGGTCTGTTGGTACGCCGCTGGACGCTTCGATGTTAGCTTGGGCTGGCGCATCGCCGCTCTGAGATGCGGCGAAGGGTCCAGCGTCACCGTTGTCGACCTTCTGGCGCTTGCTACAGTGGGAGTCAGCCTGGTTGCCGGCGGGCGTTTCGAGAGACTGATGAGGAGACGTGCTCCTGGACCCTTCGATGTTCGGTTAAACTGAGCTTTCGCCGCCTGGAGATGCTACAAATCGTGCATTGTCGCCGTTGTCGAGCTTCTTGCACTTTGTGCATGGCGCACTGCCTTCTGCGCGTCTCTCCAGATTGCCGCTGCTAATACCGCCTCTACAGTCCACGGCAGGAGTCTGTAAGAGATTCTTGCTGATATACAGATGCCGCTGCTTGTGCCTAGCGACATTAACCCTGAGAGTCATGAAGCTATCGTGCCACGTCTGTCTCGATAGTCTGTCCAGATTCGCGAGAGCAGCCTCGTAGTGTCTCTTCTTGACGGACGCGCAATTGGCGTTTCTGGTGCTATCAACCCATGCATAGAGAGTGCCGTCGATTTCGACCGCGCGGAGAAGAGCTTCTGCGTCGCTCTCGATAGCATTGATAAGGGTGCTCATCGCGGGAGTCGCAAGATGCACCATGTTCAGTGCAAAGACCATGGCGCCGTAGAAGTTGGCTGGTGTCACGTCTTCTGGTTTGCCACAGTCTACCGGACATTGGCATTAGCACTATTTCTTGCCATACCAGAGGCTGGAAAGGTGGCGAACATACCTGACGAGCTGTCATCCGTGTTGTTTGCTGCAGCGTCGTTGGACATCTTGTTCTTGCTTATATCTGTGTTCGTGTACGGGGAGTGTTATTAGGGCTGTCGGCAGTGACTGTTGGAAACAAAGGCACTGCTTCAAGGGCGCTGTAGGTACTTGAGTCTTCTGGGTAGGTACTGGCGAAGAAGTGACCTCGGAGGACGGTTTTGAAAGTGGCCCTGGGCGTGCTCCAGAGGCTAGGCCAGATATAGTGGCGCTGGGCCATCCTCACGTGATCTTTGAAAGACGGAATATACCCTGTGTTAGGATGGATAGATAGAAAGACCACACGATAGCTGGCAATGTGGTTAGAGAAGGTGCTTTTATACTAAGCGCACAAAGAAAGTCATTCTAGACAAACAATCGATTCGGCCCAATCCGTACATTGACAGCCCGATCCCTATGTTACAATGCAACCGCTGGGATATCCTATCGGAGAAACAAGACGGTCTGAAAGTCTCCGCGCTCTATGGTCAACAGCAAGCCCCGGCCGAGACACCCCCCTTTCCACGCCTTCCTGCCCCTGTCCTTGGCCTCTTGCCACCCTCCCCCGGCATCCTGACAACCACTTTTTCGGTTGTAGACCCCTCCTATAAAGTTTGCAGCAGCATGGCCAATCGCCTCGGTATCGCTACGCTGGAGTGAATCGCTCTCGCACAAACGCTTTATGCGCTGCACCTCGTTCCGGTCCCATGGGAAGAGCAATTCTCGCAGTGATGGTTCCTGGCGTAGAACCTCCCTAAATTGTCAAGGGCGTGACTTGTGCTGAGTGCTTGGGCGACTGTAGTGCTACTGTTGGTCGGGATCGAAATCGTCGTCTCGGCGCTTTCCACTGCACCGGCTTTGGCCAGCTGCTTACGCTCCTTGTTCTTCTCACGTTTCTTGTGATTCCTCGCCCAATGGGGACCGCGGGCTGCAGTGGCACCATCGCCAGTCGCGTCTTCGAGAGCCACGCCGGAAGACAAGGCATCGGCATTGTCATCTGCGTTGCCTGGAACAGCGGTATTTGAGCTCGAGACCTCATTTTCGACTAGGCTCGCTTCCTCAGTCCCGTGCATAGTCTCTTCGTCACCCATGGCGCCTTGCGTTGGCATGTCAGCATCTGCAGTGGCATCGTCTGGCTGCTGGTCGTTGAAGACGTAGCTGTCGAGTTTGCGGTCACGAACAAGGGCATTGACTCCGTCGGTCCAGGCACGCCTTTCTTCCTGAACTTTTCTGCGAACTTCTCCCTCCACGCCCTCCTTGACTCTGCGAACGACCTCTGCCTCTTCGCCAGCTTCCCTTCTCCTCACTACCTCCTCCGCAGCATCAAGCTCCACCCATGCGGCATCAATCCTATCCCATGCAGCGGCCAGCTCCCGCTTCTTACTCTCCAGCTCACGACGCCCATCATCCATGCTCGTTTTGAACCCAGCGAGCCTCTCGTGGACCCTGCGCTCGATTTCTTCCTCGAGAGACATGTCCCTCATGTTGAGTCCCAAATTCCACCCGCGCATATCGTCTACATGCTCCCGAAGCGTCAAGACGGCATCGAGGAAAGTCGTAGCCTCCGGATGGCTGACGCTTGACACACGCTCGGAAAGTGCATCAAGACCGGCTTGACACTCATCGTAGCCGTTCTGGACGAGTTCTAAAGCTTCAAGAGAGGTCAATCACTGGGGAACGCAAACGTGAGATAGCGACTTACTGTCGTTCGTAGAAGCTGGATTAGACATCTCGGGCAGCCTGCAGCGGTGGTATAGTTGCTGAGTGTTGAAGACGGCGAGTCGATGTATCCTTGGGAATCGGGGTAGATGGTAGCAGATAGAGCAATATCATTTGGTGGACGGCGATGACCAAGCGCCAGGTTCGCGAAAACCATTCGAAGTGGGCGATTCTCGCTAAGCTTTCCACTAGTCCCAGCAAGGCAGCTCTGTCAAAGATATATTGTCACATGTTAAGCAAGTATAATTTCGATCTCGAGAGAAAGAAACACGACGACACAGATGTGTTAGGATGCAGAGGAAAGGTTTCGATCCTATGCCATAGTCCTCAGAAAAGCCGCCCAACACAAGCAATCAATCCTGTCTCACACCACATCAGAATTTCCCGGGAGCGAAGTTTGCAGTACCATTGCAATATGCAGCAACAATCCAGCCAAACACAATTCGTACACGAACCACGGACATCGCCAGGCTAAGATATGTCTGCAAGTGCCGGATCTCAGCGGCTTCTCTGCTTGCCCTTGCCACCTTTCTCTGCATTCTACTCCGCCTGACCTGGCATCCTCTTGGGCTCCCCCGCCGCATGCAGATTGCGCTTGCTGACACGGTCTGTTAAACTGGAGCTGAAAATTACCAGAAATGCTGGCCGTGTCATGGACGGCAATCTGTTTAAGCTGATGTAGGTCCTCGGGCTGTCGAAGAGTCGTCTCGTTGCTATCGTCGTGAGTGGTAGCAGTGCTGTCATAGCTGTTGTTTGCAAAGTTGAGATTGGCCAGAAGAGCAGCTGACTTGTCCTGCACACCCGCTGGAAGCTCACCCCTGATGTTAATAGCTTTGCCTCTGTCTTCATTGAATACTGGTCCCGCAGTCTCGCTCCTACTTCCGTCCAGAATCATGCTCATGTCTGTTAGGGCGACGACGAAAGCCTTCGCAGTCTTTTGAACTTCAGGGAAGTGGAAGTAGGGACGGCTCATCTCTTGATGAACATAGGCAAGCGATGCGAGCACCGCTGGGCGCGATAGGATGAACAGCGCATTGGTCAGCCTCTTGAACTTCTCCTGAGCGACGCGGTCCGTGGTTTGATCGATTGTCTTCTCTTTGAAGCTGACGGCTGTCACTCTGGCAATCAGCTTTGATTCTCTGGCGTCTTGAGCGGTTTGCATCGCTTCCTGATCGACCTTGGTGGCTTGCTGAGCAGCTGTTATAGCCTTTTGATTGTCGTCGGTAGCAGTTTGAGCGGCTTCTCTGTCGTCCTGAGAGACCTGTCTAGCGTCCTGGCGGATTTTTGTAGCCTTTTGAGCACTTGCTGTGGCCTTCTGACTTGCTGCTACGGTGTTCTGGGAGGTCTCTTTCGCGTCCTGGACGACCTCCATAGCAGCTTGAACGGCTTGGGTGTCGTTCAGAGATTTCTCCTTCACTTTAAACTTCTGGTACACATTCTCGTACTGCTGATCCTGTTTGTCCGTCTGCGCGCGGTGCTTTGCAGCAGCAGCCGTCACATTTTTGAAGAACTGATGATGCTGATCCACGAGGTCTTTAAACTCGGAGATCATCGCCACCAGTGCTGCTGTATTTGGATGTTCGACTGTGGATGTTCCAGTAGAAAGATCCGTGAGGCAGCTGTAGAACTCCGCGAATGCCTCATTGGAGAAGCCGTACCTCTGTTGTAGATGTCAGCTGTGATCTCTTCTCCGGGAGTGGGCAGGGCGCATACTTGTGGCATGGTAGCCGCTCCTGTCAATGTCGTCGACCGACATGATAAGTCTTGAAACGTTGTGGTAGAGCTGGATGGGATAGAGATGCCTGTGGCTGTTTGGCGCGCGAATGTCGTCTCGTTTTAAGTCTATACAGATGTTTTCGCAGGTGGGTGGTTAGGACTGAAGTCGGTGAACGCTGGAAAGAATCTTCGGAGGAGGCTTTCGAGATAGGGACCGGGCGAAATAAGTTTTCTACTAATAGCGCAGCTCCCTAATATACATTCACACTCACATGTCATTGCAAGTACATATACGGGAAGACCAGAATATAGGAGTATGGAAGGGTGAGGCTAGAGGAACGGAAGCAGTGTATGTATAGTGGCATTGCATATAACCTTTCAGGCAAGTAGCTGTCGCCCAGAACAAATAGCAGCCATATGTCTCATATCCTATGTGCTGCTGCATCGAGCGGCATCCTATATATTCAAGACAACGATGAGAATGTGCTGGTAGTATGCGCTCGTGTCCTGCAAACACGTTGAAGGCGCAAAGCGCTACGGTAGCTAGAATCGCATATCATCCTCGTCGAAATCTTAGCGCTCCCTCTCCCTCTTCTCGCCGTTGAGACCCTTCTCCGTGCCCTCCGCCGCCCCGTGCGCAAGCGCTGGCTTCACCGCATTGATGTTACGCCGGCCGACACCGTCTGGCGCCGTGGTGTTGGACTGAGCCTGGCTGCCGTGATTCATGTCTGGTATGTCGGTTTGCTGAGCGCCGTGCTCCTTGTTCTGGCGGTGGGTGCGCTTCTTCCCACTCTGCTTGGTGCTGGAGGTGGTAGTGCTGATCTTGCGGTCGATATCCACACCCATGCTAGCAAAAAGAGCTTGCCAACTTGGTGGTACCGCTCCAACCTCTCCCTCCAGCTCCTCGCCATACTCGTCCAGGCCCAGCTTGACCACTTGCGCAACTACTTCGCCTGCAGCATCTTGCATGTCGAGAGGATTCGTGCCTGCCGCGATCTGGCGATCGTAGGTGAGTGATGCCTGCCATGCTGGTCGTACGTGCCCGACGAACTCATCACTGAGCGTCTCAAACTTCTCCTCGGCCATTCGGTCGGTAGTCTGATCTTGGGAAGCGTCTCGAGCGTTTTGTGACGTGTCTCTGGCGTGTTGAGCTATGTCTCTAGCATTTTGAGCGGCCTCACGAATATCCTGAGAAGCTTCTCGGGCATTTTGCCGAAACTCGATCCTGTCTTGGGCCGATTCTTACGCGTCTTGAGCGGCGTCCTTTTCTGCTTGCTTCTTGATGACTGCTGTTTCTTGAGCGCGAGCGTTCTGGCGGTGTTTGGCAGCTGTCAACAACACCTCGTTGATTTGCTGGTGATTCTTGTGCAGCAGAGTGTTGATGGGTAGTATGATCGGTCCGCATGCTGGTGTCTGTGTGGCAAAGGAGTCCAGGTCGCGGTTGAAGTTGCTGAACATCGCGTTCAGGCGAGCAGTAGCCGCGGGGTCGATAAGAGGTTGTGCGTCTGCAGAGGGCGTTAGCTGTCCGTTTTGCAATAGTCGGGTCGCTTGCACGGACTTACCGTCGTTTTCGCCGGCACCGCTTTGCGTGTTTCCGGTCCACATCTTGAACCACAAAGCACGATAGTGGAGTGTATGTAAGTTGTTATACTTGTCCGATGTGCGCCAGACGTGACGTGGCAAGTGCCTGTACAGAGTTTTGTGCAGATGTAAGACCGAGGCGATAGTTAAGGCAGATGGGGAAAATGCGGGAGGGAACTTTCAACTTTCAGGATAACGATTGGCCGGAACAAAGTTTGCACTAGCTGGCGTTCTAGAATCACATGCCAAATGCTGCAGATGCATATACGAGAGGATAGATATGTTGGAGCCAGAACATCTGGATCTTCAGCCTTCGCAGTATTGTTTATAGTAGCAGCGCTGCTCTCCCATTGAGACAAGCAATGGTCACTCAGAACAGAGAGCAGTCAACTGTCTCATCGCCTCTTTGTAGCTGCATCCTCCCCGAAACCCACCAACGACAACAAGCACGCCGAGTCTGAAGTATGCATTCGTGTCTCACAACCAATGAGCGGACTTACAACTGTGCAATGCTGCAGTGCTGCCCCGTAGCCTCGCTACTGTCCTTTGCTGCTCTCCCCGTTGCTGGTGCCGGCAGCGATGGCCATCACAGCCTGGATGAGCTTCTCATCTGTCTGCAGGATCCCCTGCATCTGTCCTCCATTGCTGGTCTCCCCATCCGCAACACACATCTCTCCTTCATTGCCCTCCTCTCCACCCTTCACACGCAATCCAGCACCGGCGACAGCTGCTTCCAGGCTGCTGATGTTGGCACCGACCATCCCCACCGCGTCCTGCAGCGTCTCGATCTGCGCCTGCATAGTAGCACGATCCGCAGCACCTTCTTGGACGCGTGCTTGGAGTTGAGCAATCTCCGTATCACGATCCGCCTCGCGCTGCGCCGTACCCTGCATCATGGTCTTGAGATCGTTGATGATTTGCTTGAGTTGCGGACTACTGTTGGCAATAGTCGTGGTCGAGAGTGAGTTGAGGTAGCGGACAGCGCCCAGCGGGTCGGTGGGATCGTAGATGTCTGGGTCGCCGATGGCTGCGACAAGTTCGGTTGGGTGACTGTCTTTGAAGGCGGTGGTTTCCGCCGTGCAGATGGGCTGAATCTCCTTTTTGGACATCTTGGACTGTAAGAAGGTCAGCAACTGAGACGGTGAACAGATGATTCTCACGTACGACTGTTGTGTTCGGGGGACGTAGCGTCTTGATTGGATCTGTCTTGTTTGGATCAGTCTTGTGTTTTGGTCAGTGCTAGTGTTGGGAGTAGGAGGCGTCGCGGTGTATGAGGATTCTTGTTGATGAGGAGATCGTGCAGCCTTGAGCCGAGCTAGCGCCGTCTTGTTTATACATTCACTTGAGTTGTCGTCATATATACAATTGAATTGAAGAAGTCAGCGCCAAGCAGTAGAAGAGAGTAGGGAGTAACAGTTTGGAGACGGCGTTCGTGTCTCTGGAATATGAGACGAATGGCAGGAAGGAGGTTGAAAGAATGAACAGTATCATCTCGTTCAGGCAATATGTGTAGGCTTCCGGCTCAGACAAAGCCACCCAAGACAAACGAGCAATTGGTACAGACAGCACAAAGGCCTCAATGCTCCAACGCTGCCGCTCATCAAATCTTCCAACTCGCTGCCGGTGCAGTTGATAGTAGTAAGACAAAACCGTACACCTTCAATCCTGAAGGCGGGTTATTGTCTTGCTGTCGTACATCTGTCGCTCCGCAGGTCAACCAAGCCTACTCGAAACGCATAGTAACGAGCGTCAACACCTTCCCACTCCCATCAACAGCCTCCTCCTCCCCACTTCCCTCCTTACCGTGGTGCTTCTCCAGCATGTCGTCCACCCAGTTCTGAACCTCGTCTCCCGTGCCCTTCATGGTCCACGTACTACTGCCGCCATTCATGGCTTGGTAGTGCTGGAGCGGGATTCCGAGATGCTGGAGTTCTAGCGTCTCCTGATCGCCACCTTCGCCGTCAGTACCGCTCTCCGCGGTGAGGGTAGTGGTGCCGCGACTAAACGGACCGACGGTCTGTCCAGCGCCCGAGTTGATGCTGGAGGCAGCCGTGGAAGAGTCGAGGGCAGCTTGAACGCCGGTTTCGAGGTTGGCTGTAGCCTTATTGATCCCGGTCTTGAGGTCGTTGATGCCGGCATCGTACTCGTCGAGGAGCTTCTGGGTCTTCGGGTCGACGGTGGGAGAGGCTTCTGCTGGGCCATGCAGGGCGGGCTTTTCCTTCGCGAACGCCTCCTTCTCTGCCTGGAGTTGCTGACGCTCCTCCGCAACAGCCTCCTTCTCGCCCTTGACCTGCTGCTCCTTCTCCGTAACAGCCTTCTCTCGCGCGCCAATAGAGAGAGCGAGGTCGCGCCCTGCTTCCATCGTCGAATTCGGAGATGCTTGGTCGACGTTGGGCATGGCTGCTGCAGACATTGTTCGATCTCGTTGTTCGTAGGTTGGCGATGCGAGTACAGTGGATGCTGCGACGATGGCTTGTTGTTTGGTGCTTGGAGATGGAGGGATGGCTGTGATCATGGTGTTTTGAAGTTGGACCGCAGGTGTAAAATGCGAGGGCTCGAAATTTCTTGATGTACGTTCTAGCGCGGTATCAAATTTCTAGTACCCAAAATGGACATGGTACCGTCGATTTCAAACGATAGTGACGGACAACAATCGAACGATCTGAGGTACTTGAGCAGAACCAACATATCTAATTCACACGAGAAGGAGAATACGATTCGCTCAAGGTGGATGGATGAAGGTATAAAACTACCAAAGCAGGCCTATGATACAGAGCGATCTGCAGTACAGTGCCCTTTGTGCAAACTTCCGCATAAGATCCGTCAATTGCTGATGCTCCATTGCACGTCGCGTTAGCCCAGCGGCTCCGCAAGGTCAGGCAACTCTCCCGTACCCACAAGCAACCATACAAGATCGCAGAGATCAACTCGAGTGGCAAGAGCAAGTCCTATCCGGCCCGTCATTGTGACTGCTGAGAATTGGAAGGACAAGCAGCATCCTCCTTACCATCACCGTCTGCGTGCTGCACCGCGACTTGGGACGCAGCGCTCTCGTGAGTCGTGCCCTGCGAAGACGTAGCACTTAGTCCTTGCCCAACCTCCTCATCGCCGGTCTCACTATTCTCCGTCACCACGCCGGTCCCGCCCATCTCGCCTTGCTGGTGCTCTCCCAGATCCGCAGATGCTGTGGTTGTGAGGTGACGATTGACAGCAGAGCGAACAGGGAGCTTTGAGAGGGCAGCCCGCTGATGCGCAAGTGATGGGTATGCGTTCTGCAGGTTGAGACGACGGCCGTATTCGATCGCGTAGCCTCCCGTGGCCCTGACGAAATGGTTGCGCACACCATCCAGGATGGGCGCGAAATGACAAGACATCGGCTTCTCCGTAGGCGAGCCCGGTAAGAAGTCTCGCCCAGAGAGTTGACTGGTCGATGAGCCGGTGTGAGGACTCGGGGAGGTGTGAGCCGTAGGAGCCGCATTCGGACCGAGTAAGACGTCACGAAGCACAAAGGAGCTGTCGCCGGATGTAGTCATACCAGCTTGACGAGTGCGAACGCTGGCCACGTCCTCCCGCAGTGCCTCCTCCCCATGCTGCCTCAAGTACTCGTGGACCGCAGAAGAGGTGATACCCTCCAGCTTCTGGCGGTCTTCGACGGTGAGCTCGGACATGAAAAGCTTGGTGGCTTCCTTGATCGCCGCGGCCTCGCTGTCCCGCCTGTCTGCCTCCTTCTCTCGATCGCTCACAGCTTCTTCGCGCTGGCGTGCTTCGTCCTCGCGGTCCATAGCTGCTTCTTCGCGATCACTCGCAGCATCCTCACGACGACGACTCGCTGTATTGAGCTGATGACTCGCAAAATCGCGCTGACGACTGGCACGATCACGCTGGAAAGTCTCCTCCTCACGCTGGGAAACCCTCGTCTCCTCTCCGCGGAGGTCATACGCAGCAGCCTTGATCTCATCCAAGTACCCGACGATGTCCTCCTCTTGAGAATCGAGCTGGTTCTTGCGAGCGTCATCATTTTGATCACTGGGTTGAGCTCCATCAGGCCAATCACGCACAGCGACGTTGGGCACAATGGCATATGTCGTAAGTCGCCCAGTAGACTTGACCGCCTTGCGCTCTGCCTCCTCCGCCAACATCTCCTGCTCCTTCACGTCTGCCCGCTTCTGCGCGAGCCACGCCGTACCCGATTCCAGACTCCCATTATCCGTGTCGAGCGCCTCGCCCTCACCCTTCACTCCAGACTCAGTGACCTTCTTGCCACTGCCACCATCTCGCACCGCATCAGCCGCAACACGCGTATGCTCAACCGCCGTAGTCGCCTCTGACTTCGACCAGGAGTCGATGCGGTCGGGCTGTCCGCCTTCGGCGGCGGCATAGCTGTTCTTCTTGCTGTACGTGTCGATGAACAGCTTACGATCGATGGTCTCGTCGTCAAACTCGATGGCGGCGTTGGTGTCCTTCGACATCTTGATCGTTGGTGGCGAGTCTATCTTAAGTGAGGTCAGCACCGATGTTTTGCAGTAGCTGTGTTCGGCGCTGTTCGCGCGCGACGGACTTACTAGAGGGTTGTGGATGACTTTGCTGGGTGAAAAGATGGTATGGACACGTTCGTGAAGACTTTGCGTGAAGAGGTCAGTCAAAAGGCGCGTAGCTGGTGCGGTACTTGAGAGTGGCGACTTACAGATGTGTACAGTGTAGCACTGTTGTTCTTAATGTCCGTGGTCGACGTGAGATGGAAGGCGGTCTGTCTTGAGTAATGTGATGGAAAAAGTGGTTAGGGGAAGGAATGTTCAAAGAAGTGCGTGGGCTTTTTGAAGTGGGACTTCAGCGCGTGTATTCTTCGGGAAGGCCGTCATACCAAGAATCACATGCACGGGATCGAGCACAAACGGAGTTTGCAACGTCGATTAGAGGCTTGGGGATAGTATATGAGGCCGTAGAAGGCTTGATCGATGTAGAGACGGTTCAACAGATAGCCAAGGAGTATAAACGAGCCTACTTAACGACGGGTTTGCTCTAAACGCACCCAATTGATCAAGAGACGGTATGGGACGGGCATCAAGACCTAGACAGCTATACGGACGATACAATCGACCCGTAGCTTTCTCAAATCTGTTCAATCGTTGGACAAAGGAGGATACGTGGCCAGTACTATTAGGAGACGACAGAGAACGATCCCAATCGATCTCAATGCCCGAGCAATAATTTACAAGGCCGGCTGAAGCTCGGCAGTGCCAAATGGACCTATATTAACAGCTAGCACATTTCGAACCCCCAATACGGTGTGAGCCACTGTGAGAGTGGTCAGAAAAGGTACGTGAAAATAACGTGGTACACGGCAGCTGGCAACGGCAACGGCTCTGGTTCAACGACTCCCGGACACTGGAATACCTGGAAACTCATCAATTAGTAACTATTACCCACTCCCAATTGAATATGACTTGATTAACTGCACTTGAAGGGCCTGCTTCACTAACACCATCTTACTAACGAAAAAGCTACAATTACAATCATTTTTTTTCAAGTTCGATACCTTATAATGGACAGAGTAACGTTTTTTTGGTCATATGTACTAGCTATACCTTACATGTACATGTTTCCACCATCTCATTGCAGTATACCTACCATTGTACAGTGTGGACACTCTGTTTTTGGCCCACGATGCCATTGTTACTCGTCAACGCTGCTTTCAAAGGTATTCGGCTGACTATGGAGTCCGTATCAAGCGCCAGAGTACGCGCTCGGCGTCCGAGGTGTGTTTCATCCTCCAGCAACCTCAAACACCTTGCAAAGAACATCAAAAGCCTCAGACACATAAAGTCCCATCGACGGTCATGATCTGAACCACAACCGACCGCTCAAAGAGATCTACAACTGGGTACTCCGCAACAGCGCAAAAGGCTCCTAAAAATATAAAGCACAAAGGCTGGCGGAACAGCGTCCGGCACAATCTGCCGATGAACCACGCGTTCCAGCAAGCCCGCACCCATCCCCCACAGAAGAAGACCAGCCTCTGGAAGTTTTTGGAAGATACGTGGGCTCTAGATCACCTGATCTATACGACCAGACACCGCAACAACCCGAAGCGCAAGAAGTCCCGTGACGCTGCCACGGATAGTATCTTGGGCATTGCTCACTTTCGGTGGTGAGCAGAGCACTCATATCACTACCACTCGCACCCTGCGTCAGCATTGCTCGCCGAAACCCTCGAGCTATCCGCCTGACGTGCTGCTCGAGTCCTCCGCGTCGACATCTGCCACCGAACCGGCGCCGCTCTCAGGGCGGTCTGCTGGGGGGCGCCATATCTGAAAGCCAGTCCCGCGAGCACGCAGGTTGCGAACTATTCCATACCACCGGTCTTGCTCCCCGCGTCGCAGAAGCGAGTTGATGCAGGCGCCAAAGGAGGCAAAGCCACTTTGCTCTGACTTGATATGCTCAAGTATCTGGTGGAACATAACTCTTGGCACGGCCACCTCGAACTCATCAACAAGCTGTGCCGCGTCCTCTCCAAAGCCAGAAGCTCAAGGAACCCACCATCGACCTCACAGACGAAACCCTAGAAGAGCACCCCTTACCTGCCGGTACTCTCGCGGACCACAACCTATCCAACACCATCGATATCGGAGGTCTCGAGGCCTCACATCCTCCCGCCGTCGCCCAAGTCTCGAAAAACCGCCATATATTTCGCACTTTCACACCACGTGACCTCACACTCGTATCAAAGACATGGCTACACCTCGGCTCCACCTCGATCAAACCTCATGAGGCAGCACGCATATGTAGACGTCGCTTGCCATGCTGGAACCTCCATCTACAGCACTCAACAAAGCCTGATCAGCCTCATACATGCTCAGCCTCCACGCCCGCCAGTGAGGCCACCTGGAACACTCGCAATGGATACCCAAACACCGGCCACGCACCCCATCGACAGACTGCTTGTTCTACCACCGGAGCTCCGCGAGTACAACTTCACAATGGCCGTCTACGAACCAGAGATTCCTCGAGCGCTGGCGCTTCCGGCTAGCTACTACCGATCTAGACATGTGCACAATCAATCCATCCGTCAATCAATCATTGGATTGATTGACGCTTAGCAATCAATTCAAGACGGTGTTACCATAACTAACCTATTAATCAAGTCAATTTGAAGGGCCTTAATTGATTAGTATCTTGTTAATCGAAGTAGTAGTGTTGGTGTATAGAAGTAGCTACCCTAACCCTTACCCTAGCTACGCGTAATTGCTGTACTACCTACGTATATTGTAGATTATAAGCTAATAATAACACCTTATAGAGAGAATAGAAGTACTAGAATTCAACGATAACCTTCCTAATCGAGCTAGCGCGTACGTCGCGGCTATGTCCGCGCTATATAAGCTAATCGGCGTAAAGTACCTCCGCGCCGTGCTTAATCCTTACCTTCTAGCGTCTCGTCGCGTATTACTCTATATCGATAATACTAACTTTACTACTATAGCGTACGACAACTATAGATAGTAAGTCTACTAGCAACCTCTTAACGTACTAGCGACCTCTTAGCTCGAGGTTCCGATACTCTATTAGCGCGCTAGCGAGTTCGTAAGCCTACGTAACGAGGCTCTAACCTAGCTACCTCTAGTAGTAGTAGGTTACGAGTAGGTCGGCTAGTAACGGCTCTATAGCTATAGGGTACTAACGGATAAGTAGGCTAGCGATAGTCTGATATATAAGGTATATAGAGGGCTTCTAAAAGGCTAGCGCCTTATGTAGATATCTACTAGATAAACCTACTAGCTCTACCGGCGATACTACCTTACTAAGCGTACTACTAATAACTTTACACTATACGTATTTAAGACTAACGTAATAAGCGGCGCTATTATACACCTCCTTAGTAAGTATAACGTAGATAAGTATAGCGCCTAGCCGGTTAAGGGCGGATAGGTAAACGAAGGTAGTTAGCGGAGTAGTAGTAGTACTAAGGCTTTAGCTACAGCTAATCTACTAGCTACTAACTAGAATTACAACCTCTTTAAGGTAAGGCTATACGAATAGCTTATTAGCGACAACGTAGCCTTTAACTAGCTCTAGAGTAAGTCGTTTAGAAGGCTCCTTATCTACCTTAACCTACGTTATAAGCGCTAGATTCTAGACTAGATAACTACTAGCTATATTATTAATTAAATTTACGACTAATCGCTTAG
>JAABUL010005087.1_pt1 | contig 16793 bp, 11 predicted proteins | sample 5559151 | NCBI WGS metagenome assembly JAABUL01 (sample SAMN10711876, study PRJNA513368) | rock metagenome | isolation source: Antarctica rocks | place: Antarctica: Victoria Land, Pudding Butte sud | reverse complement strand
CGCCGGTGCTGGTCGGGATGATGTTGATGGCCGCCGCGCGCGCCCGGCGCAAATCCTTGTGCGGCCCGTCCTGCAGGTTCTGGTCGCCGGTATAGGCGTGGATGGTGGTCATCAGACCGCGCTCGATAGTGAAGGTGTCGTTGAGCACCTTGGCCATCGGGGCCAGGCAGTTGGTCGTGCAGGAGGCATTGGAAATGATGTCCTGCGAGCCGTCGTAGTCACCGTCGTTGACGCCGAGCACCACGGTGAGGATGTCGCCGGTGGCCGGCGCCGAGATGATCACCTTCTGGGCGCCGCCCTCGTCGATGTGCTTGCGGGCCTCCTCGGCCTTGTTGAAGAAGCCGGTCGACTCGATCACGATGTCGACGCCGAGGTCCTTCCACGGCAGCTTGCCGGGATCGCGCTCGGCCAGGACCTTGACCACCTTGCCGCCCACCGATACGCCGTCGTCGGTGGCCATCACCTCGTCGGGGAGCGTGCCCAGCAGGGTGTCGTACTTCAGCAGGTGCGCCATGGTCTTGACGTCGCCGAGGTCGTTGAAGGCGACGACCTCGATGTCGTGCCCGCCGGCCTGGGCGGCCCGCCAATAGTTGCGGCCGATCCGGCCGAATCCGTTGATGCCCACTCGGATGCTCATCGCTTCTCCTGCTCCATCGGGGGTCGTGCTCCATCGGGGGTCGTGTGGTCCGATCGCTGGTCGGTCGGTACGGACCCTATCGAGGCCGGCTAGGAGCCCAGCATCTCCGCGGTGATGGCCGACTCGGTATCGGGCACGCCGACGTCCTCGGCGCGCCGGTCGGCCAGCGCCAGCAGGCGGCGGATCCGGCCGGCCACCGCGTCCTTGGTCATCGGCGGGTCCGCCAGCACGCCCAGCTCCTCCAGCGACGCCTGCCGATGCTCCAGCCTCAACCGGCCGGCCTCCAGCAGGTGCTCGGGAGCATCCGCCCCGAGGATCTGCATGGCCCGCTCCACCCGGGCACCGGCCGCCACGGCCGCCCGGGCCGAGCGCCGCAGGTTGGCGTCGTCGAAGTTGGCCAACCGGTTGGCGGTGGCGCGCACCTCCCGCCGCATGCGGCGCTCCTCCCAGGCCAGGACGCTCTCGTGCGCACCGATCCGGGTCAGCAGCGCGCCGATGGCATCGCCGTCGCGAAGCACGACCCGGTCGACCCCCCGCACCTCCCGGGCCTTGGCGGGTACGCCGAACCGCCGCGCGGCGCCCACTAGCGCCAGCGCCGCCTCGGGACCAGGACAGGTCACCTCCAGCGACGACGAGCGGCCCGGCTCGGTCAGGGAGCCGTGCGCCAGGAAGGCCCCACGCCAGGCCGCTTCGGCGTCGCAGATGCCGGCCGAGATGACCTGCGGTGGCAGGCCGCGGACCGGCCGCCCGCGCAGGTCGATCAGCCCGGTCTGCCGGGCCAGGCCCTCGCCGTCCCGGGACACCCGGACGATGTAGCGGTTGCCCTTGCGCAGGCCACCGCCGGCAAGCACGTGGATGTCGCTGTGATGGCCGTACAGCTCAGCCACTTCGCGACGCAGCCGACGGGCGGTGATGCCGGTGTCGAGCTCGGCCTCGACGACGACGCGGCCGCCGACGATGTGCAGGCCGCCCGCGAACCGCAGCAGGGCCGACAGCTCGGCCTTACGGCAGCACGGCTTGGTGACCGTCAGCCGGCTCAGCTCATCTTTGACCGCGGCTGTCATCGCCATCCGTGTTCACCTTTGTCCGTCGCTGGTGGGACGAGTGTGGTCTGTCGCCGGGAGCCGTGGTCGAACAGGGCGGAGTACGCCTCGGCCAGGCGGTCGTGGTCGTGGCGAGCCCGGTCGCGGGTGGCGACCGGGGCCAGCACCAGCCGACCGCCCATAGCCTGGGCCGCGCGTTCGAGCGCACCGTCGCCGGCCCCGGACTCGACATCGGCGAGCACCACGTCGACGCGCAGGTCAGGAGCGTGGCGGGCCAGGACTTCCAGGTGGGTGGCCGGAGAGAAACCTTCGGTCTCGCCGGGCTGTGGGGCCAGGTTGAGCGCCACCACCCGCTGGGCCGGCGTGTCGACCAGGGCGGCCCGCAGGTCCGGGACCAGCAGGTGCGGCAGGACGCTGGTGAACCACGAGCCGGGCCCGAGCACCACCCAGTCGGCCGCCCGGACCGCGTCGACCGCGGCGGCGCAGGCCGGCGGCTCCTCCGGCACCAGGTGCACCGACACGACCCGTCCGGGGGTCGAGGCGACCGCGACCTGGCCGCGGATCCGGCGAATCTCCTGCGGGTCGTCGGGATCCGAGCGGGCCACGTCGGCCACGATCTGCAGTGGCAGCGGCGACATCGGCAGCACCCGGCCGACGGCGCCGAGCAGCGCAGCCACCAGGTCGAGGGCGCCCACCGGATCACCGAGCAGCTCGGCCAGGCCGGCGATGACGAGGTTGCCGACCGGGTGTCCGGCCAAGGCCCCGGTGCCGCCGAACCGGTGCTGGAGCAGGTCGGCCCAGGTGCGGGTGGCGCTGCCAGCGCCAGCCAGCGCGGCCAGCGCCATCCGCAGGTCCCCCGGGGGGAGGGCGTCGAGCTCCGCGCGGAGCCGGCCGCTGGACCCGCCGTCGTCGGCCACCGTCACCACGGCGGTCAGCCGGGAGGTGACCTGGCGGAGGGCCGACAGCGAGGCGTACAGGCCGTGGCCGCCGCCGAGCGCCACGACGGCGGCCGGCCGAACGCCCGCCGTCTCAGCGGCACTCGGCTCGGTCAGGCGGCGCTCGATCAGGCGCGGTTCGACCACGCGCGGCTCAATCACGCCCGGCTCAATCACGCGCGGCCCTCACTCGCGCCCCAGATCGCGGTGGGAGACCCGCACCAGCGCCTCTCCCCCGGCCAGCCGCCGGCCGATCTCCTCGCCGATCGCCACGCTGCGGTGCTTGCCGCCGGTGCACCCCACCGCGACGGTCAGATAGCGCTTGCCCTCCCGCGTGTAGCCGGGGAGCAGGCTCTGCAGCAGTCCGACGTAGGTGTCGAGGAAGGGGCCGGCGCCCGGCTGGCCCAGGACGTAGGCACTGACCTCGGGGTCCCGGCCGGTCTGCTCACGCAGGTCCGGCACCCAGTGCGGATTGGGCAGGAAGCGGACGTCGACGGCCAGGTCGGCATCGCCCGGCAGGCCGTACTTGAATCCAAAGGAGAGCAGCGTGACGACGAGCCGGTCGTCGTCGCTGCCGCCGAACAGGCTCTCGGTGTGGGCGCGCAACTGGTTGACGTTGAGGTCGCTGGTGTCGATGACCAGATCGGCGTCGGCGCGGGCCGTCGCCAGGAGCAGTCGCTCGGCGGCAATGCCGTCGGAGAGCCGGCCCTCGCCCTGCAGCGGGTGCCGGCGGCGCACGCTGTCAAAGCGCCGTATCAGCGACTCGTCGCTGGCGTCGAGGAAGATGACCCGCGGCCGGTAGCCCTGGTCGCGCAGGTGCTGCACGGTGCCGACCAGGTCGGAGGAGAACGCTCGGCTGCGTACGTCCAGCGTCAGCGCCATCCGCCGGGCCGCCCCCTCGGAGCGCTGGCCGAGCTCGACCATGGACTCCACCAGCGACTGGGGCAGGTTGTCGACGACGTAGTAGCCGACGTCCTCCAGGGCGAGGCCGACGGTCGAGCGACCGGCGCCCGACAGCCCGGTCACGATGACCAGATCCAGACTGCCGGTCGGCTCGGTCACGCCTCGCCCTCGATGATCTCGCCGGTGACCGGGTCGACACCCGGGTTGACGCTGGCCGCCGGCGCGGCGACCGCGGCGATGACCGCCTCGGCGGTCCGCCGGCCGATGCCGGGGACGGCCATCACATCGGCCACCTCGGCCGCGCGCAGCCGTTTGAGCGAACCGAAATGTCGGAGCAGGGCCCGCCGGCGCGTCTCGCCCAGGCCCGGCACGGTGTCCAGCGTCGACTCCACCATCGACTTCGACCGCCGCTGCCGGTGGTAGGTGATGGCGAACCGGTGTGCCTCGTCCCGCACCCGTTGCAGCAGGTACAGGCCCTCGCTGCTGCGCGGCATGATCACCGGCACGTCGCCGCCAGGGCGCCAGACCTCCTCCAGCCGCTTGGCCAGGCCGCAGACTGCGACGTCGGCGATCTGCAGCTCGTCGAGGGCCCGGCGGGCCGCATTGGCCTGCGGAAGGCCGCCATCCACGACGACCAGATTCGGCGGATAGGCGAAACGGCGCGGCCGGCCGGTGTCGGGATCAGGGCCGCTGGGCTGCTCGTTGCGGTATCGGGCGAAGCGCCGCCGCAGTACCTCCGCCATGGCGGCGGTGTCGTCGCTGGCCTCGCGTACGGAGAAGCGGCGGTATTCGCTCTTGCGCGGCAGCCCGTCCTCGAAGACCACCATGCTGGCCACCACGTTGGTGCCCTGGACGTGGGAGACGTCGAAGCACTCGATCCGCAGGGGGGCCTCGTCGAGGGCCAGCGCTTCGGTGATCTCGGCGAGGGCGACCGAACGGGCGGTTAGGTCGCTGGCCCGGCGCAGCTTGTGCCTGGCGAACGTCTCGGCGGCGTTGCGCTGCACAGTCTCCAGCAGGGCTCGCTTGTCACCGCGCTGCGGCACCCGGAAGTCGACCCGGGTCCCACGCAGCTCGCCCAGCCAGGTGGTCAGCGCGTCGGCGTCCGGCGGCAGCGCCGGGACCAGCACTTCGCGCGGCACCTCCTCGCCGGCGTCGCCGTAGACCTGCAGCAGGAATTGCTCGACCAGGGCTGCGGTGTCGACATCCTCGACCTTGTCGACAACCCAGCCGCGCTCCCCGCGGACCCGGCCCCCACGGACGTGAAAGACCTTGACCGCGGCCTCCAGCCCGTCCTCGGCAAAGGCAACCACGTCGGCATCGGTGCCGTCGCCGAACACCACCGCCTGCTTCTCCATCGCCCGGCGCAGCGCACCGATGTCGTCGCGGAGCCGGGCCGCCTTCTCGTACTCCTGGTTGGCGGCGGCGACCTGCATCTCCTTCTCCATCCGCCGCAGCATCTGGTCGGTGCGACCGGCCATGAAGTCGCAGAAATCGTCGACGATCTCCCGGTGCTCTTCGGCCGAGACCCGGTCGACGCACGGCGCGGAGCACTTGCCGATGTAGCCCAGGAGGCACGGCCGCCCCACCTGACCGGCCCGCTTGAAGACGCCGGCGCTGCAGGTCCGGGCCGGGAACACGCGCAGGAGCAGGTCGAGGGTCTCGCGGATGGCCCAGGCGTGGGCGTACGGGCCGAAATAGCGGACGCCCTTCTTCTTCGGACCGCGCATCACCTGCAGACGCGGGTAGTCCTCGTAGAGGGTCACGGCTAGCGACGGATAGCTCTTGTCGTCGCGATAGCGGACATTGAAGCGAGGGTCGAATTCCTTGATCCAGGTGTATTCCAATTGAAGGGCTTCAACCTCGGTGGACACCACCGTCCACTCCACCGACGCCGCGGTCGTCACCATCTGCTGGGTGCGCGGGTGCAGCCCGGAGAGGTCCGAGAAGTACGAAGAAAGCCTGCTGCGCAAGGACTTCGCCTTGCCGACGTAGATCACCCGGCTCCGCGGGTCGCGGAACTTGTAGACGCCGGGAAGGTCCGGGATGCTGCCCGGCGCGGGGCGGTACGTCGACGGGTCCGGCACGTCGTCGAGCCTACGCGGGAGCACAACGACATCGAGGTCGCCGCTGACCGACCGAACCGCCTCAGCCGGTGGAAGCGGCGGCCTTGCGGCGCCGGCGCACCCCGGTCGTGGGCTGCCTGGCCAGCCGGTCGGCCAGGACGGGTCGCAGGAAGCGCCCGGTGTGGCTGGCCTCTACAGCTGCGATGTCCTCCGGCGCACCCGCGGCCACGACCAGGCCACCTCCGTGGCCGCCCTCGGGACCCATGTCGATCACCCAGTCGGCCGTCTTGATCACGTCGAGGTTGTGCTCGATGACGATCACCGTGTTGCCGGCGTCGACGAGCCGGCCCAGCACGCCGAGCAGCTTGCGGATGTCCTCGAAGTGCAGCCCGGTGGTGGGCTCGTCGAGGACGTAGACGGTCCGGCCGGTGGAGCGCTTCTGCAGCTCGCTGGAGAGCTTGACCCGCTGCGCCTCGCCGCCGGACAGCGTCGGCGCCGGCTGGCCGAGCCGCACGTAGCCGAGCCCCACATCGGTGAGCGTCTGCAGGTGGCGGCGGATCGGCGGCACCGCCTCGAAGAATTCGGCCGCCTCCTCGATCGGCATGTCGAGCACCTCGGCGATGCTCTTGCCCTTGAAGTACACCTCCAGCGTCTCGCGGTTGTAGCGCGCGCCCTTGCACACCTCGCAGGGCACGTAGACGTCGGGCAGGAAGTTCATCTCGATCTTGATCGTGCCGTCGCCGGCGCACGCCTCGCAGCGCCCGCCCTTGACGTTGAAGGAGAAGCGACCTGGCAGGTAGCCGCGGATCTTGGCCTCGGTCGTCTCGGCGAAGAGCCGGCGCATGTGGTCGAAGACGCCGGTGTAGGTGGCCGGGTTGGACCGGGGAGTCCGGCCGATGGGGGACTGGTCGACGCCGACGACCTTGTCGACCTCCTCGAGCCCCCTGACGCGCTTGTGGCGGCCGGGCACCTTGCGGGCGCCGTTGATCTTGTTGGCGAGGACGGCATAGAGGATGTCGTTGACCAGGGTCGACTTGCCCGACCCCGAGACGCCGGTGACGGCGACCAGGTTGCTGAGCGGGAACGACACGTCGACCCCGCGCAGGTTGTGCTCCCGGGCGCCTTCGACGACCAGCGCCCGCCCCTTGGTCTGGGTGCGGCGGATGTCGGGGACCGGTATCACGCGGCGCCGCGACAGGTAGGCGCCGGTGATTGACTCCTCGCTGGCGAGCAGGTCCTCGACGGTGCCCGACACCACCACCCGGCCGCCGTGCTCGCCGGCTCCCGGGCCGATGTCGACCACCCAGTCGGCGACCCGGATGGTGTCCTCGTCGTGCTCCACGACGATCAGCGTGTTGCCGAGGTCGCGGAGCCGGAGCAGGGTCTCGATCAGCCGGTGGTTGTCCCGTTGGTGCAGGCCGATGGACGGCTCGTCGAGGACGTACAGCACCCCGACCAGGCCCGAGCCGATCTGGGTGGCGAGCCGGATCCGCTGCGCCTCCCCACCGGCCAGGGTCGCCGCCGGCCGGTCGAGGGAGAGGTAGTCCAGGCCCACGTCGAGCAGGAAGCCGAGCCGGAAGTTGACCTCCTTGAGCACCCGCTCGGCGATGATCCGCTGCCGCTCGGACAGCTCGAGACTGCGCAGGAAGCCCGCACACTCGCCAATGGACAGCGAGGCCACCTCGGCGATGGACCGACCGCCGAGGGTGACTGCGAGGACCTCGGGCTTGAGCCGCGCCCCACCGCAGGACGGGCAAGGCACGTCGCGCATGTAGCCCTCGTAGCGCTCGCGGCTCAGCTCGCTCTCGGACTCGGAATGCCGGCGCTCGACGAAGGGCACCACGCCCTCGAAGCTTGCATAGTAAGAACGCTCGCGGCCGTAGCGGTTGCGGTAGCGGACGTGCACCTGGGTGTCGTGGCCGTAGAGCACGGCCTTCTGAGCCCGGGCAGGGAGCGCCTGCCACGGCGTGTCGAGGCTGAAGCCGAGTGCGTCGCCGAGGGCCTGCAGCAGACGGCCGAAGTATTCGATGTTGTGCCCGCTCGACCACGGCTGGATCGCTCCGGCGGCCAGGCTCAGCTCGCCGTCTGGCACCACCAGCTCCGGGTCGACCTCCTTGCGGGTCCCCAGGCCGGTGCAGGTGGGGCAGGCGCCGTACGGGGAGTTGAAGGAGAACGACCGCGGCTCGAGCTCCTCGAACGACAGGTCGTCATAGAGGCAGGCCAGGTGTTCGGAGAAGGTCCGCTCCCGCAGGGGGTCGGTCTCGGGGAGGTCCACAAAGTCCAACGTCAGCAGCCCCCCGCCGAGATTCAGCGCGGTCTCGACCGAGTCGCTCAGGCGTCGCTTGGCCGACGCCTTGACCGACAGCCGGTCGACGACCACCTCGATCGTGTGCTTCTCCTGCTTCTTCAGCTTCGGCGGACTCGTCAGCGCGTGCACCACGCCATCGACCCGGACCCGCGAATAGCCCTTGGTCTGCAGCTCGGCGAACAGGTCGACGTACTCCCCCTTGCGGCCCCGGATCACCGGCGAGAGCACCTGGAAGCGGACACCCTCGTCGTACTCGAGCACGCGGTCGACGATCTGTTGCGGCGTCTGGCGGGCGATCTCGCGGCCACAGCGCGGGCAGTGCGGCTGGCCGGCGCGGGCGTAGAGCAGGCGCAGGTAGTCGTAGACCTCGGTGATCGTGCCGACCGTCGAGCGGGGGTTGCGGTTGGTGGACTTCTGGTCGATCGAGACGGCCGGCGACAGGCCCTCGATGAAGTCGACGTCGGGCTTGTCCATCTGGCCCAGGAACTGGCGGGCGTAGGCCGAGAGGGACTCGACATAGCGCCGCTGGCCCTCGGCAAAGATCGTGTCGAAGGCGAGGCTCGACTTGCCCGAGCCGGACAGCCCGGTGAACACGATCAGGGCGTTGCGGGGCAGGTCGATGGAGATGTCGCGCAGGTTGTGCTCGCGCGCGCCACGCACGACGAGACGGTCGGCCACGGGCCTGCTTTCGGGTCGGCTGAACGAAGCGGCGGGAGTCGTCTTAATCTAACCGTGGGGTACGACAGCTTCCTCCCCCGGACGAGAACCGAAAAGGATCGACGAGGATGGGCCGATGAGCGACTACACCGGAGATGTGACCGTCGGCGGAGCGCCGGACGTCCGCCGCCTGCCGGCCCTGGAGATCACCAAGATCGCCGTCGGGCCGATGAACAACAACGCCTACCTGCTCCGCTGCGCTGCGACCGGCGACACGCTGCTGATCGACGCAGCCGACGAGCCCGACCGGCTGCTCGGGCTGGTGCCTGGCGGGCTGGGCACCGTCGTCACGACGCACCAGCACCGAGACCACTGGCAGGCGCTGGCCGACGTGGTGAAGGCGACGAGTGCCTCCACGGTGGCTCACCCGTTGGACGCCGGGCCGCTACCGGTGCGCCCGGGCCGGCTCGTCGATGACGGGGACGTGGTGTCGGTCGGCTCGGTCGAGCTCTCCGTCATCCATCTCCGCGGGCACACCCCGGGCTCCATCGCCCTGCGGTACGACGACCCGGCCGGCGTGACGCACCTGTTCACCGGGGACTCGCTGTTCCCGGGCGGGGTGGGCAATACGGGGGGCAACGCCGTCGCGTTCACATCGCTGCTGGACGACGTGGAGCACCGGGTCTTCGACGTCCTGGCCAGCGACACCTGGGTCTATCCCGGCCACGGCTCCGACACCACGCTCGGCGTCGAGCGCCCCCACGTCGCCGAGTGGCGGGCCCGCGGCTGGTGAGCGCTCCCGCTGCAGCGCGGCGACCTTCGACCGGGATGCGCGAGCTCACGCCGCCCGAGGCCGGCGTGAGCTGGGCCGGGCGGCATGAGCTGCGGCCGTGAGCACCCAGATCGTGTTCGAGACGCACTCGATCAGCGAGGACAACGAACGCGGCCTAGCCAGCGGCTGGCTTCCCGGCCGCCTGTCCGTCCGGGGACGGGGCCTGGCCGCCGAGCTGGGGCAGCGCCGGTCAGGGTCGGTGGACGCGATCTTCGCATCGGACCTGGGCCGGGCCGCCGAGACGGCAGACGTCGCGTTCTCCGGCTCGGGAGTCCCGGTGCTGCTGGACTGGCGGTTGCGTGAGTGCGACTACGGCGACCTCAACGGGGCGCCGGCCGGACAGGTGCACGGCGACCGGGTGGCCTACCTTGACACCCCGTATCCCGGCGGCGAGAGCTGGCGGCAGGCGGTCGACTGCGTCGGGCGCTTCCTGCTCGACCTGCCCCGGCGCTGGGACGACCGGCGGGTGCTGGTGATCGGACATGTGGCGACCCGGTGGGGCCTGGAGTGCCAGCTGGCCGGCCGGACGGTGGAGTCGCTCGTCCAGGAGGACTTCGCCTGGCAGGCCGGCTGGGTGTATCGGCTGCCATGACGGGGACGGAGGCCATCCGGACGGTCGCCGTGGCGACGGCGACGTTGTGGACCGGTCCGGACGCGCCGCGCCCGGTGGACGCACCTGCCCTGGCGGCCGCGTCGTCCGTACGGGAGTGGGCCGCACGGATGACGCACGAGGAGCGCCTCGACCTGCACGGCCGAGTCGAGTCGCAAGTGCTGCTCGGCGACCGGGTCCTGGTGGTCGAGGAACGACCCGGCTGGGCGCAGGTGGTGGTCGCGTCGCAGCCCAGCTCGCGCGACCCGCGGGGGTATCCCGGCTGGCTACCGGCGGCCCAGCTGACGGACGTGCCGCTTCCGGATCCCACCGCCAGACAGGCCGTCGTCCGGGTGCCGACGACCTCCGCCTGCGACCGGCCCGGCGGGTCGGTGGTGCTGCCGGACGTCAGCTTCGCGACAATCCTGCCGCTGTCTGGCCTCGCCGAGGACGGCTGGCTCCCGGTGCGCTTGCCCGGACGGACGGCGTCGGGCTGGTTGCCGGCCGACGACGTCGAGATCGACGTGGGCCGGCCTGGTGCGGCGGACCTGCTGGCGGCGGCCGGCCAGTTCGTCGGTCTGGCCTACGTATGGGGTGGCACGAGCGGGCTGGGGTGGGACTGCTCGGGGCTGGTGCACGCGGTTCTGCGCCGGTACGGCCGGACAGTGCCGCGCGATGCCCACGACCAGGCGGCCGCCGTCGCCGTACCCGTCGACCCGGCCGTGGCGCTGGCCGGGGACCTGCTGTTCTTCGCCCGGCCGGGGCAACCGGTCCACCACGTCGGGATCTGCGCCGGCGCGGGGCGGATGTTGCACGCGCCGGAGACCGGGCGCGGCATCGCATACGAGCGCCTGTCGCCGGAGCGCGCCAGGACCTTGGTCAGGGCCGGCCGCTGGTGGTGAGACTCGCGGCCGACCGGCCGCGCCTCCCTCGGCGGCGGCGCTCAGGCGTCGCGGCGTCGATCACCTTTGGCCAGGCTGGCGACCGTGGTAACCACCAGGACCGCGAGAATGACGCCGAGCGACACGAGAACCGGGATCGTGGGCGCCCACGAGACGCCGGACCCGTGCAGCGCCTCGAAGATCAGCTTGACGCCGATGAAGGCGAGGATCACCGACAGCCCGAGGCTCAGATAGACGAGCCGCTGCAGCAGCCCGCCGATGAGGAAGTACAGCTGCCGCAGGCCGAGCAGCGCGAACGCGTTGGCCGTGAAGACGAGGTACGGCTCCTTCGTCAGCCCGAAGATGGCCGGGATCGAGTCCAGCGCGAAGAGCAGGTCCGTGCTGCCGATGGCCACCATCACGATCAGCATGGGCGTGACCAGCCGCCGACCGCCCTGTAACACCACGAGGTGTGTGCCGTGATAGTCGTCTGTCGTGGGCAGCACCCGCTTGGTGAGGCGCAACACGGCGTTCTCCTGGAAGCCGGTGTCCACCTTCCGGAAGGCCAGCTTGTAGGCCGTGTAGACCAGGAATGCGCCGAAGAAGTAGAAGATCCAGTCGAAGCGGGCGATCGCCTGCGCACCCAGCGCGATGAAGGTGCCTCGGAAGATCAGCGCCAGCACGATGCCGACCATGAGCACGTTGCGTTGGTTCACCTGCGGCACCTTGAAAGCGCCCATGATGATCACGAAGACGAACAGGTTGTCCAGCGACAGGCTGTACTCGGTCAGCCAGCCGGCGAAGAACTCACTTGCATGGCGCCCGCCGAAGGTGAGCAGCACCCCGATACCGAAGGCCACCGCGAGCAAGATGTACGCCGTGACCGACAGGCCCGCCTCGCGCATCGACACGTCGTGCTCGCCGCGGCCGGCGAGCAGCAGGTCGACCGTCAGCAGGACAGCGACGGCCGCGACCGTCGCCAGCCAGACCCAGACAGGAACGTTCACAGCACACCTCCGGTGGACAACCAGTCATCACCGAAGGTCTCTCCCGCCCCACCCGCGAATCGGTGGGGCCGACGGCACCGGGCCACTCCGCGAGGCGGGCGGACCGTGCTGACGATGCCGCCGCGGCAGGGATACTCCCCTTCACAGCGTCCCCATGGTAACCGCGACGCGACCAGGCCGGGGCGCGCGAAGCGTCAGCGAACGCCGGCGACGTCCATTCCGCGAAGCTCCTTCTTCAGCTCGTTGATCTCGTCGCGCAGCCTGGCGGCCAGCTCGAACTGCAGATCCCGCGCCGCCTCCAGCATCTGCCCGTTCAGCTGCTGGATCAGGTCCGCCAGGTCGGCCCGCGGCATCCCGGCCAGGTCGCGGGCGTGCCGGCCGGCCCCGCTCGCCGCGGAGCCGCCACCCTTGGCAGACGCCCCCTTGGCCAGCCCGGGCACCGGTGCCTTGCCCCGGCTCTGCGCGCGGCCGGACCCACCGACCATCGCGTTGTCGGCCGCGTCGCGATAGATCCCGTCCAGGATGTCGACGATCTTCTTCCGCAGCGGCTGCGGGTCAACGCCGTGCGCGGTGTTGTAGGCCACCTGCTTGGCCCGCCGGCGGGTCGTCTCCTCGATCGCGTGCGCCATCGACGGCGTGACGTTGTCGGCGTACATATGCACCTGGCCGGAGACGTTGCGGGCGGCCCGGCCGATGGTCTGAATCAGCGAAGTGCCCGAGCGGAGGAAGCCCTCCTTGTCGGCGTCCAGAATCGACACCAGGGAGACCTCCGGCAGGTCGAGGCCCTCGCGGAGCAGGTTGATCCCGACCAGCACGTCGAAATCGCCCTTGCGCAACTCGCGCAGCAACTCGATCCGGCGCAGGGTGTCGACCTCGGAATGCAGGTAGCGGACACGTATGCCCAGCTCCAGCAGATAGTCGGTGAGGTCCTCGGACATCTTCTTGGTCAAGGTGGTGACCAGCACCCGCTCGTCGCGCTCGGCCCGCACCCGGATCTCGTGCACCAGGTCGTCGATCTGGCCCTTGGTCGGCTTGACCACGACCTCGGGGTCGACGAGCCCGGTCGGGCGGATCACCTGCTCGACGAACTCCCCGCCGGTGCGGCCGAGCTCGTAGGGCCCGGGAGTGGCTGACAGGTAGACGGTCTGGCTGATCCGGTCGAGAAACTCCTCAAATTTCAGCGGCCGGTTGTCCATGGCCGAGGGCAGCCGGAAGCCGTGTTCCACGAGGGTCCGCTTGCGGCTCATGTCACCCTCGTACATGCCGCCGATCTGCGGAACGGTGACATGGGACTCGTCGATGACGAGCAGGAAATCTTCGGGGAAGTAGTCGAGCAGGCAGTTCGGCGCGGTGCCGGCTCCCCGGCCGTCGATGTGGCGGGAGTAATTCTCGATCCCGGAGCAGAAGCCGACCTGCCGCATCATCTCGATGTCGTACGTCGTGCGCATCCGCAGCCGCTGGGCCTCCAGCAGCTTGCCCTGCTTCTCCATCGAAGCCAGCGACGCGGCCAACTCGGCCTCGATGCCGCTGATCGCCCGCTCCATCCGCTCCGGCCCGGCCGCATAGTGGGTGGCCGGGAAGACGAGCACCTCGCCGACCTCGCGGACCACTTCGCCGGTCAGCGGGTGCAGGTAGTAGAGCCGCTCGACCTCGTCGCCGAACATTTCCACCCGGACGGCGAGCTCCTCGTAGACCGGGAAGATCTCGACGGTGTCGCCGCGGACCCGGAACGTGCCGCGGGTGAAGGCGAGATCGTTGCGGGTGTACTGCACCTCCACGAAGCGCCGCAGCAGCTTGTCCCGCTCGATCTCGTCGCCGATACGCAGGCGAACACTGCGGTCGACATACTCCTGGGGAGTCCCGAGGCCGTAGATGCAGGAGACCGACGCGACCACGATGACATCGCGCCGGGTGAGCAGAGACATGGTGGCGGAGTGCCGCAGCCGCTCCACCTCGTCGTTGACCGACGAGTCCTTCTCGATGTAGGTGTCGGTCTGCGGGACATAGGCCTCGGGCTGGTAATAGTCGTAGTAGGACACGAAATACTCCACCGCGTTGTGCGGCAGCATCTCGCGCAGCTCGTTGGCCAGCTGGGCGGCCAGGGTCTTGTTCGGCGCCATGATGAGGGTCGGCCGCTGGAGCCGCTCGATCAGCCAGGCCGCGGTCGCGGACTTGCCGGTGCCGGTCGCGCCGAGCAGCACCACATCCTTGGCACCGCCCCGGACCCGGCGCTCCAGGTCCTCGATCGCCGCCGGCTGGTCGCCGGACGGGTCGAAGTCGCTGACCACGTCGAACTTGCCCTGGGTGGGCCGGATATCGGTGACTGCGCGCATGGCTCCACGATAGGTGGGGGGTCTGACAATTCCGACCGCTCAGCCGCCGAGCGGCTGCCAGCCGGTCCGGGCGGCCCAGGACTCCGCCCGCTCTTGGGCCGCGTCGAACCACGGCTCCTTTGCCTCGGCGTAGTCGGCCCGGACCGGATGGTCGTCGGCCAGCTGGCGCTTGACCGCCTCGTACCTGGCCCGCTCCGCCGCGTCCGCGCGCAGCCAGTCGCGGAACAGCAGGGCGTAGCGCCAGCTCGGCGACCCGTCCACCCGCAGGTGCAGATGCGCCGGACGGCCCGGATCGGCCGACGCGTGTAGTCGCTTGCCCCACTGGCCGGGGTCCGACAGCGACGGCTTGGGGCGGTCGGCGTCGATTCCGCGTACGGCCGGGAAGCCGGCGCCGGTGATTGCCGGGCCGAGTGCGTCGGCCTGCTCCAGCGAGTCGACGGTGAGCTGCACGTCGATGACGTCCTTGGCCGCGAGCCCCGGCACCGACGTGGAGCCGACGTGGTCGACGCGGAGATCCCCGACGGCATGCCCGAGCCGGCCGGTGAGGCGCCAGAACTGCCGAGGCCAGTCCAGATCGGCCGTCACGATAACCACGCTCGGGCGGCTCGCCGGCCGGCCGGCCGCCAGGTTGTCGGCGAAAGGCGCGATGCGGTCTTGCCACAGCGCGTCCACCGCCTCGTACAGGGCCGCCACCGAGCCGGTGTTGTCGAGGAGAACGTCAGCGACTGCCGCGCGCTCGGCCTCCGTCGCCTGGGTCGCGACCCGGGCCTGCGCATCCGGGGCGCTCATCCCGCGCTCGCCGACCAGCCGGGCGACCCGCAGCTGTTCCGGCGCCTGCACGACCACGACCAGCTGGTACGCCGGCGCAAGTCCCGTCTCGGCCAGCAGGGGCACGTCGTTCACGACCACGGCATCGGCCGGCGCCGCGGCGGTCAGCTCCTCGGTGCGGGCGCGGACCAGCGGATGCACGATGGCGTTGAGCCGGCGGCGGTCGTCGGGATCGGCGAAGACCAGCCGGGCGAGTTGAGAGCGGTCGAGAGCTCCGTCCGAGCCGAGGAGCCCGTCGCCGAAGGTCGCCACCACCTGCCGCAGGCCGGACGTGCCAGGTGCGACGACTTCCCGAGCCACCACGTCGGCGTCGATGATCACGGCGCCGTGCTGGGCCAGCCGTCGGGCCACCGTGGACTTGCCGGAGCCGATCCCGCCGGTCAGCCCGACCCGCAGCATCGCCGGCCGGGCCGCTATGAGACCAGCCGGCTCAGGAGCCGCCCTCGAGCTTCTTGCGCAGCGCGGCCAGCGCCTCGTCGGTGGCCAGCGCACCGGTATCCGGCGCTACCGGGTCGGAGGACGAGTACGACGTCTGCTCGGCCGCCTCTGCCTCGGCCTGCTGGGCGCCGACGATCTGCTTCTGATGCGCCTCGTAGCGGGCCTGCGCCTCGGCGTACTGCCGGTTCCACTCGTCGGCCTGCTTCTCGTAGCCGGGAAGCCACTCGGCCGTGTCGGGGTCGAAGCCCTCGGGATAGACATAGTTGCCGGCGGCGTCGTACTCCGTCGCCATGCCGTAGGCCGAGGGGTCGAAGCCGACCGCCTCGCCGATCGTGCCCTCGTTGGCCTGCTTGAGCGACAGGCTGATCCGCCGGCGCTCCAGATCAATGTCGATGACCTTGACCAGGATCTCGTCGCCGACGTTGACGACCTGCTCGGGGATCTCGACGTGGCGCTCGGCCAGCTCGGAGATGTGCACGAGACCCTCGATGCCCTCGTCGACGCGGACGAACGCGCCGAACGGCACCAGCTTGGTGACCCGGCCGGGCACGACCTGCCCGATCTGGTGGGTCCGGGCGAACTGCCGCCACGGGTCCTCCTGGGTCGCCTTGAGCGACAGGGACACCCGCTCGCGGTCGAGGTCGACGTCGAGCACCTCGACCTCGACCTCCTGACCCACCTCGACGACCTCTGACGGGTGGTCGATGTGCTTCCAGGACAGCTCCGAGACGTGCACCAGACCGTCGACGCCGCCGAGGTCGACAAAGGCGCCGAAGTTGACGATCGAGGACACGACGCCCTTGCGAACTTGTCCCTTCGTCAGCTTGTTGAGGAACTCGCTGCGCACCTCGGACTGGGTCTGCTCGAGCCACTGGCGGCGGGAAAGGACGACGTTGTTGCGGTTCTTATCCAGCTCGATGATCTTGGCCTCGAGCTCCTTGCCGACGTACGGCTGGAGGTCGCGGACGCGGCGCATCTCGACCAGCGAGGCCGGCAGGAATCCGCGGAGGCCGATGTCGAGGATCAGGCCGCCCTTGACCACCTCGATCACCGTCCCGGTGACGATGCCGTCCTCTTCCTTGATCTTCTCGATCGTGCCCCAGGCGCGCTCGTATTGCGCGCGCTTCTTGGACAAGATCAGCCGGCCCTCTTTGTCCTCCTTCTGCAGGACGAGCGCCTCGACGGCGTCACCGACCTTGACGACATCGTTGGGGTCGACGTCGTGCTTGATGGACAGCTCCCGGGAGGGGATCACGCCCTCGGTCTTGTAGCCGATATCTAGCAGGACCTCGTCCCGGTCGACCTTGACGATGGTGCCTTCGACGATGTCGCCATCGTT
>JAABUL010005086.1_pt1 | contig 16799 bp, 23 predicted proteins | sample 5559151 | NCBI WGS metagenome assembly JAABUL01 (sample SAMN10711876, study PRJNA513368) | rock metagenome | isolation source: Antarctica rocks | place: Antarctica: Victoria Land, Pudding Butte sud | reverse complement strand
AGCCATTTCATCCTTTGAAAAAAGGGGACGAGCTAGACTAATATATACCAGCAACATCGACCACGTTCTTTAGCCTCCTGATTTGGTATCGGCCCCTCGATTTTGACCACTACAACCCCGGTAATCATGACCCAGCAGTGGGTTACGAGTTGGATGACTTCTGTCTAGGGGCCGCAGAAGCTTTTCCACGAGGCAGTCCGGCACGGAAGACATTGATGGCCCGTTCAGATCGTATCGAAACCGCTCTCGACCATCAGGAGCGCAAACCCGACGTTCTGGTGAATTGGTGGGACCATTATCCTCCTGGGTACCCTGAAGGCACATCGATGTTGACGGGAGCTCAGAACTTAACAGATACGTCAAGTTGTATCAATAAAAATTGTAGCGCCTTACTACAGGAAAGATCTATGACTTCGGAATGAATCTATCTCGGCGGCAGCTGCTATGCATGAACACTTTCAATGTTAGCTAGAGCTAGGAAACAATTCCCTACCCAGCGATCGTCGGCTAAAATTAGCTTTTCATGATGAATTTTGAGATGAGTTAGCAACGGTCTCACATTAAGTTGCTTTCTCACGCAGCAATGTCTGTGTAATGCTTGAATGTATGTGGTGCTAGGCTAGCCTTACTGGACCTTCGTACACTTGACAAGGTCATGTCTAATCGTAGCATGTCCCGAACTTTGTTGTCGCCGGGTTGAAGCGTATCCGCTTTTTGATCGGCGTCTGTCAGTCAGATGAGTGAGTCCGCTTCAAAGGCCCATTGCCGGAAAAGGATTGTCAAACCGCGTCCGAATACTATGTAGTACAAATGACACTAGGGCCTTGGGCGCACTGAGTGGAGACAACGTCGCATCCGGTAAGGTTTTGAGACTCATGACGGGAACCACAATCTGATTCACCTCCCCACTGGTGATATTTGCGTTGTGCGAAAGGATCAAGGTGTACATGCTTTCATTCATTTGCAACTGGGCCACGAGATTTGCAAGTACGGTCCGTTGAGAGCCAGCCAAATGAGCTCTGATCGACAATAGGCTGTAGTTAAAAGGCTAGGTAGAGTAGTGGCATCAATTTTTCACCATCCGAGTCTCGAGAATTGGCAAGCGAGTTCAAAATTCCTCGTATCTAGACTGATTTGAGATCGGTCGTAAATTCAGATCCTGAAGTGAAATAAGGTCAAGCCTTGTGGACGCACCTTGCACTTCGATATCAGAGTAATATATCCCCAGATATGCATGTGCCGAAAGAGGGGCCATGCCATGAAATTTATGATCAATGTCCGTATCATCCAGGATCATAAAGCAGTACCGGGCGTGATTGGATTCAGTCACGGTAGGAAGTATGGCCGCTTCAAACACATACGATTGTGGATGTATGAATATGACCAGGTGACATGAAGCTTCTCACATCTAAGAAGTGGATCTGAATCTGGCCTCAGAACCTCACGGAATGACTATCACTCGAGCTGAGAGCGAGACAGGTGGTGACAAATAGACGAACAAAAATTTATGGTTGGTACAAACTGTGGTGTCGTATCACGCCGAGGGTGAGGTTTTTGTAAAGAGGCCACTGGAGAATTCACCTCTCGAGAAGTCGCTATATCTGGTCTTTATTATTGGCTGCATTGAATGACCATTGCCAATCGCCGGGTCGGATAACGGGATCGATAGCAACATCCATAGACCTGACGATGTGCATTGACTTCATACGGGAAACCTTCTGACCGAGGGTCGGACGACCCTCGGACCATATGTTGTAAATACTGTTGTACAATCGATCGCGTCCTCTCCTTATGAACTTATGTCGTCGCGTCCGTATTGGCTCAAAAGGCTTACACGCTTGGTACTCAATGCAGACATCTCAGTATCACTCTCGACCTCACCAACAGCATCAATGGGTTGGCTCTGGGCCTCTCCGAACATCGAACCCCCCACCCCACCTCCACATCCAGACTCCACCCATCTCGAAACCCCCCATCCACCACCCTCCTCAAACCCCGAAATAACCATACCACCCTCCACCACCACCACCACCACACAAGACCCAGACCCCAACCCCGACCTCACCGCCTTCCTCACCGCCCTCCGCCCCCCACCACCCAAACCCACCTCCTCCCTCCCCCCCGCCACGATAACCCCCCTCGCCATCCACCCCACAACCCTCTCCTGCCGCGCCGCCTTCGACACAGCCTTCTACTGCGCCTCCCTCGGCGGCCAATTCACCTCCCTCTACCGCTACGGCAGTCTCCGCGCCTGCTCGCAGCAATGGAGTGATTTCTGGTTCTGCGTCAGGACGAATAGGGGTATGTATAGTGATGAGGAGCGGGGGGCGAGGGTGTTGAGGCGGGCGATGGGGAGGGAGAGGGAGAGGTATTATGATGATGGCGGGTTGAGTAGTGAGGATGTTTGGGAGCAGAGGGGGAGGATGTTTAGGGGCGCGTTTGGGGGGGATTATTGGGGTGCTGTTGCTGAGGCTGAGGGGGAGCGGCAGAGAGCGGAGGAGGGGGTGGGGGAGTGAAGGGTGGGTGTGTTCGGTGTTACTGGATGTTCTCCATAGTAAATGGATGGGGAGATGGGGTCGAGCTTTTGGTGCGCTACTGGAGTGTCGCTTTCATTGGAAGCGTTGCTGTGCAGGCCTGCTGTCCGCTAGGTTGACATTGATGAGGGTGATGGTCACGCAGACTTTGCACGCCGAAGACAACGGTGCGGTGCCGATACCTTCTCTGTTTCTCTGGCCTTGTCATCGGCCGTCAAGCCTGCGGTCATTCGCGGGATGTTGAAGAACATCAATAGAAGTTGGATATGGTATACAGTTCCAAGGATGGTATGGTGTTTCACGCAGAGTTGTTAGGCTTGCAACGGAGATTTCGGCAGACATCGGAGACTGGAAAGAGCCCAAAAATGTCAATCTTTGAGCAGCTTGCCTGCAAAAACAATCCCCTCTCCATATACCGAGCCGACGAAGCCAAAACGACCTGGAAAAAATTCGCTAGGCAACTGTGCAGCCAATCATATATCATCATAAAACTCATTCGTCATCCTCAACGCCTAACAACCTCCGCTCCGCAAGCTCGCCAATCTTCTCCTGCAATAAAGTCCTCCCATATCTCCCAGCCACCTTCCCAGCGGCCTCCACCATCTTCCCACTACGATCCTTCATCAAGCCCACAATCTCAAGCGCCTTCATACCTCGCTCCTCACCTTCTCTACACTCCACATTCAGCAGCTGCAACAAAGCCTTATCCACGTCGATCTCGCGTTTCGTCAGCTCTGTCTGCTGACTGTGTGTAGCGTTTGTAGAAGAGACCAGGTCTTCGAGTAGAGATAGCATGAGCGAGCTCCGGACGAACGATTCTTCGAGCTTAGGCCCCTCCATAGCTGTCGAGTCTTCCGAGTCTTCTATTCTCATGGCGCTTGAGCAGGGGATTCTCAGGTCGAATTCGCTGAGCAATGGTTTCGGGAAGTAAGGGTATTGGTCGCCTCCTTTCAAGATAATGCAGTGGAACCTCTCTTGCGCCACAGCCACTGGCCAATACGTCTCTTCTTTCTTGCCGCTCGCTAGTCGCTCGAGTTGTTTCGTATCCAGAACTGGTACCCACCTCGCTTGGCCAGGTAATCGCCAGTGCTGTAGGACGAGGAGAACACCCGTGGAGTCGTACACGCAAGGATCACCACCGTCCGAGAAGAAGACGCTTTTTACTTGCGCACCTTCTGTCAGAGCTACAATGTCTTCGCTTTGGCAGACTTCATCTCGTTTTACGTTCTCGATGGTGTACGACAGCTTTGTGGATCCGTCACCGCCAACAGGACCGTTCCCCATTGTCAGTATGTAATCTCGCCACGAGGCGCATGTGACTGTTGGTGAGGACTTTTGCCGATATACTCTGAATGGAGTACCGTAAAGAGTGAAGACCCGTATATAGTCCGCGGAAGTTGTCACCACGATATAGGATTCGCTCAAGGATATCGAGGTCACATCTTCGCCTTTCGGTAATTGAGTTCGCCAGTCGGCCCTTGTTGTCCAAGTCTCATGTGGCCGATAGAACACCATTGCTGAATTACCGTTTGCTGGCGGACAAGAGAATAAAGTGCCGTTTTCATCTATGATCGGTCAACATAACCCTGTTCAATGTCTCCCTGGGCAGCTTACTCAAACAAGCTTTATCATATAGATAGGGGTCAGTAAAGTGAAAATCACGGTGGAGTTCTCGGTCATAGAATTCCACAGTCACTGTGTGGTGAGTGTCCTGATCAACTGTCCAGACAAATCCTGTCAGATTTAAACCTGTTGCTGATTAGCTTTGGTTCCTTCAGGATACATCTGTAAAACCCACAAAGATATTTTCGATTACCTCGCCACGGCGTGCTTCCTGGCTGGAACGATTGATGAAGTCGTGGCTGCCAGCTTTGATAAGTAGCTCTCCGCTTATTATCAAAGCCGTCGATTGCGTCTAGATGACCGTTACTTCTTTTGCCAAACCCATTGACTTCAGCTGCATAGCCCGCGCCGTCATCATCGCTAACGAAGTCATCTTCGTCGCCGAGTTCTGGCCCAAGAAGATCGTCCAGAGAATCTGGGGTGCCCCTTCGCCTCGCGCAAGAATCTACGATCTCCTTGGTGCCATTGGTGAGCGGTTTCCGCGCATTTCCGGTAGTCTCCGCAAGCGGGTCACGAATGAATGGAGCTGGCTGCAGTGTCTTCTCAAGAAGCGGCACAAAGTCTGGCTGGACGAATTTTGTGTAGATAAAAAGCTCGCCATCCGATGTCACAAAGGAAACAATGTTCTCAGTCGGGTGCCAGGCCACATTAATGACACCGGGATAGTCGTATTTTGAAAGAATCTTCTGCGTCTTGGTGTCCCACAGCAATATTTTCCGATCTGATCCTGCAGTGATGAGCAAAGCCCCGTTCGGCGACCAGGCGAGCGCTGTGACATCTCCCATGTGACCTCCGGAGAAGGCTCTTTGTCTTTCCCCATCACCGCTCGATACCACCTGGATATCCCTCGTCGCCGTTGGTGCAGCAAACGCCCGTCCATCCGGGTGCCAAATCGCGCGAGACGACGACTCAGCTTCAATCTCAAGACTTCGAATTAGCCCATCAACCTTTTTGACTAGCTCAGGCTCCTCAGTGCTCAGGCTGTAGATATAGACGACGCCGTTCGTGCAAGAGGCGGCGATGTAGGAGCCGCTAGGGTCGAATGAGAGGTGCTTTGCAGGCTTTGGCAGCTCCCTGAGGTAGAGCACTTTGTATGTATCTGCGATATTCACGACTTTCACGGTGAGCTCGCTGCAAACTGTCAGTCATCAATCGCCTCCTCATAAATCCCGATGTACGCACTCGCTAGCCACTGCAGCCCATTGCCCGTCGGGTGACAGCGCAATATCTCGAATTGGTAGGGTAAATCGCGTGAGCATCTTTTCGTAGGTATAGGTTTCCAATGAATACATGCAAACCGCGCCATCTTCCGCTCCGGTAAGGAAGAATTCGTTCGTAGCCGCAACTGCAGTGTTGTTCTCCTGGCAGTCGTCCAGATTCGTAGGTTCACCATCCGAACCCGTCTGGTAGACTCTGACCACATTGTTCGAACCTGCTGTGACGAGCTGCTTGCCATTGGGGGTATAGGTGAGAAAGGTAGGGCCGGAAGGGTCTGATCGGGTGTCAGAAGAGGAACTGTGATGGAATGGTCATCTTACGTGCTGGGCGTCCGCGCAATCGCTGCTGAGTGACAGTAGTCATTGTGCAGTAGCTGTATCTCTTTGCGCCTTGAATGCTGGTGTTTAGAGGTAAGCCTCGGTGAAATACAACGCGTCGAATCGCGAACCGCGAATCCCTGCAAAGTGATCCTGGGACGGAGCTAAGTCCGAGCTAGAATAACTTTAACTCCGAGCCAATTCTGAATCACGACACGCTCGATCAATACTCCACTGAGCCTCGTCAGACCCTAGGAGTTGAGTTGAAAGATCAATATGACTCGTCGTACCTACTTTCGACGTGAAAGTTGATGCCTTCCAGCGGGGCATGATCCTCTTCTGACTCTCGAGATGCTAGCTTTTACTGTCCTGGGCAGGCCCTTCAAGCAAGCGCCCATTACTATCAGAGCTTGCCGAACCATATCGACGGCTCCCAGACACCCGTTCCGAAGGCATGATGTTCTAAAGACGCTCAATAGCAGACGCAACAAGACTAAAGAGACGGGCGACAACAAGTCTGGTCACATAGACGCAGGCCAAAATGAGGGAATTTTCTTCCTTGACAACGTTTTCCCCCTCAACCTCACCTTTTTCGCCCCTTTGCCGTTCTTCGAGAGGCTCTTACCTCGCATAATGCAGCGCCTGCAGAATCCAAATATATCGGCTGCGCCTCCAGAGCAGATCGCCGAACGAGCTCTCCACAGCCCCCTACCTATCAAAGTCACCCAGATACTTCCACGGATCAGAGAAGGTGGTGCGTTTGTCAAATTTTCCCATGAACCGGACCAGGATCTCAATGAGGTGGAGACGACAGTCAAGCAGTTCCTGAAACAGAATCCCATAAAACCATGGTTCAATCCGGTCCGGAGGGTGAAAACATTCTTAGTCCATGGCAGGCCGTGGGTCGAGGATCTTCACCGGATGCCGACTCCTCGGGTCAAAGTCGAGTTCGTGCCCACAGCGCCCGGGCAACAAGCTGAAGAATTATCACAAGAGACGCTGTACTCCCTGTTTCGAAGATATGGCAAGCTCGCGGACATAATGCCTCAACCGACGGACTCGAAAGACCTTCCAAAATTTGCTCTTTTGAACTTCAATACAGTCAGACATGCTATTAGAGCGAAGAACTGCATGCACGGCTTCGTTTTGCCGGCGAAAGAGGGGGGTGGTAGCACTGGGACGATGTTGAAGCTGACGTATGAGCAAAGGAGGAAGGCACACTACATGTGGGATTGGTTTGTCAATCACCCAAGGATCACGATCCCTATATTGATTGCGCTTTTTACGACTTTATCAGTGATGATATTTGATCCGTGGGTCCCTCTCAGAATACTCCAGTCGACCTTTGCTGATCAGATTTTAGAGTTCGCACATTCTTCATCGAAGCCCACATTACTCGCACTTTTCACATCAAAGACAATGTAGTATACAAATGGATCAGCTCGCAAGCAACGCGCGCCACAGACATCATAAATTTGAGGCGCAACAAGACCGAAGATGCTGGCCTAAAGGCAATTTGGGACGATCGAAAAGGTGATATAGAGCAGATACAGACCTGGCTCATGGAGAGCGCGGATACCTTCATAGTCATACAAGGCCCCAGAGGCTCGGGAAAAAAGGAGCTTGTGTTGGATCAGGCGCTGAAAGGTCGAAAGAATAATTTAGTGATTGACTGCAAACCCATCCAAGAGGCCAGGGGCGACAGTGCCACTATCTGCGCAGCCGCTCTTGAGGTTGGATACAGACCCGTCTTTTCATGGATGAACAGTATCAGCAGCCTGATCGATCTAGCAGCCCAAGGCACGATCGGAACCAAGACTGGTTTCTCGGAGACCTTGGACGCCCAATTAGCCAAGATATGGCAGAACACGGCTAATGCGCTGAAGAAAATTGCCTTAGATGGGCGCAAGAAGGACGATAAAGATGCAGATCTGGATGATGATGCTTACCTTGAGGCTCACCCGGAGCGAAGGCCTGTCGTCGTGGTCGACAACTTTCTGCACAAAGCGCAAGAGAACAATGTTGTGTATGACAAGATATCGGAATGGGCTGCTGGCCTTACCACCGCCAACATTGCTCATGTGGTATTCCTTACGAACGATGTTTCGTTCTCGAAATCACTTAGCAAAGCTCTTCCAGACCGCGTATTCCGTGTGATCGCGCTTGGGGACTGTTCCCCGGAAGTCGCGAAACGGTTCATCATCAACCACTTAGACGCTGATGCAGAAGACGGTGGTGGTCCAGAACCAAAGCCAAAACCATCTCAGATGCGCGAGGACCTGGCTGAACTCGACAACTGCATCTCTACTTTAGGAGGCCGATTGACAGACCTGGAATTCCTCGCAAGGAGGATCAAGACGGGTGAAAGTCCCCAAAAGGCAGTACGCCAGATCACCGAACAGTCTGCATCAGAGATCTTGAAGATGTACATACTCGACAGCGGTTCCCGCCAATGGACACCCGAGCAAGCATGGCATCTCGTCACCTCTCTTGCCGCCTCAGAATCGCTCCGCTACAATGAAGTTCTGCTATCAGACATCTTCAAATCCGGCGGCGAAGCAACTCTTCAAGCACTCGAGCAAGCGGAAATGATTACGATTGTCTCTTGCAAAGGGCGTCCGACGAGTATCAAGCCGGGAAAGCCAGTCTATACCGCAGCCTTCCGCCAACTCACAGGCGATAATGTATTGAAAGCTCGGCTAGATCTAGCCACATTGTCTGAGCTAATCAAGATTGAGACCCAGGGTATTGACAAGTACGAGGCTGAACTACATCTTCTAGGGAGATTACCCGGCGCACCAGCAGAGGTGATGAGCCGGACCAAATGGCTGCTTGGCAAGTTGTACGCCGGGCAGGCTAAGATCGAGCAGTATGAGAGAGAAAGTGGCGCGCTGAAGAAGGTGCTTCAGCACGAATACTGAAGAGGGTTTGGTTTTGTGTATATCGTATGGATCTTTTGTGTTTGGCGTTTAAGATACCACTCTGCACACTCATGACATGTTTCATGGGCCGTACTCTGAATCTTCTTGTACAATTCTATACCTCTTCTGTACATATGCAACTTTGTTTCATCGTTTATGTGATCTTTACTATCTGATGAAATTGTCTCCGAGACTAGACATTTGGGGACTGATCCTGGTGATCGCTAACGGCCACAGACCAAGCAGCACGCTTCCTCCTTACCGCCCTTCATGCCTCCCACGTGTCACCAAGCATTAGCTCCAGTGTCCAAAACACCCAGCCTACCGTCGAATACCTTGGGATCTGCTGCGGGAGACTGCTGCGGAAACACTCTTCGGACTCTACGACGACGGACAAAGCATCTTAGCAATCAATTCCCCTCTTAGCAATTCCGTCACAGGCAGCCTATTGCTTGAACGGACTAGGCCTTACCGCTCACTTCTCAGCTGAAAGGTTTGGAAGGACCATATTAAACGCGGAGGCAAGCTGCCTACAACAATAACCTGTGTCAGAAATGGCATGGATAGATCTCATTCACTAACGCTTAACAAAAGCCGATATAATCTCGCCTGACTTCGATCCCTTCGACCCCTCATCTGAGGCTGGATTACTACAGTCATGCCCGTACAAACTTTGGCGTGTTTGTGGCACTTGCAGTCTCATAAATGCGTATAAGATGACGTATCCGACACTTCTACAATTCTCAATAATGTCATTTGCTTATCGGCACTAAATATGTCCAGAGTAGCATAATCCCTTTAGAAACAGGACCCTCATGCTTTCAAATATCACCTTCCCTCCCATATCGCTAAGAGAAGACCTATCAGATCTTTCAGAAAAGTCTGCAATGTGCACAGATGGCCCGCTTCGCTTGAATTTCTAGGCAGGAGACGATTTCCTACTATCTTAGGCTGGAAAGGACGGCATCATTGCGTCCACTACGTAATGCACGCCTATCAAGTGATACACCGAGATTACGTTCCAATCCAAACATTAATCAAAGTGACCAAAGATAGAGAATAGATAACACATGTATACTTGCTAAGGCACAGAAATCGCTCGACGTGACGGTTTACACTCCACTCAATTCATTTTGTTGATTGATGTTGATACGGGATATAATGCGTCAACGCAGAAAGCGAAGATGAGCTTGTGTATGAATTATATCTAAATTTTTGGCAATCGAAATAAGGGATTGGGGGAAAGCTTCATGATAGAAACCTGAAGGGTGTAATAGTATGCACTCTGATTTCATGCGGGGTGGGACTTCTCTATGGCTTACTTTACTTTGAGCTGTCTTTATGCAGCACCGATTGATCCAGATATCGATACGGACTCCACTTCTTCCTGATTGTACCTGGGTGGAGGGTAATCAAGATCGTTTATTTGAATTGAGCCGATCTTGTGGGAGGGATCAACCCAGATGGTCGAGTTGCCCATCGCGGAGCTCTTTCTGATGGTGATCTCGGTGATCGACATGGCGGGGTTTTGTGACGTCGGGGAGTGCGTGGGTGACTGGCTATTGTCGTTTCGGGTTAGAGTTAGTCGTGTGAGGTGTGTCACGCCCGAGGTTTGGCATTTGGGAATTGATCTATAGCGAGCTATTTGCTGTCTTTCGTTGAGGGATGATTGTTTGCATTGAGTATGTCATGGTCTCTTGTGTTCTGGAATGGTTATTGTCAGATTGTTCTAAGACTTGTGTTTGGGTTGGGGGCGGGGCTGGAAGAAGGCTGGCAGCAGAGCGAAACTCATCGTCCAATGACACTGTCATTTCGAGTTGCATGAAATGCATGTCCTCGCCTATGCCTGCCTCCACAGATATGAGATATGACCAGAGTATTTCCAGCAAGCCTTGCGACTCTCGAGCCGGCTAGACAAAACCCAGAATGAAGCTGACACGATCTCTATATGGTTGCAGTTGCTCTGGAATGTCATCTAATTGATCGTGTGGGTCATTTCGACTGCGGATACGGGAGTGATGATGCTGACTTGGTGATGCTCCTTAAGCTGTGATTGTATAGCTAGCCTTGCCGACTGTTTAGGGGCTAAGTAGGTTTATTGTAGAAGAAAATCTCAGTATAGCTTTAGGAGTGATGCCACTTGAACTGAGTGTATGACTTGTGTCTTCAAAATTGCGCTTGTGGGGTCATGTGGCTACCAGCTGATCGAAATTTGGCCTGGCATGGAGGTGTGGTATTGATTGTAACGAAGTCCTTGACATCCAAGACAGCGTTTGCGCTTTTGCTGGGTTACGAGAAGATTAATCAGTTGAGTGACGCCAGACCCGGTAAGGGGGGGGGGGTGTGTTGAATGTATGTTGAATGGCCAATCAGCCGCTGTGGACCCGGATCTTGATTGTTGTTCGTATAATGGAAATCTTGGGTACCACGGTGATGGTGTACTCATGCCGCAAATGCACAAAGAGAGGGGTCATCTATTGCACCGCTCTGATCGGAACGTGTCTTTTCGGACCCTGCCTAGTCTCGGAACTTCTTCACTGCTTCATATCGTAGAATCAATGTTGAAGATCATGTGCAGATAGCTCTCCCACAGCCACGCATCATGAAAAGACGCAACCTCCACGATTGGATTGGCGCCAATAGGATCGGACTCATTATGTAACAAACGAATCCGCAAACAGCGTCTGCGGCGAGAATTGGCCATTAGGTGTCGTTCCTGCAGTAGCCATACATTAGCCCCTCGCACCTTCCACATGGTGACAAGGCTGCAGGTTAGATCGCCCATCGGGCTGGTCTCTCGCAAGGTGCACTGTCGACGTCTTCTACCATCGAATTTGGATAGGGATGCATTCTAATGTGCATCCTTCGGGCAGCTTGAGTTTCATTGCCAATATCGAAGCATCTTACTCGGAGTGAAGAGCATTTATGGGTGAAACTTCAACGACCTCAACCGTCTTTTCGCAAAGGTCAAAAAGCTCGCACTTCACATGCATGAAGGAAGGTCCTAAGCCTCTCAGCTGATTCGATTTCTAACCAAAGGAGCGAGGATTCAACTTTGAGCCTTAGTGGAGGGAAAGTATTAGCGGGGGAAAATTGGATGGTCGTACCGGAATGCCCTTGAAGCGCAGTAGCAGTGGCGTTACGTAGCAGTCACTCTTGACTGGGTATGTGGATCAATTCGGCGATCCACAATCTCGCGGTTCGCCTGGTGAGAGTCGTCGCATGTCTCGGCATACTGCTAGCGGAGATCCCTCACCAAGCTGCCTATGCATTATCCATTGTTTACCTCATTCATTATCTTGTCATCGCTCATTCTGCATCAATAATTGCCAGCAGCCTACTAGGCACACTATACGCGACGAGCACAAGAGGGGAAGAAACGCATACAAAGGTTGTTAGGGTGTTCTGAAAGTACAACAGTACTGTGGTAGTGGCTTAGCGAAAAGGTCAACTCTTATGCAAGCCAGGCGGGGGTCTTACCAATAGAAAAGGAATCCTAATGCAAGGGGCCTCGACAACGTGGTCGATAGTGTGCAGGGGTCACGCATGGCCCGCATGGCGTTGTCGCATGTATCAATTATCTTAGCCTGAAACGTCGAAGCCTGGATCAGCGCTAGAATAAATGTAGCTAAAGCCGCTGACATAATAAACCGTATCTGAACTTCGCATGGCAAAATCACCAGTAAGCCTGCGCCATCTCGCGGAGAATTCATGGAGGTCATCGTACAACGAGACACAGCCCCTTCCGCCGTTGGGGGGCCATCTGTCCTCAAAGATGACCCGACTAAGTGCTGCCTCCACCGCAATGGGGCATTCGCCAGATGGGCATTCGCCAGAAGAACACTGTCCGTTACGGCCCCACGCGAAGCAACCTCGTGTCAGCCACAAATTCCTCTGGCTGAGTCGACGTTGGCACCGTGGGCTTTGATATTTGGCCCTCAGGCGTTCCCTCGCGGCACGTTGGCCTCGAAGGCTGGTGGGGTTGGGGGCCGTTGACCAGGGCTGCTGATGATCTGGTCTATTACATGGCAACGCTGTCCAACGACTTCAGCTGACCACGAGAGGATGAAGCCCCGGATTCTGAGGTAAGAGCGTTTCGCTTTTCTGGGACCGTGCCTTCTATCGCTCTAATAGTACCGCAGTACGTCCCGCTAGCTGTTTTAAGTTCGCAGCCGTGCCGAACTTGAGGCCCCCTATCCTTAGCGCACCAAGTATTCACACTGCATCCGTGCGTCACCATGCTGGAATCATCCTTCCTTTCTCTCTTTGCCTCCCAATACCCTTGCCGGTACGGTCTTTTTCATTGAGTGTGGGCTCGACGCTGTAGGGAGTCAACTATGAACGCAGTTAGCATAGGTATGCAATGCCCCCTAAATATTTCAACGTCTACATGAATACGAGGTCATCAGACGTGCCGCTGGGCTAACCAATGCAGGAAGCGACGGATACCGATCGATCGGGTTGCTCGTACGAGGCTGAGCTGGGCTTCACAGCGCATGGAGGAAAATATACACACACGAGGGTGCATTAGTGGTGCTGCATGACCCAATCCCACTCTAAGCTCCTACACGACCGCCTACAGGGCCAGTAATATTCGCTACCGCGAGAATGGGTGCGTCAGCCCTTCCCATCCACACGATGCTCCAATATCACCCTCCGATATTGCTCGAACGAGAGTCTTGGTGCTATGGGCAAAGCGAAAGACTTGACCCCGTAAGGTCTGGTAGCTACGCTATATCTCACCAAGCCGTTTCGTGATGCAGCTTTTCTCACCAACCTTTCCCAATGCGGTCCACGCGAGGGCGTCTACATGTTTGTTTGAAAGTCTGGACGGGCCGTTGGATCGGTAGACTCAAAAGCTGAAAATGAATTTAAGTCGCCAAACTCTCGCTGACCACAAAATGGTGGTGTGACCAAGGGATTCAAAACTCCAGACGAACCTTTTTCTTCGATGCAACTATCAGGTAGCTGACCGATTTTACATAAATAGGCCCTCACGCTTCTTCGAGATCGCTCTTTTCCTTCTCTTCAACATTCCTTTACTCGCTTATTTGCACTTCGCTCATTCCACAAATTTTAAGTATTGCACAAGCCTCGGATACACCATTCAGTTCGTCAGAAGTCGCTGAAGAAGACGTTGTGGTCATCGAGACCGTTGAAATAGTAGAGATCGTTGTCGAAATTGTCGACGTAATCGTGCCCTCGAATCAAACACTGAATAATAATAAAAATAATGATACACACTCGCATCACCATCACCAAGCAGCTCACGGTCCAGGCCACAATCACTTCAATCAACCAGCTGCACCTAGCTCAAACCCACCTTTCAATCTAGGTCTAGCTCCAAACCCAGCTCCAGCTCCAGCTCCAGCTCCAGCTCCAGCTCCAAGTCCAGCTCCGAGCTCAAATCCACCTGATCGCTCAGATTCAGATTCAGATCCCGAGTCACACCCAGGCTCCAAACCCGGCCCAGATTACAGCTCAGATAAACCGTCAAGCTGGTCAGACTCTCTATCAAACAATCAGCCTGCCCTTGCAGCTTATTTGCCAGCACCGAACGGTCACGGTCCCTATATCAGCACAGGTTACTATCCTCAATCGGCGCCGTACCATTATTCAACAATGGCTGCCGCGGCTGTTGTCAACGGCATTCTTGCACTGAGTTCTCTGACACCTGCACTTCCCCAGTCTGCCACCAACGGTGAGTCATCTGTACTCGTCCATGTTCTGCTTCACTAATGTTATACCCTCAGGCGCCTCCGACTTGGGCCTGCTCACGACTCCCGCCACCCCTGACTTTTTGTCCAACAACGTATTTGCCTCCTCAGAGGATGTTGGAGCCTAAGCTGACTCATGTTTAGCCTCTTCCGAACGGCTTTCCGTGGGGCACCGACACTGTCAACAATACAAACCCTTACACGCAAGCCCCTAATTCTGGTAATCAATCTAGTTCTAGATTGAACCTAGTTCGTATCGTCTGACCTTTGCTGCAGGCGTTACCCGCAACTACCAATTCAACATTGCCCGTGGCTTCATCGCGCCTGATGGTGTTAACCGCAGCGCCTTACTCATCAACGGAGCATTCCCAGCACCAAAGATTGAAGTCAACTGGGGAGACACCATCTCTGCCACCGTTTGCAATAATATTGTCGGTCCCGAGGAAGGCACTGCTCTTCACTGGCACGGATTCTTACAGAAAGCGACACCCTGGTACGACGGTGTACCCGCGGTTCAGCAATGCCCTATTGCTCCAGGGAAATGCATGACATATACTTATACCGCTGATCTCTACGGCACTTCCTGGTATCACTCTCACTACAGCGCTCAATACAATGCCGGTCTTGTCGGACGTAAGTCTTGGCATCACCAAAGCAGAAGTCTCGGCTAATGTTGCACAGCCGTGATCGTCCACGGCCCCAAGAATGTTCCATATGATATTGATGTTGGCGCGGTCCTTCTCACTGATTGGTACCACACTGACTATTATGATATCGTCAAGCAAGTCATGGAGACTCCGGGCGGTCCTCCTCCTTTCTCGGATAGCAACCTGATCAATGGAAAGATGAACTACAACTGCTCTCTGGTCACTAACGGACAAGCTTGCACACCCAACGCTGGTCTCGCCAAATTCAAGTTCACCTCAGGTAAGAAGCATCGTCTACGACTCATCAACGGCGGCTCTGAGGGCCTACAGCGCTTCAGCATCGACGGCCACAACATGACCGTTATGGCCAACGACTTCGTCCCAGTTCAGCCTTACGACACCAATGTGGTCACCCTCGGAATCGGGCAACGTACAGATGTGGTCGTGACCGCCAACCACCCATCTAACTCTACGTTCTGGATGCGCGCTGACCTTAGCCATACCTGCTCTCTCGCTAACCAGCCCCATGCGCTTGCCGCCGTTTATTACGAAAACGCCAACACGACCGCCGTACCCACGTCAAGAGCGACTGCCTACGATGACAGCAAATGCGGCAACGATCCTCTAACTGAAACTACGCCGTATTACCCCTTCCCTGCGACCTCTAATCCAGCTGTCACGCAAGACGTTGTCATCACCTTCGGTCCCAATAAGACCGGCAATGTACTTTTTTACATCAACGGCGAATCGTTCCGTGCTAATTACGACCATCCGGTCCTTCTCCTCGCAAACCAGGGCAACACGTCCTACCCCCAGGACCCTCAATGGAACGTCTACAACTTTGGCAACAACGCCTCCGTCCGCCTCATCGTGAAGAACGAATTCGGAGCTCCCCACCCCATGCATCTCCACGGGCACAACTTCAACGTCCTCGCCGAAGGTGTGGGAACGTGGGATGGAATCATCATCAATCAGCAGAACACTCAGCGTCGTGACGTGCAGATAGTGCAGGGGGGCAGCGCTACTGCCCCTGGGTATCTTGTCCTGCAATATGAGACCGACAATCCGGGCGTGTGGCCGTTCCATTGCCATATCGCGTGGCATGTCAGTGCGGGGCTGTATATCAACACTATCGAGCAAACTACCGCATTGAGCAAGAGGGTGTTTCCGGCGACGGTGGCGCAGACGTGTCGTGATTGGGCTGCTTATACCGGTCATAATGTTGTTGACGAGATTGATTCCGGTCTCAAGATCCGGGATCTCAGGCCCGAATGATAGTCTGGAACGCCACAACAGAGCAAGCACCACTGGGATCCAATTGCGCGGGGGTTTTTTACCTGGGAGCGAGTCTGCTTGGTTGGCTGCGGCTTTGGATTGCCATGGTATCTTTGGTTCTTTGGTTTGAGCGTCAATGTTGCGTTCGATCTTCCCATCAAGTCACTCATTTATTATCGTTGGTATCTATGATATATAGACCTGTATTGTACGTCATCATATTCTGTACAACAGTAAAAGTAGTACGTTCTACCACATCGGGAAAGCCTTCTCTAAATCACTTTGATTGAATCGAAGGGTCTTCTAGATATAAGCAGTGCTTTGCGAGCCACAGTATCGTGATGGGCGTTGAGAGTGTCACGTGCACAGGTATTCCTTGGCGCCCGCAAGTCCGCGTGTGCCAAGCCTCGAACACGCCGTACTATGTAAACACCAACGCTCTCACTTTCAACAAGCCCTGACATCTCTCAAACTACAAACCCGCTCTACCAAATCACAAACCATCCACCACCCCAAACCATGCTCTCCCTCCCCCCCCTCTTCCCAC
>JAABUL010005084.1_pt1 | contig 16809 bp, 14 predicted proteins | sample 5559151 | NCBI WGS metagenome assembly JAABUL01 (sample SAMN10711876, study PRJNA513368) | rock metagenome | isolation source: Antarctica rocks | place: Antarctica: Victoria Land, Pudding Butte sud | reverse complement strand
CCGCCGTATAACGACCCGCCTCTCCTTCGGCGGACGCTTCGTCAGCGCCCTCCCCGCGCTCTCCACGGTCCTCATCCTCGGGCTCGGCCTGATCGTGACCGCCCGCGCGATCCCACAGCTCCTCTAGATGAGTTGTGCCACGGTTTCAGGCGGTGTAGCAGCCAGCGAGCGGCTGGGTCGGTCGAGTTGGTGGTTGAGCATGATGGCCGCGGTGAGGGCGGCGAAGCTGGCGACGAGGCGTGCGCGGAGGTTGTCCAGGGTGCGGGAGCGGTGGCGCTCCAGGCCGAGGAGGTCTTTTGCGGTCCAGAAGATGCTCTCGATGCGCTGGCGGATCGGCGCCAGGTGCGGTCCGCGACCCTTCTCGTCTTTGCGGCGGGGGCGGTGGATGGTGGCGTCGAGGTCGGCGAGGATCGGCTTCGAACTGCTTGCCGCGGAAGTTCTTGTCGCCGATCAGGATCAGCATCCGGCCGCCTTGGCGTTCGCAACGCGCGACCATTTGCAGGCAGATCTCCTTCTCGTCGACCTTCGGCGAGGTCAACGCCAGCGCCCTGGGGGTGCCGTCCAGCGCGAACAGCGCGTGCAGTCGAAAGCCCCAGAAGAAACGGCTGTGGCTGGCGCAGTAGCCGTAGTCGGCGGCGTTAGACAGCGGGTTGGTCAGGCTGCCCTGGCCGCCGCGCTTGACGGTTTCCCGTGAGCGCGCGCACTCCACCGGCGTGGAATCGACGAGCAGCATGTCGTCATAGAAGCCCGGGCAACCGCGCGCGAAGCGCAGGCGGCGCTTGTGAAACGCGCTGCGGTCGGGCAGATCGGGAAACAGGTGACGCAGCCGGCGTGCGGCGACCGCGATGAACTGCGCATCCGAGCGGCAGCCGAGCATTGCTTGGGCGACACACAGCGTGATGACCTCCGCGTCGGTGATCCTTCGCCGAGCGTTGGCGGGCTTGGCGGGCAGGAGATCGTCGACGGTGCAATAAACAACGGTCAGCAGCAGATCGAGGTCGGCGTCCATCGTGGCCCTCCCAGGGTCGACGGTTGGCAACAGAGCACCGCCGACTTCGATCTGGCTGCTTATGTCCCTTGCACAACCGCCCCGAATCGCCGCAGATCCGTGGCACAACTCATCTAGGCGGCGTCGTCCTCGTAGATGACGATGCGCGGGTGGTCGGTCATGGTGGGCTCCTGGGGGTCGAGCATGGGGGCCTTCGCCCTCCGGGTGGTCCCCACGCGCAGTGCCTCCAGGTGAGGCGTCATGGTTGGTGGCGCGCGCGTCGTGGGCTGTTGGACGCCATGCCCCGTGGCATCGTCGGGGTCGCCGGTTCGGAGTTCGGGCCGCCGGTACCGCGGTTTTCCCGCTCACGTTTCCCCCCGGCGGGCGCGGTGCGTCGCGGCCGCGGCAGGCGATCTCAGGCGCTTGCCGGCGTCGCGGCCAGGGGAGTAGGTGGGGGAAAGGCAGTTCCCCGGGGTATCCGCGGCCCCCCGCTCCGCTGAAAACCCCAGCGGACCTTAGGTTGGCGGCCGGCAATGCGGATCCGCCGCGGCATCCACGGTCGTCGCGTGCGCTGCTAGAGAAGGCTCGACGCCGAGCACCCCGCCACTGCGCGACACACGGATGGTGCCCGCGCATGGCATGTTGGGGGCGCCCGCTCCGGCCTTCGCGGCTGCGACGCGGCAGATCTCGTTGAGTTGGGTGCACACGAGCCGTGCGTTATTCTTGATGACCCAGCCCCGGATGTCGGCGAGGACTTGCGGGTGGGGATGTTGGTAGCGGTTGGCGGACCCGACGCTGACCGCGACGACCGATGGAGACACAGCTTCTAGGAGATCCTCGACGGTGTACGACACGCCGCTCTCGGAGAACGCCCCTCCGTGATGGGGAAAGACGAGAAGGTCCGAGCGGAGCGTCTGGCGATCGGCGAGGGCCGCCCACCGCGATGGCAGCGCGTCGCTGCCGATCAGCGCCCACGCCACCCGAGTCCCCCGAGCTCATGGACGCCGAGTGGTACCGCGGACTCAACACCGAAGATGGGCGCGTCCTCCTCGCGTCATGGCGGGACGACGCTGCCGCGCAGCAGTGGCTCTCGGAGCAACCTCCCGGCTCGCGCGTCCGGCGGATCCGCATCATCCGTGACTACGGCATGCACGAGCGGCGCGAGGCGCCGCAGTACTTCCCCGAGGTGCGTGGCGGCCCCGGCGGGCAAGAGCCCGGTTGCGACCTGCGATGATCGCCCCCGGATGGAGAGCCCGCTGGCGCTTACTCCGCTGCGGCCGAGAGAGTTCTTCGGGACGCCTTGGTCGGGAGAGGGCGAGTGGACACCGCGGCCCTGGCTGCGCTGGTTGCCGGCGCCGCGGCGCTTTCGCTTCCGCTCGTTCACCAGTCCGATCACCGATGAGCTCTGGCTGGTGCACGACACCACGACCTGGGACAACGGGCGTGAGGAACGACGCGACGGGACCGCGAGGCTCCTCGCGGCCGACAAGATCCGTCTCGCCTACGACGACATGCCCGGCGGAACCGAGATCCAGCTCCACGCCGGCGGCTTCGCCTTCTCGCCCTACCGGATGCTCGTGCTCATCCCATTCCTGCCCGTGCCCTCCAGATCCTCGCCCACGACACCTGCCGCTGGGACCCGGCCCGCGAAGAGCTGCGGGACACCATCGAGCTCCGCTTCATGGGGCTGCCGCTCGGCCGCCAGGTCATGCACCTACGGCCCGACCCCGATCCATCCGCCGGCGGTCACGCGTAGCGATCCTCGAGGGCCGCCCACGCCTCCATGTCGTGACCGGGGATCACGAGCGCGTCAGGGTGCTCGCGGTCGTAGGCGCCGAGGACACGCACGCTCTCCTCGAACGCCGCGCGGTCGACGGCGCGATAGGGGCGCTTGCCCTCACGGAGCGTGGCCAGCGTGTAGATGGCGTCGCCCGCCAGCAGCGCCTCGCGCTCGCGCAGGCGGACGATGACCGACAGGTGGCCGGCGGTGTGGCCGGGGGTGGAGAGCAGCCGCAGCGACCCGTCGCCGAAGACGTCGAGGACCTCGGCGAGCCGGTCACCACCCGCCGCCGGCGGACTCGGGACGCGCACCAGCCGGTAGTCCAGGGCGGAGTCGAGCTGCGGACCGTGGTAACCCGCCATTGCGGCGGTGCGCGCGTGCGCGGCCTGCCACTCGGCGTCGGACACCAGCACGGTGGCGTTCGGAAAGTCGCGCAAGGCGCTGGCGTGGTCGACGTGCAGGTGGGTCATGACGATCAAACGCACGTCCTCGGGCCGGACGCCGCGAGCGGGCAGCTGGGCGGCGATGGGGCCCTCGGGGCGCATGCGCACGTCGCGGAACACCAGCGCGTTGACCCGGCCCAGCGCACGGGTCTTCGCGGTCGCGACGTCGGAGCGAAAACCGGTGTCGACGAGCACCGCGCCGGCGGCCGGATGCTCCAGCAGGAAGGCCACGATGGGAGCGCGCAGGCGGTCGCTGGACGGCACGCCGACACCCAAGGCGCGGAGGGCTCCGCGCACGCCGCTCTCGCCGTGGATCCACGCCTCGGGCATCGCCACGTCGGCGCACATCAGGGGGTGCAGCGCGATGGTCGCGCCTTCCTCGCCGCCGGGGAGCGGCAATCGCGCCGGTGCGACCGTCACGGCTGTCGCTCCTCGAACAGCAACGCGAACAGCAGCTCGACGAAGTCCCCGTACAGCTCGGGCGAAATCGCCTCAGGGTCCACCAGGCGCTCGGCGGCCAGGCCGATGCCCAGCGCCCGGACGACTGCCGCGAGCCCGTCTGCGCCCAGCGGCAGCTCACGCCCGCGCAGGGCGGCCTCGCGCTCGATCAGCCGCGCCACCGTCGCGCGCACCGCGCCGACGCGCAGCGCGAACTCCTCGCGCAGTCGCTCGTCGCGCCGCACGTACTCGGTGAACTCCATGTGCAGCCTCAGCCGCCAGGGCTCGGCGTCGGAGCGGACCATCCATTGATCCGCCGCCGCGCGAGGATCGAACGTCTCGCTCCCCGCGTCCCCGCCCGCCTGCTCGACCTCGCGCGCGCGCTGCGCCGCGTACTCCTCGAAGACGGCCAGGAACAGCGCCTCCTTCCCCGCGAAGTGGGCGTACAGCGCGCCCGTGGTGACACCGGCCTCTACGGCGATCTCCTCGACCCGCGCCCCGGCGAAGCCGTCGCGGGCGAACGTCCGCGCCGCAGCGTCCAGCAGCGCTTCCCGCGTGCGCGCCTTGCGCTCCGGACGGGTAAGGCGCGGCGGCGGGCTCGGCACGTAGCGAAAGCTACTCGCGTAAAGGCCTCTATGCAAACCCGGGGACATTCCGGCTCGCCACCGGGGCCTCCGAGGAGGCCCGGATGAGCAACGTCCACAGGAGCTTCAGCTACTCGGCCGAAGCGCCGTTGCCGGTCTTCTCCCGCAAACCGGCGGCGGCGAGGCCGACGCCGACCACGGTGCAGACGATGGCGGGCACGATGACCCCGAGACCGGCGAGCACGATCGCCGCCACGACGTACGCGGCGGCAAACCCCAGCCACCATGCGGACCGCCGGCGGCGGTCCATCTCGTTCCAGCGCTGACGACGCGTCATCGGCAGGAGCCTTCCACCTGGGACGCGCGCGCGCCAGGCGCGTGCACCGCTGAGGTTGACGCAGGGCTCAATCGCAAGACCGTGTGGTGCGGAACGCGGAGACCCTCCGGTAGCCGAGCTTCTCGTAGAACGGGTCGGCGCAGGAGATGACGTAGCCAGGTGCGCTGGGGGTCCTCGGCGTGGCTCCAGCCCTCGGCGGCGAGCAACCCGACGAGGGCGTCGAGATGCTCGCGTGCAGGCGGCACGAAGCGAAGGCTCGGCGGTACGGGGTAGCGCCATCATCGCTGCGAAATCCAACGCTTAGTGTTTGTCGCCACTAACGCCTTGTGGAGGCGTCGGCGTCGCGGGGCGGTCGTCGCTGGTCTCACGGAGCGGGCGCAGTCTGCCGGCAGGCGGTGGTTGGCGGTGGAGTTCGGCCCGTGAGGAACATCGGTACGAAAAGTCCCGCTAACGACGACCAAGCACGGATCGCCAAGTTGCTCGCCAGGCGATCCTGAATGCCCTACTACGTGCCGCGAGCCGACCCCTGAGCGGGGTTCCGACCACAAGTCTGCGTGAGACAACGCCAAGCGTTAGTCGCCGTCGTGGTCAGCGGCGCGCCGCCGCCCGGGCGCGCGGCGGAGGGCCGCGCCAGGCGCTGGAGTCCCCGAGTACCGGCGCGGCGCGGGCGTCCCCGCGGGTCTCACGTGCCGCGCGGGCTGCGCCGGTTGGGTACTTGCGGCCGCGAGCGAGCGCTGAGCGCACTGCAAGGACTACCTGCGCAGCGCAGCAGCGACTAACACGAGCACGGTTGCAACCGGGTCGCCCGGGCCCCGCGTTCGGCACCCCGGCGGCGACTGCGCATGGATTCCTCTGGAAACAGGCGGCTTCCGGATTCTCGCGCGCGATCGTCAGCGCCCGCGGTCAGCCGCACTCGGGCTGCGGGACGCAAGCGGCGACTAACGCTAACTGTTGGATTCCGCAGACTTGTGGTCGGAACCCCTCAGTGGCGTCGCGAACGTCCGCGGGCCAATTGCCGTGTAGGCCCGGCCCGCCGCCGGCCGCGGACCGCGGACCGCAACGGCCGGTACGACGGCTCGGGGTCGTTCGACTCCCACGCCGTGACGGTCGCCTGGAGGATCTCGCGCTGGCGCTCGGTGAGGGAGTCGAAGTTGGGGTCCAGCCAAGATAAGGCCGAAAAGTCCATCAGCCGCACGCTGAGCGACTTGATCGCGGGCTACTGGTCGACGAGGAGGAGGTCAAGCGCGCGTGTGCGGTCTTCTGCGCTGGGGCGGGTGTAGCCGCGAGTGGTTTCCAGGCGGGCGTGGCCAAGGAGCTCGGCGACGATGACGAGGTCGGTCCCGCCGCGGACGAGCGTGGTCGCGAACGAGTGCCGCAGGACGTGGGTGGTCGCGTCGTCGTCGAGGCCCGCGGCAGCGGCCAGGCCCGTGACCACGTCGTGGGCGCCCTTGGCGCTCAGGCGTTGCCCGCGCTGGTTGAGAAAGAGGGCTGGAGTGATCTGAGCACCGGGCCATCCGGGGCGTTCGTCGAGCCAGCCGGCGAGCGCGGTGCGTAGCTGTGGATGGATCGGGATGTCGCGGACTCGTTCGCCTTTGCCGTAGATCCGCAGGGTTCCCTTGCGGGCGGAGAGGCGGACGTCGTCGACATCGAGGCCGACGATCTCGCTGATCCGCGCGCCGGCGTAGAACGGGGTGAGCGCGAGGGCTTGGTCGCGCGGCGACGGGCTGGCTTGCACGGCTCGCAGGTAGCGCAGCTGGTCGCGCTGGCTGAGGGCGCGCGGTGCCGTTGCCGGCAGCTCGAGCCGGGCGGCGCTGGCTGCTCCGAGGTGGCGCCGGATGTAGAGGTCGTCGATCGCGGCGAGCGCGTTGTTGATCGTCGCGGGGCGGCGTTTCAGGACGGCCTGGAGGTGGGTGCGGTAGTCGCGCACAGCCCAGTCGCGGCCGTCGCGGGTGTCGAGCGGGTCGCCGTCGGTCTGCGCCGAGGCGAGCCAGGCGAGGTACTGGCGAACCTTTGAGACGTAGGTCCGCCGGGTCTGGGTAGCCAGCGGGGCCGTCGCGAGGGCAATGACGTAGGCGTCGAGCACGGCCGCGAACGGCTCGGGCAGCTCGAGCGCCGCGCGACCTGGAGGCCGTGACGCTACAGTCGTCGTGTTCTCTGAAGTCGATTCGTCCGGCTGCGGTGCGGTCTGGCGCGTGTTCTCTGAAGCCATCCCGGAAGTTTACGTTAGAGAATGCTAGTTCTCTGAAGTAGCGCGCGCCGGCGACCGGAGCACGAGTCCATCCGGCAACAACGCGCTGCTGGTCCTCGTCCATTGCGGCACTCTCCGGCTGTCTGCTTGACGCTGAGATCAACATCGCGTTCGTCGGAGCCTACGGCCCCGGCTTCGAGACCAGCAATACCCGCGCCGTCAACCCCGTCGTCGGCGGCACCGGCGCCTACCGCGACGCCCGCGGCGAAATCGAGGAGCAGGAAACAGGACACACCGCGCAGCTGACCATCCACCTCGACAGCTGAACGTCCGCTGGGACGCGCCGTCCAGTGCCTACGTCGGGGGTCGCTGCGCGGCGATCCCCGACGCGCTTCATGCCCCGAATGGCAAAGGCCGCCATTCGCGCCGCACGCCGACGGCCGAGGGCAGCCGTATCGCCAGTGCTGCATTGCGCGAGGAGGAGGAGTCGGACGTCTCAGCTTAGTCTTAGCGACCGCTTCCGCCGGCTCGGCCGGCGGACCCTGGTTGCCAGCCCGTGCCCGGTTTGAAAGAATCCGCAGGTGACCGCAGACGCGCGATCGACGTCGGCCGTCGCACCCGTGACGGCGGCGGCGCTGCGGGACATACCGTGCTGCCTGGTGGCGGAGGTCCCCCGTCTCGCGGGGGGTGAGCGGGAGCGGCGGGAGGCCGATCCGACGACGGCGCAGCGGCGGGCGGCGCTGACCGGGGCCTACCTGGCGGGGGACACCGTCGCCGTCGGGTGGCTCCGTCCCGTGGCGGGCGGCCCGACCGAGGTGGTTGTCGCCGGGCGGTCGCTGGTCGGCCCGCCGAGCGGATCGCGCGGGACGAACGTGAACTATCCGCCAGGCACCTCCGGGCGGAGCATCGAGGACATGGTCGACCGCCTCGAGCGCTTCGGCAGCTGGGTGTCGATCCCCGTCGTCGTCGCCCCGCTCTCGCCGGAGCGCCGGGACCGCGAGGAGGCCGCGCTCCGGCCGTCGCTCGAGGATGCCGTCGGCGCGGTCTGGCCGGGACCCTTCGGCTGGCTGGTCCTCGGCACGCCGATCGCCCTCGACACGATCCGGCGCGAGGCGGCCGACATAGCCCGGCAGATCCCGCTCATGCGCTCGCAGGCCTCGAACAACCAGGGATCCGCGGCGCGCTTGGAGCGCATGGAGGCGCGCCATCGAGAGCTTGATCGCGCCGAGGTGAGCGGGCTGTGGGCGACCTGCGTCCTTGCGGCCGGCGAGGACGCGGAGGCCGCATCGCGAGTCGCCGCGCTGCTGTGCAGCTCGATCGACCTCGACGGCCTGCTGTACGGGTTCCGGCCGGCGGAGGCGCACGACTCACTCGAGTCGGCGCTCGCACCCCGAACCGCGGGCGAGGACGGCGCGAGCTGGCCGCTCGCCGCGCACACTGAGCTCCTCGCGGCGCTCGCCTTCCCGCCGCGGGCCGAGCTTCCGGGCGTGCGCATGCGTGTGCGACCCACGTTCGACGTGGTGCCCGAGCGGGCCGGCGACATAGTCATCGGAACGATCGTCACCCCGAGCCTGACCGACGGCGGCCCGTTCTCGGTCTCGCGGGAGACGCTCAAGCGCCACACCTTCGTGTGCGGCGCGACGGGGTCGGGCAAGTCGCAGACGGTCCGGTCGCTGCTGGAGACGCTCTCCACCGCGGCGCCCGCCGTGCCGTGGCTCGTCATCGAGCCGGCCAAGTCAGAGTACGCGCGGATGGCTGGCCGCCTGAGCGGGACGGCAGAGGTCATCGCGATCCGCCCGGGTGCACCGGACGAGGTGCCGGCAGGCCTGAACCCGCTCGAGCCCGAGCCCGGCTTCCCGCTCCAGACCCATGTGGACCTGGTCCGCGCGCTGTTCCTCGCCGCGTTCCGGTCCGAGGAGCCATTCCCCCAGATCCTCACCACCGCCCTGACGCGCTCCTACGAGGAGCAGGGCTGGGACCTGGTGCTGGGCGAGCCGCGATCTGCGGACGTGAGCCCACGCTACCCGTCGCTCGAGGACCTGCAGCTGACCGCGCGCGAGGCCGTGGCACGGGCGGGGTACGGCGTTGAGGTATCGAAGAACGTCCGCGGTTTCGTCGACGTCCGGCTCTCGAGCCTCCGGCAGGGCACTCCGGGCCGGTTCCTGCAGGGCAACCACCCGCTCGACGTGGGTTCGCTGCTCGAGCGCAACGTCGTGATCGAGCTCGAGGACGTCGGGGACGACCAGGACAAGGCGTTCCTCATGGGCGTCGTGATCATCCGCGTCTATGAGCGTCTGCGGCAGCTGCACGAGGCGGCGCCGGCGGCTCACGGCGAGCTGCGCCATGTCACCGTGATCGAGGAGGCTCACCGCCTGCTCCGGGCGCCCGAGGGCACAACCGCGGTCGCCCACGCCGTCGAGCTCTTCGCCAGCCTGCTCGCCGAGGTTCGCGCGTACGGCGAGGGGATCGTGGTGGCGGAGCAGATCCCCAGCAAGATCATCCCCGACGTCATCAAGAACACTGCGATCAAGGTCATCCACCGGCTGCCGGCGCGCGACGATCGTGAGGCCGTGGGGGCGACGATGAACCTCACGGACGCCCAGTCCGAGTACGTGGTCGCGCTCGAGGAGGGGCACGCCGCGCTGTTCAGCGACGGCATGGACTACCCGGCGCTCGTCCGCATGGAGCTGGGCGAGGGCCGCGAGGCCATCGACGGTCTCTCCCGCGACGCACCGCTCCGCGGGAGGTTCAGCGCCGCCTGTGGGGGGGACTGCCGGAAGCTCGGCGGGGCCTGCACGTTGCGCCGGATGCGCACCGCCCAACGGCTTCTGGACGACGATGCGCCGATCGGGATCTGGGCGGAGCTCGTGGTCCTCGCGCACCTGGTCGGCGTGCCGTCGCCTGCTCCGGGGGCCGAGCTTGCCGCTGACCTGCGCAAGCTCGATCGGCGCACGCTCGACTGTGCGCTGGCCCACGCGGTGGAGAGCGCGGTGGCGGCGCGATCGCCGGTGACCTCGCGCCATTACTCGCCTGCGGGCCTTGCCGCACACACGGGAGCCGTGCTCCGTTGCCAGCTCGCCGGCGAGCCCGCCCCCTGCGCCGACGACGTGCGCTGGCTCGCAGGCCCGTTCCTTTGGAACTGCCTCCTGCTGGAGCTGGAGAGGTGGCGGAAGTCAGGGGAGCGCGCGCCCCATCCGGACGCCGGCGCGTGGGCGAGCCGCTACGGCGTGAGCCTGGAGGCCGAGGGCTGCGAGGAGCAGATCGCGATGGTGAGCGCGCGGAAGCTCCGGGAGGCGCCGCGGAGGCGGCTGCTGCTGTTCGGGAGCCGGCGGCTGGAGGCGCTCGACGCGCTCGAGTCGAGCCGTCCCGAGGACCGGTGGCGCACCCCGCTCAGCACCGACACGGAGGCCTTCGACTTCGTCGCGGGCTGGCGGTGGACCGACCGGTTCCTCGCGCCCGAGCAGCCACAGAGCGAAGCCCGATGATCGAAGGCGCCGACCAGCCACCGCCACCCGAGCGTCCAGAGGACCGCCCGCCGGAGGCCGAGCGCGAGGCGGACCGCCGCGACAGCGCGGCGGAGTCGGTCACTCCCCCGACCGTCGACGCCGGCCCGCCGGAGTCGGCCGCGGGCATCGCCGCGGACGGGGTGGACGGGGTGACGAGCGGTCCGCTGGGCGACCTGATGCCGGAGGTCGCGGGCCTCGTGGGCCCCATCATCCGCACAGGGGAGGGCGTCTGGCAGGGCCGCGAGGTGGTGGTGGGCGACACGACCCGCGCCGCCGGCGAGTCGGTGCGGGCAATCGCCGGCGAGCGGATCGATCCCGTTACTGAGATGAGCGCCAACGAGCCCGGCCAGGCCGACGCGGTCGAGTGGCAGTCCTACGAGTCGCTCAGCGAGGGCGTGGAGCACGCCGACGTGGCGACCGACCCCGACAGCGCGGTCTTCTACGCCGGCCGCGACCCCGTCCTCGCCGAGCAGGGCGACGCGGTCCGCAACCGCGCGATGGCGGAGTCCTACGCCATGGAGGCCGATAAGCAGACGCTCGAGATGACGGCCGGCGGCGCCTGGCTGGAGGAGCAGACCGGCGCCGGCGAGGCCCAGAACCCGAACCTCACCGACGAGCAGCGGGCGGAGCTCTGGGACCGGTTGTCGGAGCGCTATGCCGAGGGGGCCTCCGGGGAGGTCGTGGTCTTCGATCGTCTCCCGAATCCCAACAGCCCCGCCGGTGACACATGGGACCGCGTCGAACGGCCCGCCCTGTTCGCAAACCCGACCGTGGGCGCGGAGAACATCCGGTTCGTCTGATGAGCGGGCGGGGACTCGAAGCGGCCCCGGGGGACGGCGACGCCCTCACGCGGGCACTGTTCGTCCCGGGCGACCGCTACGGCTGGTTCGCGCGCGACGTGGCCTCGGAGGTGCACCCCTACCAGGGGCCGTCTCAGCCGACGCTCCAGCCCGAGCAACGGCATGCCCACCAAGCGCTCGCGGCGGCGGTCGCGGCCGACGCCGTCACGCGCCGTCGCAACGCGGTGCACGGGGCTCTGTGGCTCCTGGCGCCCCTCGCGCTGGGCATCGCGTGGTACCTCGGATACAAGGGCGACAACCCCAGGGCGCAAACTGGATCGACGCTGGCGACGATCGTCCCGATCATCGCCGGCCTCGAGGTCGTCGTGGCGCTTCTCGTCGCCCGGGCGGCTCGCGTCAGCGCCCGCGCCTCGGAGCGTCTACGCGATCAGCTCGCCCAGAGCTCAGATCACGTCGACCGGGAGCTCCCCGCCCGGCAGGACCGCTGGAAGGACGAGCGCTACGCGTGGGAGGACGCCGAGTGGCGGCGCGTGCTCTCCCGGCCGCAGCATGTCCCCGTCGGCCCGTCGCGAACCCCCCGCCGCACGGACATCGTCGGCGGCGACCGCTTCGGCTGGCAGTGCCTGCTGACCACGCTCGGGTCGTCGATGCTGGCAACGGGCAGCCGGCTCGAGGTTCTAGACCTCACCGAGCGAGGCGCCGCCGCGATGCTCGCCGACCTCGCCCGGGACACCGCGGCGGTCGACGCCGAGGTCGTCCTCCTGCCCGACGAAGCGCCCGCGGTCGACCTCTTCGACGGGCTCGACGCAGCCGCGGTCACCAGCGTGCTGATCGAGGCGCTCGGCGCCCAGGAGGGCGATCGCGCGGCCCGCTTGCTCGACCAGCGGATCCTCGCGGAGGTCACGCGGTGTCTGGCCCCGCCGCTCACGCCGGCCCGGCTCACGCTCGCCCTCGGCCTCCTCCTCCGCAGCACCCCGACCGAGCAGCTCGGGTTGATCGGCGACGAAGAGCTCGACGCCCTGCAGAACGCGTTTGGCGAGGACCAGCGCGCCGCCCTGCGCGAGCGCCTGACGCTGCTCGAGGCGGCGCTCCATCCCCTCGCCTCCTACGGCTCCGCCGGCTCGCTGCGGCGGGGCATCTTCCGGCCCGCGGCGGGCGCGGGGCTGCACTGCATCGCGCTCACGGGGACGGGCGTCCAGGTCGTGAACGAGCTGCTCCTCGACCTCGTCGTGCAGGGCTTCGCGCGCCGCCTGACCGCCGGAGCCGCGGAGCGACCCGGCGTGTGCGCGGCGGTGCTCGGCGCGGAGCGGGTCGCGGCGGCGCACCTCGCCAAGCTCGACAGCCTGTCGGCCGCGCAGGGCTTCCGCGTCGTCCTGTTCTTCGACTCGCTGAGCGAGGAGGTCGCCGCGCGTGCGGTCCACGGCACCGACGTGCTCGGCATCATGCGGCTGACCAACCACTCCGAGGCGGAGCGCGCCTCCGCATTGATCGGCAGCGGCTACAAGCTGATCTTCACCGCGGAGGCGCTGACCGAGAGCCGGTCCGAGAGCATCAACTGGGGGACGTCGTCGGGCACCAGCGGCGTCGGTCCGCTCAACGTGTCCAAGAGCGAGCAGGAGAACTCGGGCTTCTCGGCGACCGGGGGCACTCCGCGCAGCGGACTTACAGCCGCGTCCACGAGCTGATCGTCGAGCCCGAGGTCATACAGCACCTCGGAAGCACGTCGCTCGTGTTCCTCGAGCTGGCCGCGGGCCAGCGCGAGCCGGTGGGGCTCGACGTCCATCCGCTGCGGGCGCTCGGCCCGTGATCCAAACGAAAGGAACTGGCGATGGCGGGAAACAAGCGGCGCCTGCACGGCAGCGATGACTGGATCGACATCAAGACGTCGACGCCCCTCGCGCTGTGGAAGCACCGGCCCGGGGGGGCGCGCTTTGGCATTGCCCCAGCCAACTACGTCCTCTACCGCACCGAGCAGGGAAACCTGGTCGCCTGCGTGCCCGGGAAGTGCCTCGGGATCCCGTACTACTACACGGCGTGCACCGTCCGCTTCATACAGATGACCGCGGAGGGCGCGGTGGACCTCCTGTGTGCAACCGGCGCGAAGAAACACGCGAAGAGGCTCTTCCCCGAGCTCGCGGCCGAGTGGCGGCCGGAGGCGCCCCCCGGGGCGGAGGTCTGACGCCCGATGGAGGGGCTGCCCCTGCTCATCAGCGTCCTTGCCGCTGAGCGGCTGCGCCGGGCGCACGTCGACCTGCACGCCCAAGCCCGCGAGCGTATCGAGGAGGGGCGGCTCGCACAGCTCGAGGAGGACGCCAACGCGCAACCGGTCGACCCGATCCGCGTGCCGCTGCCCCCTGCCCACCGGATCGCCGCGACGTCCGGCGGCTTCGAGTTCCGCGTCCCCGCGGGGTTCGGTCCGCTGCCGGCGGCGCTGCTCGAGCAGTGGACCGCGGCGGCCGGACCGGCGCTCGCAACGGTCGCCGACCTCGACGCCGACGACGTGCCGATGCTCCTGTCGGTGAGCGCCGCCGGCCCGGTCGACGCGGCGACCGAACGAGCGTTCTGGCGCCTCACCCGGGACCTTCGTGGCGGCGTTCGACAGGCCGCAGCCGAACGCCGGCTGACCATCGATGCGGGGCCGGACGCGTGCCTGATCGGCGGCGCGCGAGCCCTGCACTACGCCACCACCGCCCACGAAGGCGGGACGCAGGTCCGCAGCCGCAGCGCGTGCGCGATCCACGGCGGCGACGCCGTCGAGATCACGATGAACGTGCAACCGCCGCTCGAGGCGCGTTACCTGCCGGTCTGGTGGACCGTCCTCGGCACGTGGATCTGGCTGCGGTGGCGAGCGACTACGTGACGGGAGCGCCCGCCGGTTCACGCGTCCTCGATCCGAAACGTCCGCTTGAAGGCGGTCCCGGTCCACCGCAGGGTGCCGATCCGAAGCTGAGACGGGCAGCAGAGCGCGTCGGTGGACGCGTACTTTTGGCTCCGTCGTGACGAGGTTCGTGCCGTCACCCTCAAGCCGGAACGTCGTGTCGTCGAGGCGGCGGAAAACGATCCGCCACCGCGAGTCGCGACGACGGAGCACGACCCACGGTGCCGGTGACGAGACCGTGCAGCACTGATAGTGGACCGCGCGGTCGGTGACGCCGTCGCCGTCGCAGTCGGCGCAGAGCGAGGTCGAGGGCCGGCGAAAAACATCGCTCGGCGGCGTGCCGCCGAACACCCGCTTGAGTGTCCGATCGCCGTTAAGCGCACGGACTAAGTCGGCCTGGTGTGCGGCGGCATTGCCCGTCGCCAGTGAGCACTTCATCGACGGCGTGGCTGCGCCGGCCTCGGCGGCAAATGACCACGGGCGAGTCATCGCCGGGAACCTACCCCTTGGCGGTCGGGCCATACCGCGTCGTCAGCCGCGCGCTGCTGCGCCCGCCGGCACCAGGAGCAGTCTTGCGACGCGTGCTCCTCCTCGCCACGGGGCACGATGCCGCTCAGCTCGCTCCGCTGCCCCTTCTGGACGAAGGCGAGAGTGCCCCCGTTCACGCGACGCAGCAGCGAGGACGGACGACCCTTCTCGCCGAGCTGACGCGGTCACCAGCAGGGGTCCCAGACGGCCGGCTTGGCCGGCACCGCAAGGTCAGGCCGCCCCGTCGTTCCCGCGTTTAGGCAGCTCGTCTGGCGCCGGCGGTCTGGTTGGGGTCGGTCCTTTCGCCGGCGGCGTGGGTGGTGAGTTCGAGGCGGGGGTTGAAGGCTGCGGGCGGGTCGGTGAGGCCGTCTGTGGCGTACTCGCCGAAGCGCTTGATCTTCTCGGTGATGTAGGGCGAGAGGGCCGCCAGGGCCTCCGGGGTGATGTGCCAGCCCTCGCTGGCGAGCTGGCGCAGGACGGCAGTCATGTCCAGCGCGGTGTGGAAGATCACGCAGTTGGCGAGCAGCGAGTTGAACTTGATGATCTTCTCCTGCTCGGCCGGGTCGTTGTGCTCGATCGCTTCGCGCCCAAATGTCAGCCAGGCGGAGAAGCCGTTATAGGACTCGACCTTGTTGGTCGCGGCGGTGATCTCCTCGCGCAGCTGGGGTTCGGAGATGAAGCGCAGCAGCGTGATCGTGCGGATCACCCGCCCGAGCTCGCGGAACGCCTTGTAGAGGTTGTTCTTGCGCGACTCGGTGCCCAGGCGGCGCAGCAGCAGCGTCGAGGAGAGGCGGCCTTCGCGGATCGAGAGCACGACTTGCATCAGGTCCGCCCAGTGCGTCTGGATCAGGTCCCAGTTGATCGCGTTCTCGCCCGGGTCACCGAACAGCGAGTCGATGTGCGCGTAGCGCACGTCCGCTGCGTGGCGGTAGAACGTGAGGTCCTTCCAGTTGCGGATCCGCGTCAGCAGATCGAACCCGAAGAGGTGCGCGAGGGCATGCACGGGGTAGCTTTGGCCCTGCGTGTCGGCGTGGATCGTGTCCGGCTGCGCGTCGGAGAGGTTCCGCAGCAACCCCTCGATGATGTAGACGGCTTCCCACACGCCGCAGGGGATGAAGTGCGAGAAGAGCGCGATGTAGTTATCGGCGATGTGGTGGTAGGCGATCCCGCCGTAGCCGCCGTAGCGGATGTGCGACTCGGCCAGCAGGTTGTCGATCAGCGTGTCGACCTGCGTGCCGTCCGCAGCGACCGATGTTCCGTCGCCCCATGCCTTGACCAGATCGAGCAGCAGGTAGGCGTTGACGACGTCCGCGCTGGCGCGGTTGAGCTTCTCGGTCGTGAAGTGGCGGGCCCCGGTCGCGCCGAGCTCGTGCGCCGAGACGCCTCGGATGTGGCGGGCGGCCTGCGCCGGTCCGAGGTTCGCGCCGTAGGTGAACGTCGTCAGCACGTAGCGCAGCAACGGGTCAGCGAGCTTGGGATCTGATCCGGATGCCGGCCCGAAGCGCCGCCACCACTCAAGCCAGTAGGCGGTGCGGGCGAGGATCTCAAGCAGCGTCCGTTCGGGCATCCGCTCCTTGATTGCCTCCTCCAGCGCCAGCGCGGCCGCCTCGGCGGCCTTTGCGCAGCGGCGCTTGAGCGATGGCTTGCCCGTCACCGGGTCGATCACGAGGTCGATGTTCTCGGGGTAGCCCGCGTCGACCATGTTGGCCTGGTCGGCGAGCTTGGCACGCAGGTCGTCGGTGAACGCCCGGGCCGTGGTCGGCAGTCCGGCCTCGGCGCAGAACTCGCCGAGCAGCTCCTGGCAGTCCGGCCACGCCAACAGCTGGGCGGCCCAGTTCGCGTAGGCCTGCGATCCGCGGACCGCGATGTCACCGGTGCGCAGTTCCGAGGCGAGGTAGGTGAAGACGCATGCCTCGAAGTGGCGACGGTTCAGGCGTCCCGGGTGGTCGTGGTCGCAGACGACGCGCTGCCACTGCTCGGATGCGAACGACAGGTCGAGCGGGACGCCGTCGCGGTGATCGGGGATGAAGTCGCGGGTCAGGTGGGCGTGCGCGAGCGCGTGCTCCACGGCGTCGAGCACGCTGCGGTCCGCGCTCGTGGCCTCGAGCTCAACGACGCGGGTGAAGGCGAACATCGTCGCTCGGTCGCGGCGGCGGTGGCGCGCGACGAGGGGCATGTAGTTGTTGGCGTGATGCGCGGCGACCGCCTCGATGAGACTGTCCGTTCTTCTGTGTGTGAGGCCGAGGCGACTTGGGTTGATGGTTAGCCGGGGAATCGGTCTCCGAAGTGGATCTTGAGGCCTGCGCGCGCTGATGTCCAGGCGCGGTTCTTCGTCCAGC
>JAABUL010005083.1_pt1 | contig 16811 bp, 16 predicted proteins | sample 5559151 | NCBI WGS metagenome assembly JAABUL01 (sample SAMN10711876, study PRJNA513368) | rock metagenome | isolation source: Antarctica rocks | place: Antarctica: Victoria Land, Pudding Butte sud | reverse complement strand
GGCACCTGCCCGCTGATCTTCCACGTCGCCACCGCGCTGGAGATGTGGGAGGGGCGGCAGTCGCTCGGGCAGACCGATCCGCTGGGCCGGCGCGACGTGCCGGACCCGCCGATCGTGCGGACCTACATCATGGCCAGCACGCAGCATTCGCCGGCCGCGTCGCCCCTGCCGGCACTCGGCACCGCGACGACCTGCCAGCAGCAATCCAACCCGAACCCGCAGCTCTGGACCATGCGGGCGCTGCTGACGGCGTTGACCGCCTGGGTGCGCGACGGCACCGAGCCGCCGCCGAGCGCGGTGCCGCGGATCGCCGACGGCACCATGGTCGCACCCGACCAGGTCCGCTTCCCGGCGATCCCGGCCAACGCCTATGGCGGCGTGCAGCGCCCGGCCACGGCCACGGCGCGTCTCTCTAACGGACTGCACCCGCTGGGCTTCGGGCCACGCTTCGACCCGGAGGACGAGCGCGGCGTGATCACCATCGAGCCGCCGCTGGTCGCCACCTCGAGCTACGGCGTGCTGGCGCCGCAGGTCGACGCGGACGGCAACGACCTGGGCGGCATCCGCTCGGTGTTCGCCCAAGCGCCGATCGGCACCTACACCGGCTGGAACGTGAACCGGGCCGGCTATCTCGAGGGCGGGATGTGCAACCTGCAGGGCAGCTACATCCCGTTCGCGCCGACGCGGGCGGCGCGCGAGGCGGCCGGCGACCCGCGCCCCTCGCTCGAGGAGCGCTACGGCGACGCCACCGCCTACCTGGCCCTGTTCCGCAGCGCAGCCCACCGGCTGGTCGAGCAACGCTTCCTGCTGCAGGCCGATGCGGACCGCTTGATCGGCGCGGCCGAGACGGGCGGCGTCGGCGCGGTGCCCTGGGCGGCGAAGTAGCGACAGGCAGACCTCAACATCGACGGGCTCACGCTGTTCGGCCTGTTCGCCGTCAGCGCGATGTTGTTGTGCTACGCCTTCGAGCAACGGAGCCCCTGGTTCATCCTGGGTTTCGCCGCCGCCTGCGGGCTCGGCTCGGCGTACGGCTTCCTGCAGGGCGCCTGGCCGTTCGGGGCGGTCGAGGCGATTTGGGCCTGTGTCGCTTTACGGCGCTGGATCGCAACGCGGCCCTTGTAGCCAGAGCAGGCTCTCGGCACACTCCGCCGCAACGCAATGGGGGAACGTGCCGTGGCAGGAGTATCTGTCCGCAAGGTCGTGAAATCTTACGAAGGCGGCGTGCTGGCCGTGCGTGGGATCGACCTCGAGATTGCCGACAACGAATTCGTCGTGCTGGTCGGGCCCTCGGGCTGCGGCAAGTCGACCACGCTGCGCATGATCGCGGGGCTGGAGGAGATCAGCGACGGCGAGATCTGGATCGGCGGCTCGGTCGTCAACGACGTGCCCCCGCGCGACCGCGACATCGCCATGGTGTTCCAGAACTACGCGCTCTACCCGCACATGACGGTGCGCGAGAACATGGCGTTCGGGCTGAAGCTGCGGAAATTCGCCAAGGAAGAGATCAAGAAGCGGGTCGACGAGGCCGCGCGCATGCTCGACATCGAGCCGCTGCTGGACCGCAAGCCGAAGGCGCTGTCCGGCGGCCAGCGCCAGCGTGTCGCCATGGGCCGCGCCATCGTGCGCAACCCGAAGGTGTTCCTGTTCGACGAGCCGCTCTCCAACCTCGACGCCAAGCTGCGCGTGCAGATGCGCACCGAGATCAAGAGGGTGCACCAGATGGTGCCGACCACGACCGTCTACGTCACCCACGACCAGGTCGAGGCGATGACGCTGGCCGACCGGGTCGTGGTCATGAACGGCGGCATCATCGAGCAGGTCGGCCCACCGCAGGAGCTGTATCACCATCCGGCCACCAAGTTCGTCGCCGGCTTCATCGGTAGCCCGGCGATGAATTTCATGCCGGTCAAGATGGTCGGCGACAACGCAGCGCTCGGCGTGCAGCTCGATGACGGCCAGACCCTGCCGATCTCGGCAGCGCGGATCGAGCGGTATGCGCCCTATCGCGGCAAGGAGATGCTGCTGGGACTGCGGCCCGAGCACATCACCGACATGATCGACAGTGCCAAGCAGAACCTCGAGCCGATGTCCATCAAGGTCGACGTGGTCGAGCCGATGGGGATGGAGACGCTGATCCACTTCTTCATGGGCACCACCTACGCGGTCGCGCGGATCAGCCCCGACACCGCCGCCCATGCCGGCCAGACGCTGCCTCTGCACGCCGACATGAACAACATGCACCTGATCGACCCGGCCTCGGGCAAGGTCGTCTAGCCCAGATGGCCGAAACCACCACCGTCGCCGTCGCCACGCTCGAGGACTATATCGGCCGCATCTTCCAAGCCGCGGGATGCGGCGCCGAAGAGGCCGGGCGCACCACCCGGCACCTGCTCTCGGCCAACCTGACCGGCCATGATAGCCACGGCATCATCCGCGTCCCGCGCTATGTACAGTGGCTGCAGGACGGAATGGTGTTCGCCGGCCGCAGCCTCAGCGTCGTCACCGAGACCGCCACCCATGCGGTGGTGGACGGCAACCAGGGGCTGGGACAGACGGTGGGCGAGCAGGCGGTCGATCTCGGCATCGCCAAGGCCGGCGCCGCCGGGCTCGCGGTGATCGCGCTGCGCAACGCCGGCCATATCGGCCGGATCGGCGGCTGGGCCGAGCGGGCGGCGGCGGCCGGGCTGGTCTCGATCCATTTCGTCAACGTCGGCAAGGGCGAGATCGTGGCCCCCTTCGGCGGCGTCGAGCGCCGGTTCGGCACCAACCCGATCTGCATCGGCGTGCCGCAGCCGGCCCAGGACGGACAGGCAATGCCGCCCTTGCTGCTCGACCTGGCCACCAGCATCGTCGCCGAGGGCAAGGTCCTGGTCGCCAGCAACGGCGGCAAGCCGATTCCCGCCGACGCGCTGATCACAGCCGACGGCAAGCTCTCCGCCGAACCCTCGGATTTCTATGGGCCGCTCGAAGGCACCCGTGCGCGCGATCCCGGCAACGGCACCGGCGCGCTGCGCGCCTTCGGCGAACACAAGGGCAGCGGCATCGCTTTCATGTGCGAGATCCTGGCCGGCTGCCTCTGCGGCAGCCCCACCGCCGGGCCGCTGCCGAGCGGCAAGCGCGGCGGCATCGTCAACGGCATGCTGTCCATCTATCTCGACCCCCACCATTTCGGCGCCGCCGGCTTCGCCGAGACGGCGCGCGACTTCGCCGACTACGTGCAGCGCTGCCGCCCGATCGAAGCGGGCGGCGAGGTGCTCGTCCCCGGTCAGCCCGAGCAGCGCAACCGCGCCGCCCGCCTCCGCGACGGCGTGCCGCTGCAAGCCGAAACTTGGGCCTCGATCCAGGCGACCGGCACCGCCCTCGGCCTCCCCGCAGCCGCCCCGCCCCGAGCTGAGCCGAGCTGAGCTGAGAGCCGGTCGCCGATCTCTCGTTTGCGCTTGCAATCGAGTGCGCGGCAGACCAGGGACACCGTCGATGACGCTGGAACGGCCATGAGCGACGACGCGCTCGTCGACGAACGCTATTATCAGGTCGTGCCCTCGGGCTCGCTCGCCGAACGCGTGCTCGTGGCCGCGCGAGACCGCATCTACGCCGATTTCGTCCGCCGCATCCGGCCGCAGCCCGGCGACCGCCTGCTCGATGCCGGCGTCTCCGACGTCACCAGCCCCGCCGCCAACCTGCTCGAGCGGCTCTATCCCCATCCCGGCCAGATCACCGCCGTCGGCCTCGGCTCGGCCATGGATTTCATCAAGGCCTTCCCGCCCGTGACCTACCAGCAGATCGAGCCGCACGCCCCCCTGCCCTTCGCCGACCAGTCCTTCGACATCGCCTGCAGCAACGCCGTGGTCGAGCACCTGGGCAGCACCGAGCACCAGAGGCGCTTCGTCGCCGAACTGGCGCGGGTTGCGCGCCGCGTGTTCATCACCGTGCCGAACCGGCTGTTCCCGGTCGAGCATCACACCGCCCTGCCCCTGGCCGCCTGGACCGACCCGACGTTCCGCCTGGCCACGAAGCTGACCCGCCGTGCCGAATGGTCGGACCCGGCCAACCTGATCCTCATGTCGCCCCGCCGCCTCCGCGCCCTGTGCCCGCCGGGGCGGCGCGGACAGGTCGGAATCGCCGGGCTCAAGCTCGGCCCCTTCAGCTCGAACCTCTATCTCGCGATCGACGAATCCTGATCCGGCAACCTTTGCCGGCCAATTTCAATAGCATGGCTGACTTCCGATCGGGTGATCCACCCGATTGGAACATGCTCCAGGGTCGGAGGGCTGAATGAGTTTCGTGCGCGCCCGCTTCGGACGCAGCCGGATCGCCCGCGCCCTGCGCGTCGTGCGCACCGCGCAACTCCTCCCGCCAGGACGTGCCCGGGTCTCTCCATCCACCCCAGATCTGGCGCGGGAAAGCCATAAGCCATTGACGCGACTGGCTGCCGAGCACGTCTTCTCCCGCGTCGCCGGCGCCGCACCCGTGCCCGGCAACTCGCTCCGCCTGCTCGAGGACGCCGCCCAGAACTACCCGGCCTGGCTCGAGGCGGTGGCACAAGCCCGCTTCTGCATCAATTTCGAGAACTACATCTTCAGCAGCGACGCCGCCGGCCGCCGCTTCCGCGACGCGCTGGCGGCCAAGGCGCGCGAGGGCGTGAAGGTCCGCGTGCTCTACGACTGGATGGGCTGCCTCACCAAGACCCGGCCGGGATTCTTCGGGCCGCTGCGGCGGGCCGGGGCCGATGTGCGTTGCTTCAATCGGCCGCGGCTGGACAGCCCGTTCGGCTGGCTCAGCCGCAACCACCGCAAGACGATCAGCGTCGACGGAGCGGTGGGCTTCGTGGCCGGGCTGTGCATCGGCGATGCCTGGGTCGGTTATCCCGCTAAGCAGATCCAGCCTTGGCGCGACACCGGGGTCGAGCTGCGCGGCCCGGCGGTCGCCGATCTCGACGCGGCATTCGCGCAGAGCTGGGCGTTCGCCGGCGGCGCGCCGTTCGCCCTCCCGCCGGCCCAGCCCGCCAACGCCCGCGCCGGCGACGTCTCGCTGCGCATCATCGGCAGCAAGCCCAACACGATGGGCCTCTACCGCTTCGACCAGCTGATCGCCGCCCTGGCCAGGGATCGACTCTGGCTCACGGACGCCTATTTCGTCGGCACCACCAGCTACACCCAGGCGCTCATCGACGCCGCTCGCGACGGCGTCGACGTGCGCCTGCTCGTGCCGGGCTCGTCCGATATCCCGGTCGCCAAGGCGCTGTCGCGGGCGGGATACCGGCCGCTCCTGGAGAATGGCGTACGGGTGTTCGAGTGGAACGGCCCGATGATGCACGCCAAGACCGCCGTGGCCGACGGCCGCTGGGCCCGGATCGGCTCGACCAACCTCAACCTGGCGAGCTGGGCCGGCAACTGGGAGCTCGATGTCGCCGTCGAAGACGAAGGCGTGGCCTCCGGCATGGAGGCGATGTTCGAGCGCGATCTCCAGAGCGCGACCGAAATCGTGCTCGAGCAGGCCCGCGTGCAAGCGACCGTGCCGCACCGGCACCCCCGCCGCGGCAGCCCCGGGCGCCTGGCCGCCGGCGCGGTCGGGCTCGGCAGCGCGGTGGGCGCCGCGATCACCAACCATCGCGCGCTCGGCCCGGCCGAGGCACGGGTCATGGCCACTGGCGGGCTGCTGCTCCTCGCTCTGGCGCTGCTCGCGATCCTGTATCCGTGGGTCCTGACGGTGCCGCTCGCGATCCTGGCGACCTGGGTGGCGGCGACATTGCTGATCCGCGCGCTGCGCCTGCGCGCCGGGCACCATCTGGCCCTACCGCGCGACACGTCGTCACAATCCTGATGCTTGCCGCCGACGCCGCATCTCCTCACTCTGGATGCCGATGATCAAGATCGTGAGCTGGAACCTGCTCCGCCTGACCGGCGCGACGGTCGAGGATGTGTTGCGCCTGGCGCGTCAGGAACGCCCGCAGCTGTTGCTGATGCAGGAGGCGACCAAGCGGATCGACGAGTTGCCGCAGCGGCTGGGCGGCACCTACTACCGGGTGCTGCAGCCCGGCCGCATCCATGGCCTGGCCTGCTGGAGCCCGCTCGACCTGCCGGATCCGGTGGTGATCCCGCTGCCGGCCGGTGCCATGTTCCGCCGGGTCGCCCAGATCATCGACATGGGGCCGTTCAAGGTCGCCAACGTGCATCTCTCGCATGGCCAATTGCTCAACCGGCGCCAACTCCGCTGCGTCGCAGCCGCCTTGCCGCCGCATGCCGCGGTGCTGGGCGACTACAACCTGGTCGGCCCGACCCTGCTGCGCGGCTTTCGCGACGTCGGCCCGCGCGAGCCGACGCATCGCGCCGCCGACCTGGTGCCGCTGCGGATCGACCGCTGCCTCGTGCGCGGCCTGATCTGCTCGAACGTGCATGCGCTGCATCGCAGCAACAGCGACCACAGGCCGATCGTCGTGCGTCTCGGCACCGCAGAGATGCGGCTCGCCCGGGTGGCCTGAAGCTATTTGGCCCGCTCCAGCGCCAGCCCGATCCCGGCGCTGACCAGGACCACGCCCGACGCGCGGTTGGCCAAGCGCGCCCGCCGCCCGATCAGATGCCGCACCCGCGCCGCGCCGAGCGCCCAGCAGGAGTCGAGCACGAGCGCGATCGCCAGATAGAGCACGGCCAGCACGGCGAACTGCGGACCCGGCGCGCGTTCTGGCGAGAGGAATTGCGGAAAGAACGCGGCGTAGAACAGCAGCGTCTTCGGGTTGGTTAGCGAGACCAGAACGGCGCGGCTGAAGATACGCGCCAATGACCGCTTCTGCGCGCTGATGCCGTCGAGATCCGGCGGCGCGGCCCGCCATTGCTGGATCCCGAGCAGCAGCAGATAGGCCACCCCGGCCCAGCGGATCCAGCCGAACCAATCGCCGGCTTGGCTCACCAGCGACGCCATGCCGAGGGCCACGAGAGTCAATTGCAACATGCTCGCCGTGCTGGTGGCCAATACCGTCAGCACACCCCAGCGCGCGCCATAGGCCAGACTGTTGGCGACGATCAGCGCGAGATTGGGCCCCGGGATGATCAGCAGCAGAACGACCGCCAGCGCAAACGCGGGCAGCAGATGCGGGTCAGGCACGCAAGCTGCTCAGCCGACCGACGCCGGCGTGTGGCGGAATGCCCAGAATTTAAGGATTCCGTAATTAAGAGCGGCGACAATGGCGGAAATCAGGATGAACGCAGTGATTGGATGAGTCTGGATCGGCGCCGGAAACAGCTCGGCGACGACCATCGCCAAGATATTGCCGAACAATTGGGCGCCGACATAGCGCGGAAAGGCAGACAGGTGGTTTCGGCCGGATTTGAACGTCAACCGATGTTGCAGGTAATAGACCGGCGGCACCAGGACCACGAGCGTGAGCGCGATCGAGACGCTCGGCCGAACGCCGGACGTGGTGAACATCACGTTCAGCGCCGTGTATACAACCGCGCCGGTGCCGCCGATGACGAGGAATAGCAACAGTTCGCGCAACGCTCCGGTGTCAATGAAGCGTTGCACCGCGGCGGCTTGCGCGGGCCTTAACAACGGAAATTTCATGCAGAGCTCGGCAATGCTTTCGACGGACGCGAGTGCTAACTACCACAGTGGCGGCCTGATCGGAACGTGGGTCGGTTGCTTCGCCCGTCCGCGTTTCGTATAGGCTCCAACATCCAAGGAATGACTGCGATGGACGACGTCAGAGCAGCCCCGCTTGAGCTCACCATCCTGATGCCCTGCCTCAACGAGGCGGAAACGCTCGCGATCTGCATCAAGAAGGCGATGGGCTTCCTCGAGCGCAGCGGCGTCGCTGGAGAAGTCGTGATCGCCGACAACGGCAGCACCGACGGCTCGCAGCAGATTGCCGAATCGCTCGGCGCCCGTGTCGCCCCGATCGCCTCGCGCGGATACGGCGCCGCGCTGATCGGCGGCATCCGCGCCGCGCGCGGCCGCTACGTCATCATGGGCGACAGCGACGACAGCTACGATTTCAGCCGCCTCGACGGCTTCGTCGAAAAGCTGCGCGAAGGTTGGGAGCTCGTCATGGGCAACCGGTTCCAGGGCGGCATCGCGCCCGGGGCCATGCCCCCGTTGCACAAATACCTCGGCAACCCGGTCCTGACCGCGACCGGGCGGATCCTCTACGGCAGCCCGTCGGGCGACTTCCATTGCGGCCTGCGCGGCTTCGACCGTGACGCCATTCTCGGACTCGACCTCGACCTCCCGGGCATGGAGTTCGCCAGCGAGATGGTGGTCAAGGCCACCATCCGGCACCTGCGCATCACCGAGGTGCCGACCACCCTGTCCAAGGACGGCCGCTCCCGCCCGCCCCATTTGCGCAGCTGGCGCGACGGCTGGCGGCATCTGCGCTTCCTGCTGCTGTTCAGCCCGCGCTGGGTGTTCCTCTACAGCGGCGCGCTAATGCTCGGCCTCGGCCTGCTCGGCATGCTGGCGCTCGAACCCGGGCCGGTTCACCTGTTCCGCGCGACGCTCGATATCCACACCCTGCTCTATGCCTCGGTGCTGGTCGTGGTCGGCTACCAGTCGATGCTGTTCTGGGTGTTCTGCAAGACCCTGAACATGACGCATGACCTGTTGAGCCCGGATCCTTCGTTCGGGCGCTTGGCCGACAAGCTGACGCTCGAGCGCGGATTGCTGGCAGCGCTGGCATTGCTGGTGCTCGGTCTGATCCTCGCCATCGTGGCGACCGCGGGTTGGGGCCGGACCGGCTTCGGCGACCTGGCGCCAGACCATACGATGCGGCTGGCGATCCCGTCGGCGACGTTGATCCTGCTGTCGGTGTCGACGGCCTCAATGTCGTTCTTCCTCAGCTTCCTGCGCCTGGCGCGCCGGTCGGAGTAGGTGCGGCGCACTGGAGGCCCCGCTTCCTCATCCACGGCAGCCTCCTGGTTCGGGATCGTCGCCGCCGCGGCGATCCTGCTCTGGCCCGCTATCCTGAACGGCTATCCGCTGCTGTTCGGCGACACCGGGGTCTACATCAAGGACGGCAACCACATCCACGTCACCTGGGCGCGGCCGATGTTCTATGGCCTGTTCATGCGCCCGCTGCATCTGCGGCTGACGGTCTGGCCGGTCATCGCCGCGCAGGGCCTGATCGCGGCGACGATGCTGCAGCTCGCGGTGCGGACCTTCGTGCCGGCCGCGCCTAGGCTTGCGCTCATCCCCGTCACGATCGCGCTCGCGCTCGGCACCTCGCTGCCGTGGTTCGTGTCGCAGTTGATGCCGGATGTGTTCGCCGGGCTGCTGGTGCTCGCGCTGGCCGCGCTGACGCTGGCGCCCGAGCGGTTCGGGCGGATCGGCCGTCTGGCGCTGATGCTGTTCGCGGCCTTCTGCATCACCATGCATCTGAGCCTGCTGCCGCTCTGCCTGGCGGCACTCGTCGTGCTCTGGCTGGCCCGGCTGTGGCTGGGGCGTGGGCTCGGGGCGGGCGACCTGATGCGCGGCACCGCGATCCCGCTGCTTGCGGTCATCATCATCACCCTGCCGAACGCGGCGCTGCTGGGTAAGGTCTCGCCTTCGCCCTACGGCAAGATCTTCATCCTCACCCGGCTGATCGCCGACGGCCCAGCCCGGCGCGTGCTCGAGCGCGAGTGCCCCCAGCCCGACTGGACCCTGTGCGCATTCAAGGACGAGCTCGGCGACAATTCCGACGCGATCCTCTGGGGCCCCGGCGAGATGATGCGCCGCGCGGGCGGCCAGGACGCCGTGGTCCAGCAAGCCGGCCCGATCATCGCCGCAACCCTGCGCGCCGAGCCCGGCGCCGTCGCGCTCGATGCCCTCCGCAACACCGCCGCCCAGTTCGTCTCGTTTGCCAGCGGCGACGAGCTGCTGAAACGCTCGCCCTTCAACGACGACGTCTGGAGCCAGGAGTTTCCAGCCGCCGAACAAGCCCGCTACCATGCCGGGCGGCAATTCCAGCTGCACGAGCTGATCCCGTCCTGGATGCAGGCGCTGCACATCGGCTTGGGTTTCCTCTCGATCCTGTTCCTGACCGTCGCTGCGTGGTGGGCGATGCGACGCCGCGAGGTGATCGGCGGGCTCTACCTCGTGATCCCTGCCGCCCTGCTCGCGAACGCGTTCGTCGCCGGCGCCTTGTCGGGTGTATTCGACCGCTATCAGAGCAGGCTGGTGTGGCTTGCCCCGTTCGCCGTATTATTATTTCTGCTGGATCGCCGCCGGGCTGCCTCGCCTGAGCCGGCCTGATCGGGGGGGCTCATGCTGGTGGGTGGATGTCACTGCGGCCTCGTTCGGTTCACGACGGCGGGCACGCCGTTCCACGAGACGATCTGCCACTGTGCCGACTGCCGCCGGGTCAGCGGGGCGGCCTCGGTGGCGTGGTTCTCGGTCCGCCGGGCCGAGATGTCTTGGACCGCTGGGACACCATCGGCCTACCGGTCGAGCCCCGGGGTGGTGCGTCGGTTCTGCGGCGCGTGCGGCACGACCTTTACGTTCGAGGACGACCGCCATCCCGAAGAAATCGACCTCGCGACCGCGACGCTCGACGATCCCAGCGCCGTCCCGCCCAAGGATCACGTCTTCGTCTCGCAAGCACCCACTTGGGACGTTCCCGGCGATGGCTTGCCAGCCTATCGACGCAGCCGGCGCGAGGGCTAACGCCCTTCAGGCGGCGCGATGCACGCCCATCTCGCCGAGATAGGCCTGCTTGATGTCGTCGTTTTCGCGCAGCTCCGCGGCCGTGCCGGACAGCACGACGACGCCGGTCTGCAGCACATAGGCGCGGTGGGCGATCTGCAGCGCCATGGCGGCATTCTGCTCGACCATGAAGATGGTCGTGCCCTGCCGGTTGATCGCCTGGATGATGTCGAACACCTGCTCGACGAACAGCGGCGAAAGGCCCATCGACGGCTCGTCCATGCAGATCAGCCGCGGCCGAGCCATCAACGCCCGGCCGATCGCCACCATCTGCTGCTCGCCGCCGGACAGCGTGCCGGCCACCTGCTGGCGCCGCTCCTTGACCCGCGGGAACAGGGCGTAGACGCGCTCCAGGTCCTGGTCGAACTCCGGTCCGCGCGCCCTGGTATAGGCGCCCATCTCGAGGTTCTCGAACACCGTCATGCGCGGAAACAACCGCCGCGCCTCCAGCACCGGCGCGATCCCGCGCGCCACCCGCGTGCTGGTCGGCAGCCGTTCGATCGCCAGGCCGTCGAACAGCACCGTCCCGCTGGTCGGCCGCACGACCCCCATGATGGTCTTCATCGTGGTCGACTTGCCGCAAGCATTGCCGCCCAGCAGCGAGACGATCTCGCCGGCCTGGATGACATAGTTCACGTCTTTCAAGACATGCAGGTCGCCGTAATGGGTGTTGATGCCCCGGAATTCGAGCAGCGGTGCCCCAACCTTGAGATCAAGCAATCTCTTTCTCCAGCGCGGCGCGGGCGGCGCGGCCGAGATAGGCGGTGAGCACCTGCTCGTTGCGCCGCACCTCCTCCGGCCGGCCCTCGGCAATCTTCTCGCCGTGGTCCAGCACCACCACCGTATCGGCAAGCGCGGTGACCACGTCGAGCTTGTGCTCGATGATCAGGATCGACAGCCCGGTCGCGTGCAGCGACTTGATCTGCTCGGCCAGCTCGAGCGTCTCGGCCGGGTTCATCCCCGCGGTCGGCTCGTCGAGCAGCAGGATGCGCGGCCGCGACGCGAGCGCGCGGGCAATCTCGACCCGGCGGCGGTTCGCATACGACAAGCCATTCACCGCCTGCGCGATCCGTGGCGCCAGGCGGTTGCCGAACAGGGCGACGATGTCGAACACCGATTCGCGGGCCGCCGCCTCCTCGTCCGCCTGCCGCTCGGTCCGCAGCACCGAGGCGACCGGCCCCGAACGCAGCCGTGCATGCCGCCCGATCAGCACGTTCTCCAGCACGGTCAGGGTCGGGAACAGCCGGATGTTCTGGAACGTGCGCGCCACGCCCAGGTCGAGCACCTGGTAAGGCTTCAATCCGAGCAGCTCGCGCCCCGAGAAGCGGATCGAGCCGGTCGCCGGCACCAGCCCGGTGATGACGTTGAACAAGGTCGACTTGCCGGACCCGTTCGGCCCGATGACGGCGACGACGCCGCCAGCCGGCACCGTCAAGTCGACGCTGCTGAGCGCCACCAGCCCGCCGAACCGGACCGTCACGCCGCGTATCTCCAGCGCCGATGCGGCATCCCACTCGGCCACGCGGTGCAGGTTCTGGAACCCGCCCCGGGCCACCTCGGCATGCTGCGCGTCGAAATTGAGCGCCGGGGTGCGGCGGACGGCGGGGATCAGCCCCTCGCGCCGATACAGCATCATCAGGATCAGGATGATGCCGAACAGCAACTGGGTCCACTGCACCAGGTCGACCCGCTGCAGCGCCGCGCTGCCGATGGCGGCGCCGAGCTCGTGCGACCAGCGGCTCAGCTGCGGCAGGAACCAGCTCTGCATCAGTTGCAGCAAGACCGCGCCGGCGACCACGCCCCAGACGCTGCCCATGCCGCCGAGCACGACCATGACGATCAGCATGGCGCTGACGTTGAAGTTGAACATCTCCGGCGTCGCGGTCTGCAGCTTGGCGACGAAATACACGCCCGTCATGCCCGCGAATGCCGCACCGATCGCGAACGCCATCAGCTTGTACTTGACGGGATTGACGCCCATCGCGCCCGCGGCCGTCTCGTCCTCGCGGATCGCCATCCAGGCCCGGCCGATGCGGCTGTCGCGCAGGCGGATCGAGGTGAAGATCAGCAGCGCGATCAGGCCGAGCCCGACATAGTAGTATGGTACGGAATCGATGCCGAAATTGTAGCCGAACAGATGCGGCGGCTGCACCCCGTTCAACCCGGCCGCGCCGTTAGTCACGCTGTCCAGATTACGCGCCAGGATCGGCACGATCTCGCCGAAGCCGAGCGTCACGATCGCCAGGTAGTCGCCGCGCAGCCGCAAGGTGGGCGCGCCGAACAGCACGCCGAACAGCGCCGCGACGCCTGCGCCCAAGGGCAGCGCGAGCCAGAACGAGAGCGTGAAGTGGACCAGGTCGGGGCCGCCCTGGTTGATCTTCTCGACCAGGCCGACGAAGGCGAACGGGGCCCAGAAGGCCGACCACTCCGGCAGCACCTGATAGCTGGTGAAGATGCCGTAGAAATAGGCGCCGATCGCAAAGAATGCGGCATAGCCGAGGTCGAGCAGCCCGGCGAAGCCAACCACGACGTTGAGCCCCAAGGCCAGCGTCGCGTAGGACATCGCGTTGGCCAGGCTGTCGATGTCGGCATCGTTCTGCCAGACCTGCGGCAGCAGCAGCAGCGCCACCGCCAGCACAAACAGCCAGAACCGCTTGCGGCCATCGCGCTCGAAGCCGCCGACGGGCTTGGCCGCCGGAAGGCCGACCTCTTCGCTCATGGGCGCCTCCTCAGGACTTGTTGGGCGCCAGCCGGCCGAGCAGGCCGGCCGGCTGGAACACGAGAACGAGCACCAGCAGGCTGAAGATCACCACATCGGCCCAGGCCGCGCCGATGGTCTGGCCTGCGAACGCCTCGATCAGGCCGATCAGCACCCCGCCCAGCATGGCACCGGGCACGTTGCCGATGCCGCCCAGGACCGCCGCGGTGAACGCCCGCAGCCCGGCGCCGAAGCCGATATCGACCTTGGCCAGGTTGTAATACAGCCCGAAGATCATGCCGCACGCCCCGGCCAGCGCGCCGCCGACGAAGAACGCCGTCATTACCACGCGGTCGACCTCGACCCCCATCATCCGCGCCGCATCCGGGTCCTGCGCGGTGGCGCGCATCGCCTTGCCCATCCGGGTGAACTGCACGAAGTAGGTCAGCGCCGCCATCAGGCCGAGCGACACCACCCAGATCGCGATCTCGCGCACCCGCAGCACCGCGCCGCCGACCGCGAACGTCACCGGCGGGATCGGATTGGGGAAGTTCTTGCTGTCCGACCCCAGGGTCAGCAGCACGACGTTGAACAGGACGTAGGACACGCCGATGGTCGTGATCATGGCGGCCGGGCCTTTGACGAGCTGCAGCGGCCGCAACAGGAAGCGCTCGATGCCGACGCCGATCAGCCCGCAGACCACCATGCTGACCAGGAAGCCGGCGAGCAATACGCCGATCAGCGGCAGGCCGGTGAGGATGGTCTCCTGCCCCTGCAGGCCGAACGCCTGCAAGGTCAGCATCGCGACCATGCAGCCGACCATGAAGACGTTGAAATGGGCGAAGTTGATCAGCTCAGCGATGCCATAAACCAGCGTGAACCCGAGGGCGAGCAGCGAATACATCGCCCCCAGGCTCAAGCCGTTGATGACCTGCTGGACGACGAGGTCGAACGAGGTCATGCGTCGATCAGGCTCAGCTCATCGGCGCCGTGCCGATATACTTGTACTGTGCCGTCGGATCGTCGAGCGGCGCTTTGTCGTCCTTCCTGATCTGGAAGACGCTGATGACCTTGTTCTTAAGGTCGCCGTTGGCGTCGAACTCGACCGGGCCGATCAGGCTGTTCTTGAGGTCGACCTTCTGGATCGCGTCGCGCAGATTGGCGCGGTCGACCGGCTTCTTCGCCTTCACCAAATCCTTGACCGCCTGGATGATCACCTCGGCGGCGACGTAGTTGGTGACGGTGTAGTCGTCCGGGTGCGAGTTGAACTTCTTGAAGTAGGCGTCGCCGAACGCCTTGGCGCGGGCGTTGCCGGCTTCGTCGAAATGCGGCGAAGCGACGGTGGCGTACCAGCCCTCGACGGCGGGAAAGCCCGCACCCTTGAGCAGGTCGGCGCTCTGCATGCCGTCGCCGCCGGCCTTGATGACCTTCGGGATGATGTCATAGGCCTGCTTGGCCAGCTTGACCCCCGCCTGGCCGACGCCGCCGTAATAGACCGCGCCGGGGTCCATCGACTTGATCTTGGTCAACACCGTCGCGTAGTCGGCCGCCTTCGGGTCGAGCCGGTCGCGGCCGAGGATCTTGATCCCCTTCTTCTCCGCCTGCTTCTGGAACGCGTCGGCCAGGCCCACGCCGTAGGCGCCGGAATCGTCGAGCACGTAGACCGATTTCACCTTGAGCGTGTCGGCCATGTAGTTGGCCATGTTCGGCCCCTGGAACGCGTCGGTGGCGACCGTGCGGAAATAGATCGCCTTGCCGGCGGGACGGTACTGGGCGGCGAATTTCGGGTCGGTGATGTCGGGGTTGGTCGACGCCGGGGTGATGATGGCCAGATCGCCCTGGCTCAGGATCGGCGACATCGCCTTGCCGGCACCCGACATCTGCGGCCCGAGGGCGGCGACGAAGCCCTTGTCGGAGACCATGGCGCGGGCGTTGGTGGCGGCTTGCGCCGGGTCATACTGGCCGGCGGTCGGCGTGGCGTCGTCGAACTTGACGACGTCGAACATGTAGCCGGGCACCTCCTTCTTGGCGTTGGCTTCCTCGAAGGCGAGCATCGCGCCGTTGGCGATCCGCTGCGCGTTCTCGGCGTCGGCGCCGGTGAAGGACAGGTTGACGCCGACCTTCAGCGTCTTGTCGGCAGCCCATGCCGGGGCGGCGGCCATCGTCGCCGCGAGCAGCGCGGCCTTGAACGTGGAACGGCGTGAAAGCATCCGAGGCTCCTCGAAATTGCATGTCTACAGTGCAAGATCAACACGTCTGCCCAGCGCAAACAAGCGGCTTGGAGAAGTGCTTGGAAAACTCTGCAATCGACATGCCACTGGCTTGCAGCTTGCCGATACGGTGCCAGGTCCGTGTGGCGAATGAGGAGCAAATCATGACCGATACGGCGACGATGACGATCTACCTGACCGGCCTGCGCAACCAGCACGCCGTCGAGACCCAGGCGATCGGCACCATCCAGAATGAACTCCCCCGCATGAAGGCGTATCCGGAACTGCAGGCCAGAATGCAGCAGGACAAGGATCGCTCGACCGAGCAGGCGGCGCGTCTGGACCGGCTCCTCTCCAAGCACGGCAGCAGCGCCTCGCTGGCCAAGGAGGCCGTCACCGGCGCCGTCGCGACCGTCGCCGGTTTCGCGCATGCACTCGCATCGGACGAGGTGCTGAAGGATGTGCTCGCGGCGGTCGGCTACAAGGCCTACGAGATCGGCTCCTACAAGGTGTTGGTGACGCTCGCCGAGGCAGCCGGGGCGGCCGACGATGTGGCCGTGCTGCAGCAATCGATGCAGGAGGAGCAGGAGATGGGCGACTGGCTCGGCGGCCATCTTCCAAACTTCGTCCACGCCTATGTGGCGCAAAAACAGGCGGAGTAGCGCCGCGGGCAACGTCGCTCTACGCAGCGCTTTCGAGCGCCTCGCTAGCCGTCAGCCATTGTAGCTCGGCCGCTTCCGTCTCGCGCAGGATGGCAGCCAGGCGCTGGTTGGCGGCCGTCACTTCCGGCGCCTTGCCCGGCGCGTAGAGCGCCGGGTCGGCCAGCCTCGCCTCGACCTGGGCCTTTTCGGCCGCCAACTTGCCCAGCGCCGCCTCGGCGTCCTTGGCCTGTTTGCGCAACGGCGCCTGCTGCGCCCGCACCTCGGCCCGGTCGCGGCGATCGTCGCGCCGGGTCGGCGCCTCTGCCCGGGCGGCCGGGCGGGCCCGCTCGGACAGCAGCGCCCGGTATGCGTCCATGTCGCCGTCGAATGCGCGCACGGTGCCGTCGCCCACCAGCCAGAGCCGGTCGGCCACCAGCTCCACCAAATGCGGATCATGCGTGATCAGCAGCACCGCGCCCTCGAACGCGGCCAGTGCGCGGACTAGCGCGTCGCGGGCGTCGATGTCCAGGTGGTTGGTCGGCTCGTCCAGGATCAGCAGTTGCGGCGCGTCGCGGGTGGCGAGTGCGAGCA
>JAABUL010005082.1_pt1 | contig 16811 bp, 21 predicted proteins | sample 5559151 | NCBI WGS metagenome assembly JAABUL01 (sample SAMN10711876, study PRJNA513368) | rock metagenome | isolation source: Antarctica rocks | place: Antarctica: Victoria Land, Pudding Butte sud | reverse complement strand
TCTGCTGGTGCGGGTGGTATCGAGTTATGCACACAACAACGCGCGCATAGGTGGCACAGTCAAAACGTTCCTTCCGTTTCTACGGGGGCTCTGGGATATCTGTTTAGTGGACCATTAGCTGCGATAACTCCCCCTTTTCGTGACCAGGTGACGCGTGCGCACGACCCCGCCACGATCGTGTAGAATACGTATTATATGCGATAGAGACTGAGGGAGGGGTGGCGCATGGCCACGGAGATGGCAAGCGGGTGTGGTCTCGTCGTCGGCGCGACCCTGAGCCTGGCCCTGCGTCACGTCGCCGACGTGGTCGCTGGTCTGGTACTGGACACGCTCAGAGGATGGAGGAGGGAAACATGGCCACCGCACCGCTGACACGTGTGGCTCCACCGGTCGCGCTGATCCCGCCGCTGCGCGTGGCCGTTGAGCGCTTCCTGGCCCGCTCGCGCTTCGCCGCCCGCACGCGGGAGAGCTACGCCCAGGACCTCGCCCCGTTACTCGCGCACGTCGGCGACCAGCCTGTCGCCACGGCGCTCACGCACGCAGCAGCCGCCGCTTATCTCGCCGCCCAGGAACCGCTGGCGGCCAGCACCTATAATCGCCGTTATGCCGCCCTGCACAGCCTCGTCCGTTGGTGCCAGACCCAGGGCTACCTCACCGACAACCCGCTCGTCGGTCTGGAGCGTCGCCCCCAAACGCGCGGTGGCCCCCGCGCCCTCGATCCCGAGCGGGTCGAGGCGGTGCTGCGTGGCATCCGCGCCGCGCGCGACCGCGCCCTCTTCTGGCTGATCTACGACGGTGGTCTGCGCTGCCGCGAGGCCCTGGCCGTCAACATCGAGGACATCGACTGGACGGAGCGCTGCCTCCGCGTCCAGGGCAAGGGCGACAAGCCACGCGAGATGTTCTTCTCTCGCCGCGTCTCGGGCTACCTCGACGCCTACATAAAGGAGAGGGGCGACCCGGCGCACGGCCCGCTCTTCATCACCGCGCGGAAGGCGCGCAACCCGCGCCACGCCGACCTGACGGCCGAGGGGTACGCCCGGATCTCCTATCGCCAGGCCGACACGCTCTGGAAAGGGTACACACCGGGCTGGGACCTGCACCAACTGCGGCACACGGCGATCAGCGCGCGTGCCGCCAAGGGCTACACCGAGGTCGAGCTCAAACGCTTCAGTGGGCACAGTTCGCTGCGCAGCCTGGAGGTCTACATCGCGCACAATCGTGAGTCGGCCAAACGTAAGGCGCGCGAGTGGGAGCGTCGGGAGGGCGGGGAGCTATAGGGAGGGCGATGATGCTGACAAGTGTCACACATCATCGTGTCCGACCTGCGCGATGCCCAGGTGGATATAGCGACGGTGCAGCAGCTCGCCGGGCACGCCAACGTGACGACGACGCAGCGGTACGACCGTCGCGGCAAGGCGTCGAAGCGCACGGTCGTCGAGACGCTGCACGTCCCCACCCCGCAGCAGCGCGATCGGTGATGAGGGGGGAGAGAGGAGCATGATGTGGCACTCTACGCGGCGTTGTGCGGCGTGTTCATCGGGCTGCGCGGGGTCCAGGCCGCGCTGGCGCGTCGGCGCACCCCGCGCACCATCATCACGGCAGCCGACCTGGCGCTGGCCCGCGCCCGGCGCTGGTGCTCCTTGCGCGGGCGGCGCGCCTCGAAGGGGGCGCGCGGCGTCTGATCGACAAGAGGTGACGCCGCCTTTTCCCGCGCGCCGCCGCGCGCCTGTGTGCGAGCGTGGGGCTGAGCGGCGTGGGCGACACAGGGCCGGCCCTGGGGGCCGGGAGAAACGACAGGTCGCGCGGGTGACCGCACATCCACACGCGGGTCCACCCACGGGGCGGCCCGGCGCATCTGGTATCATGCGCCCATATGGCGTCGTTTCTTTCGAGGCGTGCGCCCACGTGGCGATCCGGCCCGTGGAGCATGAAAGCCTTCTACCTGTGCTACTTCGTCGCCGTCGCCACCTACACGCCCTACCTCAGCCTCTACCTCCGCGCCATCCACCTCAACGGCTCTCAGATCGGGCTCATCGCCTCGCTCTCGCCCCTCGTCGGCGTGGTGTTGCCCCCGCTCTGGGGCACGCTCAGTGACCGCTTGGGCTGGCGCAAGCGCCTACTGAGCCTCTCGCTCCTGGTCGTGGCCCTCGTCGCGCCCACCGTCGCGCTCGCGCACACGTTCGGCGCGCTGCTCGCTCTGGTCGGGGTCCTGGCCATCGCCCTGAGCCCGGCCGCGCCGCTCGCCGACGCCACGACCCTGGACTGGTTGCGGCGCCACGGCGACAGCGGCGGCTATGGGGCCGTGCGCGTCTACGGCTCGTTGGGGTACACGGTGGCCTCCTTCGTGGTCGGCGTCGTCTACGCCGGGCGTGGCCTCCTGCGGCTGTTCCCGCTCTACGGAGCCTTGATTTTCGTGGCGTTCCTGGCGAGCCTGACCGCCCCACGCCAGCGCCTGGAGGTCCTGCTGGCGCAAGGAGCGGGCGTGGGCGACCTGGTACGGGACCGCGCGCTGTGGGTCTTCCTGCCGCTGTGCGCGCTCGGCTACGCGACCTACGCGTCCTACAACACCTTCTTCGCGCTCTACCTCACAGGGCTGGGGGCGAGCACCCCCGTCGTGGGCGCCGCGACGGCGCTGGCCGCGCTGGCCGAGATGCCGATGATGCTGCTGGCCGGTCCGCTGATGGCGCGCCTCGGCGTCAAGCGCCTGCTCCTGCTCGGACTAGGCGCGGCGTCCGTGCGCTGGGCCGCCTATGGGCTGCTCCACGACTATCGCGTGGCGGTGGCGGTCGGGCTCCTCAACGGCGTCTCCTTCGCCGGCTTCTACGTCGCGGCCGTCACCTACGTCGATCGGCGCGTGCCGGCACGCCTGCGCGCGACGGGGCAGACGCTCTTCAACGCCGCCGTCCCCGGCCTGGGCGCCGTGGTCGGGACGAACCTGTGCGGCGCGCTCTACGACCACCTGCACGCCAATGGGATGTACCTGGTCGCCGCCGGCATCTGCGCGGTTGCCGTCAGCGGGCTCGCGCTGCTTCTCCCTGAGGGCGGCGCGCCGCTGGCTGACACCGGGCGCCGGTAAGGGCGGGTGGCGCCCGCCCCAGTGGGGCGGCCACGCCACCGCACCTGCCTGATGAGCCGTGATCGCCAGCCGGTGGGCGGACCTCGGACAGGCGCGTCACCCTTTCTTTGTCAAAGCACACGTCCCCACCCCGCACCAACGACCGTGAACCGCCCTTTCCCCCGGCGCCCGGTGCGGTTCTGTGTCGCGGGTGTCCTCGACGACGTGGGCGACACAGGGCCGGACTGGGGGCCGGGAGAAACGGGCACGCCGAACTCTCTGCCGCGCGGCGTGAGCGACGGCGGGCAACGGCGTACACTTGAGGGGGAAGGGAGACGAGGGGCGATGGCACACGGGCGCGAGACCGAGGAAGACGTGAGAGGGGCGAGGCCCCTGTCCTGGGTGTGGGAGCGGCTTACCGGGACGATCGCAACGCTCGTCGGTCTGGCCGGGGTCGGCCTGCTGACCTGGAGCATCATGGAAGGCACGCCCATGAGCGATGCTCACGCGGCCCTCGCCGCCCTCCTCGTCTACGTGGCGTTGTGCACCCTCATCGTGCGGGTCGACCGTTCCATAAAAGACCAGATACGGGTCGAGCGCGTAGAGAGTGAGGCGCGGCGTCAGCGGCTGAGGCGGCCGCCGTACAGCGTCGTGGACGAGGCCGAGGCGGTGCTGGCCCGCGCGCAAGGACGGCGGGGGGCACGGTGAGTGCAGGCGAGCGTGCGGCGGAGCGCGTCATACTGACGGCGGATGACGCCACGCTGCCGACCGTGGAGGGCGTCGCGGTGATCCTGCACGCCCACGGCTTCGTCGTCGAGCGGCGCGTGTTTGTCCGGGCGGTGGCCGAGGAGCCGCGCCGCGTCGTGCTGCTCGCCCTGGAGCGCCCCCTGCCCGCGCTCGTCGCCCTGGTGGCCCCGCCGGCGGCGTTGCCCGGTCTCGGCGCGGCCCTCGCCGCCGCGCTCTATCCGGACGGAGAGGCGCACGCGCGGGCTGCAGTCGCGACGCTGCAATTCAAGGGGTTGGGCGCTTTCGCCAGCGTGACGGTGGGATCGGGGTCGGAACTGGCCGATGCGTTGCTCCTGCTGGCGGGCCGGGTGCGCGCGGTGTCGTGGTGGACGCGGCCGGCGGACGGCGGCGAGCGCCGGATCGCCTACGTGGGGCACCGGTGGTACGTCGAGTAGTGGTACGTCGAGTAGTGGTACGTCGAGTAACGGTCGCTGCGGGGGCCGTGCGGCCGTCGACGGACAGCGGCGCGGGGTGAGGGATAGTCCGAGGGGCACCCCGGCCGGCGTCCCCACAACGGCCCGGATGCCCCCCATCCGTCTATAGCGTAGCAGTGGTCTGCGTGGCCGCGCATGATGCAGAACTCACAAAGATGCGCGCCGGCGGCCACACCCTTCTCTACGCAGCCGTCGGTGCCCGTCGGCGCGGTACTATGAGAGGTACGGGCTATGACCATACGCGCACCGGACGTAACCGACGGGAGGAGTGGGTGATGCCAGAGGTGTACACGGGCAAGGTGCTCATCCCTGGCGACCAGATCGACGACTATCTCGTCGCTCTCAAAGAGGCCGAGGAGGCGCGTGCTCCTTTCCGCCAGTCGTTAGAGGATCTCAACGTCGCGTTCGCGGCCTCCTTGGACAAGAAATATAGCCGGCGCACCGTCCTCAAGCACACGAGCATCGTCGCCCTGTTCATCATCTTCCTGTGCGACTACACGGACGTGGAACGGGTGGAAGACGTGACGCGCGGCATGGTCAACAGCCACTTCCGGCGCTGGTATCGGGGCAAGGTGCTCGACCGCATGGACCCCGACGAGACCCGCGTCGCGCTCAAGAAGTTCTTCCAGTTCCTCGACCAGGAGAAGGGCATCCACAACCCGAAGGCCCTGGAAGCCTTGACGTGAGCGAGGAGAGACGAGGATGAGCCAGAAGCGCCGGCGTGTCTCGCCGGAGTGGGCGTGGGAGCAGGCGCTCATCGACGCCTACTACGACTATCGCTGGCACCAGGTGCTCGACCCGCTGGCCGCGGCGGTCAATACGCTGGGAGGCGGGTGAGCTCGACCATGGGGATCTGGCGCGTGCGGCCGGGCGCGTCCGCAAGGGGGCGTCCCCCATCGACTATCTCTTTAGCGAGAAGCGCGGGATGCTGGTACGCATGATCGAGTTCGACGAGGAGTGGTCTGGCCCCTGGATCGCCGCCCACCCACGACCTGCGACGTAGGAGCCAAACACCCCAGAGTAAGAGTGACAGACAAAGGCCCACTACAACGATTCGTGCGAAAATGGGCCATTTGGCTTGTTACCGGCTCAGTTGTCTTACCGGCTCGGTTTTTGACGGGATAGCAGCCTCGACTGCGCCGGTAACAGCAACCTATCAATAGGGAACTGTGCCGGTAATACCAGTTACCGGCGTGGTCTCGGTCTAAATCCACGGCGATAATGCGATCACAGACAGCTACTTGATCTATTGGCGCGATGTGGCCCATTTTCGCACGAATCGTTGTAATGGGCCACAAAGGAGGAAAGACAGGATAGGCGGCCACGCGTCATACGTCGCCGCGGATCTGCCCGATTAACTCCGCACAGGACCACCCTTGATCGACACCGATACCCACGAGACGCTCGGCGAACGCACGTTGCGTGGGTGACGCCGTACCCAGGAGCGCGTGAACCGCAGCGCGTGGGTTCGTCTGTGCATGCGTTGGATCGAGGATCGCTGCCCCCGCCGCCTCCATACCAGCGGGCCTCTCAGTTCGTGCCCAACTAAGAGGAGGACATGCCTCATTACCAAACTTTCGTAATGGTGTGTCCATGGCTGGCTTCGTGGGATGGGGGAGGGCGTCCGGTCCGTCCGGTGCGTCCTGCATGATGCGTTGTTCTGTCTGTGGCGCGCCGATGTCGCTCTCACTGGCAGGCACCGAGATGATGGTCTGCCCCAGGGCCGCACTAGCCAAATCGGAATCAGACCTAGATGATGTCCGGCGTCCGCGACGGCGATCAGGCTTGCTCGCGTAGACCTCGCGTGGGCGGATCGTCTCGCCGGCCTGCGCCCGCTCAATCCAGTCGCGCCGCTCGTCGGCGGAGCCGATGCTGGCCACCGCCGCTGCGGCCGAGATCGGGATCACGCCGGCTTCAACGGCGGTGGCAACATCATCATGCCGGATGAGGCGGAGGCGTTCATCGACATACCCCTGGGAGCGGTGGATGCGCTGGGCGACGCCCGTCGTCGTCAGATTTTCCAGTTGCATAAGCTCCTTGAGCGCACGGGCTTCCTCAACAGGCGGCAACTCTTCGCGCTGCAGGTTTTCGACCAGCTGCAGGATACGACGCTCGGCTGCTTCAGTGTCACGCACCACGACCGGAACGCGGGCCAGACGGCGGCGCGTTTCCTCGTCTGGCACCTGCGCTAGGGCTAGCTGAATGGCAGCGTAGCGTCGACCTCCTGCGATGATGGTGTAGCGCATGTCCCCGTCACGCCCCATCCCCTCCTCGCGCACCAGGAGGGCCTGCAACACCCCATCGCGGGTGATGGACTCGGCGAGCTCGGCCAGGCGATCGGGGTCCATGTACTTGCGCGGCTGCTCAGGGTCCGGAGCGAGCTGAGTGACATCGATCTCCCGTGCCCCGACGAGGATGCGGTCGCCGCCTGCGTAGACGGTCGTCGGAGCATCCGGCTGGGCCGTCGTGATATGTGGCCCTGGCCGGGGAGCGATGCGCGGACCCGTTGGTCGCTTCCTCACCATCAGGCAACTCCCGTAGAGCTAAGCCGGGCGATGAGCGCACGGAACGCCGCCGCGACCGGCGACTTCGGGCTGCTCTCGACGACCGGACGGCGCGCATTAATAGCGCGTTCGACCAGCGGCGAATGGGGGATGGGGTCAGCGACGAGCCCGTTGTACGCCGCCTGTAAGGCTTCCAGCCCGTCGCGCTGGGGTGCCTCGTCGGCGTGGTAGTTCGACGGCAGGATGGCCGTGATCTCGGCGGTGGTAAAGCGGAACAGGCGCAGTTCCTCCTGGAGGGCGAAAATGTCGACGAGCGCGTCAATATCCTGCTGTGCCCCCGTGCGTGTCGGCACGATCGCTTTGTCTGCCGCGAGGAGCGCGGTCGACTGCGTGAAGCCGAGCAGCGGCGCGGTATCAATCACGATGGCGTCGTAGTCGGCGGCGACGTCATGGAGCAACTGCCGCAGGCGCAAGGGGCCGGCGGGGTTCTGTGCTAGCGCGTTGGCGGCCGCCTCGATCGAGCGGTCGCCGGGCGCAATGTCGAGCAGCGCACCGACGGGACGTATAATGTCGCGCAAGCCGCGCTTCGGCTCGGCGATGCGCGCGCCGATGCCAGCGTCGGCACGGACCGGCTCGTCGGAGAGGGCGCGCGTCAGACTGGCCTGGCTGTCAAGATCCACGAGCAGACATCGCTTGCCCTCGGAGGCAAGCGCACCGGCCACATTATAGGCTGTCGTCGTCTTCGCAGAGCCACCCTTGCGCCCAAGTACGGCGACGTACAGGATCGTATCACTACTCATCGTGGTCTGCGGCATCCCCTCTCGCCGGCCTCGGCTCTCACACCGTGCGATCTGTTGTAGTCCCTATTGTACCGGACCACTCTTTCCAGCTTCATCATTACCAAACTTTGGTAATGTTGGTCGTCTGGAGCGGGACGATCATGGTGCGTGCTCAGTTATCTAGGCGGATCTTTCCTCCTAGCCTCTCATCTCCCATACGGCGTCAACCCATGGTGTCGAGAGGACGATGCGCACCACAAATCGTTGCCATATACCAGGAGATTATAATCGCGTGCAAATACTACCTTCCGGCTGCTCAATGTGGCCGGCAGTCTCCCCTAAGGATATATTAAAATACACATTAGGCGGGATAGAATTGCTAGCATCGTCTAAATGAGGTCGTCCAAATAGGGGGACGCGTGAACGCTTTCGGGGATCGGCTCAATCGACTATTCGAGCGCGCCCGTGTTCGCGGACAGCCACTTACTAACGAGGACATAGAACGTCTCACGAACGGGCGCATTAGCGCGAATCACGTCTGGCGGCTGCGCCATGGGCGCAATCATAATCCGGGGCTAGATACGTTGCAACTTCTCGCAGGTGTGTTCGGCGTCGCGTTGGACTATTTTGGTGGTCATGACGACGAGGGCGATGAGGAAGCGATCCGACGCGCGCTGACGCAACCGGAACTGCGCGAAGTGGTGGTGCGATTGGCGACGGTACAGGTTAGTCCGCGCGATGCAGTTCGCTTGGCGAGGATCATGGACGTTCTCCTTGCCGACGCTGACGATCCCAATGTCACCGCTTTAAGCAATGATCATGGTTAGAACCATAGGACGACTGCAATCGCCGAGGCGGGTTGCCATGAACGGTGTGCAGGTAGGTGGGCCGCAGAATCTTAGCAAGGAGCCTATTCGATGGCGCACATTGTTGATTTGAGCGTCCCGCTCACCAATAACAAACATGAGGCGCCACGTTGGGCGCGCACAAAGGTACGCCGACAGGGACACCGCTTCGGCCTTCTCGCTATCTGGGCGCTCTTTCGGCTCACCCCGAAATATCTGCGCACTGGATTGGGTTGGGCCAACGAAACAATTGTCCTATCGACGCATGGCACCACCCATGTCGATGCGCCCTGGCACTACGCTCCAACGTCTGAAGGCCGTCCTGCCAGAACGATTGATCAACTGCCGCTCGACTGGTTCTACGGAGATGGTGTCGTGATTGACATGCGGCACAAGCGCCATGGCGAGGCTATTTCCGTCGAGGATGTACAAACCGCTCTGACGCGTATCAACCACGTTATCAAGCCATGCGATATCGTTCTCGTGCAGACTGGCAACGATCGGTTGCTCGGCAGCCCGGTCTACTTCAATGAGCAGCCTGGTGTGAGCGCGGAGGCCACGCGTTGGTTGCTTGATCAAGGGGTCAAGCTCGTGGGCATCGATGCCTGGGGATGGGATGTTGCCTTACCGCTGCAAGCGCGTCGTGCCAAAGAGAGCGGCCGGGGCGATGTGTTTTGGGCAGCGCACTTCGTCGGTGTGGACAAGGAATATTGCCAGATCGAACGCCTGACCAATCTGGATAAACTCCCCTCGGTCGACTTCAAAGTCTGCGCTTTCCCTCTGAAAGTTGTGGGGGGATCAGCCGGACCGGCGCGCGTCGTCGCGATCGTCGACGACTAGCGTGCCGATGACGTTGCCTCACTATCCGGTTGTATCAAGCCGACAAGGCGAAAAAACGTGGGATGACGCTCGGCAGACTCCTGTAGCTTCCTCTGTCCCTCCATACCACCAAAAGCAGTATCAGCGAGTATCACGGCGCCCAGGAATGTTCCGGCAACAACCACAAGCCCCGATGCAACCCCTAGTCCAATCAATAGCACGCGCATGCTGTTCTCCTGTCTCATCGAGTGGGGCTCACGAGCCCATCTAAAAACTCGCTCACTAACGCCTCCGATACGTCGTCCTTCAACGCAGTGTGGCGGGCGCGATAGCGGCGATAAGCTGCTAGCTTCTCAATCGGTTGGTCGTACTCGGCCATGACGTTGACAAAATGTTGCGCGATGCGGCGATGCCACCACTGCGCACCGCGAATCATCACCCCCATCTCATCGGCACGGAACGCAACGCCGGCGGCGATCCCTACGTCCGCGTATAGATACAACTCACGATCCACGAAATCGGCGTACTTCGCCAACTCGGTCGCGATCTCGCCGGGATTCAACTGCCCCTCGCCCGGCGCGTACATCTGGTGGATGAGGTCCGGATTGAGCGTGATGAGGTTGGCCATCTCCCATGCCACCGCGCGGTGGTAGGCTGTCAGGTCGGCGTCGCGCACGCAGCGCGCCATGAGGCCCTTGACGATATTCGCATCGGCGTAGATGCGCATCAGCACCATTTGGTCGCTCATCATCATGTTCGCCTCGGTGACCTGGTACACCTTTGCCTCCACCTCCACGCGCATGCCGGGCAGGCTGCCTATCGCGCGCTTGAGCCGAAGTAGCGGTAGCACGATGAAAAACCAGGCGGCCAAGACTGTGTAGGCGATAGAGAGAGCCAGTATTGAAACGCACACATACCAAACGATGAATGACACTGGCTGTCCATAGCGCTCGATTGTGCCCTCGATGGGGCCGAGAAGGCTCCACGACACGTCGTACGCCCACAAAAAAACCATCACAAAACCGAAGACAACTATCCGGGTCCGCTTGGCTGCACGGTCGATGACCGTTTGTCGCCCGACGACATATGCAGCAAACACGGCGCTTGCTGCACTCTGTACGCCGACCATGATTGATAAGGCGAACATGGCATCGGGTCGCCCAGGGAAGCTGTCGTAATACAAGTGCTCGGCGCGTGCGGCAGGGATACCCATGCCCTGCGTCCAGAGCCATGCGGCGATGAATCCCGTGAGCGCGCCGATGGCAACAGTTAGGAGTACCGTACAGAAGTGATCCCAATACCTTGTCGCACGGGTGACATCGACCACATGCAAGAGGATACCTGTATCGATCAGGCTGCGCGTCAGCATGTAGCCAAACCCTGGATGACCGGTCGAGCGATCCAGTTCCAGGAGGATTGGCGGCGGCCACAAGCCAATCGCCACCGCCGCACAGACAAACGCGACGGCCGAGAAGGCGCGCCCTGGCTGCCTCAGCGCACCGACGGCGCAGCACAGCAGGACGACCCCCAAGGCTGGCCGCAGCACAAAATCGATCATAAGGCCTCAAGATACGCCGCGAGTCCGGCACCCCCTTGATCCGGCGCGCGACACATTCTGTACAGCGCCCGGCCCAGGTTTTCGGTTGTTCGTTCCGCAGGCGTCTGCGGCGCATAGTCTCGATAATGGACATGCACGAAGGGTCCCGATGTCGTGTCGCCCTTAAGCGCGTGAGCCAACTCGTGGCACGCGATATACATGAAATGGTGCGGGAGGGCGTCAGCGCGCACTCGTATGGCGGCACGCTTCCCATTGGACACACAGACGCCGTAAATCTCGCTACACTCGAAGTCGTATGGATCAACTGTAATATCGCACCCGGTTCGTACCCCTATAACTTTGGTGAGATCGTTGAGGGGCACGGCGTCAGACACCTTTAATCTGCGCGTCAGTTCGCGCATCGTTTCGTCAAGTTGAGCTTTCCCGAACATGAACCAGAACCTTCCACCTCACGTTGTACAACCGACTGCCCATACTATTTAAGCCTCACGACAGGATGACGCATCTGTCAGGAGGCATCTTCGCCCCCAGCGCGACGTTGCCCATCCATTGCCCGCCATTGCGCAACGACGGTGTCCATCACCTCCACCACCATCGCCCGTTCAATTGGGCTATACGAACCCGCGCGCAACAGGAGCTTGAGCATGCTCGGCTCCATCAAACCCGACTCCACCAGCGCGTCGTGCATTCTTGTATCCGTGGCCGCCGCTTCGGCCTGCTCAGCGAACGTGAAAGGGTTGGCCTCGTTCAGGAAAATCGTGGGACTAACCCCGAAGAACTTTGCCAAGGCCACAACCTTCTGCATGTGTGGGTCTTCGATGTTACCCCGTCGCGCCTCGCTCAAGTAGCTGATGGCAACGCCGCTTCCCTCCGCCACCTCCCGCAATTTATAGGGGCGCCTACGACCGTTCTCCTCCTTAAGCCGCGTGACAAAGAGATAGTTCAGGACGTTCGCGAAGTGTTGTGACCGCTCAGGATTTACTGGGGGCGTGCCGATAGGCATGTTCTCCTCCGCCTCCGAGTTCACAGTCATTTTTCTCCCCACCTCTTGCCAACAAGCATCAATTTTACAATAACGTTGCTTGACAAATCGAGTCTTCAATGTTATCGTAGAAAATACTAGGAGTGACGTATCGATTACAGCATACGGTAAAAACGAACGACGAGGCAAGAAAGGACAATCGACATGCAGCAACCGCTACGTCGTCGACTCGTACGCAAACGCCCCTGGGGTCACGCCTGCGCGTGCTACACCTGCGGCGCGGCCGTTTTCCCCCTGCCGCTGCGTACCAACTCCACAGTGCAGGTGCTGCGGGCTTACGCGCGCGGGGTGGCCATGCGGAGCAAGCGGACGGGGAAGCTGGAGAGTTATGCTATCCTCTTCTGCCCGACCTGCGCCGACCCCGAGGACGTGCGGGACTATGCGCAGTTCGAGCCGGCGTCCAGCCACGACGCGGCCACACACGCCATAGCCGTCGAGGACGCGCGCCGTGCCGCACAATGATAGAACTGATGTCCCATCATTACTATTCCCGTTGCGGGTACGCAGCGTGATGCGCTATGATGCGCATCATGGAGAACTTTGCGATGTCTTAGCACAAACTATCGTGCGCCATGCACGAAGCCCACCGGGTTTCCCCGATGGGCCGCGTTTGTCACCTATATGGTGCGGTTCTGGTGTAGTGCTTCAAGGCTGCTACCAGGGCCGCTAGATTGGGTCCGAAACCTCGACCGGGCTACCACCCCCAATAGAGCTTTCGGGACTCACAGGGGAGCTTTACGCTTCCGAAGGAGTACCTATGAGCAATCATACGGGATCGGTGTGTCCATGTCAACCGCGCGCCCATCCCTCCAGGCCGGAAACTACACCGCCGTCACCGCCCCCGTCGCCCGAGAGCATCGACCGGCGCCTGCTCGTCCGCTACGGTGCCTGGCTGCTCACCGGGGGCTACACGGCGCTGCCGACCTACGCGTGGGTCTACTACGCGCGGCTGGGTGTCACCGAGCCCGAGATGGTCTGCGTCGCGCAGCTCTGCACCTACTGGTGGAGCGAGCGCGCCCCGTACCCTGGCGAGGCAGCGTTGGCGACGCGCATGGGCAAGACGGTGCGTACGATCCAGGGCTACCTGCGCTCCTTGGAGGGGAAGGGGTTACTGCACATACAGACTCGACTATCTACCAACGGTCGACAGTGCACCAACGCCTACGACCTGCGCCCGTTCTTCGCGGCCGTCGAAGGGCGCGCGCGGCTGGACGGCCTCCTCCCCGCCGACGGCGCGGCCCCCGCGACACCGGCGACCCCGGACACCGATGCGTGCAATGTCGGGCCATGTGACCATCACAACAGGGCACGGAGGGACGCGGAACGGGACCCGCTATGTGCAGAGGCGACGAGTGTTGGAACAGAAAACCGGCCTAAGGACGCTGGCACCCCGACCACGGGGGAGGACGAAGGATCGCACACGGGGGGGGTGAAGGATTCTTCACCCCAAGTAAACCCAATCGAAGTAGACACTTTCGACTACGACTCGATACCCCCTACCCCCACTCATGCAACACAGACGACGACGAGCGACGAGGCCTGGCCACCGGCCAGCGCGGACCCGGACGGCCAGGCGCTCGGACCCGTGATCGCCGCCCTGAGCGCCGAACTGGGCGACGACGCGCCGCGCTCAAGCATCGGACGTGCCCGCAACCTGTGCCGCGACGCCGGCGTGTCCCTCGACCGGTTCCTGCACCTGCTCGACGAGGCAGCGGCCCGGACCCGCGACCGCCAGGCCAGCATCGTCAAGCGCCGGCGCGACGGGTCCACACCCAACGGCATGCCCTATCTGTTCGCCGTTCTGCAGGACCTTTTGCACCCGGCACGGCCCCGCGTGGCCGATGGTGGCCCGGACCCGGCGCGACGGCGCGCTGGCCCGTCCGATCGTCGACAACGCCGACGCGCTGACGGCCGCAGCGAGCCCGCCCGCTCCTACGCCGCGTGGTCCGACAGCCCCGCGTGCCTGCCCATCGTCGAGGAGCATCCGGTGTGGCGCGCGGTCCTCGCCGAGTTGGCACAGGTCATGACCAGCGAGAACTTCAACGCCTGGTTAGCGACGACGCGTGCCCTCGACCAGGACGGCGAGCTGCTACGCGTGGCGGTTCCCGCCGCCTTCAACAAGACTTGGCTAGAGCAGAAGCTGGCCGGCAAGGTCATGGCTGCATTGCACAAGATCGACGGTGGCACTCTCGGCGCCGGGCGCGTCGAGCGGGTGGAGTACGTCGTCGATGTGGCCGCGTCCGTCCCGACCGAGGCCACCGCACAGGCATCGTGAGCGACTCGACGCGAGGCGAGAGGAGCACAGTATGGTCCTGTGGGAGAGACCGGCACGGCCGGCAGAGGGCAACGGCGGCTGTGCCAGGCGAGTGATGTACGATGGAAGGCACGAGCCCAAGTGTTACACTGGGAGTCTGTGATTTTCTCGCGCTCCACCATCATTCGCTGGCACTGCGCTGTTTCTGATGGAGTCAGGAAGCAAGTTTTAGGCGTGATCTAGCCCTATCGATAGCGTTGAAGGAGTCAGTGGTGCGCGTTTTGTTCACGTTCGCTGGGGGGAGCGGTCATGCGAATCCGCTCGTGCCAATCGCCAGCGCCGTCGAGGCTGCCGGACACATCGTCGCGTTCGCTGGCCATCACTCGGGCGCCGCCGTCCCCAAAGCGCAGGGGTTCGCCGTGTTTACCGATCCGGCCGGCGCCACAAGCACAACGCCGTCCATCATCCCTTTGCTTGCGCTCGACATGGACCGGGAGTACCGGGTCGTGCGCGACTTTTATGCCGGCCGGCTGGCACACGACCGAGCGACGCACCTGCTGGACCTGAGCACCGCATGGCGACCGGATCTCGTCGTCTGCGATGAGATGGACTTTGGCAGCATGATCGCCGCCGAGCGACGCGGCCTCCCGCACGTCACGATCCTGGTCATCGCGGCGGGCTCCTTCGCGCGCCCCGAGGTCATCGCCGAGCCGCTCGACATGCTGCGCGCCGAGCACGGCTTACCGCCCGACCCTGCGGTGGTGATGCCCAGTCGCTACCTGGTGTTGTCCCCCTTCCCGCCCAGCTTCCGCGACCCCGCCGATCCTCTGCCCCGCACCGCGTACTCCCTCCGCTCAGACATGCCCGGCCCCTCTGCCAGCGACAGCATACCCGGGTGGTTGTCGCGCCTGCCCGACAGACCGACCGTCTACCTCACTCTCGGCACGGTGTTCAACATGGAGTCCGGAGACCTCTTCACGCGTGTGCTCGCCGGTCTGCGCGACCTGGCGGTCACCGTCATCGTGACCGTGGGACGGGACATCGATCCGGCAGTCTTTGGCCCGCAACCGGACAACGTCCATATCGTGCGCTACATCCCCCAGGCGGTGCTCCTGCCGCACTGCGATTGTGTGGTCAACCATGGCGGGTCCGGGAGTGTGATTGGCGCGCTCGCGCACGGTCTGCCCCTGGTCACGATCCCGATGGGTGCCGATCAGGCGTTGAATGCCGACCGAGCCGAGCGGCTCGGCGTCGGCATCGCGCTCGATGCGGTCCAGGCCACGCCGCAGTCCGTCCGCGAGGCGGTTTCCACCATCTTGAGCGATCCGAGCTACCGCCTCTCCGCCAGACGCATCCGGGACGAGATCGCGGCGCTCCCTGAGCCACACACGGTAGTGCCTCTCCTGGAGCGACTCATCGGCGACGAGGACGTAGCGCCGCCGGCGTGAGCCGGGTCACGTGGGGATGTTCGCACCCGGGGAGAAGGTAACGCTACAGGGCAATGGTTACACAGCGCAGCTGATGGCGTCGATCAGTCCACCAGGCCCTGCGGGCGGCCTGAGCGATGGCGACGCTCAGCGAGGACAGTGTGCCTGGCTCCACTGCTCCACAAGGTTATCCCACGTCCCGGGCGTCACCCGTCGCGGCTCGCCGGGTGTTGGCCAGACCTGAAGGAGTAGCGACGGCGTGTCATCGAGCGCGCCATCGCCCTCCGGCGCTCCCAGGACATAGGCCGGCAGGCCGCAGGCGACGATGGCCTCGTGCATGAGCCGACCGTAGCCGAGCAAGCCCTCCTCGTCGCGCACCTGATCGCCGAAGATGAGCAGGAGCAGGTCCTGTCCGCAGCGGGCGCAGGCGTGGACCGTCGTCGCGACGCGCGGGGGAGCGCGGAACGGCAGGCTATAGGTCTGTTCGAGGCGGCGTTCCTCGGCCAGTAGCCGGTCAAGCTGGTCCAGGGCCTGCACGTCGGCGCGGGTGAGGCGTTCAGCAGACGGGGCGGACCGCCGGCGGCGTGTCGTGCGCTGTCGTTTGGACGTGAGGGAGAGCCGGAGCGCGTGACGGTCGCGCTCGGCCCTGATGCGGGCGACCTCGTGCCCCGTGAAGGTCCAGCGGCCGTCGACCTTGCGCCCGATTTCGCCGGCGCGGGCCATCTCTTGCACGCGCGCGGGGCTGAGGTCCAGGCGGCGGGCGGCCTCGTCGGCCGTGAGGTGGCCGCGACGCGCGGGAGCGGGTGCCGTCGTCGCCTTGGCTGCGGCTGCGGTGGTCGGGGCGCGTGGCGTCGCTGCCTTGGCCGCTTTGGGGAGGGTCGGGCGCAGTTGCGCGGCCACGCTGTGCAGGACGGTGGCGAGGCGTCCTTCGGGGGGCGGTGCCTCATCGAGCCAGGCGACGAGGCGGCGGCGGTCGGCGGGCGTGAGGGCGAGCGTGACGACCTCGCCGGCGAGCAGCGCGTCGATGAGCCGGCTGGCGCTACCCTCCCCGGTGTGCGGCCCCCGCGTGGCGTAGAAGCCGTGGCGTTCGGCGATGGCGCGCAGTGTGGCTTCGTCTTCTGCTGAGAGTGGACGCATGCCCTCTCCTCCTTTCACGACGTGACGCAGACGCGCGTAAACTACCTAGACTCCTACTACAGGCACACATGGTGCGATTGAGTCAAGTTTATGCAACGAGTTTAGCCTGATCAATCCAGCGGTCGATGGCGTCCTCCACATGATCGAAGGAGGGACGTAGTTGGGGGTCCT
>JAABUL010005081.1_pt1 | contig 16813 bp, 15 predicted proteins | sample 5559151 | NCBI WGS metagenome assembly JAABUL01 (sample SAMN10711876, study PRJNA513368) | rock metagenome | isolation source: Antarctica rocks | place: Antarctica: Victoria Land, Pudding Butte sud | reverse complement strand
GCCATCGACGGCCATCCTCAACCAACCCTGACGCTTGACGCTCCGCGCCAACAAGCCGAAGAAACATACCCGCAGGCGCTCACCGTAATTGACGCGCACCGCTCATCGTAATTGACGCGCTACAGCTTCGGCTTCGCTGGCGCCTGGACGGTGCACGAGCAGAACCGGCTGCTCGGGTTCCGCTTCGGACTTTCGGAGGTTAACGAAGGGTAAAAATAGGCCAGTCCGAGCCCGATCTACAATCTAACCAGGAATTTGCGACAGGCCCGAAAACCGTCAACGCCGGAAATTTGCGATAGGCCCCTTCAGAGCCGCCATTCCGCTTTCGTGAACTTCGGACTGACCTGGGCGGGGGTACCTGGGTTGGTCAACTCGGGGCATCCGGCGGCAAGTCACGACGGGTGCCTGCTACGTCGTTTTTCGCGGCCCGTGCGACCTTCCGACTGGACTGTCGGGTCGAACGGAGCATTGCTGTCGGTCGCCGCCGGCCTCGGGCGGTGAGCCTCCGAACCCCCGCTGGCGTGAGCCGCTCGCGGGGTCGCGTCAGTGACGGCGAGAGGCCGTCCTGACGGAGGTTCACATGTCCAAGTCGAAGAGCCACGGTGCCGGCATGACGGCCGGAGATCATTCCCCTGACGCGAGCCCGGAGGCCCAAACCCGTGACCGGCCTCGGGTTGCCGAGGTGCCGCGTCCGCGCCAGGGCTCGAAACAGGCGCTCGTCGTCGATCTGCTCAGCCGGTCGGAAGGCGTGTCGCTGACCGACCTCGTCGCGGCCACGGGATGGTTGCCGCACACGGCGCGTGCGGCGCTGACCGGCTTGCGCAAGCGCGGCTTCGCGATCGACCGGGGGACGGGGCACGAGGGCGTATCCGTGTACCGGATCGCCACGCCCGAGCCTGAGGGGAAGCCGAAACGCCGGACGGCCCGGCGACGGTCGGCCGCGGCGGTCGCGGCCCCGAGCGGGGCCTAATCACATGGCCGGAGCCGTACCCGCGACGGCGCGGTCGTCCGCGACCGCGCCAGGCTCGCGCGAAGCGGGCCTCGAAGCGGACCTGGTCCGCTTGGCCTCGGCCGATCGCAACGGCTTGGCCCGGCGCTGGCGGTTGCTGTTCGGCAGGACCGCCCCTGATCTGCCGAACACGCTGCTGCACCGGATCCTGGCCTATCGCGTGCAGGCCGATGCCTTGGGCGATCTGGAGCCTGCGACGATCAAGCGGCTCGGCCAGCTCGGCCGGGGCGAGATCGACGCGATCCCGCGTCCGGACGCGCGGGGCACCAAGCCGGGCACGCTGCTCGTGCGCGAATGGGACGGCACGCTCCAGCGCGTCATGGTGCTGGACAAGGGCTTCGCCTGGAACGGGGCGACTTTCGACAGCCTGTCGGCGGTCGCCCGCGCCATCACCGGCACGAACTGGAACGGACCGCGCTTTTTCGGACTGAGGGACAAGGATCAGCCCGATGCCCGAAAACCGCGGGCCCGCGAGGTCGGCGCGGTCACGGCCGAGCGCAACAACGCCGGTGTCCCCCGCACGCGTGCGGCTCAGCCTCGGGAGGTCACGCTTGGTGGGTATCCGTCCATCGCGGGGCCGACGCCGTGAAAAGCCCGGCCCCGACGCTCCGCTGCGCCATCTACACCCGGGTGTCGACCGACCATGGGCTCGACCAGGAGTTCAACTCGCTCGACAACCAGCGCGAGGCGGCCGAGGCCTATGTCAAAAGCCAGGCGCACGAAGGCTGGCGCTGCCTGCCGGACCGCTACGACGACGGGGGTTTCTCGGGCGGCTCGATGGAGCGCCCGGCCTTGCGGGCGCTGCTCGAAGAGATCCGGGCCAAGCGAATCGACGTGGTGGTGGTCTACAAGGTCGATCGGCTCACCCGCTCGCTCGCCGACTTCGCCAAGCTCGTGGAGGCATTCGACGCCCATGGCGTGTCGTTCGTGTCCGTCACCCAGGCCTTCAACACGACGACCAGCATGGGGCGGCTCACGCTGAACGTGCTGCTCAGCTTCGCCCAGTTCGAGCGGGAGGTCACGGGCGAGCGCATCCGCGACAAGATCGCCGCCTCGAAGCGCAAGGGCTTATGGATGGGCGGGGTCGTGCCGCTCGGCTACAAGGTGAAAGATCGCAAGCTCGTCGTCGATGTGACCGAGGCGCAGACGGTTCGGCTGGTGTTCGAGCGCTATCTCGCCCTCGGCTCCTTGCCGGCACTGCAGCGGGAGTTGCGCGAGCAGGGCATCGTCACGCGTTCCCGGACGCTGTCGTCCGGTCGCGTCGTAGGGGGCGTGGCGCTGACCAACGGACCGCTCGCCCACCTGCTGCGCAATCGCGTCTACCTGGGCAAGATCAACCATCGCGGCCAAAGCCATCCGGGCGAACACGACGCCATCGTCACGACGGACCTGTTCGATGCCGTCCAGCGACGGCTGACCGAGAACCTCGGGGCGCGCCGGCGCGCCTACACGCACTCGGACGCGCTGCTGATCGGGCGGGTGTTCGACGACCGTGGCAATCCCATGACGCCGAGCTACGCGGTGAAGCAGGGAAAGCGCTACCGCTACTACACATCGAGCGCGCTCATCCAAGGTCGGCGCGAGGCGGCGGGCTCCATTCCGCGGGTTGGCGCGAACGAGATCGAAGCCGCCGTGATAGAGGCGTTGCGCGCCCGCGATGCCGATCCGGAGACGAGCGACCGCGATCTCGTGCACCGGTCGGTGGCGCGGATCACCATCGGCAAGGACCGGCTCGAGATTCACTTGGCGGAAGAGGAACAAAGCATGGTTCTCGTCCCGTGGTCGCCGCAGCCGTTCCGTCGCAAGCGCGAGTTGATCGTTCCCGACCGCAGCGAGACGGATCAACCGATCCGTCCCATGAAGGCCCAGGGTCGCGCCCGGCTGCTGAAGGCGATCGCGCAAGGCCGCGCCTGGCTTGCCGATCTCACGTCGGGGACGATCGTCGGCACCGATGCGCTCGCGCTTCGCGAGCGCTGCGCCGAGCGCTCGATCCGTCGGACCCTCTCGCTGGCGTTCCTTTCACCGACGATCGTGCAGGCCATCATCGCCGGCCAACTTCCGCGTAACATCGGCGTCCAGCACCTTGCCGACCTGCCTCCATCCTGGCGCGATCAGCAAGCGACACTCGGGTTCTGAAAAGATTCGAGGCACGACCACAGCCTAGCCGACGCGGGCCCAAGTGAACCCACCTGCCGAGGATGCGGCGCGCAACACCGACACGCGTCGACTGGGGTGGTCGTGTACCCCGCTGCTCCACAAACCTTTGAGGTCAACTATCCCGCCTTCGCGCCTAACGCACGACGGCATATCCATCGTGGGATGCGCCGAAAGCATCGAGCCCTGCATCCGCGGACACCGAATTCAGGCCTCGAGAGACGACGACGATTCCACGCCTCGAAAGGTCACAATAACTGCGAAAGAGACAGGGAAAGCCCCATCGGACCTTGTAAGTGCCGGTCTTGTCGACATTTTCCGCAAGTCCTATGCCAGCCGACAAAGGGCGGGACTGGGTGGTGGAGCTGAGCGGAATCGAACCGCTGGCCTCTGCAGTGCGATTGCAGCGCTCTCCCATCTGAGCTACAGCCCCGAACGTGCCGCTAGATAGATCGGTGCCGTCCCGCCTGTCAATCCGAGACCTCGGGACCGCGGGCCGTATCAGCCGTCCTGTTCGGCCCAGCTGCGACCGTCACGCTCGATGAGCGCGATGGCCGAGGAGGGACCCCAGGTGCCGGCCGTATAGGGTTTCGGGGGTTCGCTCGAGGCCTGCCAGGCCTCGATGATCGGGTCAACCCAGGCCCAGGCGGCTTCCACCTCGTCGCGCCGCATGAACAGCGTCTGGTTGCCCCGCACGGTGTCGAGGATGAGGCGCTCGTAGGCGTCGGGGTTGCGCACCGCGAAGGCGGCCGCGAAGCTCATGTCGAGCGACACGTGCTGCAGCCGCATGCCGCCCGGACCCGGATCCTTGATCATCAGGAACAGCCGGATGCCCTCGTCGGGCTGCAGCCGGATCAGGAGCCGGTTCGGGGCCGGCTCGCCCTCGAACACCGAATGCGGCACCTTGCGGAAGCTCACCACGATCTCGGACACCCGCGAGGGCAGCCGCTTGCCGGTGCGCAGATAGAAGGGCACGCCGGCCCAGCGCCAGTTGCCGATCTCTGCCTTGATGGCCACGAAGGTCTCGGTCTGGCTCGGCTCGCCGAGTTCGTCGAGGTAGCCCGCCACGGCGCCGCCCGCCGAAGCGCCGGCCCGGTATTGGCCCCGCACCGTCACGTGGGCGGCGTTGGAGCCGTCGATGCGCTTCAGGCCTTTCAGCACCTTCAGCTTCTCGTCGCGCACGGCGTCGGCCTTCATCGACGAGGGCGGCTCCATGGCAACGAGGCAGAGGAGTTGCAGGATGTGGTTCTGCACCATGTCGCGCATGGCCCCGGCCTTGTCGTAATAGCCGGCCCGGCCCTCGACGCCGAGTTCCTCCGCCACCGTGATCTGCACGCTGTCGACGTGGGCGGCGCTCCACAAGGGCTCGAACAGCGCGTTGGCGAAGCGCAGCGCCATGAGGTTCTGCACCGTCTCCTTGCCGAGGTAATGGTCGATCCGGTAGATCGAGGCCTCGGGGAAGACCCGTCCGATGCCCTCGTTGACCGTCAGGGCCGAGGCCGCGTCCTTGCCGATGGGCTTCTCCAGCACGATGCGGGTGCGGGGCTGGTTCAGCCCGTGCCGGCCGATGCGCTCGGCGATCGGCACGAACAGGTCGGGACCCGTGGCCAGGTAGTACACCACGGTGTCGTCGCCCCGTTCGTTGACGAGCGCCGTGAGTTCGTCCCAGCCCTCGTCGTGCTCCGCGTCGGCCGAGACGTAGTGGATCCGCTCGATGAAAGGTTCGATGGCGCCGTTGGCCTTGGCGGCCGCTTCCTTGACCGACTTGCGCGCCATCTCCTGGTAGTCGGCCCGGCTGAGGTCTCGGCGCGCCACCCCGATGATGCGGGCGGGCGGCGGAAGCTGGCCCGCGAGATCGCGGTGCATCATGGCGGGCAGGAGTTTGCGCTGTGCCAGGTCGCCCGTGGCGCCGAAGACCACGAGCGTGAACGGATCGACCGGAATGACGCGACTCGTCATGTAGCGAAGGCCTTCTCTTGGCGGGCCGCCGCGAGACCGGGTTCGACGGCCGGCCGGCCCTGCTGGATGTCGAGCATGGCGACGCGGTGCCAGGCTAGCGACATCGGTGGCCTAAGCAAAATCGCGGCAACCTGCAACTTGGCTCCGGGCCGCCACCTTCGGCCGCCACGGGCGTTGACAGCACTCTCGTCACAGCAAGAGGACACCCCCTTGAGCATCTTCGGTGCCATCGTTTCCAAGATCTTCCATCATGCCGGGGCACCAGCCCCGCAGACGGCCGCTTCCGCCTCGGGGGCCATCACTTCGGCTCCGGCGCCCGACGGACCTGCTCCGGCGACGCCGCCCGCCGCGGGCGCACCCACGGCCTCCGCCGGCGGTGGCGCGACCACGGCAACTCCGGCCCAGACGGTCGATGTCGCGGCCGTGCTCGAGGGCTTGGCGGCCAAGAACCCGCAGAAGCTCGACTGGCGCCACTCGATCGTCGACATGATGAAGCTGCTCGACCTCGACAGCAGCCTCTCGTCGCGCAAGGAACTGGCGCAGGAACTGCACTATTCGGGCAGCACGGATGATTCGGCCGCCATGAACCTGTGGCTGCACGGCCAGGTGATGACCAAGCTGGCCGAGAACGGCGGCAAGGTCCCGGACGACCTCAAGGCCTGACGTTCCCGATCCGACGGGCCGGTCGGGGCGTATCGGGCGGGTTCAGGGTTTCAGCGACGCCGCATCGGCCGAGGGCTGGCCGCCGATCGGCGCCGCCGGAGCCGGGGCGGGGGGCGCCGGCCCGGTCGAGCCCGGGACGTCGCCGAACGACACGGGCGTATCCTTGTCGACCAGTGCTGCCAGGTTCAGCGCGTCCCAGTTGGTGAGCCGGATGCAGCCGTGCGACTGCGTCTTCCCGACCGCTTCCGGGCTGGGCGTGCCGTGGATGCCGTAGCCGTCGTAGCTCAGGTCCATCCACACGAGCCCGACGGGGTTGTTGGGACCCGGTGCGATCGTGAACGCCTCCTTGGACCCGACGCCCTTGAAATGGAATCGCGGGAAATATGTGTAGTCCGGGTTGTGGGCGATGCGACGGATCGCGAAGTCCCCGGTCGGTGCCGGCTTGTCGGTGCTGCCGATCGAGGCCGGATAGTAGGCGAGGAGCCGCCCGTCGGCCGCGAGCGCCTCGACGTCGTGGCCGGTCTTGTCGACCACCACCCGCGCGGCCCTGTCGGTCGGCTTGCCGCGCTCGACGTTGGCCACCACGATCTGCTGGCCGGCCGCGAACGTGCGGCCCGGGTTCAGCGCCATGATCAAGGGCTGGCTCATGTGGAAGCGCTCGGCAAGCGCTTCGCCGATGTCGTGATAGCCCATGTGCTTCAGCCGCGACTGCGCCTCGAAATCGAGCGGGATGCGCCTGGTGAACGGACCCTTGGCATCGGCGGCCGTCACCTCGGCGCTCGTCAGGGGCGCGGGCGCGCCGGCCGTCAACCTGTCCCACGTGGCCTGGTCGAGCCTGCCTGAAGCGGGAAGCCCCATCTGCTTCTGATAGGCCGTAACCGCCTTGCGGAAGTTGTCGCCATCGATCCCGTCGATGACGCCCGGCGAGAAATGCGCCCGGTCGAGCAACACCTCGGCCTTCACCACCTCGGGCTCGGCGCGCGCGCTGGATCGATCGGGCAGAGGCGAGAACGACGCGTCCTGGACCGCCTTCTCGGTCAAGGCGGGAGGAGCCGCCAGGGCCGCTGGCGCGCAGGCCGAGATGGCGGCCGCCGAGGCTGAGGCGACCGCGAGAAGCAGACGAGGGGTCATGACTGTGTCCGCTATGGAGGGCAGAGGTCAACGAGCCCTGGCGTCGTTTGTTCCTGAAACCCGTCGCTGCCGAGCCCTTGCGGCGTTCAGGTCAGCCTGCGTCGAGGTCGCGAATCATGGCGGCGCGCTCTGGAGCGCGTTCGGTCAGGAGGTGGACGTGGATCTCGTTGGCGCCGCCCGCCACGGCATGCCGGAGCCCGGCGCTGGCGAAGAACAGGTCCGGCAAAACCCCGGTCTCGTCGGCCGCCAGGATGTGGCGCGCGCCGTCGTCGTGCCGCGAGACCGCCAGAACGACTGCGTCCTCGAAGCGGGGCAGGTCGTCCGCGGATCCGGTCGGATCGAGCGGGAAAACCGAGAAAAGATATCGCTGTCCGCTGGCACCGCGCCAATGCCGGAACCGACCCGACAAGGCGCTGCCCGCGAGGCCGGCGAGCGGCGCGTCGCCCGAGGTCGGTCCGCCACCCGGGACACGGGACATGGGCGGGGTGACGGCGGCGGGACGGGAGGAGGCGCTGAGGGATGACGGTGTCACGGGCGTTCTCGTCCTGGTCCGGATGAGAACAAACATAGAACTTAGGCTCCGTCGCGGTCAATGCGTGGAGCCGCGTTTTCCCGCGCGAAATGACATCAGCCGGCCGGAGCGGCCAGGCCCGGCACATGGGACGCAAGCTCCGGGTCAGCTTCGAAGGCCTCGGCCGAGAGGGCGTCGCTCGCCGCCTCGATCCGGTCACGCAGCAGGGCATGGAAGATCGTTCGGTCGAGTCCGGGTGGGATCGGCGTCAGGAATTCGATCACGATCGTGCCGGGACGGCGGATGAAGGACCGGCGCGGCCAGAACAGGCCCGAGTTCAACGCCACCGGCAGGCAGGTGGCGCCGGTCTCGGCGTAGATGAAGGCCGCGCCGAACTTGTAATCCGCGGGCGCCCCGGGCGGCCGCCGCGTACCTTCCGGGAAAATGAGGAACTGCCGGCCCTCGGCCAGGACGTCCTTGGCCCTTCGGCTGACCTCGGTCAGGGCGGAGCGTCCCTGGCTGCGGTCGACCGCGATCTGGCGGCTCATCGCCAGGTACCATCCGAACAGCGGAATGCGGGTCAACTCGCGCTTGAACACGAAGGTGAAATCCGGGAACAGGCCCGACAGAGCGATGATCTCGATGAAGGACTGGTGTTTCGACGCCACGATGCAGGCCTGAGGCGGGATGTTGGCGAGCCCCCGGAACTCCACGTGCGTTCCGCAGACCGCGCGCAGCAGCACCAGCGACGTCCGGCCCCAGATGTTGGCCATCCGCAGCACGGCGTGACGCCCGAACGCCAACGCGGGCAGCCCGATGAGCATCAGGCCGATCAGCAACAGGTAGAACAGCAGGTTGAACAGGGCGGAGCGCAGGGCCAGCATGGCGCCCTTGTGCCAAAGAGCGGGGCGGGAGGCAAACTTGGCGGGGGGCGGCCGCCTTGCAAGCCCGGGTCCCGCGGGCTAGCACTCCGCCCGACACTGACGCGTGCGAGGACCCATGCCGGCCCATAAGCTTCTGCTTCTTCCGGGAGACGGCATCGGGCCCGAGGTGACGGCCGAGCTCGAGAAGGTCATCGCCTGGTTCGGGGACGCGGGCGTGGCGCAGTTCGAGATCGAGCGCGGCCTCGTCGGCGGGGCCGCCTACGAGGCTTACGGCGCCCCCATCGGCGAGGTCGACATGGACCGCGCCCGGGCCGCGGACGCCATCCTGCTCGGCGCCGTTGGCGGCCCGCGGTGGGACACCGTTCCCTACGAGCACCGGCCCGAAGCCGGCCTGCTGCGGTTGCGCAAGGACCTCGGTCTCTTCGCGAACCTGCGGCCGGCGATCTGCCACCCCGCGCTGGCCGACGCCTCGTCGCTGAAGCGGGAACTGGTCGAGGGCCTCGACATCTTGATCGTGCGCGAGCTGACGGGCGGCGTCTATTTCGGCGAGCCGAAAGAGATCATCGACCTCGGCAACGGGCAGAGGCGCGGCATCGACACCCAGATCTACGACACATTCGAGATCGAGCGCATCGCCCGCGTTGCCTTCGAACTCGCGCGGCAACGCCGCAACAGCGTCACGTCGTCCGAGAAGCGCAACGTGATGAAGAGCGGCGTGCTCTGGTTCGAGACCGTAACGGCACTCCACGCGCGCGATTACGCCGATGTGACGCTGAACCACCAGCTCGCCGACGCGCTCGGCATGCAGCTCGTGCGCGCCCCGAAGCAGTTCGATGTCATCGTGACCGACAACCTGTTCGGCGACATGCTCTCGGATGTCGCCGCCATGCTGACGGGTTCGCTGGGCATGCTGCCCTCCGCTTCCCTCGGTAACATCGATCCCGTGACCGGGCGGCGCAAGGCGCTCTACGAACCGGTGCATGGTTCGGCGCCCGACATCGCCGGCCGCGGTACCGCCAACCCGCTGGCCATGATCGGCTCGTTCGCCATGGCGTTGCGCTATTCCTTCGACCTCGGTGCGGAAGCGGACCTGTTGGAGCGTGGGATCGCACTGGCGCTCGCCGACGGCAGCCGCACGGCCGACATTGCCCGGCCCGGCGAGCCGACGGTTTCGACCGCCGCCATGGGCGATGCCGTGGTGGCGGCCCTCGAGTCCATGAAAGCATGAGTCATACACGCCGCGCGGTCGCGTCTCATGCGCCCGCCCACCGACGGATGCCGCCGATCACCGTCGAATATGAGACAGCTCCGCCATGAGGGATACGGGCAGACCCGTGCCCCTGCTATCGAGGAGCCGTTCCGATCACTCGTCGAAAGGCAGCGGCAGGCGGGGTTCCGCCGACGGATTGAACCGCGGATTGCTGGGCGGCAGGTCGAAGCGGCCCGGCAGTTCGGATTCCCCGAAGAAGGCCGGCGCGAAGGTCGTGTAGACGTTGCGGAGCTCGGACGTATTGGCCGCGATATACTCGGGCGTCGCCGAGCCGACCGGCACTGCATTGCCGGGATCGAGGAAGCTCCGCTTCTTCACCGTGAGCGGGCGGCCTTCCGTCACGTCCGAGATCTCGGCGATCACGACGTTCCTGGCCGGCTTGGCGGCATGCACCTTCTTGGTGGTCTGCGCCGCGGCGACGCTCACGGTCAGCATGGCGGAGACCGCCGCGATCGTGACCAGGGTCGATAAACGATGTGCCATGGAATTTTCGGCCCCGCCTCTGTGGTGACCACCTAACTGGAGGATCGTGGTTAAGTTTCCGTTCCTTGCGAAGTTTCGCAGCTTAACGTTGACGGAAACCGACCGAGATGGCTCCGCGAAGCGGGGGCATGTCGCTGGCTGGATCGATCGAGGTCGCGCGATGGCCCGCCATGACCAGAAGCCCGGACGCGCCCGCAAGATCCGTCGACGTCAGGGCTTGGCCGCTCGTGCCGCCGCCACAGGCCGAGCCCGCCCGGCGCTCCGCCGCGACGAAGACGGCGCGCAAGGGGGCGTCGTCTCTCGCCGACAGCAGGTCGATCCGGTCTATCACGCAGCCCAGGGCGGCGCGTCCGAGGGGCCGGCCCGGAGATCCGCACGCGAAGCCGGCGATGCGCAACACGCCTGCGCCCGCCGGCCCGCGGAAGCCGAGGCAGGGCGTCGCGCTGCCCGCGTCCCACAGCAGGAGTTCGGCGGCCTCGACGGTGCCGAATCGGGTCTCGGCGGGCGCCGCCGCCTGGATCCGCGACAATGTCGCGTGGCGGGCGCCGGCAAGCCCGGCGAGATCGTCGGCGAGCCCCGCCGAACCCTCGCGCTCCGCCGTGGTACGGCGGCGGAGCAGCGACAGCAGCAGGTAGGGCTTGGCTGCCCCGAGGCTGCCGAAGGTCAGCACGTCCTCGCGGGCGCCATCGGGCCGATGTCGCCGCGCCCGGTACACGAGGGGCAGCTTGGCGAACTCCGTCCCCGCGAGGTCGTAGACCGCGATCGGGTGGTTGATCTCGGTCCAGTTCCGAGACGTCGCCGAGGCTTGCTGGGCGGGCTCGGGTGCCGCCACGAGGGCGATCGCGGCTTCGAGGCCGCCCGCCGCGAGACCGACCGCGGCCAGCACCATGATGCCCATGCGTAACAGCAGACTGGACCTGCGCCACCGCGCGAGTCGGCGCAGGGTCGGCGCAGCCGCGGCCAGGCTCGATCCGGCCAGCCCGGACAAGGCTTGCCTCGAGAGGGGAGAGAACAGCTTCACGAGATCGACACCGCGCCACCGCGCGTCCCGATGCAGGACGCCCGGATCCACCATGCCGGCCGGGTCGCGAGTCATCGGTTACCGAGCGGACCCGATCTCACGTCAGCGTCAACGGTGGGTTAGCGAGAGAGGAACCATCTTCGCGGAACAGGCGCGCCTCGGACGAGGCGCCCGTCAGTTGCGACCGGCCGGGCTCCGCCCTGCTGCGCCGGCGGCGGAGGGGCGAAGCCGAGGACGTCGGCAGACCCGCCTGCGTCCGATCACGGGCCGAACACGCCGGCGAACAGGCCGTCGAGGTGGCGGGCCGCGAAGACCGTGACGTGGCCGGCATCATAGAACAGGGGATGGCCGTCGCGCACCACGGGGCACCGGACCCCGTCGCACATGGCGGTTGCCGGATCGATCAGGCCGAAGCCGAACCGGTCGCGCAGCGCCGCGATGATGTCGGTGCTGGACCGCTGGGCTTCGCGGGCGGCGGCTTCACGCGGCGACGGCGGCGGCGGCTCGTGGCGGAGGGCCGCGATGGCGAGCGTGCGGGGTACGGAATAGTCGGCCTGCGGCGGCGCGAGAAGCACGACGACGTCCACGCCGACCGCCTGCAATCCGGCCAGCGTGGTCCCGAGTTCTTGAACCGCGTCACCGTATCCGAACCAATCGGCCCCGAGCACGACCTTGCGGATCTCGGGATGGGCCGCCACGAAGGCGAGCGCCGCGTCGTTGAATCGTCCGCAGCCGGGCAGGGCCGGGATCGCCAAGCCCACCAGCGGCGGGCATTTGCTGAAGATCAGCGCCAGTCCGGCAGCATCGTGCTGTCGGGCTTCGCGGTCGAGCCCCGGCACCCACATGCGGGCGTAGCTGTTGCCCCACAGCACGACGCTCGGCGCCGCGTCCTCGGCGCCGAAGCGGCAGGGGTAGGGCGCTGCGGCGTCGGGTGCCGGCGGCACCGGGCATTCCCCCTCGATGCGGTCGTAATGGCCCTCGGCCAGCGTGAGCACATCGGCCGGCAACTGGGCCAAGGGCAGGAGCCCGCGGCCGGTCAGGTCCAGAGTGACCCCGAGTGCCAGTGCGATCGCCGTGGCGGCACCGGCACCGGCCAGGAGCCATCGGCGGGACGGCAGCACCCTCCCGGCGATGAAGGGGCGTTCGATCAGGGCGTGGGAGGCCGCCGACAGCAGCACCGTCGTGGCCAGCAGGAGGAGCCGTGTGGCGAGCGGCAGATCGGTTCCCCGTCCATACCGGACCATCACCAGCAGGGGCCAATGCCACAGGTAGAGCGAGTAGGAGATGCGGCCCAGCCAGGCGAGGGGTTGCGCGCCGAGGCAGGCCGAGAGCCTGTTGGGTCGCGAGCCACCGAGAATGACGAGGACGGCACCCAGGCAGGGGGGCAGCGCCGCGACGCCCGGGAACGGTGTCGCGGCGCCGTAGCCGAAGACCGGGGCCGCGATGGCGGCGAGACCTGCGGCCACCAGAAGGACGGCCCAACGGGGGTCGATGTCCAGCGGGCCTTCGGCGCCAACGCGGTCCCGTGCGGGTAGCGCGAGCGCCAGGGTGCTGCCGGCCAGCAGTTCCCAGGCGCGGGACGGCAGAAGGTAGAAGGTCGCTGCCGGAGCGTGGGCGGTACCCCAGGCGCTGCTCGCGAACGACGCGGCCGCGATCCCCGCGATCGCGCCCGCCATGGCGCCCGGCCTACCCTTCAGCGCCAGGAGGAGCAGCGGATACAGCAGGTAGAACTGTGCCTCGACGGCCAGTGACCAGGTGTGGAGCAGCGGCTGGAGCGTCAGGTTGTCGGCGTCGAAATAGTCCCCCGCCACGCGGTCGAAGAGGATGTTGGACCCGAACAGGGCCGCCGATCCGACGCTTCGACCCAACAGGCGCATGTCCTCGGGCAGGAAGACGAAGAAGCTCGCCGCCCCACAGGCCAGCAGCATGGCCGCAAAGGCCGGCACGATGCGGCGGAGGCGTCGCTCGTAGAAGCGGCCGAGCGTGAATCGGCCCCGGGCCAGATCGGCCCGGGCGATCGCCGTGATGAGATAGCCGGAGATCACGAAGAATACGTCGACGCCGACGAAGCCACCCGGACATCCGGCAAGGCCATAGTGGAACAGCACCACGGCCACGACCGCCACCGCGCGGAGCCCGTCGATGTCGGCCCGGTAGGAGCCCCTCGGCCCGTCATGGGTGGCGCGCGATGCCCCAGGCTCACCGGACGCGACCGTCATGCTGCCCGTACCTCCCAGCCTGACGACCGGCCTTGCCGATGCCTGGGAGTCGCCTCCGAACGAAAACCTGCCGCATCACCGCGGCAGGGCGGGACACCAAGCCTGACTCGTCCGGTCAGGCCGCGGCAGGCGCCGGCTCGGCCGCTACGGCCTGCTTCTTGGCGATCTCGTGCTTGAGAGCGCGGGTCCTCTGGGACAGATCCTCGTCATGGGCCTTCAACAGGAAAGCATCGAGCCCGCCGCGATGCTCGACCGAGCGCAACGAGGCCGCCGCGATCCGCAGGCGCACGCGACGCCCGAGCGCGTCCGAGATCAGCGTCACCGAGCAGAGGTTGGGGAGGAAGCGCGTCTTGGTCTTGCGGTTCGAGTGGCTGACGAGGTGGCCGGTCTGAACGGCCTTGCCGGTCAGTTCGCAACGGCGTGCCATAGTGGTCTTCCTTCGGATCTGTCGAGAGGTCCGGTCAGAGCGCGGCCAAACGCCATTCCCCGGTCGCCTGCGCGCGATATGCGGAAGCCGGTCTATAAGGGAGCGCGTGCCGGGCCGTCAAGCGCTTCGCAAGGCGCGTCCCGGCAGCACGATCAGGCGATCCGCGCCATGCGCTCGACGCGCCGGCGATCCGCGACGGGCTGGAACGCCACACGGGCGTGCTCCGAGCAATACGGCATGCTGCCGGCCGCGCGGCATCCGCAGAAGCGGAACTCGGCACTCGTCGGGTCGCCCAGTGGCCAACGGCACATTGTGGCGCCGAGTTCGAGGATGGTGACGCGGCCCGACAGGGGGATCACGACGTCCTTGACAGACCGCAGAACCGGCATGTCGAACGCGATCGCCACCGGGGCGGCCTCGACGGGCTCGGCTTCGGCCGACACGGGAGCCGGCGCGACCGGCATCACGTCGGCCTGGGGCTCGGGGCGCGCTCTGGGAGGCTCGGCTCTGGCCTGAGATGGTTCGGTCGTGACCCCGACGGCCTGTTCGACCGGCATGGGGGCCGGCTCGACCGGTGTCGACGTCGGCGGCACTGCGGCGCGGCCCGATAGGCCGAGGCGATGGACCTTGCCGATCACGGCGTTGCGCGAAACGCCTTCGCCCAGTTCGGCCGCGATCTGGCTGGCGCTGCGCCCCTCGAGCCAGAGTCTACTCAGCCGCCCGACACGTTCTTCAGTCCAGGACATGACCTCTCCTTTATCGCATCCGCAAAGACGATATTCGAAATGCAAAACGCGCAACAACGCCGCCGTCGTAGTCTTGAGCTGCGGCCCGCCAACACTTGCATGAGCGCCGCAGACGGTCATGATCGACATGTTGGACGCTACACGACCGTGCGAATCACGCGCAAGAGTCGAAGACGAGGTTGCAAGGTTTTCCCCAGCCAACTGTTGCTAAAACAGCGCATTCGGCGCGAAATCGCGGGGGAAGCGGCCGGGCGGCGCCTGATTTGACCTCGTTGGAGCGAGCCTTTAGAGAGATTTAAGAACCGTGTCGCCCCGCCGGAGCGACACCCAACGATGCCCGACCGAGGTCGCTCGATCGATCCGGGTGGAACGGCACTCCCGTCGGGACGCTCCCCCCGGCCTTGGCTCCCGTGCTCCGGACGGGGCGGAGGGCGCGGTGATGGCCCGGCCGTCCGCTCCTCCCACAGGACCGTTCGCGGGCCCGCGGCGGCAAGGGATCCAGAACCGTGTCGCTGCCTGTTCCGTCCCACATCCTCCCGACCTATGCGCGCGCGCCCCTCGCCTTCGAGAGCGGGGACGGTGCCTGGCTGACCACGACGGAGGGCGAGCGCTACCTCGACTTCGGCGGCGGCATCGCGGTGGCGTCGCTGGGCTACTCGCATCCCCACCTCGTCGCGGCCCTGGCCGAGCAGGGCGCCAAACTGTGGCACACGTCGAACCTGTACCGGATCCCGGGCGGCGAGCGCCTGGCCGATCGGCTGGTCGAGAACACCTTCGCGGACGTGGTGTTCTTCACCAACTCGGGTGCCGAAGCCAACGAAGCCGCGATCAAGATGGCGCGCAAGTACCAGTCGGCCTGCGGTCTTCCCGAGCGGTTCCGCATCGTCACCTTCGAGGGCGCGTTCCACGGGCGAACCCTGGCCACGATCGCGGCCGGCGGTCAGCAGAAGTACATCGACGGCTTCGGCCCCAAGGTCGAAGGCTTCGACCAGGTGCCGTTCGACGATTGGGCGGCCTTCGAGGCCGCGGTCGGTCCCGAGACCGGCGCGGTGATGATCGAGCCCATCCAGGGCGAGGGTGGCGTCCGGGTGGTGGCGTCCGAGCGCCTGCGGGCTCTCCGCTCGGTCTGCGACCGGCACGACCTCCTGCTCATCTTCGACGAGGTGCAGACCGGGGTCGGGCGCACGGGCGCCTTCTTCGCCCACGAGCGCGCCGGCGTGACCCCCGACATCATGTCGATCGCCAAGGGCATCGGCGGCGGCTTCCCCATGGGGGCCTGCCTGGCCACTCGCGAGGCCGCCAAGGGCATGACGGTGGGGACCCACGGCACCACGTTCGGCGGCAATCCCCTGGCCATGGCGGTCGGCAATGCCGTGCTCGACGTCGTGCTGGCGCCCGGCTTCTTCGACGGAGTGGCGCGGGCCGGGCTCGGGCTGAAGCAGCGCCTCGCGGCGCTGCAGGACCGCTACCCCGGCCTCATCGCCGAGATCCGCGGCGACGGCTTGATGATCGGCCTGCGCTGTGCCGTGCCCAATGGGGACGTCGTTGCGGCAGCACGCCGACACCACGTCCTGGTGATCGCGGCCGGCGACAACGTCGTGCGGCTGCTGCCGCCGCTGACGATCAGCGACGACGAGATCGCCGAAGCCGTGCGCCGGCTCGATGCGGCCTGCGCCGACATCGAGGCTCACCGCGCGTCCGACGCTGCAGCGGCCGGGGGCGAGGCAGGGCCGCACCGGACCTCGGCGGTCAGCAAAGGTGCGGCGTGACGGCGGGCTCGCGCAGACCGCAGCACGCCCGGCCGCCGCGGCACTTCCTCGATCTCGACGTCATCCCGGCCGGCGAGTTGCGCGGCATCGTCGACGCCGCTATCGCGATCAAGAGTCGGCGCCGGGTCGACGGCAAGGCTGGGCAGCCGCGTCCGCTCGCCGGCCGCACCCTCGCCATGATCTTCGATCAGCCCTCGACGCGCACGCGCGTGTCCTTCGAGGTCGGCATGCGTGAACTGGGCGGCGACGTGGTCATGCTGACCGGCGCCGAAATGCAGCTCGGGCGCGGGGAATCCATCGCCGATACGGCGCGGGTGCTGTCGCGCTACGTCGACTGCATCATGATCCGGACGCTCGAACGCTCGCTCGTCGAAGAGCTCGCGGCCCATGCCACGGTGCCGGTGATCAACGGCCTGACGAAAGCCTCCCATCCCTGCCAGGTCATGGCCGACGTGATGACGTTCGAGGAACATCGCGGCGCCATCGCGGGCCGCGTGGTGGCGTGGAGCGGCGATTCCAACAACGTCATGGTCAGTTGGGCCCATGCGGCGCAGCGTTTCGGCTTCG
>JAABUL010005080.1_pt1 | contig 16815 bp, 26 predicted proteins | sample 5559151 | NCBI WGS metagenome assembly JAABUL01 (sample SAMN10711876, study PRJNA513368) | rock metagenome | isolation source: Antarctica rocks | place: Antarctica: Victoria Land, Pudding Butte sud | reverse complement strand
CCACATCTCCAAGGAACCGGCAGGTCACAGCCACGTGCTCCCCCTCCCTGGCCTCCACGCCCCATATACCTCGCGCACTTCCTACACCCTCCTGGGGGCTCACTACATCACAGCGTTCCCGAATCAATTCACCGACGATTAGGCTCGGGTACTTGCTCGAGAAAAGCAGCCCCAAGGCCAAGCTCACTACGTTGAAACGCAGCAGAGCAAGCTCTCAATACTGCAAGTCTATGACTTCAACCGGCTCACGCTCCCATTTGGCACGCGCAACGCACAGTCTGCCCAGTCTCGAGGAGTTGTGCGTGCCAAGATCAACTCTCAATTGAGATTTCACGCCTGTTGACGGAGCCAGTGGATCTTGAGATGTGGTGGAAGGCGTATGGCGTCGCTTTCGCGTCGCTGCTGTCAGGCGCAGCGTTGGTCCACAACTTCTACAAGCCAGACCTCAACATCTACAAGCCAGACCTGGTGCATGCACGGCAGAATGCATGCACCAACATGAATTTCGCTTGCAGGCGTGACGGTTGGTAACGGTTCATCTCAATCATTCGCAGACGATTCCGGTGGGCGATGCTGCGGAGGACAAGTCCTCTGACACCGCCATGTAGAGCTACTCGCGCCTCGGCTGGGAAGCCATGACCGCGGCTGTGGCCGCAGCAACCAGCGCAGATGAGCTGCTGCGCCGCTGCCTCGCGGCGTATACAGGTGCTTGCCTCAAAACTTCGGTTTTACTCCAGGATGCTCAGTACGTCTCATGTCAAATATTCATTTGCAAGTCACAGCGCTGAGTGATGGCGGGCTGCAACACGCCGCTATTCCGCATCATTCTGGAACTCATCTAGACAAACATTCCTCACAAACCATGATGAAGCCAGCTCATCCCAGACATTCTGTACGTCCCTTGAATCTCATTTGCATTCGATTCATCTCCTGCAGGCCACGGGCTGCCGGGGGACGACGCGGCGGACGACAGCATCCGGCGAGTGGCGGAGCACCTCAATGCCGCGGATAGCGAGGCCTCCGTCTGCATCATCTGCCTGGAGCTGCTGAAGCGAAGGGACGCCGTGTGGTCCTGCGTCGGCGGCTGCTCCGACACCGTGCACCTGTCCTGCATCCAGGTGGGCTCCCAGTTGGGGGTGGCCTGTCGCCGCTTGCGCCACTGGCCGGGCAGCAAGAACTAAAATTGAAAGGAATGCTGCAGCACACACACTGGTTTCCTGGCTTACAGATGATGTGTGTATTCACAGGCATGGGCACGCCAGCAGATTCAGGCAGCGGCAGCAAAGCTTGATGGCCCGGAAGCCAGGTGGGCGCTTGCCGAGCTTACACCTGCAGCTTTGCTAATCTCGAACCAAAGCCCTTGTGCACCAGCATGCCTGACTGCAGGCGATTCTCAAGCTCGCACTGCGCACATTGTGCTGATCTTGGAGTTCATCAAAACAGGCAGCGCGCTCCTGCGCCTACATGGTGCTGCCCAAAGTGCCGCTTCGAGTACACCGCATCACATGTACCGTCGGAGTACCACTGCTACTGGTACGAAGCTTCTCTGATCACGCCAGCCACTGTGGCATCAGTTACGCTCCCTTCATGCACGTGGTGCATCGGCAGTTGTGCACGATGCATTGTATTCCAGTGGCGCGCTGCCAAGCATCAGCCCTTGAGTGATAGCGCTCTGAGTTCGGCATGCACCTGGCGCAGTGGGAAGGAGACGAACCCAACACCGGACCTGTGGCTGCCGGCGCACACGTGCGGGGAACCCTGCAGGCGGGAGCTGGCCTGTGGCCACACGTGCATGTTGCTGTGCCACCCCGGGCCCTGCCCCGCATGCCCTCGCATGGTGCGCACGCCCGCTGCAGCATTTGCGGCTTCTCTGCGCATGTCAAGCGAATCTCTCCAGCTGAAGCGTTGCAGCATTTAGGTCTTTAGCGCAACCACAAAGCTCGACAGTGCCGCCTGGCCAGATGACGGGCTTCGTGTTGGGTGCCAGGTGCAAGCCAGCTGCCACTGCGGGAAAGAGGCGATGCAGCGGCGGTGCCACCAGGCGCGCTTTCCCTGCAACAAGCTGTGCGGGCGGCGCCACGCCTGCGGCCACCGCTGCCCGCAGCAGTGCCACGAAGGTCTGTCTTGCCACACAGAAGCCAGCCCCTGCTCCCGACCTCTCTGCTGTCCTCGCCGAGACTGCTAGTCTGTGTCAGTTGTCATCCAGGTGCCTATCCGGTGCAGACAGTGTTTTGGCAGTAATATTTCAGCTGGCATGGCTGTGTGGGATGCCTGGCGCAGCTTCCACAAGGCTAGTCACAACCACCATCTCATATCGATACAATGATATAGTCCATGACTGTATCTGACTAATCTTGCAGGGCCCTGCCCGCCCTGCGGGCTGGCTGCGGAGCGCACCTGCGCCTGCGGCGCCGAGACGGCCGTGGTGCCGTGCGCCGTGGGCGACTTCCGCTGCGGCAAGCCCTGCGGCAAGCTGCTGGCCTGCGGCAACCACCGCTGCGGCGGCGTCTGCCACCCCGGCGACTGCCAGCAGTGCCCGCTGACGGGGCCGCGGCCCTGCCCCTGCCGCAAGGTGGCCTTCTTGCGCAGCCTTGCCTGTTGTTTCCAAGTGCTGCTCTCATGCACACTGATGTCCTTCGAGTGGCGAGCCTCCCCGCAATGCCGATCATGCTGCAGTTCCTTTTTCATGAGCATGTGCACCTGCCGCAATATCTCCTGGTCTCAATCATGTAACATGAATCCTGTCTCAATACATTGATTGAGACGACCCGCCCTTTCGTTGCAGAACGTCACGGAGGGGCTGACCTGCCGCAGCAGTGTGCTTGAGGTGCTCCTGTGTGCGTCGCAGCATGTCACGGAGGGGCTGAGCTGCGAGGACGTGACGCCCACCTGCGGCAGCACCTGCGACAAACGCCTGTCGTGCGGGCTGCACCGCTGCGTCGAGCGCTGCCACGCCGGCCCCTGCTCCGCCGTCTGCCGCGCTCTGACAGTGTGTTCGCTAATCCAGTATGTGTGAGCGCAAAGCCGCAAAGCGTTGGTAACAACGATCGCCCATCATTCCCCGCAGCAGCTGCAGCAAGAATCGTCTGGGCATTTGCCTTGATCCAGCAACCCAGCGAATGGTTTCGGACAGCCAAGAACCGGTTCAAACAGCCAGACGGTATATTGCCGCAGGCCAGGGAGTGCGCGTGCGGGCACCTGCAGAAGGAGGTGCCCTGCTGCGAGGGCCTGCGCTGCCAGCGCAAGTGCTCCAATGTGCGCAACTGCGGCCGGCATGGCTGCCGGCGGCGCTGCTGCGACGGCGACTGCCCGCCGTGCCAGGAGGTAGCCCTGTCTCGCTTGCCTCCCTGCCGTGCAATTCCCGCTGCCAACCGCTGATAGGGAGGCGAGTCTGGTTTTTGGTGATGTTTTGCCGATATGCGCCAGAACAGAGTATGCCTTTCGTCAAGCTGTGGTCGGTCAGGATTCGCCAATCTCATCTCCTGCTTGATGCTGCAGGAGTGCGGGCGGATGCTCAAGTGCGGCAACCACCGCTGCTTCGGAGGGTGCCACTCGGGGGCGTGCCTGCCGTGCACGCGGGAGGTGCGGGTGGCATGTGCCTGCGGCGCCACCTCGTACCGCCTGCCGTGCGGGTGCGCAACCGAAACAAACCCTCGTTTGACTCTCAATCTTTGTTCTAGCAATGAAGTCTGCGAACAGTCGTTGCCTGATGTTACAACAATGAGATCGGCAATGTCATGAATCGAGGCAGCCACTAGAGCGGCCGTCTTGTGGCACTGAGGTAGCCAGATCCAAGCACCAAGTGAAGAACATTGCAAAGTGAAGCACACTGCAAGCCGCCCCTGTTATTGCCAAACAGCATGGTGCTGTGTTGACCTGCAAGGTGGGAGGCGCGGGCCCGACCGCCCGCCTGCACACAACCGTGCCCAGTGGCGCGCACCTGCCGGCACGCCAAGCTGCTGCCGCCGCACAGGTGTGCGGAGTATTCCCACTCGACTATCTCATCCGAGGCTCCTGCTGCGGATTCAGGCTATGTAAACATGCTGATGCCCTACCCCCTCGGAGTTTCTGGCGTTGCCATTGAACCTTGTCTGAAACCCGCACTGCAATGTAGCAGTGCTCTAGAGACGCCAGGTTGTGTTTGCGCCAAGGCCGCAGCGGGTGCCTAGGCCTGCCCTGAAAGATGCCGAGCGCTGAGCATATTCATTTCACATTCCTTGGAGCTGTCCGGTCGGCGGGCCTGACGCCGCACCGGCGTGCTGCCACTTCAGGCCTCTGTTTGTCCGATTTGTTTGTTAGCAGTCCCTACACATGCTTCCAATGCGTGCGCAGGTGTCACTTCGGGCCATGCCCACCCTGCCCCCACGCCTGCGGCCAGATGCTAGGCTGCGGCCACGGCTGCCAGGTGGACCAGTGCCACGACGCGGCGCCGCCGGACGTCCCCAAGTTCCAGCAGCCGGCGGCGCCGCAGCAGTCGGCGCTGGAAAAGGCGCTGGATGCTGACAGGGCGCAGGCCGTGTCGGCCGAGGTGGGGAGCTCAACTTCAACAGTGCCTGCAAAATGCAAAGCTATGTGGTGGCAATAGCCCCTGCGCTGCAAGCAGCGTCTTTTGGGCGCTCCTGCTCCTCCATTGCACCGCTGTGCAGGTTCACTCTCTGTTGCTCCATCTGCAGGCAGCTGCGGCCGCAGCGGAAGTGGCGGCAGCAGGCCACAGCGCCTGCCTGCCGTGCCAGCAGCCCGTCAAGCGCTGGTGTCAGGGCTTCCACAAGCTCGTGGCGCCGCCCTGCTCCGACACCTCCCTCAAGGGCTGCGGCCAGCCGTGCGGCAGGTTGTGCATTTGCGAGCGTATGCTAAGCATTGTATGACATGTGTGTGCATTTATCTGCCAAATGCTACTTCGAAAACACTGGAGACAGAATCTGAGGCTGTGATTAGCGTTGGAGTGCAAGTGACCCGACTTGGCATCTTGCAGGCGCCTGCCCTGCGGCAGCCACTTTGACAGCGGGGAGCACCTGTGCTCGCTGCTCTGCCACCCCTGCGCCACGCCCGACGGCGGCCGCGAAGCCATGACAGCAGGTAGGCTGCCTGCCCCATGCTGCTGTGTTTGTGCTGGCTGCCGGGGCTTCAGCTATCAGCTTGCGCCATATGGACTCACCCGAGGGCAGAAAGCATCATCAACGCTGCAGCCCCTTGTCTTGCCTACGTCAGTCCATCTCTTGCAGTTTCTTGCGTGTTCTGCAGGCACGACAGCAGAGCCGGGGTGCGAGGCGTGCATGCTGGAGTGCGGCCAGCAGCGGCCGTGCGGCCACGCCTGCAAGGCCGGGTGCCACGCCGGGCCGTGCGCCGCGTGCGATGTCCGGGTCACGGAGCTCTGCCACTGCGGCAAGACCAGCCTGACGCACCAGTGCCACCAACTCACAGAGGTGCACACCTTATTGCCAGCATGTGTCACGATGAAGGTGGCACTAGCACGACATGTGTTCACGAATCATTCTGGCAGGCTGCTGTGTCTTCGACAAGATGTGTTCTACTCGTAGTGGCAATTCGTAGTGGCATGTGTGTCATGTGGCGATGGATCCGGCAACCTTGCACCAGGTGTCGGCAACTGGTGCTTGCCACCGCAACAGGGCGCCAGGGACCGGCTGCTGTGCTGCGCGAAACGGTGCCTGCGGCCGCTGCCGCGCTGCCCGCATCTGTGCGAGTCGTCCTGCCACTCAGGCCTTTGCCCTGACGCCGCCAGCTGCGAGCAGGCGAGTCCGCATGCGGAGCTCAGCAGCTGTCACAGCACACCTTTGTCTCAAAGCGCAGTGTCCCAGCAATTGAGCGCTGCGCTGTTGCAACACATCCTGGAGTTGCGAGATGCTGCATGAGGCTGTAGCTTGCAGGAGCTCATGAGGTAGGATTGTAGCATGACAGAGGAAGCACATTGGTGCGTCTGCACCGAAAGTCTCATGTTGCATAAGTTTAAACCCTCTGCAGGAGACGACGGTGCGGTGCGGGTGTCGGCGGCTCAAGGCGCGCTGGGCGTGCCACCGGGTGCAGGCCACTCTGCAGCAGGGCGGCGGCGACGGCAGCTACTCCGGCCTCGCGGCTCTACGGTTGCTGCCCTGCGACGCCCAGTGCAAGGCCGCTCAGGTTTGCCTCTGACGCTCCCTCTGGATTCAGTGTATGGCCACCTTTGGCTTGGGTGAGGATGTGCAGGAGTTGGTGCCTCGAGGCCCCCTGTGGCACAGTCCCTTGCGGAGCGGCATGCTGTCCGGCTGTTTGAGGGTGCAACGGCATCCAAGCACCCCCGGCGTTGAGTGATATTGATTCGACAGCCGGCCCGCACCACATGAACATGACGAGATCAATGAGCCAATGCCGATGCCGACCGCTCGTTATTTGCCATTTGGTGCAGCCGAAGAAGGCAGAGCCCGCTGCAGCACTGCCGCCGGCTGCTGTACAGCGCAGTAGCTCCCCAGCGCCGGCGACGGCGCGGGCACTGCCGCCCAAGGACCTGCGCCGCAAGCAGCGCGCTTCCGGCAGGGGCCAGACCAGGGCGCATCAGGAAGCGGGCCCCGCCACAGCCGAAGTTGTCTCCCAGAAATGGCGGTGCGTAGGACCACCTGCCATACCCGACTTGCGGCAGGTGTCCTTGAACCTGGGGCTTGCGCAGGCCACGTTTGCTGTTTCGCCACTCGATCGAAATCTGCTTGGGTGTGGCCGCCGCTGCCGCCTGGGTGTTTACACGGTCCAGTGTCGCAGAGTGGGCTTATGTTTTGCAGAGCCTGTGCCGGCGGCTTAGCGCTTCTGCTGTGCGCTGCGCAGGCGGATCCGCAGGCAGCTCAAGAAGAACGCCGTACCTGCCGTCATCATCTGCATCGGGCTCCTGTGCGCTTTGGCAACATACCTGAACCTTTCAGCGTGAGGCATGGCGGCGGCGGCCGGGAGACGGATTCAAAAGGGCATAGCGGACCGGCACCACCCTGCGGGCGCATGTTGCCGAAGAGTGCTGCGAATGCATGCTCTTGCATTGGACGACTTGTGAGGTGTGTGCCAAGTTCCAGGAAGTGTGCAGTGCAGTGCTGCGTTGTCTGGTGGCTTTTCGAGCGAGTTATTTGGCTGCTGTATCGGATATGAAAGGGTTCGCCGTTTCGGAAAAGCAAACATTGCATTTGACAGCTAATCAAAGTGGCTCCGCGTTTCTTGTTTGCAAGGCATACAGACCAGCATCAGACCAGCATCAGAATCCTCTCAGCACCTGCCATACGCAGTTTCCCGGCTCGCAGCAGCTTTGAGACCGGCGTGAGCGATCCTTGAAGTCGACGGAGAGGGATGGCCACCTCGGAATTTGGAGTCATTTTCGTAAGTCTTTGTATGGCTACCTCCTGTGTTTGACTTGTCAGAGTAAATTTCAAGTCTACACTCGTTGTTTCTCGCGCAGATTGGCCACAGCACGCCGATACCTGCGTCAAGCTTCTCGCAAGCGGATGCGACGCATTGGGTAGGCGTTCCGCCGCACGGACCTGCATCACAGACAGACCCTCAGCAGCTGGAGTATGGATCGCAGTCTCTAGCAGACGCTACCGTGCTGTAAGATTTTGCTTGACCAACCAAGCATTATATCCTGTCGTCCCACAGAACATTCATGCTGGAAGTTTCCGGTGCAGGTACTGGACATTGGCGCGGCGGTGTCGCCTGACTATTTAGCGCTGAAGGAGGTACGCCCGGTGGCACATGAAATCGAGCGTGTTTGTGGTGCACGTGAGATATTGTCTGTCGCCATCTTCTGGAAAGTCAACATGTGCGCCCATTTCGCAGGTTGCGCTGTTCCTCGCGGCGCCGCTGGCACCGCAGGCTGGGCTGGGCTTGTATCTGAATTTGGGCGACGGCGGCTGGGCCTTCAGGCAGGCCACGATTAGGCTTCCTCTTGTATTGCCTGCGGCGTCTGTTGCACGTCTGCGGGAGCTGCCCACAACTCCACCTCTGTCTAGGGAACAGGTGGCGCAGTCAAAACGCCTGCAGCAGCCCAATGCTGCAATCAGTCCAGCCATCGATCCGTCTTGGTATGTTGTGACGTGCCAGCTATGCTTGCAGGGGCTACGTGGCCGCAGACCATCCCTCTGACGTGTTCCCGCTGCAGTGGCCGATCCCGGAGCCAGGCGCATCGACCCCCGTCACGCGACCTGGCGCCGCGCAGCTGGGAATCGCCCTTGAGCCCCTGAGTGAGCCTGGGAAAACATTCTGACACGCCTGCGCCTGGCCACGCACCATGCGAGTGGTGCTTCCCTGAAGCATTGCACCCTTTTCCAATCTGTGCTCTATCTACGGTGGATGTGCTGTGGAGGTCGAACGTCTCTCCAAGCGCCGCCATGTGCACGCCCGCAGGCGAGCTGCAGCAGAAGGAAGGGTCGAAACTGGGCGCAAAGGCGGACTTTGCAAAGCTGGTGGCGTTGAACCTCTTCCACTTCATGGTGAGTGGATCTTGGCGCAGTGCAGATGGTGCAGCATGTGAGTCTCAGCGCAGCTCCAAACTTGCTTGCCTTGAGGAGCTTTAATTGTCTTGTGCTGATGCCATTATGCGAGCTGGACGTGGACCTTGGCTCCTGGGGATTGGCCGATCAGCGATTCTGCGGCTGCGCAGGAGTCGTTTGGCGTGCAGCAGGCAGGGGACAAGCTGGTCGTGCCGGCGAACTGCATCGACCGCTGGTTCATCAAATTCACCGAGCGCTTCAGGTGGGTACTTTGCTGCGATAGCCTCTGCATCCGTGTATTACATCACCTGTACTCCAGCGCTCGTGCTGAAACGCAAGCATCTTCTGCTGAAGCCTGGCTTGCGTATGGACGCAGGCGGGATCCAAATTTTCTGACCCGAGAAAAATCAGAGATTTGAAGATGGCGCTTTGCGGGGCGATCGTGCATCAGGACATGCGGGGCCTGTGAAGTACCCCGTGGCACAAGCATCCGTTCAGGTGAGTAGCATTGGAGGCAGGGCAGTCCGTTCATTTGCCGTGTATTCAGTGCATGTGTCTGACCCTGAACTTGTGACGTGCAGGGTTGAGTGTGGTGGGCCGGTGTGGTGAGCTTGTGCTTTGACGTCAAATGTAATCTCAACCCGATCTATGAAATGTTGACCATGCATAGCAGCTCGAGTTGCACCCTCGAATGTCGAGATGTGAATCGCACTGACGCTGTATACCTACGAGCGCCGAGCATCAATACGGCACGGCTAGTAAGACCATGCTGCATGCCCCCCTCGCAATCACATGTGTCTCACAACGCCCCGCCGGGCGCTGCCTGCTCAAAGCTTGCACCCTGCTGCATTTCCAAGCGCAGCTGCGCGCCTCCCTCCCGCCTCCTCACGAATTCCGCAGCTGCGTTCAAGAGAAGCCAGCAACATCTCAGTGCCATCTGCCCGTGTATGCCCAATTGCGCGCTTTGCACAGAAGCGAAGCAACAGGACGCGACTCACCGCTCGCTGGGAATCGGAGTAAGCTGACCCGATGCCGATGCCTGCGCCAAATGCCACTGCCGCTGCCCGCGTAGACGGCCCCCCTGCAGCATTTGGACGCACATTCTTTCCAATGCGTTGTACCTATATGATCGACCTCCATGTGCACAATCGAGTTCAGCTAGCTGCAAGCGCTGCAGGCACGGCAATGAATGAGAGCTCGCGTGGCACATCCGCCGGTGGCTGGCGGTGAAACAATCAAATCACTCACGGGCTAGGAGGACTGCCGCTGCTCCGCCCGCCAGCACGCCATACACACCCCTCCGCACCGTGAGATCGATGAAGCGGTCCCTGCGCATGGTAACAGGCTCGTTGCATTCTCTTCGGTATCAAGTGCAGTGCCGATGATGATCCAGACGCAGGTGGCGCCGCACCCCGGCTGCAAAAGCTGCTGGGGTGCATGGTGATGCAGCAGTCGAACGTGGCCATTTCGTCACATGCTCCGTGCCACAACCCACCAGTGCTCGTCGATGTACAGCTCTTTCGGTCTGCTAGAGCTCGGTGCCTCCCCCATTCTGTGTCAAACCTGACCAATCGACAAGAGGGGAAGTTGGCGCAGGGCGGACACTCGGGGTTCACCTGATGATGCACTTGCCACAGAGGTGCCGTGAGCTAAGATTGGGGCGAACGGCGGGATTCTTCGTCGCGTCAACGACCTAGCGCGCTGGCTGCAGGAAGTGCTTTTGCACATGCACGCTGCAAGACCTGCTCAGAAATCGTTTGCATTGCGCCTGCGTCCGGCACTTTGATCGCACGTATCCTCGTGACAGCGGCCGTGCCTGCTCCACGCCTGTGTGGCCACGAGCCGGCTGAGTTGTGCCGAGTTTAGGCCAGCAACACACGTGCAGATGGCCTCCTACCCCTTTTACCGCATAGGCTTCTGGATCAGGGAAACAGGGCAGGCGCTAGACAAAGTGGGCTGCTTCCTACAGGGCAACGCATCCTACGCTGAGGAGGGTGGGTCATGCAACAGCAAGTGGATGCCTGGCAGCATTTCTTGGTGCAGCTGCATCTTGTGTGCACATACCATCGAAAGGCCTGAACGAATTGCTTCCGTTCTGCCTCCGCGGCAGTCGTCCGGCACAGGACGCTGCTGAACCTGTTCAACCGGCGCCCAGCGGTCAACAGTCAGGCATTTGTGGCGCCCTCCGCCTCACTCGTGGGCGACGTGAGCGTGGGGCAGGGCTCCTCGGTATGGTATGGCACCGTGCTCCGAGGTGGGCTCACCCGACAAGACTGATGATGCTCGATGAGGCTGCGGTTGCGCATGCGCAAGCAGCTTGCACTCCCACAGCAGGCCGCGGCAGGGACGCCGTACACCGCACTGCTGTCAGATCGAGAGCCCTCTATTTGCATGCCAGTCTTGCAGAGGATGCTGCTCTGTCATCTGCCGTCTGTTGTTAATGGTGCTCACTCTGGTCCATGCGCAGGCGACGCCGGCAAGATCACTATCGGCAACAACACCAGCATCCAGGATGGCACGGTCATCAGGACCGCCGTCACGGCAGCGCTGGGCCACAGGGACTCGCATGCGTCGCACAACACGGTCATCGGCAACAACGTGACCATCGGGCACCAGGTCAGCATGCACGCCGCGACGGTGGAGGACAATGTGCTCATCGGCATCGGCGCGACGCTCCTCGACGGCAGCAAGGTGAGCCATACTGAACTGTTGCTTGCCTTCCGGCCACCTGTATTGCAGGACAATGTGCTCATCGGCATCGTCGCGACGCCCTCAATGGCAGCAAGGCGAGCCATCTTGACGTTTTGGGCTTCCGACCAGCACCTGCATTCCAATGCGCTGGCCAGAGTGCCAACAGGCAGGCAGCAGTTGGACATGTCGTTCGAGGTCCATTGGTGTCGGCGAAACTGCTCTGCGCTTTAAACATGCAATTTGCGGCAACGCGGTAGCCATGGTTTTCACGATTCTGAAGAACGAACACAATGAGCAGAGTCTTCGATCCTCCGAGATCACCGTCTGCCGCTCACAGGTGGAGAAGGGGGCGATTGTGGCGGCAGGGGCAGTGGTGGAGGCGGGCACGGTGGTGCCGTCGGGGGAGCTGTGGGCGGGCAACCCGGCGAGGAAGCTGCGGGACGTCAAGCCCAAGGAGACAGAGTACTTGTCCACGGTGCGCTGCTGCGCCGCTTTCACCTCGTATCACTGTTTCCACACCCTTCATCAGTCACTGGCAACGCTCCCGAGCCGGAAGCACTTTGCTTTGATTTGAAGTGTCAAGGGAACAAGCACATGTCCTCGGCGCGCCGCTGGGCTGCCGTCAGGCTGCGGCGGCAGCAGTGCGCCCACGAATAGACTGAAATGAATGGCCATAAGCCTGGTGAAGCTGCATCGAAGCATGCAGCCTCCAGCAACATGTCTCTTACGGCAACACTAGGAAAAGAGGAGCTGTGCATGTGTGGCTGCGTTCACGGGTCTGATTATGTCTTCAACACACAAGCTTTGCTCTCAAGAAGCATTGCTGCGTGACGACATTGCTGCGCGACGACATTGCAGGTTGCAAACGCGTACGTGGGCCTGAGCGAGCAACACACGAAGGCGGTGCCCAAGGACCTGCAGGGCCTCATCCAGGCGGCTGAGGCGCAGATGAAGGCGTAGAGCGGCAGCGACGCTGGCTGAAGGCAATATCAGTCCTGAGGGGCGGCCGTCTTTGCAGTTGGCAACACGGGCCCTGCTGAGGGGCGGCCGTCCTAGCAGCGGGCAACATGGGCCTCGGGGGATGCCTGGAGTGCCAGGCATAGCAGGAGAGATCCTGCCAGCCATGACGCAGGATGTGCGGATGACTGCTGTGTGCACGGTGTGCTGGGCGCCGATGGTGCAGACTGCATGGGTAGTGTGAATCTATACTGTAGGGTTGCGAGGCTTTGGCAACATGCAACACCGGCTGGACAGTGGCGAGGCCAGGCCGACCGATAATGAGATGGTTTTTTCAAGGCAGCACTGATTAAGCCTAGTTGCTGTCAACCCCACCTGAACCAGCTAAGGTTCCACAAACTCATAGTTATTTGAATCGCCCGTTGTCTTCCTATCATTCCCGTAGACGTCCTGAGGTGCATTCGTGCGGGATCCATTGGAGCAGTTAGCACCGCTGCTCCTACCGCAGTTCAGAAGATTGTTGCACTGAGAAGCAGATATGTTCACACTGAGAAGCAGATATGTTCACGGCGCACCCAAAATCTCCTGGAACGATTCCTGGTCACGATTTCCTCTGAAACTCGTACAATCGCAGCCGGTTGTGACCGGCCATGTCACGCAGCAGCGGCGCATTCTGGAGCTGTATCGAAGGCGTCATGTCCTTCAAGGTGAACAATTTTTTTGCCGGCTTGAAGAATAACGACTCTGCATGTTTCCAGCGTCGCACGTTGGCGACAAAGATGGCTGTGCCTTCGCCTGCAGCCAAGCTCAAGAAGCGCATGAGCCAAGCTCAAGAAGCGCATGACAGCACACAGCATCGCAGCTTGCATGCAGCAGGAGTTGCACACATGCAAAGGAAGACAGAGGGTCAACCGTCGGACGCTCACCGAATTGCGCCAGAGTGGTGAGCAGCGGCTGGTACAGACTCCGATGGTACACAAGATCTGCCGCCAGGACAATGTCTGGGCGCTCCCAGCCCGCGGGAAGCTGCGGCTGGCCCCAGGTGAGCTCCGCCACCTCCACGGCACCACCGGCCCGCGCCACCGCCTCGGCATTCGCGTCAACGTTGGCGCGCAGCAGGTCCTGCCGAAGGACACTGCATCGAGTCAGCCAGAGGCAATGGGCAATCAGCAGGTGCCGCAAGCAGCAGCGAATCTCCCTGCAGCAGCAGCAACAGCATTCAATCGTTGTATGTGTCTTCCATGCTTCTTTGGCCGCCAAACAAGGCAGCTCCCTGACCGGAACAAAGGTGTAATGGTGCTCCTCTTCACTTTCTATTGTATGTGTCTTCCCTGTTTTCGATAGGCGGCATTGCATGCACATCTGCGGGGTGCCGTACCGCCTGAACGAGGAATGGAAGTAGACTTGCCTCCAATCTTTCTAAAGATGACACAAGGTTTTGCATGGAAACAGACCAGCATTCCCAGCCAGAAATTAAAGGTTACATGGCCAGCCGCAGCGCACCCTCTGAGCTCTTGATTACGTTGTTAGTTGTTCAAAGGCTGCGACTGGCACCGAAGAACGGAAGACAAGTACAACTGAAAAAAACTCCCTATTGTTCCGTTGTATGTTTCCTCTCTCTCTCAGCGGCGTACAACACGACGAACGCAAGCATCTTCATTAAAGCTGGGCTGAGGAGGTGGAACAGATACAACAGAAAATAAGGTGCTTTTTTTCCTTTTCTGTTGTATGTCTTAGCTCCTCTGGCAGCCACTGGACCTTGCAGTCTGACGTTAGGATTGAAAGGCAGGACACTTAGCAGGCAACTTACACCTGTTGTATCTTCGATGGTTTCTCTTCGGTGTTCTTGGCCTTCAAAGACCGTGAGTGCCTTGTCAGCCCGAAACAGGCACGACACATACAACGGAAATTACTTTTGTTTCTGTTGTATTTGTTGTCTTATTTCCTCGGCGTCCCGGGCCTGCCACGACCCTGCGTGCCTTGTCGGAAATAGGTACGACACATAAAACGGAGACTAATTGCGCCTGCTGCAAGCAGCAGCAGCAGGCGCACCTTTCCTTCCGGTCCCGGGTGCATTATTGTTGCTGGAGACGCCGACCGGAACAGACACGACGCGTACAACAGAAATTACCCGCAGCAGCAGCAGCAGCAGGAGGCGCAGCAGATTCACTGGCAAGTGAGAAGAGCCGAAATCGAAATGTCACCAGGACGGACGGAAGATCTGTGAGCACGACGTCAGCGCCGAGCGCCGCCGCCAGCAGTCCCACGAGGCCGCAGCCGCTGCCCAGCTCCAGCACCCGCTTGCCCTGTGCACACACAAGATGTGTTCGATGAGCTATAGGTAGCTTACGGCCGCGTCGCCTCTGCATGGTGTCATCCTGAGGCGAGGCCGGCTGTCACCCCATGCACTGGGACTGCGCCGATGGCGTGTGCTGTCTTTGTATTCGGTGCAAGCTACCGACCTTCCAGTAGCCGGGCTGCTGGACGTGGCGCTCCTCGATGATGGACGTCAACAGGAATGTCGCGGGCCACAGCTGGTGTCCGATGCCCTAGCCACAACGGAATGCGTACGCGTCAGTAAACCGTACTTTGGCTATGCAGCGCCACCAATGCGACATGTGCAAGAAGACGAGAGATCACAGCGTCTCACCGATAGAGGGCTGCATCGTACTGATATCTGCAGGCTGGCGTCGCTTGTCGCGGAGTAGACGTAGACTTCGCTGGCTGCGGCGGCAGGGAGGCTGGCGGGTCAACTATCAGCGAACGTTGCGGTGCGATTCATGCAGGGCGCAGCATGTGATGCATGAAAACGTTGCAAGCCGAATTTTGCAGACCTGGCAGCCGTATCGAGTCTCTGACGTCGGCCACCCTTTCCGCCGCAGCCTCATCTGTGTCAAATCGCTGAAGAAAGCCCTCTTCATCGGTGCCGCTGCTGTCATCCAGCAAGGATGGTAGAACAGCAGGAAATGCTTCATCATCTGCTGTCGTCATAGCCCTCGATCGTGCTAGCTATGCAGCAGTTATGCAAGTTTGCCACGCACGATTTTTGAGTGTACAACTTGATTGTACACAAGCCCGCTGCGACCGAATGCGTCGCTGTCTACGTTGAAGTGTCGTGCAATCGTATGCAGAATACAGAAATATCACACAGCAGACGCAGTCACGGACACCATCAGCATGCCGGATCAATGCCGGCCCCCGTTCGCACAATAAGCAGCGCCCATTTGTACCAACTGGGTACTGCAAGTACTGTAACGCATTTAAAAGGGTGTTTAAGAGGGCTTGTGCTGTGCAGAACATTCTCCAAAGCTGCAGATTATCTTCTCCAAAGCTGCAGATTGTCTTCACACAGCACCCGGAGCCATCCACAGCCACACATCCAGACGAGCCAAGTTGCGGCCAAACCGATACCCACAGTTGGGCGATGCAGCGACATGTACATGTGAAACGGAGAAACCGTGCTAATCTACCGATCCTCGAGCAAGCCAGCGGCTTGCCAATATCCGGCAAATGCGCGTCAGAATCTGTTTAAACGCGGCTGACAGAGCCGGACACAGCAGCCTGCAGCATCTCAGCCTTCAGCCGCGCGTCCTTCTTCTGGCCACGGAAATTGGAGTACACGACTTGCAAGACCCAGATCGACAGCAGCGCCTGCAAACAGTGGGCAGCCTGTCATACAACCGATTGGTCATCGACGAGTTGCCATGCGAGGGGGAGGCAGACCACCATTGCAGCGCATGCACACAGCAGCCAGAGCAGTGCAGACAGGCGGTCAGAGCCCTGGATACACAATGACGCACCTCAAGGGACCACAGACATGCGCCGACAATGTAAATTACGCCGACCACTGTCTTGTCAGGGAGCGCTGAGACAATTGCAGTGATCCAACCTGCGCAGAAATGTATGCGACTGAGAGCAATGGCAAAGTCCTTCAGCTGACGTCACATGATGCAGCAGACCTGCCGCTTTGCGATTCACTTTGTAGTGAGGCTGTTGTGAACATCCCGCATTGATCCCACTGCGCCCTGTTGGGCATCCTGCATGCAGCCCGATGCTCACCTGCATAGCTCCACTTGTTGAATAGGATCGGCGGCGACACAGCCGACCAAATGCACCAGAAGATGTGGATGAGGTACGCCAGGAAGAAGAACGCGTAGCTGCAGCACATTTGAAGTGAGTCAACCCAAACCGCATATTTGCAGGGAATGTATCTGACCATTCACAGGACCACGCCGCAGTCCATGGTTATGTAGAGGATGCCTCATGCATAATGTAGTGCTGGCCATGAGGCAGATGCTCGCATATCTGGAAATGGTAAAGTCGGCAGCAAGGTCTTTTGTCGGGACCACTCACGTGAACGCTTTGTCCTTGATGGCCGCCGTGTACAGCCGGATGTACCAGATGACCCAGGCTGCCGGGATGCCGATGAGCATGTAGAGCAGCGCGAGGAAGAAGCCCGACAGCCGCCCGTTCTTGCCATTAATCAGGGCGAGCGCCACGATCACGGCTGCCAGCTGGTAGACCAGGCACAGGCAGAGTCCCTGGGAGGCAAAATAAACGCAAAACTCTGGTCAGTTGAGCATCTGAAGTACGAAGATATGGCATGTGCACTACCAGGCTGTTCCACTTCCGGGGGGTTTCGTGGGGGGGGGGGGGGGGGGGGGGGGGGGGGGGGGGGGGGGGGGGGGGGGGCGGGGCGGGGGCGGCGCGG
>JAABUL010005078.1_pt1 | contig 16825 bp, 17 predicted proteins | sample 5559151 | NCBI WGS metagenome assembly JAABUL01 (sample SAMN10711876, study PRJNA513368) | rock metagenome | isolation source: Antarctica rocks | place: Antarctica: Victoria Land, Pudding Butte sud | reverse complement strand
AAAAGCCTGCGTCGAACGCCCCCGCCAGTCTCAACCAATGTGCGCTGGAAACCGTCCTTGATTGCGCGTCGAGGCGTACATCATTGCGCGCCGCTACACATAAGCCGAAGCAGCGCCCCGGCTCGATGGTGTCCGTAAAAGTTTACCTTGCTGGACGCGCGAGCGGTCTCGCTATCCGGTTGAAATAGCTTAGCTCCGTTGCTATCGGTGGCGGACCCCTTTGTGGACACCAAGGCCAGCCCCTGAAGCAAGCGTCCGAATACGAAGGCGCCGTTCAGCTCGCGGCGACGTAACTGGGGCAAAACCCCGGGCACGCAGTTGCAGCAGAACAAAGGTCAGAGTGGGTCGGTAACTCTACCACCCTGAATCTATGCGGCTTTCTTCGTTCTTTTAGTGATATAGATTGGAAGGCGGTTCGTCTTTGCCCGGGGATTTGCCCCAGTTACGCGGCGACATGCCAAGCATTCGACCGGAAGAGGTTTTTAGCTGGCGCGTCCCTTGTGACCACTTTCTACCCGTATCCTCATCCTACCCCTATACGCTCACGAAATTGCTGACGGCACAGCCTCGGGCACCCCAATGATCTAGAATTATTCCGTCAAACGGTTGTTCGACGGGATGATACAGAAAAATGGATTTTCATAACTACACATTCGGCGTTGCTGTGGTGCAGCATTGCACGCCATGACTAAATAGAAACCTCCTCGACCGTTGAGGCCGGCGCGATGGTGCAGGTGAAGCCCAACTTGGCGATTTGCTGGGCGAGGCGCTTGGCGTGGGTTTCGGGCGAGGTGCGGCGGAAGTGGTCTGGCCCGAGGTCGTGATAGAACGTGCCGTCGCGCAGCATGTGGTAGGCGGCGGTGAGGATGGAGGCTGCGACGGCACAAACGGCCTTCTTGGGTCCGCGCCGGTGGCGCAGGCGTTGGAACTGGGCTTGCAGGTAGCTGGCCTTTTTGCGGGTGGCGGCCCAGGCGCACTGAACCAGCATCGTCTTGAGCCAGGCCGCCCCGTGGCGCAGGCGGTTGGAGCGCCGCTTGCCGGCGCTCTCATCATTGCGCGGGCACAGCCCGGCCCAGGAGATCAGGTGACCTGCGGTGGGGAACCGGCTCATGTCGGTGCCGATCTCGGAGACGATCACCTGGGCGGTCAGGTCACTGACGCCGGGGATGGAGCGCAGCAACTCAACCGCTTGGCGGAAAGGGTCGAGGCCACGGTCCACCTCCGCGTCGATGTCGGCCAGGGCGGCATCGAGCGCATCGATCTGGCGCAGGTGCAGCTGCAGCAGGAACCGGTGCCGGTCGGTAACGCGCCCGGTCAGGGCCGCCTTGATCTTCTCGGGCGAGGCTTTGACGCCCTTCTGCACCAGGGCGAGCAACGCCTCGGGGTCGGTCTGCTTGCCGAACAGCGCCTCGATGATCGCCCGCCCGCTCTTGCCCATGATGTTGGTCAGCACCGAGGTGAGCTTGATGTTGGCGTCCTCCAGCGTCTTCTGCAGCCTTTGCACGTGGCTGGCCTGCTCGCGCACCAGTTGCTTGCGCGTGCGCAGCAGGGCGCGCATCTCCTGCGTCGCCGCCTCGGGCACGAAGCTCGGGCGGATCAGCCCGTGCGCCAGCAGGTCGGCCAGCCAGACGGCGTCAGCCACGTCGGTCTTGCGGCCGGGCACATTCTTGACGTGGGCAGCGTTGGCCAGGATGAGCGTGACCTCGCCGTCCGACAGGACGTGCCACACCGGCCGCCAGTAGATGCCGGTCGCCTCCATGGCGACGTGGGTGCAGCCGGCTTCGGCAAGCCATGCCGACAGGGCGAGCAAGCCTGGCGTGGTAGTGTCGAACGTGCGCACCTCGGTCTTGGCTGGCCCGCCGCCGGCGATCCTGATGCCGGCGACCACCGTGTCCTTGTGCACGTCCAGCCCGGCACAGCGGGAGTGAAGAACTTCCATCACGTCCTCCCTACGTTGCACCATCGACGCAGGGCACCTCTGGATCAGAGTCTAAATAACGCGCTCCCGGACCTTGCGGCCCCTGGCGCAATCGGGGGTGCTTGGGGTGCCCCGGGTTCAACTAATACGCGGGCTCGATCACACCATGGAACGACCAACCTCTCCGCCGACGGCATGCGCACAGTGGCACAGGTTTCATCCACGGCAGGTCGTTGTTTCGGTGTCAAACTAAGACCAACCGCTATTTGCTCTGACCGTTTTCCCGGTAAGTCTCGTAGGGCGTATAAGCGAAGCGTCATACGCCGTCTCGCAGCACTGCGTGGCGGCGGAGGGCGCTGACCGCTTGTCCGCCCTATAAAGGCCGCCGCTGCCAGACCGGTCAAAGCAGACGACGGTTGGTATAAGCCCTGGGGTCAGCCTACGATCCGAAGCTTCACTCGGCGTCCGGAGAAGGAGTGATGTGCGGCCAGGAGCCTCGCCAAGCACGCCCCCGCCATGGGCCGCCCCAAGAAGTAGCCCTGCCCCTCGTCGCACCCAAGCTCTTCAAGGCATGCCAGCTGTGCCGCCGTCTCGATCCCTTCCGCCGTCACCCGCATACCCAAGGACCGCCCGAGCGTTGCCACTGCCTGCACGATGGCAGCAGCGCCCGCATCCTCCACCACATGCGCCACGAAGCCATGGTCGATCTTCAGCTTGTCGAACGGGAAGCGCCGCAGGTAGCCCAAGCTGGAGTACCCCGTCCCGAAGTCGTCCAGCACGATGCCCACACCCAGGGCGCGGATGCCGCCCAGGGTCTCCAGCGTGTGCGCGGTGTCGTGCAGCAGCGTGCCCTCGGTGATCTCCAGGTCCAGCGAGCCTGCCGCCATCCCGGTGTCGCGCAGCACCTCTGCCACCAGCGCCGCCAGCCCCGGACGCCGGACCTGGACCGGGGACAGGTTCACCGCCAGCCGCATCCCCGGCCACTGCGCGGCCTGTGCACACGCGGTCCGCAACGCCCACTCGCCCACCGGCACGATCAGGCCGGTCTCCTCACAAAGCGGGATGAACTCGGAGGGCGGGATCATGCCCTGGTCCGGATGGCGCCAGCGCAGCAGCGCCTCAGCCCCCGTCATCCCGCCTGTGCGGAGGTCGAACTGCGGCTGGTAGTGCAGCAGGAACTGGCCCTCACCCAGCGCCCGCCGCAGGTCCTGCTCCATCGAGTGCCGGCGGTGCAGCCGCGTGTTCATGCTGGGCTGGAAGAAGCGGTAGCTGTTCCGCCCCTCCGCCTTAGCGCAATACAGCGCCATGTCCGCGCAGCGCAGCACGCCATCCGGGTCCGGCCGTGCCTCGCCTGTGGCGACCGCGGCGCCGCTGCACAGGGTGATGCCGATGCTGACCCCGATCGTCACCGCCTGCGCCGCCAACTGGAACGGCGCGGAGATGGTGCGGATCACCCGGTCGGCGAAGCTTGCAGCCTCGCCAGGGTCTCGCAAGCTGTTCAGGATGATCGCGAACTCGTCCCCGCCCAGCCGTGACAGGGTGTCGGTTGGGCGCACCTCGGACCGCAGCCGCGCCGCCACATGCCGCAGCAGCTCGTCTCCGGCCGGGTGGCCCAGGGTGTCGTTGACCTGCTTGAACCGGTCCAGGTCCAGGCACAGCACCGCCACCACCTCCGCCGTGCCGCCCAGCCCATCCACCATGCCGGCCAGGCGGTCAGCGAACAGCACGCGGTTGGGCAGGCCGGTCAGGGCGTCGTGGTGCGCCGTGTGCTGGATGCGCCGCTCGACCCGGCGCCGCTCGGTGATGTCGTCGAGGGTGGAGACCCAGCCGCCATCCGCCGTCGGCTCTTGATGGATCTCGTGCATGTCGCCGTTGCGCAGCGTCACAACGGTTTCCACGATGCGACCCGAAACCTGGTTGAGGTCGCGCCAGGCCAGGTACTCCGCCTTCGGCATGTCCGGTCCGGTGCCGGCGGCGTAGCGCAGGTCCGCGACCTGCTCCAGCGTCATGCCGATCCACAGGTCCTCGGGCCGGAGGTCATACATCTCCGCGTAGCGGCGGTTGAACAGCAACAGCCGCCGCTGCCCGTCGAACACGCACAGGCCCTGGCGCAGCTTGTCCAGCGCACGGTCGCGCAGCCGCACCTGGGCCTGCGGGTCATCCGCACGCCCCCAAACCCCGAGACCCTGATCGACGAGTACCGTCATGCCCGACCCATACCACCGCACTGTGACGTTCCTGCATCATGATGCGCTTGGAAAGGTTAGGAACTCACCCGCGCCCGCGCCCCAACACTGATCGCAGCATGCAGCAGACCGGAACACAGACCCGAGCAGCCATAGCGTCCTGTCAAACGGGCGGATACCGTTGGCGAATTCGCCCCGCCCGCCGCAGTGCCCGTTCAGGAGCCGCGGCGGACCATCCTCGACCCCGGCAGAGCGGGGCCGCCAGGATGGCAGGTGGCGTGAACAAATGGCCAACTCTGAATTCGCCAACGGTATCGGGGTCTGGGGAGCAAGCGAACGGAAAACCTATGTAAGCCCGTGTCGCGCAACTTGTCGCGGAGCCTTGTCCTTGTGCGACATACATTTGCGACAGAAAAGTGCCCGGCCCGCTTAAGGTGTGGTGGCAGTCGCGGAACTTAGAAGTTGCGCGACTGCCCCGCCGCTATTGGTCGGTTGGGTCTTACATAGGTTTTCCGTTCGCTTGCTCCCCAGACCCCCGCTTGGTCGCGGCCGTGGCAGGTCAGGGGCGAGTCCAATCGCCCCTGGAAGCGCTTGGCGGCGTTCCACTCGGTCTCGCCGTGGCGCAACAGGTAAATTTCAGCACCCAATTCCCAGTTCTCCGACCGATCCAAGCCACATACGCCGCCGTGTCCCAAATGGACTATAAGCTGATTGCTACGGCGCCGCCTCTTGCTGGATCAGGGTGTTACCCGGCATCAGGGCGAGGAGGATCAACTGGGACTACTTGCTGTGTTCCCGCTTTGGTCCGGCTAAGCGTGAATCCGGCTTCCGCCCTATGTTGTGCCCCCTAGAGGCGCTGGTGCGCTGCATGGCAACGGATGCGGCCACGGCCGAGGTGGCGCCCCAGCCGTTCCCGAGGAAGCCTGGATGGCGGCTTGCGCCACCCTGTCTACTGCGGAGACACCGAAAGATCGAGCACGTTCAGCACGCCGGATGCGCCGTGGATTGATGGAAAAGGGCGCGGTTCATGCCGTTGGCGCAATGTTTAGGCCAGTGGCGCCGGTTCGGGGGACCAGCCATGTGGGGACCAAGGGGGGACCGATGCAAACCTTTGAATTCATTGATGGGGACCGAGGGGGACCGAGGGGGACCGAGGGGGACCGATGGAACCCCGTCCCCGGCAGGTGGGGGGACCGAGGGGACCGCGCCCTTAGGGGCGGTCCCCCTGTCCCCCCTCCGGACGCCACTGGCTGATTTAGAAGCCGTAGCCGAGCTAGTCGCATGAGCACCCCCGCATGGCACGCCCATGCTCAACGGCTGGCCGGCGTGCTGGACGCGATTGGCGTGCGGGAGGCGGAGCGGCGCCGGGCCGCACCCCGCCCCGCAGAACCCCCTCGGCTAGTCCGGTCAAGCCACCTCACCGTTGTTCCCAGCCAGTGGGACACGGCGCGGGAGGAAGTGCAGCGCGACCCGGCGGCCTACGTAGACCGGGTGCGTGTCCGGGAGATCGGTTGGCAGCTCCACGCATTGGGCGGCTTTCATGCCATGGCGGCGTGCGCGGACATGCTCAAGAGCGGCACCGCGCTGTCTTACGTGGATACGGCATGGAACGGCATCGGCCCGCCAGGTGGTGCCCTGTGGTTCCGCTAGACGCTCCGCCGGATTGCCCCGTGGGGTCTAGTGACCATGAAATTGAAAGGGTGGGTGCATGACCACGCAAGCGGTGGAGTTCACGGTAGGGAAGGTGGAGCGGGTGAATGGCCGCGGCGCCCTGGTTGGATTGGCTATTGTGGAGATGGACGTGGCGGGCGTGGTGTTCACACTTCAAGGTGTTCAGATCGTCCAGATGCCGGACGGCCGCTTGAACTGCAAGTCCCCGGTTTGGCGTCACCCGGCATCCGGGAAGTGGCTACCTGGGGTCGTGCTACCTCCCGACCTGGCCAAGGCACTGGCAGACGAGGTGCTGGAGATGTGGACAGCGCAGGCATGACGCTGGACGGGCGCCAGGCGGCGCGGGTGCTGGGCCCCACCTCTCGACCTCCCGCCGCCGCTAGCAGCCCTTCCCCGTAGCCTGGCGGGCCATGCCCCGAGGATGGGGGGGGCGGGTAAAAAGGTTGGACGATGGGAAGGTCACTCCAAACATGGGGCTAGATTTTTCCGGGGGCAAAATGGGGGGAAAAGGGCCCGGATCGGTTCTATTCCACCACCACGTCAGCCCTTGATGCTGCCTTGGTGCGGAAAGCCGCGGTTCAAGTTCGTAGGCACGGGCTGGCCGGGGTCGGTTTTAGGTGTCGGCCGAGGGGATGTTTAGCGTTCCACGACGTCTACTCGCTATTCTGGTGCAGGGTCTTCCTTCGTCCACTTCTTGGGGCCGCCGGCGAACCGGAACTGGTACTTCGGCTCCTGTTCGACCTCGACCGCCTCGACCGGCTCAAAGGCCGGGAACGGTGGGGCAGGCATTACGGGGCCGGGCAGGGCCTGGCTGGCAGGGACGGCAGGCTGCCCGGCCACGGCGGCTGGTGCCTTGCCCCGCCGCCGCACTGTGCCAGCTGCCACGACCGCCTTGTCGCGGCTGACCTTCCACCAAGTCTTGCGGACGGTTTCGGCTGACGTGGCCGCAAGGAGCTGACCGGTGCCGTCAAGCACGCCCTGGTCGCCGAGAGCCTGGGCCACTGCGGGCCAGTTCGGCCGGCGCGGGTGGTTCAGCTCGGGTGCCAGTTGGGCGTGATTGTCCCACATCAGGTCATAGACCGGGGAGCGCCCACTCCGCCCTGGGGACCTTTGACGTGCTGCGGCGACAACGCTGCCCAAGTCCACCGCGCCCTGCACCATTCGCCCTCCATCTGCCCCTTGGTCCGCCTGTATCATGCAACATCTGTCGCAGTTTTGTCGCTACTTTATCGCGTATAATGGACATTTCTGTCCCGCTTTGGAAGCGGAATGGTCTCTTACACTAAGTCACCGCTCAGCGGAGGGTTGTCGCGATGTTCCGTCGCAGGTTCTCGGCCCGAATGTCCGGCCCATTCCGGCGGCTCGCAATGCAGGATCACGGGCCGGCACAGCCCTTCCCAGCCGCACCGCGCCGTCTAGCGGCCTAGCGCGGTCCAGTGCCCTCAAGCGGGCAGAGACTCCTCCGACGATTCTGCCCAAGCCTCTAGGAAGCCTGCTGACGGCCTTTCCGGCCCTTGGATGAGGAAATCTACCCGTCCTGTCCTGGATGGCCTCTGGCGACCTTCTCTGCGGCTTCCTGGCCCATGCTGTGTCAGGGGACGTGAGGGAGGGGACGCCTGCCTCATCTAGCCCGCTTTCCTGTCAGCCCCTTGTTCGACCCTGGCCGGAGGCCGGGCGTCAATGGGTCGGGATGCCCCTCGTCCCGACGCCACCCGGCGGCTGCGGCGCGCAGCGGAGGGCAAGGGCGGCGCCGCTTGGCGCCGGGACCGGAGCCGCGCGCAGCCACGCGCAGCGACCGGCTTCGGACGCGAGCATGGCGAGCACGGCGAGGACCCACCCTTGCCCGCAGCGAGCACCGTGGCACCCCTGCGCCAGGGGCAGGCAGAGTTATCCACAGCGCAAAGTTCAATTTCTTCTTAAGTTCAGATTCAGGGCCTTGCAACCCATTGATATAGAAGGCGGAAAAGGGGACAGTTGTGACTAAACGGGCGGCTTGTTGTGACTAAACGGGCGTACTGTTGTGACTAAACGGGCGGCTTGTTGTGACTAAACGGGCGGATGTGACGTGACAGAATATTCTGTCACGTCATAAGATGTGGTATGTCCAGCACGCTTGACCAGAAAACCAATGCGGTCGGCTTCCCCAAAGCCGGGGAGCTGATCGAGATCACCGGCGCCCACGAGCTGGAGGCCTCCGACCGGGCGGTGCTGAACCTGCTCTATCAGCACGCCCATGACAGCGGCCTGCTGGTCAAGGACGGCACGGAGTGGGAGATACCCATGACCGCCCTGCGCCCATCCCAGCACGAGAGCAACGACCGCCTCCGCGCCAGCCTGGTGCGCCTTATGCGGGTGGTGGTTACGGTGCCCTTCCTGTCGGCCGAGGGTAGCGAGCCGCGCTACCTCCACACGCACCTGTTCGACTTCTTCGACGTGTCCGCCAATGAGCGCGCCGCCTCCGCCACTGTGCGCTTCGGCCTGCCCAAGAAGCTGCAGCCGGTGCTGGCCCGCTCGTCTCGCTGGGGCCGCATCAAGGCCGAGACGGTCTGCGCCATGACCAGCAAGTACGCCATCGCGCTCTACGAGCTGGTCCAGCTCCGCAGTGGCCTGGACCGCTGCGTCGAGACGTTCCCCATTGACCGCTTCCGCGATCTGCTGGGTGTGCCGCCCGGCAAGCTGCTCCGCGGGCCGGACTTTGAACGGAGAGTGATTGAACCCGCCCTGTTGGAGGTCAACGGCCTGTCCGACGTGGGGGTGCAGGCCAAGCTGGTGCGCGCCCATGGCCGCGCCCCGATCACCGCCGTGACCCTGGCCTGGTGGCGCAAGGAGGGGGACGCCTTCCGGGCGACGCACGCCGAGCAGCAGCAGCCGAAGCAGGGGCGCACGGCCCGGCTGCGGCGCATGGCCCAGCCGGTGCCGCCCAGCCCGCCACCCGGCGCCCCCACGGGCCGCAAGACAGCGCGCGGCAAAGAGGCCAAGGTGGGACAGGCCAAGGTGCCCGCCGCGCCAGCCCAGCAGCTTGACCTGGTGGACGCCCTGGCCGCGCAGGGAGCCAGCAGCCCGCCACGGGGGGCGAAGTAGGAGGAGGCCATGCCGATCACAGCCGGTGAGGAGAAGGGCACCCTGCCGTCGGACAGCGGCAAGGACCGGGCTGCGGCGATGATGCCGGAGCGCCGGACGGAGCGATGGCGCAAGCCGGCCTGATGACGGACGGGACCAGCCCCGCCCTGATGGGCAAAGCGGGTGAGCTGCTCGTCGCGGCCGAGTTGACACACAGGTGCGCGCTTGCACTATTGGCAACAGAAAAGTGGCGGCCCCCCAAAGGGAACCGCCAAGTTTAGGGAGGAAACGTCCTGCAGGCATGACCAGAGGTCATGTTGCAGGCCGACTCTACCGCGGCCAGGCGGAATGGCAAGTTAACTCAAGTTAACTTTTGTGCGATGCAGCACCGTCCGGAATGCCCAGACCCGGGCAGCCCAACGCCACCACGCCAAGCAGAGGGCATAGCGTCGAGTGTCATGCAGACAACGCGACATGTGGACGGGCCAGGAACATCGGCATCCCCAGAACGTGGTAAGCAATTGTGGGACGACTGATGTCTGTGGGACGCATTCTGTGGACGGGAAAACGGCCCTTTGACGGCAGCTGCCGAAGTCGTCCAGAGAGCGGACAGTTGCGGGACAGCCAAGTGAAATCAACGATGTTCATCTTGGTTCTGGCGTAGCGTTGTCTGCGTGACACCCGACGCTAGCCCTCTTGCTCAGTGCAGCGGAGCCGAGAGACATACAGCGAATCCGGGATAAGTCTGGGGGCGGATCGGTGGACAGCAAAGCGGGATCACCGGTGGGAGGGAACCACGGCCCTAAACAGGACAAGGCTATTACTGTCATTTTACGTAACGATTATGGCAAGTCCTCGGGCCGGAAGGCCCATCCGCGTAAAACTGCACGGTAAGAGAGGCTGTTTAGGGCTGTTTTCCGGGCTACCGACCCGGAACCGACCATTGTCGGTCCGGTAGCGGCATGAAGTGGCTATTTGCTGCGTGCAGTCATGGCGTGCAAGCCGTCTTGGACGCAATGTCGCCATTTCAGCGAACGTATTGCACGCAACAAACAGGGGGGCTAACGCGAGGGATGACACTGCGTGCAATACCCGCGGCGCTGCCGATCATTGATGCCGCCACGACTAGCACTCCAGAGCAGATACCCCTCCGCGAGCCCGTGCCTGAGTGTCTCTTACCGACCACATGATATCGCGTCCAATACCGCTACCGTGCAGATTTACGCGCTTGGGCCTTCCGGCCCTCCTCGCCGCCCTCTGGCGACCCCCGGACAGGGCTGAATACTGCTCACGGCCAAGTCTCCGCACCCGCCCGGCCCCGGGCGGCGCTCCGCGACTGCCCGGCTGCTTCCCCTCGACTTCCCAGCTCTTTCCATAATGCATCTTCGGCGTTGCTGCGGTGCAGCATAACCCCGCTCCATGCATCGGCAGAGCTGGGCGCCCGCACCCGCTAGTCGCGCCCGAACCCGCGCGGCGGCTCCACGCCCTCCAGCTCGGACAGGTCGAGGCCGCACACCGCCGCTAGCGCCTGGGCGGTCGCGCCGTCCCTGAAGCTCTCGGGCAGGCTGTCGAGCCAGTCCTGGTAGCCCGCCTGCAGCTCGATCAGCTCGGCCACCGCGTCCTTCCACCGCTGAGGGCGGCTGCGCCGGTCGCCCGGCTTGCGGTAGCGCACGGCGGGCGTGCCCGCCTGCCGCGCCACCCGGTAGCTGTAGCGGCGCGCAATGATGTACGCCTCGACGCGCAATCAAGGACGGTTTCCAGCGCACATTGGTTGAGACTGGCGGGGGCGTTCGACGCAGGCTTTTAGAGAATGAGCGCACGGTCAGTGAGACCGACGCAAGATCACACAGGCCGGCGCACGGTGGGTGAGACGGATAGAGCTGGCGGCACGGCCAGGCACCCCCCCCCGACCATGGGACAGCACGAGCGCTCCGGGTTCATGTTGCAGCCAAGCGGTTGGCATAGTTCAGTAAGGAAAGATGCGGCGCAGCCCGCAAGCTGGCGATCATTTCCGCAACGGGTTTCCGTGCGGCATTTGGCCTCAGCCAGCCTGCTTGGCGCGACCACAAGAAAACCGCTCGTTTTCCTTGTGAACCGCGGCGCCGGCAGCCCTCGTGCCGACACCAACCCCTCGGATACAACATACTGGCCGGCTACCCTGTCCGTCTCCACCAACCCTGCGCCAGGCCGCATGATCTTGCGTCCGTCTCAAGGATTGTGCGCCCGTTCTCCAACAGCCCGCGTCGGACGCCTGCCTCAGTCTCAATCAATGTGCGCCGGAAACCGCCCTTGATTGCGCGTCGAGGCGTACATCATTGCGCGCCGCTACAGCTAGTGGTGGCCCCGTTGATCCCAGGCGAACCCCGCATGAGCCTTTGGTTCATGCTTCGAGAAGACTGGTGGTATTTCCGCCATGAGGGCTGGGCGAGCCTGACCGAGCAAGTCAACGCCACCTGGCCGATCCTGATCCAGAGGTACTTCCCGTTCTGGCTCTGGGTGGCCACTCTCGCAGATGCGATCCTGGTAGGTGCCCTGATCGCGCTGGCCCGTCGCAGCCCTTGGAGCCTGGCACATGGAGTGATCGGCTGGGCCTTGGGGGGCGTGCTGGCAGTCCTGGCCGGGATCGGGTTGACCCAGCTAGGCGACCCGCCCTCGCTGGTGGCGCGACTGTTCGGGGCGCCGTTTGCAGCCGTCATCGGATGCTGGGTCATGACGCTGTTCGGGGCACGGTCGCTGCCGGACACATCCACGCTGCGGGGCACGCGGATCGAGGTGCTGCCGGCCGAGAGCAGTGCAGCGGTCAAGCGGGCAATGCGGCAGGGCGCAGTGGCGTTCGGCGGGGTGGTCCTTAAGCCAGTGGACGAGGTGAGCCACTTCCTGGCTGCGGGAGTAACGCGCACCGGCAAGTCCTTGGCACTGCGAGAAGTGATTTTCGCTGCACTCGCACGAGGCAACCGGGTTTTTGTGGCGGACCCGGATGGCGGGGCGATGAAGCACTTCTACACCCAAGGCGATATCATCCTGAATCCCTATGACGCGCGGTCAGTAAAATGGGATATCTTTCTTGAGATCGAGGGTCCTGCCGATTATGCAAACCTTGCAGCGACCCTGCTGCCGCTCTCCGGAGTGGCAGAATCCGCGCAGTGGGAGAAATGGGCACAAGACATATTCGCTGTTTGCGTCCGCAACTGGCACGAGAACGATCTCGGCACGACCGACGAGTTCACGGACATGATGGCAAGTGCCAGCAACGAGCAGCTTGAGGTGTTGTGCCGTGGGATGGAGGCGGCACGAGTATTCAAGCCGGGGATGGAGAAGACACTCGGAGGCATTCTGCAAACCCTGTCCGTGGTCATCAAGGACCTTCGCCTTATCGCGGGCGGGACGGGAAAGCCGTTCTCTATGCGACAGTGGGTGCGTGAGGGCAAGGGATCACTCTGGGCGACCTACATGGTCACGCAGATCACTACACTGCACCGGATGGTGTCATGGTGGACGAGCCTTGCAGTGGCAGAGGTCATGTCAATGGGTGAATCCGAGACCCGGCGCATGTGGTTCATAGTGGACGAGCTGGATGCACTCGGACCCATAACCGACCTGGATCGGGCCATAGTGCGGGGCGGAAAATTCGGAGTATGCGTGGCGCTGGGTCTCCAGACGATTGCTCAGGTTGAGGGGACATACGGCAAGACGACCGCCGCGGCCATCATTGAAAACTGCGACAACAAGCTGTTCCTACGCTGCAACCCGAGCATAGGCGGCGGCACGGCGCAATTCGCTTCCGACATGATCGGGGAAAGCGAGATTGGCCGTGTCGAGACAAGCAGCACACAAACCGAGGGCAAAAACGGGTCAAGCAGCAACTCAATGAACGTGCGGCGGCAGGTGCAGAAGGCGGTTCTGCCGTCCGAGATGACCCAGCTTCCCAAGAGGGAGGGATACCTCAAAATCCAGAGCGACCCGGTTTGGAGGCGCGTCCGGATCGCCATTACGAACTACCCGACCGTGGTTCCACCCTTCGTGCCGATCAAGCGAGCAGGAAGGAATGCAGGGGATCAGTTGAGGGCTGCCGAGTGATGGGTTAGGTGGTCGCGGTAGGGACGCTCATCACTGAGCGCCCCTACCGCGATCAGCCAGAGAGGGAGGTCAGCTTCCCGGCGCTGAGAGGCGTCAGCTTAACGGTCGCGGTTCCTGTCCCGCCCGCGCCCGCGTGTCCGTTCACCGGCCAGCTCGCGTTCAAAGGCAAGGTATGCTTTGCGCTCGGCCGATGACGCCGGCCGTGCCGAGATCATCCGGGTTGTCCCCTCCCGGTCGGTATGTGTGGCCAGGATGACTGCCAAGCCGCCCAGATCGCCAATCGAGTTCGTCCGGACCTCGCCGTAATCCTGCCGATCATCGACGTCGTTCAGGGTCGGCTTGTCAAACACCCGCACAGCGTCCCGGAAGTCGATCCCGTGCTTGCGGATGTTGGCCTGGTTCTTGGCCTCGTCCCACTCATACCCGGGTGGGAAGCCACCCGGGGGGAGAGTCACCGCTTGTTGCGTGCTGGGGCAGGCTTGAAGCGCTTCAGTTCCTCAGCCGTATAGAGCGGAGCCGCGTCAGGATCGTCGGCCACGGCGCGCGCAATGTCCTCATCGGTCATGGACCGGAGACGCTTCCAGTCGGTCTGGGTTGGGGCAAGCTCGGCTTTCGTTACGGTCGTTGTCATCTGGCACCCTCTCCTTCTGTGGTTTGGCAGGTTAGCACACATGGGCCGCCTTAGTTGACCTGGTGGCCGTCCCGGGTGAGGTCCGCAACGACCGACCTTGCAAGGTCGGCCTCCATGGACTCGCCTTCCGGGGCAGCCATGGTTCGTAGGTAGGCGTCCAGAGCAGCGACCTTGGCCCTGCGTCCAGTAGCGCCAGTGGCCGCAGTTGTCCGGATTGTGTGCGCTTTGGCCTGGATGGACCGGAGCAGCTTCCCTGTCATGTCATGGACGGCTACAACTTCCGGGTCGGCGGTTCTGTCCGGCCTGATGTCGGTGGTGATGCACAGGAGCGCCTCGAAGGCGGCGACTTGCTGCCGGAACATCGTGCAGACGGCCACCAGGATTGCATCTGGGTCTGGCAACAGGTCGAGAACGCAAGATTGCGGCATGGTCGGCGCTTCCACGGTGATGGAAGGGCATCGTAGCGTCTGTACAGACATTCAACAAAGGAAATGTCTGTGCAGACATCGCCATAGCCGGCTGTTGGCCCTCGTCCGTCCTGGCCGGTAGCAACACGACAGGCCGCCGCTGACCAGGCTAACCACATAGCTTACACAGGCGTATGAGCGACGAGCACAACGATGATTCGGAGAGGGACCAGGCCGGGGCCAAGCCGCAGGTGGACCGTCGCAAGAAGCATGAAGCCCGGCAGGCTGCGGCTGGGTTCACCCGCTGCATCGTCCGCTGCCACACAGACGATGTGGCGAAGATCAAAGCCTACGCCGCAACCTTACTCAGGCAGCGTCGAACATCGATTTGATTGCTGCACCAAAAACAGGGTAGCTGGCAAGCTCCCACAACGGCTGTCAGGGGCGATATCATAGCTGTCGTGGGTGACGACTGGGGCGACAGCGGAGGTGATACTCGCTGGATGACCTATGCAGAGCTAGCGCAGGCCCGTGGGATCAAGGAACCTGCTGCCGTTCGGTTAGTGCAGCGCCGTGGCTGGGAGCGACAGCCAGGCAATGACGGGTCCACTCGCATTGCGGTTCCGCTAGTAGAGCTACGTCTCTCTAAAGCTGTCGCCCCCGCTGTCATGCTTGTCGCCCCCGACAAGCATGACATGGAAACCTTAATACGGGAGCGACAGCGTGCGGATGCAGCAGAGGCCCGAGCTGCTCACGCTGAGGCAGGGCAGGTTGCCCTGCAAGCTCGGCTGGATCAGGTGGAACGTGACCGGGACCAGGCCCGCCAGGAGCGTGAGGCAGCCCGAGTACAAGCAGCAGGTAGTGAAGGGGAAGTGCGGGTGCTACGGGATGCACTAGCGGAAGCCCGGCGCCCAGCCTGGCGGCGGTGGCTGGGATTGCAATGACGGGGTCAGCAGTGACGCCAAGCAGAAGACATAGAAACAAGTTACCTGGAACTTGAGGGTGAGCAGCTATGAAGAGCCACTCTTGACTTACAAAGGATTCTCTTTACTAAAATAAAGCCTTTGATCCGCGAGTTTCTGATACAGAATGTTACTTTGTGAAGAATATACTCATTAGGAAAAGAGTGTAGAACGATGACACTAGTCTGCTTGTTTGGTCACCGGGACGAACCGCTACTGATTGGCGATACAATGCTTTCATCGAAGGAAGCAGGAACCGCTAACATAGATTTTCCAACACTGCGCCGAAAGCGGCTGCGAGCAAGCAATGCTAAGGCTCCATACACTGTGCCCGCTTTGACACAGAAAATTGTCGAGATAACAAGGAATCTGTACCTTGGATGGGCCGGACCGTTTTACTACGCGGTAGATGTCATTAATTTCTTAATAGAGAAATGTAATGGAGAAACGCCCTCTCAGGAAAAGTTAACTGCAATTAATGAAGAAATCAACCGCTGGAAACATCCGGATCTTGAACTGGTCATTGTCTGCTCATACGGTGATAGGTGGCAACCTTTTATGGGAAATGTCGGCATCTTACCACACCCCGATCTTGGACAGATTATCATACTTGGCAGCGGCACCAAGGATTTCCTCAACCATTTGGGCAGGAATCGATTCCGATCTGTAGATAGTGATTCCTCCATGCGTCCTGCCAACGCAGATACAATACACTATGCTCTCCAGTTTATGTTGAAGGCTATGTATCAACAGCGAGAATTCGATTATGGGCTCGATAAAAGATGGGGTTCAGCTCTTGAAATTCTTGTTCTAAGAAACGGCTTAGAGAAAGTTGGGGGCATTCTTTATCAAACTTATCGGTACAAAGCAGGAAAAAACGGGCCAGTCATCAAGCCGTTCAGCAATAAAATATTTGCGTTCTACCATGATGCAGACCTCATAGTCGAGACTTATTCATCAAGAGATGGATTGCTGGAGTATGTGATACCACCCCCACAGAAGATTGCTTTAGGTTTACCATCATCTACCAATATTAAACGTCCATCGTCATCTCAGTTAGTTGTGACTACACTTATCAATGTTGATGATTGGGGAAAAATCCAGACTTTCGTTGAGTGGTCTGCTGATGGTAGCCCTCACGCAATGCTTAACCTCTCCCAAGAAGGCAATGGCACAATTAAATTTGACTCTGATCAAGTTATAAGGTATTACCAGCAGATTGGCAAGTGGCAGAACTATTGACTTAGATTTTCTATCACAGATAGTATTCAATCTCTATCCAACTGTAGGCGCTAGTCTCCTGGTTCACGCTGGTCCAGCCGCGCTTGGGAAGCGGCTGGCTGTTTCGAGGGCGAGTCAATGGACGAAGTGAGGAAGCACGGGCCAAGGTACGCGAACGCGAGCGTGCCATCTGGAACCGCGTCGAGGCTGTCGGGCGTGAGGCACGCGCCGCCGATGACGCCCCGGTAGAGGCGAAAGCGTCGGCGACGGCCGAGACTGAAACCAAGCGGGAGAAGCAGACGCAGCCGCTTAGCTCCGGCTCGTGACTAGCCTGGACGATCATGGGCCGGTGCTGACGCCGATTGAAGCCGCCGCCTTGCATGATCGCGCGGAAGCCGTCGCCTGGTGGGTTTCCTCATTTTTATTAGTGAGCGCATAGCTCTGGTCTGCTAGCAGTCAAGTTTGATATTTGCTGAGCTATATAGTCCTAATGAATGAACTCTCCAACGGCTTTCGATGCTTGGTCACAAAGGGATTTTCACGGCGTTGTACTAACTTTTCGAGTCCATTGACAAGGAGTGCTCCATATCGCTCACATTCTTCCGTCAGCCAGAAACTCCCAAGGCTATCATCAAAAGGAAGGCCAGTAATATCATTATATGCAACTTCGAAAGCTGCTAAGTTCTGAGACT
>JAABUL010005076.1_pt1 | contig 16835 bp, 18 predicted proteins | sample 5559151 | NCBI WGS metagenome assembly JAABUL01 (sample SAMN10711876, study PRJNA513368) | rock metagenome | isolation source: Antarctica rocks | place: Antarctica: Victoria Land, Pudding Butte sud | reverse complement strand
GCCCCGCTCTCCGCGCCACCCTTGTCCATCGCCGACCGCTCCACCCGAATCAGTGGACCACGACAGATTCAGCCCCAAACGCTTTTGTCACCCCCCTGTTTCACCCGATCGCCCTGCCGCCCCGCGCGCATCGCCTTGATGCGGGCGGAATCGTCCGCCATCCCCGCAGCCGCGCTCGACATCTCCCGCCCCCGGCATCCGTTTGCTTCGATCCGCCCTGCTCCGCCGCATTGCCGTCCTCTTGGTGCTGGCGTCGGCACCGGTCGTCCGGGCCGAGGCCCAGCAGGCCGGGACGCAGGTGCAACCCGCCGCGCCGGGTCCCCCGACGTCGCCGCCACCGGCCTCGCCAGGTCCGGGCGGTGCTGCGCCGTCGGCACAGAACGGCCCGGCCTCGCCGGGCCCCCGCGCCCCCGGCGAGGTCCCGGAACCCGGCCATGGCATCCTTCATCTGTCCGCCACCCTCGCGGCCGATCCGCCGCTGGTCCGCACCGGCCTGCTGTGGCGCGTCTTCGCCGATGCGGCCGCGCTCGACGGGACCCACAAGGTCGTGGCGCAATCGGCCGATCCGCAACCGACCTTCAACCTGCCTGACGGTACCTACATCGTCCACGCCACCTACGGCTACGCCGGCGCCATGCGGCGGATCTCGGTCGCCGGCAAGGTCACGAGCGAACGTTTCAGCCTCAATGCCGGCGCCATCGAGGTCAATGGTACGCTGGGCGACGCCCCGATCCCGCCCGACAGGCTGTCGCTGCGCATCTTCGTGCCGGACCACAGCAACCCCGAAGCCAAGCTGGTCGTCGCCAGCGCCAAGCCAGGCCAGGTGATCTGCCTGCCGGAGGGGAGCTACCACATCGTCTCGACCTACCTCGACACCGAGGGGGTGGGCTCGCTGACGCCGGTCAGCAACACCAATTCCATGGTCAGCGCAGACCTTCGCGTGCAGGCCGGCAAGCTCCTGCAGGCGACCGTGAAGCATCGGGCCGCCATGCTGACCCTGAAGCTCGTCAACGCGCCGGGCGGCGAGGCTCTGGCCAACACGAGCTTCACCATCCTGACGCCGGGCGGCGACGTGATCCGCGAACTGATCGGCGCCTTTCCGTCACTGGTGCTGGCCGAGGGCGACTACGTCGCGATCGCCCGCCACGCCGGCAAGACCTTCCAGTCCGAGTTCAAGGCGCAGTCCGCCCTCGACCGCGACGTGGAAGTGCTCGCACACTGACGGGCCGAGTCGATCGCCGGGAACAAACGTCCATGCAGACCTTCTTCGTCGAGATCAAATGCGCCCTCGGCAAGACCTATGCGGTGGCGAGCGCGCTCGCCGAGGCCGAGATCGCCTCGGAGATCTATTCCATCGCGGGCGACTACGATATCCTGGCCAAGTTCTACGTGTCGAAAGAGACCGACATCGGCCATTTCGTCGGCGACAAGGTCCAGCCGATCGCGGGCATTGTCGACACGCGGACCATCATCACGTTCAAGGCGTTCTGAGGGGAGGCACCGCGGCCGGACCCGCCGTCGTATCGAAGGTGTCCGAAACGCACACCACTTGCATTTCTGCGCTGGGCTGTATCCTGAAGACGCTTGGCGGCGCGGAGAGCTTGCTGACGGCAGCGTGCGGCGCCACACTCTTCGGTGCCGTCATGCCCCCGAGAGTTCCCCATGCGATTCGTCCCGCTTGCCATCCTCACCTGCCTCGGCCTTGGCGGCGCAGCCCACGCGGCCCAGGCGGCCGAGCCGGAGACTTACGTCTTCGACGTGCTGGCGCTGCAACCCTATCGGGGGAACCTCGCGCGGCTCGTGAAGGCCAAGGACGCGCCGGATTGGGTGAAGGCGATCGTCAGCCAGGGCGAAGGCACGGCAGTGCCGTCGAAGAGCGTCGACGTCGGCGGCACGCCCTATCGGCTCGACCACGTCTGCAAGGTCCACGACTGCGCCGGCAACACGCTCGACATCTTGTGGGCGCCGCGCGGCGCCAAGGTCTGGGCCGCGCTGGTCGATGGCGGCAAGCCGGCCGTGATGCTGGGCGACCCGAAGCCGCCACAGGCCAGAGCCTTGGCGGCGGCCGTAGCGGTGGCGACGGCCCCCATTGCGACACCCGCGGCCGGGACCTCCTCTGCCGCCCCCAAGGCGGCGCCGACGACGCCGAGCGCCCCCCCGACAGCGCCGTTGCCCGCTTCGTCTCCGACGGCGCCGACGACGATGCCGGCCGCCGAGGCGCCGAAATAAGGAGCCGCGCTACTCCGCGGCTTCCGCCACCGCTGCCGACGCGATGGTCCGCCGCAGGTCGGGGGCGACCGCCTCATCGAAGAGTGCGGCCAGCACGGCTTCGGCACTCCCGCCCGTCTGCTCCGGCGAGCCCAGCCGGCGCATCGACACGCTGCGATCCGCCGCTTCCTTGCGGCCCACCACGAGCAGTACCGGGATCTTGGCCATCGAGTGCTCGCGCACCTTGTACGGGATCTTCTCGTTGCGTAGGTCGCCCTCGACCCTGAGGCCCATGCGACGCGCCTCGGCGATCAACTGGAGCGCATAATCATCGGCGTCCTGGGTGATGGTCGCCACCACGATCTGCACGGGGGACAGCCACAAAGGCATATGCCCGGCGAAATGCTCGATCAGGATGCCGGTGAAGCGTTCGAGCGAGCCGAACATGGCCCGGTGCAGCATCACGGGCGTGACCTTATCGCTCGCCTGGTCGATGTAGAAGGCGCCGAAACGGCCCGGCAGGTTGAAGTCGACCTGCAGCGTGCCGCATTGCCAGTCGCGGCCGATGGCGTCGCGCAGCACGTATTCGAGCTTCGGCCCGTAGAATGCGCCCTCGCCGGGGTTGATCGAGGTCGCGACGCCGCGCGCCGCCACATTCTCCAGCACGCGCCCCAACGCCTCCTCGGCCTTGTCCCAGACCTCGTCCGAGCCGACGCGCTTCTCGGGCCGCGTCGACAGCTTGATCGACACGTCGTCGAAGCCGAAATCCGCGTAGATCGACAGGATCAGGTCGTTGACCTTCAGGCATTCGGCCATGATCTGGTCGTCGGTGCAGAAGATGTGCGCGTCGTCCTGGGTGAAGGCGCGCACCCGCATCACGCCGTGCAAGGCGCCCGACGGTTCGTAGCGATGCACGGTGCCGAACTCCGCAATCTTCAGAGGAAGATCGCGGTAGCTCTTCAGACCATTCTTGAAGATCTGGACGTGGCCCGGGCAGTTCATCGGTTTCAAAGCGAAGACGCGGTCGTCCTCGGTCGTCGTGACGAACATGTTCTCGCGGTAGGTCTGCCAGTGGCCCGAGGTCTCCCACAGCGAGCGGTCGAGGATCATCGGCGTGTTGACCTCGATGTAGCCGGCCGCTTCCTGCCGGCGGCGCATGTAACCGATCAGCGTCTGAAACAGGTTCCAGCCCTTGGGGTGCCAGAAGATCGTGCCGGGGCCCTCTTCCTGAAAGTGGAACAGGTCCATCTCGCGGCCGAGGCGGCGATGGTCGCGCCTGGCCGCCTCTTCCAGGCGCTTCAGGTGGGCGTCGAGGTCCTCCTGCTTGGCGAAGGCCGTGCCGTAGATGCGCGACAGCATGGGATTGTTTGAATCGCCACGCCAATAGGCGCCCGCGACCTTCATCAACTTGAAGGCCGTGCCGACCTTGCCGGTCGAAGTCATGTGGGGGCCGCGGCAGAGATCCAGCCAATCGCCCTGGCGGTAGATCTTGAGGTCCTGGTCGGCCGGGATCGCGTCCACGAGTTCGACCTTGAAAGCTTCCCCCTTGCGCTCGAAGTAGCGGCGCGCCTCGTCGCGGCTCCAGACCTCCTTCGTGAAGGGCCGGTCGCGCGCCACGATCTCGCGCATGCGCTTCTCGATCGCGGCAAAGTCCTCGGGCGTGAAGGGCTCGGCGCGGAAGAAGTCGTAGTAGAAGCCGGCCTCGATGACCGGGCCGATCGTCACCTGCGTGCCGGGGAACAGCCCTTGGACGGCCTCCGCCAGAACGTGGGCGGCGTCGTGCCGGATCAACGCCAGAGCGCGGGGATCGTCGCGCGTCAGGAACTCGATCCCGGCGTCGGCGTCGATCGCGTCGCCGAGGTCCGACACCACGCCGTCGCGCGCCACGGCGACGACGCGCTTGGCCAGCGAGGGCGAGATGGATTTCGCGACATCGAGGCCGATCGTGCCGGCCGGATAGGAGCGGCGAGCCCCGTCAGGGAAGGTCAATTCGATCACGGCCGTACTCCTTCGTGCTCAGTCGCCGAAACGGATCGGCGTAAGCGTCTCTCGCGGTCGAGCTTTCTGCCGCATGGGCGGTCGCTCGTCAGGGCGCGACGAGGCGCTACAGCAAAGGCCGCGCGGGCGCAATCGCGTGGCACGTGGCTCACCTTTGCCAGGCGGGCCCGGGAACGACGGCTTCGAGCTTGTGGACTCGACATGGCCACGCCAAATCGCTCCACCGACGTCAGAACCCGTGACCTTGCCGGGCGTGGCGCTTCGGCTAAGGTGGTGCATCGAAATCGGCACCCACATCGATGAATGCGTTGCGTACCCTCTTCCTGGTGCTGGCGGTCGCCCTCTTGGGGCTGCTCGGTTGGCGCGTGATCGCAAATCACCGGCACGGGGCCGAGGGCGCTCCCGCGACGGCCACCAAGCCGCAGGCGGTTGCGCCGGCCCATGTCGCGACTCCCGAGGAACGGCTCGCGGAAGTGCCCGAGTTCGCGAGCTTCTACGGCAAGCTGAGAAGCGATTTCCCGCGCGACTATGCCGCCCTCGTCGAACAGATGACGACGCGCCCCGCAATGCCGACCGGCAATGCCGCGATCTGGGATGCCATGCGCGACCTCCAGCAATCGCAGGGCATTCTCGCGGCCGAGGCGGGACCCACGGCCCTCGACGGCTATTTCGGCGCCCGTCACGCGGTGCTCGACGGGCTCGCGCCCCTGAACGCCCGGGAATGCGTGGATTTCCTCTACGGTTACACCAACCCGTCGATCGCGGATTTCACCGAGGCCCACCGCGGCCTCGTGGCCACTCTGGCGGACCGACAACTGGCCGCGATCGAGGATGGACGATCACGCCATCTCGATCGATCGTCCCCGACCAATGCCGACCTCGATGCGCTGTCGGCCGCCCTGACGAGCCGGCAGGTCTCGCCCCAGGAGATCGGCGTTCTCCTCGACGGCACCACGCCGGATCCACCCCTCACCGACGCGCGGCTCTGTGCGCTGGGCCGCCTCTACCTCGACGCGCTGCACGGCCTGCCCGCCGATACGCGGCAGCGGATCTATGGATTGGCGGCGGAGTTGCTGGCGCGATCCTGATCGTCCCCACCGGCCGGCATTCGCCAGTGGCCGTAGCGCCAGGGACGCCAGGGCGCGATGGGGTCGCAGCGGAGCGGCACGGGGTCGTAGCCCCAGGCTCCCCAGGGCTGGCAGCGGCAGAGCCGCGCCGACGCCATCCACAGGCCGGGCCAGGGACCGTGCAGGCGGACGGCTTCGGCGGCATAGTCCGAACAACTCGGCAGATAGCGGCACTGGCGACCGATCAGCGCCGAAACGGTCAGCTGGTAGATGCGGATCGCGCCCACCGTCACGCGGACCGGCCAGGACGGCCGATCGGTGACTTGGGCGACCACGCGCTTCACGGGTCGTTGGAGCTGGCGCATGTCGGCAGCATCATGACATGCGCTAGCCGACGAGACGCGCCGGACCAGCCGCCCGTGCCCTCGCGGCCTTGTCGACGGCGTCGACCACGGCTTCGAAGGTCAGCAGGGTCGAGGCATGGCGAGCCTTGTAGTCGCGGACGGGTTCGAGGACCGCGCAGTCCGCCCAACGCCCCGTCGGCGCCGCGCCGCCCGCCTTCAACATAGCCTGCATGGCGTCGCGAAGCGCCCGGAGTTCATCGGCGCTGCTGCCGACGACATTGCGGGCCATGATGGAGGACGACGCCTGGCCGAGCGCGCAGGCCTTAACGTCATGGGCGAAATCCGTCACAACGCCGTCGGGTCCCAGCGCGACGTCGACCGTCACGGTGGAGCCGCAGAGCTTCGAATGGGCGGTCGCGGTGGCGTCCGGAGATCCCAACCGCCCCACCCTCGGCAGGTTGGCCGCCAGTTCGAGGATGCGGTCGTTGTAGATGTCGCTCAACATGGTGATGGTTTCGCGTCATGGGTGCGGGTGGCTCCGCGTCCATATATGAAGCGGCTGAGGCTTTCGCGAGACCGTCGCGGCGAGCGGGTGAGACATGATGCACGAGAGCCGGGACCCGTCGATCGAGGAGACCACGCGATTCGAGCCGCGGTTCGACGCAGCGGGGCTGATCACCTGCGTGACGGTCGGGCCGCACGGCCAGGTTCTGATGGTGGCCCACATGAACCGGGACGCCCTGCGGCTGACGCTGCAGACCGGCACCGTCCACTACTGGTCGCGGTCGCGACAGGCCTTGTGGCGCAAGGGCGACACCTCGGGACAGGTGCAGACATTGGTCGAACTTCGGGTCGACTGCGACCAGGACGTGCTGATGGCGCGTGTCGCGGTCGGCGGCGATGGCGGTGCCTGCCACACGGGCCGGCCCACCTGCTTCTACCGCCGCGTTGAAGCCGATGGCGAAACGCTGTCCATCGCCGAACGAGCCTGAACCGGCGATACGGTCCGTCTTCTGCCGGGTGCGGCTCTCAGGCGGTCCCGATGTAGTCCAGCATGGCCTGCCGCTCGGTCTCGATCTCGGCGATGCGAAACTTGACGAGGTCGCCGATCGAGACGAGGCCCGTGAGGCGGCCGTTCTCGACGACGGGAATGTGGCGGAACCGGCCTTCGGTCATGCGCTCCATCAGTTGCAGCACGCCGGTGTCCTCGGTGGCCGTGACGACACGGGACGTCATGTGCTTGGACACCGAATCGTCGAGCGCCTTGACGCCGCCACTCGCCAGCGCCCGGATGACGTCGCGTTCGGAGAAGATGCCGAGCACGATCCCGTCGGCGCCCGTCACCACGACAGCCCCGATGGACTTGTCGTTCAGCATCCGGGCGACCTCGCTCACGGTCCGGTGCGGCGCCGAGGTCACCACGTCCCGGCCCTTGGTCGACAGAATCAGTGAAAGCGTCGTCATTCTCGCCTCCCTTGGTGGCGAGACCCTTCCCGAACCGGGCGGGTCCGCTTGAGGATGCCAACATGATCCTGTCCGGGACGGCCCGCAAGCCGGGAGTTTCGGGCCGTCCCGGGAAGCCATCGTCTCGACGCGCCGCTCACATCGCAGAGCCGCTCATGTCAATGAGCGGCCTACGTCAGTAGGCCGCTTAACCTTAGTGAGCCAGGATGGCGAGCAGCAGCAGCGCCACGATGTTGGTGATCTTGATGGCCGGGTTGACGGCAGGACCGGCCGTGTCCTTGTAGGGATCGCCGACGGTGTCGCCGGTGACCGACGCCTTGTGGGCCTCCGATCCCTTGAGGTGGCGAACGCCGAGCTTGTCGACGAAGCCGTCCTCGAAGCTCTTCTTGGCATTGTCCCAGGCGCCGCCGCCCGATGTCATCGAGACCGCCACGAAGAGCCCGTTGACGATGACGCCGAGCAGCATGGCGCCGAGTGCCGCGAAGGCCGAGGCCTTGGATCCCGACAGGAACAGCACACCGAAATAGGCCACGAAAGGTGCCAGCACGGGCAGCAGCGACGGCACGATCATCTCGCGGATGGCCGCACGGGTCAGCATGTCGACGGCGCGGCCGTAGTCGGGCCGGTCGGTGCCCTCCATGATGCCCGGCTTCGTCTTGAACTGGCGGCGCACTTCCTCGACGACGGCGCCGGCCGCCCGGCCGACCGCCGTCATGGCGATGCCGCCGAACAGGTAGGGGATCATGCCGCCGAAAATCAGCCCGGCCACTACGTAGGGATTGGAGAGGTCGAACGACACAGGCCCGACGTCGCGGAAGTAGGGGATCGTATCGCCGTGGCTGGCGAAGTAATTGAGGTCGTTGGAATAGGCCGCGAACAGCACCAGCGCGCCGAGGCCCGCCGAACCGATCGCATAGCCCTTGGTCACGGCCTTCGTGGTGTTGCCGACGGCGTCGAGCGCATCGGTCGAATGTCGGACATCCTTGGGCAGACCGGCCATCTCGGCGATGCCGCCGGCATTGTCGGTGACGGGCCCGAAGGCGTCGAGCGCCACGATCATCCCGGCGAGGCCCAGCATGGTGGTGACCGCGATGGCGGTGCCGAAGAGGCCGGCCAGTTGGAACGTCGAGATGATGCCGGCAATGATGACCAGGGCCGGCAGGGCGGTCGCCTCAAGCGACACGGCGAGTCCCTGGATGACGTTGGTGCCGTGGCCCGTGACGGAAGCCTGCGCGATCGACACCACGGGGCGCTTGCCCGTGGCGGTGTAATATTCGGTGATCACCACGATCAGGCCGGTGACGACCAGCCCGACGATGCCGCAGTAGAAGAGGTTGAGGCCGGTGACGTCGCGGCCCGCGACCGTGCCGACCAGCCCCCATCCGGTCACGAAGTGGGTCGCCACCGCGAGGCCGCCGATCGACAGCACGCCCGTCACGATGAGGCCCTTGTAGAGCGCCCCCATGATGGAGTTGTCGGCGCCCAGCCTGACGAAATAGGTCCCCACGATCGATGTCACAATGCAGGTGCCGCAGATCGCCAGAGGGTAGATCATGACCGAGCCGAGGACCGGCAGGCCGGCGAAGAAGATCGAGGCCAGCACCATGGTGGCCACCACGGTGACGGCGTAGGTCTCGAAGAGGTCGGCCGCCATGCCGGCGCAGTCGCCGACATTGTCGCCGACATTGTCGGCGATGGTGGCTGGATTGCGTGGATCGTCCTCGGGAATGCCGGCTTCCACCTTGCCGACGAGATCGGCGCCGACATCGGCGCCCTTGGTGAAGATGCCGCCGCCGAGGCGGGCGAAGATCGAGATGAGCGAGGCCCCGAAGCCGAGCGCCACCAGCGCATCGATCACTTCGCGGTCGATCGTGTTGTCGGCCCCGATGCCGTGCCCCATGGGGCCGGTCAGCACGTAGTAGTAGCCCACCACACCGAGCAGGGCGAGGCCCGCCACCAGCATGCCGGTAACGGCGCCGGCCTTGAACGCGATATCGAGCCCGCCCGACAGCGAACGGGCCGCCGCCTGGGCGGTGCGGACGTTGGCCCGCACCGACACGTTCATGCCGATGAACCCGGCCGCGCCCGACAGCACGGCGCCGATCAGGAACCCGACCGCGACCGCCCAGGAGAGCAGAAGCCCGAGCCCGACGAAGATCACGATGCCGACGATGCCAATGGTGATGTATTGGCGCCGCAGATAGGCCTGCGCGCCCTCGGCGATCGCGCCGGCGATCTCCTGCATGCGTGCCGTGCCGGGGTCGGCCGCCATGACCTGGTTGACCGTAACGACGCCATAGGCGATCGCCAGTATGCCCGACAGAATGATCAGCCAGATCGGGTTCATCGTGCCTCAGCCTCCCCAGGAACGGCGCGACGCTGCCCTCGATCGGGTCTTGTCCGCAACCGCCATTGCTACGTTTCCGCTTCGTCTTGCCAGAACTCCCGAGCTTCCGCAATCGGAGGGGCTGCCGCGCGACGGCGCCCCGAAACCATTGTCCGGCCCGGCTCGTTCAGACCTGCACCGATCGATCGCGGCGGAACGCGCCGGGCGCCCGATCTCGATGTGTAGCCGGGAGCCGAATGACCTTGGATCCGTCCGCCTATCGCCTCTGCCTCGTCACGGACCGCGCCCTCGCCCATGGACGTCCCCTGGTCGAGGTCGTGTCGCGCGCCGTCATGGGGGGCGTCACCATGGTGCAGCTTCGGGAGAAGACTGCCACGACCCGCGCCTTTCTCGACGAGGCCCGCGCCCTGAAGGCGGTACTAGGTGGCAAGAACGTCCCGCTGATCGTCAACGACCGGGTCGACATCGCGCTGGCGATCGGGGCCGACGGCGTCCACCTCGGCCAGACCGACATGCCGGTCGAAGCCGTCCGGGCCCTGATCGGGCCCGGTAAGCTCATCGGCCTGTCGATCACGGACGCCGAGCAGATCGGCCGGGCCGATGCCGCGGCGGCCGACTATCTCGGGATCGGCCCCATCCACCCCCAAAAGACCAAGCCCGACGCCTCCACGCCGCTCGGCCTCGGCGGTTTCGCCAGGCTGCGGCGGCTGAGCGGCAAGCCGGTCCTGGCGATCGGCGGCGTCAAGGCGGCCGACGTACCGATGCTGGTCGAGGAGGGCGCCACCGGGGTTGCGGTGGTCAGCGCCATCATGGCGGCCGAGGATCCGGAGGCTGCGGCGCGGGCCTTCATGGCGGCCTGGCAGGCGGAGACGGCCCGGTGATCAGCCTTCCGGCTCGTGGCAGCAGATGCAGAGCTTGTTGCCGTCCGGATCGCGAAAGTATGCTCCAGGCTCGGCTCACCTTCGTCGATCACGCCCGCCGCGATGGCGGCCGCGTGGCATCGATCCACCGTGCGCGATCGGGCGCCAGCAGAGCGAACATGGGGCCGTTCCCCGGGCTCACGGGCTCGCCGTCATGGGCGCGCCCGATCAGAAACAGCGGTCTCGGGCGGCCGGGCTGCATCCCCCCGGCCCAGTGCCGATCCCGCTCGCAGAATTTCAGCTCGTAACCGAGCTCGCTCATCAGCGTCGTATAGAACGCCATGGCGCGCGGGAAATCGGAAACCCCCATGTGGACGTGCGACAGCTCGATCCCGCTGCCGTCCATGCGATTGCGGACCAGGGACCGGTGCGGATGCCATAACCGTGGGGTTTACCGGAACGCCTATCCGAAATAGCGCGCGAAGACTGCCCGGGGGAGCCACAGGTCGCTCACCACCGTCATGGCGAAAAGGGCCAGCCAGGCCACCGACCGAAGGGAGAGCCCCGCCCGAGCGACGACGCGCGGCGCCGAGCCCGCGACGACCGGTCCGAAAGCCGGTAGGGCGACGGCCAGCAAGGTCGCTGCGGGGAGGAAGTAACGGCCTTGAATGCCGTCGACATAGCCGGCGCCGACGGGAGTCCACGAGAGGTAGAGCGCCGCATAGACGCTGACCAAGGCGAGACCCAGGGCCGCGAGCAGCAGGACGCCCCACGGTGCCGTGACCCGTCGGCCCCGACCGAAAACAGCCAAGATGACGGCGAGCGCCAGTGCGCAACCGGCGAGCAGGTAATAATTGGGCGAGAGCGGCGTGTCGCTCCAGCCTAGGACGCCGATGGATTGCTGAAAATCAGTGCGGAAATTCCCCGCCAGGGTGTTCAGCAGGGCAGCCGGAAACGAGGCCGGGTGCCACAACATGGACCTCGCCTGTTCTGGTATCGACACGCCGGCCTCGAGCCTCATGGGGGTTTGTGACGGCGTGGCGCCGAACACGATCCAGCCGAAGCCGATGGCGAGAGCCGTCGCGACGGGAACCATGGGCCTGAAGCGGGCCCAAGTTCCCGTTCCGCGGACCCCGAACCGGACGATCGGCGTCAGGAGCACCGCGAGCAGGAAGACGTACGGAGGGCGGGCCGCCATCGCGGCGCCGAGCAGGACGGCGACGACGGCGAGCTCCACCGCGTTCAGGGGCCGCTCCTGCCCTGCGGCGCGCGAGCATAGGCTCATGGCCAAGGCCGTGCATGCGATGAGCAACGCATCCTGTGACACGGAGGCGAAAAGGTAGAGGCTCATCGGCAGGGACAGAAGCACGAACAACAAGGCCCGGCCGTTCGCCGCGAGGCCGATCGCCGTCGTGGCGATCAGGACCGCGACGATCCCCGTGGTGAGCCGCGCCAGACCGTAAGAATCGAGGACGTCCCAGCCGAGATGACGCGCGATCGCCAGCGCCCCTACGGCCGGGAGGTAGAACGGCGGCGGGTAGATCACCGTGTTGGCGAAGGAGGTGAATTCGCGATCTGTCCAGTTCCAGGGGACCGCACGGGCATCGCGCATGATCTCCGGAGAGAACTTATTCTCCGGGTGCCCGATCAGGTAGCTGAACGATTCGGCGACTTTGCCGACGTTCTTGGGCAGCTGTCCACCCGACCAGCCTGGCGCCTGAATGGCGTGCCCGACGATCTCGCCGCGGAGGATCTGCACGGCGCGCCGGAAATGGTTGGTTTCGTCTGGTGTCTGAAAGGGCGGCGTCAGCGTCGTGAGGAAGATCACGGTGGGCAGCGCCGTCAGAAAGTAGACCCATGGGGCAAGCCTTTCGCACCGTGGCAGGAGAGCGCCGGCCACGCGCCAAAAGTCTCGCGGTGAAGCCGAAGCCGGACCGGAAGCGATGACCCTGGCAGACATGAACAGCGGCTCCGTATGGACGTCGATGCGCGGTGCAGGCTTGCCGAGCAAGCTCGCTCCGTCGGGGACGGTTTGTTGACGACGCTGGCGTCTGGGTAGGACGCCGCGCAGTGGCAGTCGAGCGCTGGGCTTCTTGGAAAGAGACGCCAAGCCCTTGAAACTCGCATCCCATCACGCCAAGTCCGAGGACCGTGAGGCTCAGCGTTCACGGGAACGGGCCGGGGCGTCCTTTATCGGTCTGGTGCGGACGGCGGGACTCGAACCCGCACTCCCTGGGGATGCAGATTTTCGTACCACTTCGACTTTCGCCGCCGCCGCCCGATGTGTCCGGGAGGCGTTCGTGGTCTGGACTATCCCTTCGCCATCTCTCGACAGAAGCCGAGGATCAGGCGCCGCCCGTCTAGTCTCTACACCTTCCCCTCGCGGGGCTTGGCTCGGGATCGGCTTGGCGCGAGCCGTTAGCGTTCCCCGACTTTGAGCGGTTCTACTCCGGAGGTTTCCCCCCGGGCACTCCAATTGAAGTCTGCTGCGTCTACCGGTTTCGCCACGTCCGCCCGGGCGGCCGAAGCCGCCGCGGCAACACTTATCGTCCGCGAGGCGCCCCCGCAAGACAGCTGGCGTCACCCGCGCTGGCCCTTGGCCAGCGGCTCCTGGAACGTGAGGCCCATATCCCAGGGGAAATAGATCCATGTGTCCTGGCTCACCTCGGTCACGAAGGTGTCGACCATGGGGCGGCCGAGAGGCTTGGCGTAGATGGTGGCGAAATGCGCCCGGGGCAGCATGTCCCGCACCACCTTGGCGGTCTTGCCGGTATCGACGAGGTCGTCGATCACCAGCACCCTGGCACCGTCGGCAAGCGACGACACCGCGTCGGACACGCCCTTCAGCACCTGCAGGCCGCCCTGGGTGTCGTAGTCGTGGTAGCTCGCGATGCAGACGGTCTCGATGGTCCGGATGCCGAGTTCCCGCGCCACGATGGCGGCCGGAACGAGGCCGCCCCGCGTGATGCAGACGAGCGCCTCGAAGGGGCCGGCGGCCGAGAGGCGCCACGCCAAGGCCCTGCAGTCGCGGTGGAACTGGTCCCAGGAGACCGGAAAGGCCTTGTTCTGCTGGTCGATCATTCCTGCCCTGCCGTCGCCGAAATCCTGAACCGCGCACCCGCGCTACACCGGGACGCCGTCGCCCCGCAAGGCCGCCAGCATGGCGAGCACGGCCGCCCGGGCCGCCGCCACCTTGGCCGAGTCCTTGCCCCGGACCACGATCTGGTTGCGGAATCCCTCGGGCGAGAAGGACGGATAGGAGCCGATCGAGACCTCCGCATGCGCCTTGGCCAGCGCTCCGAGCCCGGCCGCATAGGCTCCCTCCGGCAGACCACCGGCGTCGATCGATTCGGACACCATGCGGTCTCCGCCCCGCAGCCGCGGCGCCACATTGTCCAGCATGTTGCCCATGATGGCCGGTACGCCCGCCATCACGATCACGTTGCCCAGCATGAAGCCGGGCGCCTTGGAGAGGTCGTTGCGGATCAGTTCGGCGCCGTCGGGGATGCGGGCCATGCGGCGGCGCGCCTCGTTGAGGTCCTCGGGCTTGATACGCTCCAGCAGCATCGCGATGGCTCGCGGGTCCTCGCCGATCCCGACCCCGCAGGCCTTGGCGATGCTGTCGGCCGTGATGTCGTCATGGGTCGGGCCGATGCCGCCCGTGGTGAACAGGTAGGTGTAGCGATGCCGCAGGGCGTTGACGGCCGCGACGATCTCGTCCTCGACGTCCGGCACGATGCGGACCTCGCGAAGATCGATGCCCGTGGCGATGAGAAAATCCGCGATAGCCCCGATGTTCCTGTCCTTGGTGCGCCCCGACAGGATCTCGTCGCCGATCACCAGGACCGCGGCAGTGACGGATGACGGCATCGCTGGTCCTTCAGATCTGGCCGCGTTCGTAGACCACGTTGGTCCGGGTCTTCAAGATGGCCACGTAACCCTGGGCCGCGATCAACGCCGGCAAGTCGATCGCCCAGCGACCCGGCGCATCCTCGACGATGAGGAGACGGGGCCAGTGGCGCGGAGCGACGTCGCGGAAGAAAGCCTCGAGAATCAGGTCCTCGGCCCCTTCCACATCGAGCTTGATGGCGTCGATGCGATCGTATCCCTCGTCGGCCACGATCGTACCGAGCGCCTTGGCTGGCACCCGGACGGCCGATCCGGCCCCGTGCGTGCCGACCAGTCGCATGGAGGTCTCGCCCTTGTTGGCGGCATCGACGAAGAGCGTGATCTCGCCGTCCCGATCCGCCACGGCGCATTCGAGGGCCTTGACGTTGGCGAAGGCATTCTGCCGGACGTTGAAGGCCAGACGCTCGAAGAGATCGGCCTGCGGCTCGATCGCGAGAACGCGCGCCCTCGTGCCGCCCTGTGCGGCCGCGAACAGCGCGTAGCCCCCGACATTGGCGCCGATGTCGATGAACACGAAATCGGCTCCGAGCTTCTCGGCCAGGAGACGTCGCTCCTGCGGATCGAAATACTGCGGCGTGAACAGCAGGTTCTTCTCGGCGACGTTGTTGCCGGGGTAGAGCCGCATGCGCGCACCGAGCGACTCGATGTCGAGCGGCCGGCCGCGGAGCGCCCTGATGGCGATCGCCCGCAACGCGTAGGCGAGCCGCCGCCCGGCCCAATCGGTCGAACACAGCCGTGCCACGCGGACGAGGCCCGCGAGCCAGCCGCGCGGCGCGTGGCGCCCGAAGGCCGAGAGATCGTTGGGCGCGCCGCGTCGCATGGCCTTTCTCTCCCGCAACCGATCGGGCTTAGCAAGGGCGGATCGGTGCCGGACCGACCTCGATTGTCTTATGGCGGGCCGGTGCCTAGATTGAGCGCGACCCCGCGACCCTACCCGAGCCAACCATGACCTTCGTCGAAGCTGCGACATCGCCGGGCCGGAAGAACGGCCAGATCAAGCTGCACGACGCCGCCTCGTTCGAGGGTATGCGCAAGGCCGGACGGCTCTGCGCGGAAGCGCTCGATCTCCTGGTCGACCACGTCCGCCCCGGCGTCACCACGGCAGCGCTCGACCGGCTGATCTTCGACTTGGCAATCGGGCACGGGGCTTACCCGGCGCCGCTCGACTATCGCGGCTTCACCAAGTCCATCTGCACGTCGCTGAACCACGTCGTCTGCCACGGCATTCCGGACGACAAGCCGCTGCGCAGCGGTGACATCCTCAACATCGACGTGACCCTCATCCTCGACGGCTGGCACGGCGACTCATCGCGCATGTACGCGGTCGGGGACATCCCGCGTCGGGCCGAGCGGCTGATCGAGGTCACCTACGAGGCCTTGATGATCGGCGTCGCGGCCGTGAAGCCCGACGCCACGACGGGCGATATCGGGGCTGCGATCCAGGAATTCGCGGAGGGCGAACGTTGCACCATCGTGCGCGAGTTCTGCGGCCACGGCATCGGCCGGCTGTTCCACGATGAACCCAACATCCTGCATTACGGCAGGCGCGGCGAGGGCGTGGTGCTGAAGCCCGGCATGTTCTTCACCGTCGAGCCCATGGTCAATCTCGGCCGCCCGCAGGTGAAGGTTTTGGGCGACGGCTGGACCGCGGTGACGCGGGACCGTTCGCTGTCGGCGCAGTTCGAGCATACGGTCGGGGTCACCGAGCGGGGCGTCGAGATCTTCACCGTGTCGCCGCACGAGCTGCACCGGCCACCTTACGGCCGGGAGCCGCAGATCGGCAGACCCGGCACCCCGCGCCCCGAAGCATGAGCGACGCCGTCCAGGGGGTGACACGGCCGGACGACCCGCTCCATGCCGGCCACCGGGACCGGTTGCGCCAGCGCTTCAACGCGGCCGGGGACGCGGGGGTCGCGGATTACGAACTGCTCGAACTGCTGCTGTTCCGCTCCCTGCCGAGGCGAGACGTGAAGCCGCTCGCCAAGACCATGATGGCCCGGTTCGGCTCCTTCGCGGAGGTCCTCTCGGCCCGGCCGGAGCGGCTGCGCGAGATCCCCGGCCTCGGCGAAGGCGCCATCACGGAATTGAAGATCGTCGAGGCGGCGGCCCGGCGCCTGACCAAGGGGGCGGTAAAGACCCGGCCGACCCTGGGCTCTTGGACCGAAGTCTTGGACTATTGCCGCACCGCCATGGCGTTCAATGAGCAGGAGGAGTTCCGCATCCTGTTCCTCGACAAGCGCAACATGCTGATCAACGACGAGGTCCAGGGTCGCGGAACGGTCGACCACACGCCCGTCTACCCGCGCGAGGTCGTGAGGCGCGCGCTCGAACTCGGCTCGACCGCCCTGGTGCTGGTCCACAACCATCCGTCCGGCGACCCGACACCCTCGACCGCCGATATCCGCATGACCCACGAGATCATCGCGATCGCCAAGCCCATGGGCATCGCGATCCACGATCACCTCATCGTCGGCCGCCACGGCCACAGCAGCCTGAAGGCGCTGAAGTTCATCTAGAGTTTGTCAGACGGTTTTAGTACCATAGCCTGCGTGGCGGAGGTATGCGGCGCATTCGTCAGGTTTGAACTGGTCGAGCAGTTTGCCGATCTCGCGCCACGCGGCTTCGACGGTGCGTTGAT
>JAABUL010005072.1_pt1 | contig 16842 bp, 2 predicted proteins | sample 5559151 | NCBI WGS metagenome assembly JAABUL01 (sample SAMN10711876, study PRJNA513368) | rock metagenome | isolation source: Antarctica rocks | place: Antarctica: Victoria Land, Pudding Butte sud | reverse complement strand
TTTTATATATACAAATACTTTGAAGTTTTTTGCAAAGAGATACAATTAATTGTGTATATTATTAAATTATTAGATATTTTTAATATTAATATTTAAATTGAAGCAAATAATATTGTTAACGCATTTTATTTAACACAACTTTATTTTTCTTTATTTTTTTGTTGTATTGCGTTTGTTACCTTAGTCTTGTCTTATATTAACAATAAAAAAGAGAGAGCTAATTTAAGAAGAAAAATTAATAAATAAATAAAAAAAAACAAGAAAAAAGAGATAACAAATTTGATAACAAAGCTAGAAAAATAGAAATAGCAAAACGTTTTTAGAGTATTAATAAACAAGTAGATTAAATTATAATCTAAAATTATTGTGTTAGCAAAAAAAAATCAAATATAGTAACTTGTTTTTACAATATTAATAGTACAAAATAATTTTGTTAATATCTTAAAAGAAACAAAATTAAAATAAGATTACTTTTGTTAATAATAATACTAATTTTTTACTTATAAATTATTTATATTGTTCTAATATAGAATTGTTGACTACAATGTTGTTCGCTAGATAAATTACTAGATTGTAGCTTATCTCGAATGCAGAAATCGTATTCGAAACAAGCTTATCTTGAATAAGAATTTCTATTTAAGATAAACTTTGTCAATACTTAGCTTATACTTAGTATAATTATTTCAAATTATAAAAATTAATTGCAATCTTTGTTTGCAATTAAGATACAAACTTAATATATATATAGTTTATATAAAATATAAATCTTTTTATTTAGTATTAACTAAAAATTAACTTCTTGAATTTTGCTTTTTTTTAATATATATTAAATATAAATTTAATTTTTTATATTTATAGCATTTTTAGAATTGTGTAAAATTTGTAACACGCAATTAATTAAATTCAAAAACAAGATTTTTATATTGCAAAATTATATTTTGTTATAGTATAAATTATTTTTAGACGTAATATAAACTTAATATAATTTTATATTTGCGAAATTTAATTACTTGTCTTATATATATATTATATTTAAATTTAATTTATATTTAATTTAAATTTTAATAGCAATATATTTTTTAATAATATTATTAATTTTTTTGTCTTTAAAGTCTCTATATTTTTTAACAAAAAGAATTTTTTTATATTTAAGAATTTTATAAATTAAGATTAACAAACAATTTTGCGATAAATAAATAGAATTAAAATTTATTTTATATTTACTATATATTAGATATTTGCTAAATATATAAGCAAACTTTAAATTTTAACAATTTTAACATTATTAAATTAAATACAATATTAAATAATTAAAATATTAACAAAAATACTTCTATAAACAATTAAAAAAATCAAAATATATTAAATAATTAAAATCTTAATATTTTTAACAAATTATTGATTATAAAATTTAAAAAAATAGATTTTTTTTTATATTTTATATTTATTATATATTGAGCTAATATTTATTATATATAGAACTTTATTAATATTAATAAAATTGCAATTATTTTCGAAAAACACAATTAAATAATTGTATTAAAAATACAAAATTATTACAATATTTTAGTATATTTATATATATATTTAAAAAAGATTCTTTATTTTGTATATAGAAAAAATACATTATTAGTCGAAATTTTAATTAATATTTTTATTAAAATATTAATTAACAAATATATATTTAATATATATTTAATTTAAGTAAAATATATTTTTAATTTATATTAAAACTAGATTTAATTCTTTGTTATTGCAATTAATTTTAAGATTATTTAAATTGTTTTTTTATTTTTAGAAATTAAAAAGAAAAACAAAACAAACAAAATTTAATATTAAAATTTCAAATATTTCGAAATTAAATATTGCAAACGTGCGTATTTAGATATACTATATATATATATAGTATACAATAAAGTTAAACTTAAGAATATTAATAATTTTTAATAATACTTTATTTAATTAATATATATAATAAATATTAATGCGCAATTGAAGTATTATATAGAGATCTAATATTATAAATTTCTTAAAAAATAGCAAAATTAATATATATATTGTGTGTATTTTAAATTTATAACTTGTATATACAAAAATTAAAAATCTATTATATAAAAAACTTATAAGATAAATTTTTACTTTATCTATATTGTTTATAAACTAATTTTATAGATTTATTAAATTAAATATTTTTTATTTTTTAATACAAAACTATAGTATACAAATTAAATTATTAATATTAATTATTTTTGCGTTTTAATAAACTACAAGTTATAACAATATACAAAAAATTATATTTTTATTAAATGTTTAGTTTCTAGAAATTTTATTTGTAATTAATTTTATTCTAGTACAAGTTTAATATTTATTAAATATATATAGAATTTAATTATTTTTAGAAAAATAACAAAATTAAAATTAATATATATAATACGTAATTAAATATCTATATTTTTGTTAATTAAAAATAATTTCTATTTTTTATATTAATTGTATACAAAAATTATATTTATTATTTACTATATTTTATCAAAATATTTTAAAAAATTGTTAATAATATAATTGCAACAATTAAACAATAAAATTTATTGTTTTTAACAATATATAAACTAAGTTTATATCTAATATATATATTGTTTGCGCTAAATATTTTGCAAAATATTTTGTTATTTTTTCTATTATATTTGATTTATATACAAAATATAACAAGATTGCTTTGCGTTATATATACAATAATTTTAATATAAAAAATTGCATAACAATATTAATTTATAAACAAAAATTAAAAAAAAAATTTGTTAAAATAATTTTAAAAGATTAGTTTATATTTAGTTTAAATATTGTATAAATCTAGTTTATAATTTATAAAAATTAAACAAAAATTTGCTTTTAATTAATTGCGTTCTTTAGAAAAACAATAAATTAAAAGTATTATTTATTTTAATAAAAATTTCTAATAATATATTGTTATATATTGTATTTATACTTAGATTAAAATTTTTGTAAATTAATTATATTTTAAAATAAATCTTGTATTTAAATAGATTTAAAACAAAACAAATTTGTATAGTATTTTAGATCAAAACAAAAATTATTATTGTAAATTTAATATATACACAATATATATTAAGTATACGCTTAAATTATAATAGAAATTAATATCTATTGCTATATATAAATTAATATAAAGATTATTAAAAATTATTATATAATATTTATTAAAATATTAAAAATATTAAAAGAAATTATTTGTCAAATTATTTAAATTCTTTATATTAATTATAAAAACAAAGAGTTGCAAATTTTTATAATAAATATAGACAAAAAACAAATTTAAAATATATTTAATATATACTAGAATTATACAAATATTATTAATATTTTGTTTAAAATTTAAGAAATATTTTTACAATTTTAATAACTTTTAAAAGTAATTTAAATATCTTAAATATATATTAATTTTTTATCAAATATATTCTAAATATAATTTTCAAAAATATTATTTTAATTATTTGACAACTTATTTTATTAATTAATTTTAAAAAATTAAAATTATTAACAAACTATTATAGCGTATAAATAGTATAAATATATTATATTTTAAACTTAAAATATAGATTAAATATCGAAAAATAAAATAGATTTTTATTAAATTATATAAAGAGAAATCAAAAATTTCTTTGTATTAATAGACGCTAATTTGCAATTATATTAATATAAAAAAAAGCAATTACTTTTAAAATAATAAATTTGCGAGACAAAAATTATTATTATTTGTTTTTATATTTAGATAGAATTTATATTTGTTTTAAACTATATTTATGCTAATTATATATTAGAATAAGAAAATACGCTATTAAGATATTTGAAAAGAACAATTTTAAAATAGAAAAAGATATTTTATTTATTTAATACAATTGTAGTAAATTTAATTGTATTGTTGCTTAACTAGTTAAAAAAGATATATACAATTAATTTATATTTAATTTGACTTAACAATTAATCAAATTATAGATAAAAAAAATCAAAAAGTTGCAAAATATTATTAACAATATCTATATCTTTCTTTTAATTTAGAAAATTCTTATATAATATTCTTTTTTAATAGATTTAATTTTAAGTATAAATTTGACACAAATATAATATTTGAATTTAATAGCAAATTTTTTTACATATTTTAAAGTCGCAATTTAAGAACTACTTATTTAATAAAAAATTAACGTTAAGTATTAACTTAATACATATTAAATAAAGATTTTAAAATATCTTTTTTAATACAATAATATATAGAGATACTATTTAGAAAAAACAAATATTAAGTATTAATTCAATATATATTAGATAAAGATTCTAAAATATTTTCTTTAATACAACAATATACAAAGATACTATCTAAAAAAAATAGATATTAAGTATTGATTCGACATATATTAGATAAAGATTCTAAAATATTTTCTCTAATATAGCGATATATAGAGACACTATTTAGAAAAAATAGATATTAAATATTGATTTAGTATATATTTCGAAAAAAATTTAAAACGTTTTCTTTAATACAACAATATATAGAGATATTATTTAGAAAAAATAGATATCGAATATTAACTTAATATATATTGTTATTTAGCTCGAATAAATATAAATTAGATTTAAACTTTATAAACAATATATCAAAATCAAGCAAAAAATATAAAACAATATTATTAAAATATTAAATTAAAAATTAAGTACAAAAATAGCGTATACAACATATATATTAAGAATGTAACAAATTTTTACAAAAAAAAAAGAAAAAATTAACAAAAAAAGTTGTCGAATTAAAGAAATTTAATATTATTAATAATATAAAGAATATTTTAAATATAATTTTATTATAAGCAAATTAACAATATCTATTAAGTAATTAAAATAATAACAAAAATAAATTAGTTTCTAAATTTATATCTTTGTTTTACAAATACTATATAATATTAATAATTCAAAAACTTTTGTTTAGATTCGAAAAACTATATATAAATCTAATATATATTAAGTTTATATTATATATTAATTTAAAAGAAAATTTATTACTTTATTAAAAAATTCGAAATTAAAAAGAAACAATTAAAAACAAAATTATATATAAGATATTTATATTATTTGTAAAACTAATAAGTACAACAATATAACAAGTTATTATAATTGCTTGTTTAGCTTTATTTTATAAAGAATAGTATTTAAAATAAAAAAAATAAATACAAAATTAAAATAGTAAATAGAATAAATATATAACAAATATAAACAAAATATAAATTTAATATATATTTAAATATAGTTAAAAAAAATCTTAATTTAAGATTAGAAAAAGTATAGAGAAATTTTATATTAAATATAGATTGTGCTTTATTTCAAATTAATTTGCAATTTTTTTTTTCTATTAATATAGTTGTTGTAGCAACTATATAGAAGCAAAGTATATAGTAAATATTAATTTACTTTGTTAGATTAAAGTTAAAAAAACAAGTATTTAATTGTTTATATTGCATATACTAGACACAATTAAAAGCACAAAACTAGTCGAAACAAACTAGAGTACTATATATAGTATATATTGAGTCTAAAATTTAGTTAAACAATTTTAAAATTTTTTTGTTACTAATTTGTTTTAATTAATATTTAGTATATATCTAATATATATAATAAAAGATAATCTAATTTTTGTCTTTTTTAGTTGTAGATATAGCAATAATTTTTGTAGCAATTCTATTACTTAAATATAGACTTAATATAATTTTAATATAAATAAAAAAATAATTGTACTAACTTTTGTTATTAATAAAGATAAATTTATCTAGAAAAAAACTAATTATATATAAATTTAATATAAATATATTATAGATATAATATAAATCGCAAATAATATTTTATTCTTTTTTGCTATTAAAATATTAGTTAGAATACAAATATTTGTTAAGTATAAAATTAATATAGTTTTAATATAGTAAATTAACAAATAAAATTTGTTTTTGTTTAAATTAAAAGAAATATTATAATTCTTTTTTGTATATATAATAAATATAAGTATAATATATACGAGTTTTAGACTCTTTTATTAAAATTAATTATTGTATTTAACTTCTTATTATTACAAGCAACTTTTTTTTGTTAATTATATATATATTTAATATCGGGTTGCAACTTATCCCGAATGCAGAAATTGCATCTAGAACAAGCTTATTCTAGATAGAATTTTTTACTTGAAGTAAACTTTGTCGATACTTAATTTATAGTTAATATAATTATTTCGAATTATAAAAATTAATTGCAATTTTTGTTCGCAATTAAGATACAAACTTAATATATATATAATTTATATAAAGTATAAATCTTTTTATTTAATATTAACTAAAAATTAACTTCTAGAATTTTGCTTTTTTCTAATATATATTAAATATAAATTTTATTCTTTATATTTATAATATTTTTAAAGTTGTGTAAAATCTATAACGCGCAATTAATTAAATTTAAAAACAAGATTTATATATTGCAAAATTATATTTTGTTATAGTATAAATTATTTTTAAGCGTAGCATAAACTTAATATAGTTTTATATTTACGCAATTTAATTATTTGTTTTGTATATATATTATATTTAAGTTTAGTCTATATTTAATTTAAATCTTAATAGCAATATATTTTTTAATAATATTATTAATTTTTTTGTTTTTAAAGTTTTTATATTTTTTAGCAAAAAAAATTCTTTTATATTTAAAAATCTTGCAAATTAAGATTAACAAACAATTTTGCAATAAATAAATAAAATTAAGATTTATTTTATACTTATTATATATTAGATATTTGTTAAATATATAAACAAATTTCGAATCTTAATAATATTAATATTATTAAATTGAATACAATATTAAGTAATTAAAATATTAACAAAAATACTTTTATAAATAATTAAAAAAATTAAAATATATTAAACAATTAAGATTTTAATAGTTTTGACAAATTATTGTTTATAAAATTTAAGAAAATAGATTTTTTTTTATACTTTATATCTATTATATATTAAGTTAATATTTATTATATATAGAGTTTTATTAATATTAATAAAATTGCAATTATTTTTAAAAAATATAATCAAATAGTTATATTAAAAGTGCAAAATTATTATAATATTTTAGTATATTTATATACGTATTTAAAGAAAATTCTTTATTTTGTATACAAAAAAAACACAATATTAGTCCAAATCTTAATTAACGTTTCTATTAAAGTATTAATTAACAAATATATATTTAATATATATTTAACTTAAGTAAAATATAATTTTAATTTATATTAAAACTAGATTTAATTCTTTGTTATTATAATTAACTTTAAAATTACTTAGATTACTCTTTTACTTTTAGAAATTAAAAAAAAAGATAAAACAAACAAAATTTAATATTAAAACTTCAAATATTTCAAAATTAAGTATTGTAAATACGTATATTTAAATATGCTATATATATATTTAATATATAATAAAGTTTAACTTAAAAATATTAATAATTTTCGATAATACTTTATTTAATTAATATATATAATAAATATTAACGCGCAATTAAAGTATTATACAAAGATTTAATATTATAAATTTCTTAAAAAATAATAAGATTAATATATATATTATATATATTTTAAATCTATAACTTGTCTATACAAAAATTAAGAGTCTACTATATAGAAAACTTATAAAATAAACTCTTATTTTATCTATATTATTTATAAGCTAATTTTATAGATTTATTAAATTAAATGCTTTTTATTTTTTAATATAAAATTATAGTATACAAATTAAATTATTAACGCAAATTTAGTATATATTAATATTAATTATTTTTGCGTTTTAATAAACTACAAGTTACAACAATATATAAAAAATTGTATTTTTATTAAATATCTAGCTTTTAAAAACTTTATTTGCAATTAATTTTATTTTAATACAAATTTAATATATACTAAATATATATAAAATTTAATTATTTTTAAAAAAGTAACAAAATTAAGATTAATATATATAATACGCAATTAAATATCTATATTTTTATTAATTAAGAACAATTTTTATTTTTTATACTAATTGTACGCGAAAATTATACTTATTATTTATTATATTTTATCAAAATATTTCGAGAAATTGCTAACAACATAATTGCAATAATTAAATAACAAAATTTGCTATTTTTAATAGTATATAAACTAAGTTTATATCTAATATATATGTTGTTTGCGCTAAATATTTTGTAAAACGCTTTGTTATTTCTTCTATTATATTCGATTTATACGCAAAATATAACAAGATTGCTTTGCGTTATATATATAATAATTTTAATATAAAAGATTATATAGCAATATTAATTTGCAAACAAAAATTCGAATTTTTTTTTATTAAAATAGTTTTAAAAATTTAATTTATATTTAGTTTAAATATTGTATAAATCTAGTTTATAATTTATAAAAATTAAACAAAAATTTGCTTTTAATTAATTGCGTTCTTTAGAAAAACAATAAATTAAAAGTATTATTTATTTTAATAAAAATTTCTAATAATATATTGTTATATATTGTATTTATACTTAGATTAAAATTTTTGTAAATTAATTATATTTTAAAATAAATCTTGTATTTAAATAGATTTAAAGCAAAACAAACTTATATAATATTTTAAATTAAAACAAGAATTATTATTGTAAGTTTAATATATATATAATATATATTAAATATATGCTCAAATTATAATAGAAATTAATATCTATTATTATATATAAATTAATATAGAGATTATCGAAGATTATTATATAATATTTATTAAAATATTTAAAACGTTAAAAGAAGTTATTTGTTAAACTATTTAAATTCTTTATATTAATTATAAAAACAAAGAGTTGCAAACTTTTATAATAAATATAAATAAAAAACAAGTTTAAAATATATTTAATATATATTAAAATTATATAAATATTACTAATATTTTGTTTAGAATTTAAGAAATATCTTTACAATTTTAATAACTTTCGAAAATAATTTAAATAATTTAAATATATATTAATCTTTTGTCAAATATATTTTAAATATAATTTTCGAAAATATTATTTTAATTATTTAACAATTTATTTTATTAATTAATTTTAAAAGATTAAAATTATTAACAAACTACTACAATATATAAATAATATAAATATATTATATTTTAAACTTAAAATATAAATTAAATATTAAAAGATAAAATAAATTTTTGCTAAATTATATAAAAAGAAATTAAAGATTTTTTCGCATTAATAAATGCTAGTTTGCAATTATATTAATATAGAAGAAAGTAATTACTTTTAAAACAATAAGTTTGCAAGATAAAAACTATTATTATTTGCTTCTATATTTAGATAGAATCTATATTAATTTTAAACTATATTTATATTAATTATATGCTAAAATAAGAAAATACGCTATTAAGATATTTGAAAAAAACAATTTTAAAATAAAAAAAGATATTTTATTTATTTAATACAATTGTAGTAAATTTAATTGTATTGTCGCTTAATTAATTAAAAAAGATATATATAATTAATTTATATTTAATTTGACTTAATAATTAATTAAATTATAGATAAAAAAGATCGAAAAGTTGCAAAACGTTGTTAATAATATTTATATTTTTTTTTAATTTAGAAAATTCTTATATAATATTTTTTTTTGATAGACTTAATTCTAAGTATAAATTTGATACAAACATAATATTTAAATTTAATAGCAAGATTTTTTATATATTTTAAAGTCGCAATTTAAAAACTATTTATTTAATAAGAAATCAACATTAAGTATTAACTTAACATATATTAGATAAAGATTTTAAAACATCTTTTTTAATACAATAATATGCAAAGATATTATTTAGAAAAGACAAACGTCGAGCATTAATTTAATATATATTAGATAAAAATTCTAAAATATCTTTTTTAATACAACAACATATAGAGATATTATTTAGAAGAGATAGATATTAAGTATTAACTCAATATATATTTAATAAAGATCTTGAAACATTTTTTTTAATATAATAATATGCAAAAACATTATCTAGAAGAGACAAACATCGAATATTAATTTGATATATATTGTTGTTTAGTTCGAATAAGCATGAATTAGACTTAAATTTTAAAAACAATATATTAAAATTGAACAAAGAATACAAAGCAATATTATTAAAATATTAAATTAAAAATTAAGTGCAAAAACAACGCATACAATATATGCGTCAAAAATATAACAAATTTCTACAAAAAAAAGAGAAAAAACTAACAAAAAAAGTTGTTAAATTAAAGAAATTTAATATTATTAGCAACACAAAAAATATTTTAAATATAATTTTATTATAAGCAAATTAACAATATCTATTAAGCAATTAAAACAATAATAAAGATAAACTAGTTTATAAATTTATATTTTTGTTTTACAAATATTGTATAATATTAATAATTCAAAAACTTTTGTTTAGATTCAAAAGACTATATATAAATCTAATATATATTAAGTTTATATTAAGTATTAGTTTGAAAGAAGATTTATTACTTTATTAAAAAATTCGAAATTAAAAAGAAACAATTGAAAACAAAATTATATATAAGATATTTGTATTATTTGTAAAACTAACAAGTACAACAATACAACAAATTATTATAATTGCTTATTTAGCTTTATTTTATAAAAAATAATATCTAAAATAAAAGAAGTAGATATAAAGTTAAAATAGTAAATAAAATAAATATATAACAAACGTAAACAAGATACAAACTTAATATATATTTAAACATAATTAAAAAAGAAATTTTGATTTAAAATTAAAGAAAGTATAGAGAAATTTTATATTAGATATAGACTATACTTTATTTTAAATTAATTTGCAAAAAAAATCTTTCTATTAAAATATAATTGTTGTAGCAATTATGCAAAAGCAAAGCATATAATAGATATTAATTTATTTTGCTAAATCGAAGTCGAAAAGACAAATATTTAATTGTCTATATTATATATACTAGATACAATCGAAAGCATACAATTAGTTAAAATAAATTAAAGCATTATATATAGTATATATTAAGTCTAAGATTTAGTTAAACAATTTCGAAATTTTTTTGTTGTTAATTTATTTTAATTTATACTTAGTATATATTTGATATATACAATAAAAAACAATTTAATTTTTGTCTTTTTTAGTTGTAGATATAACAATAGTTTTTGCAACAATTGTATTAATTAAGCATAAATTTAGTATAATTTTAATATAAATAAAAAAATAGTTGTACTAACTCTTGTTATTAATAAAGATAAATTTATTTAAAAAAGAATTAGCTATATATAAACTTAATATAGACGTATTATAAAAGTAACATAAAATTGTAAATAACATTTTACTTTTTTTTGTTACAAAAATATTAATTAAAATATAAATATTTGTTAAGTATAAAATTAACATAGTTTTAATATAGTAAATTAACAAATAAGATTTGCTCTTATTTAAATTAAAAGAAATATTATAATTCTTTTCTATATATATAGTAAATATAAATGTAATATATACAAGTTTTAAACTTTTTTATTAAAATTAATTATTATATTTAACTTCTTATTATTACAAGTAACTTTTTTTTGTTAGCTACGTATATATTAAATATAAATAAAATATAAATTTTTAAAAATTTTCGAAATCTTAAATACATTATTATTACAAATTTTTTTTGCTTTTTTATGTTTTTTTAATATTAGTATATACTTAGTATAGATTAAACTTAAAGTATAATTAAATAATCTACTCGAAGATTTAATATTTATAATAAGTATATTAATTTGCGCATAGTCTAAGTATATACTAAATACAAACTAATATAATAAGATATACAAAAAGAAGCTTTTTAATCGAAATATTAATATAATATTAAAAATAAGTTAGCGTAAATTTAGTATATTTTAAAACTAAGCTAAAAGTATACTTCTTGCAAGTATTCTTTAAATTAAAAGATAAATATTTAAGAAAAAATAACAAACAATAATTAATTAATAATTTTAAAAATTGTACTAATGCAAGTTTAGTATTAATTAAGTCTATACGTAATTAATACATTATTAAAGTCTTAAATTACAAAATAAGTATTTATATATATAGTATAAGAACAAGAAAAATAAGAGATAAATCAAGTATATAACAAACATAAAATAAACTTATCTCGCGATAAAAGTATATATTAAAAACAATTATAAATTTTTGATTATAACAATTGTTCTATATAAGCTTAATATATACTTAGTATTAATTTAGCTTACGTAATATACTTTATATTGTTTGTATATTAATAGACAATTATATTAATTATATATTTGTGTCTATATAAAATATAAACTTAGCTTAAGCAAAATATATAAAAATTATACTTCGACTTTATAAAGTAGTTTGCATTTTGTTATTTCAAATTTAATTTAAAACTTTACAATACTAAATTAGTATAAACTAAATATATATTAAATATAAAAGAGATATATTTTTTTTTTAAGATAACATATATTTAAAGAAATATTTTTTCTATTTAGATTTGTAGCTATATATATTTAGCGTATACGTTATATATAATTAATTAAAATATTTGCTTATTTGCTTTAGCATAATATATTCTTTAGTAACAATATAATTTAATTTTAATTTTAACTTAATATATATTAAGTATAAATAAAACTATAACTATATATACAAATAACTAGCAATTAAGAGCAATAAAAGTTATTTTATATATTTAATTAATTAATATTATTATACAATTATATCTATTAATACTTAATATATATAAAATTGCAATTAAATTTATGCAACTTATATATTTGTATTAAAGAAAACAATTCGAGTTCTAGAATTTGACGCAATTAATAATATTTAATATATATTAAATTTAGATTAAATCTATATATAGATTGTCTATTATTTTTTAAAGATTTAATAATAGATATTGTTAATACTTAGCATAAACTAGATTACAACAAGAAATATCTTTTTATTAGATTTGTTATCTATTTAGTTAAATCTTATATATGTTAAATATAAATTCAATATATATTTAATATAGAATTGTGCTATAATTGAATACTTACATTTAATTACAAAATTAAAATCTAAATTAAAAAAAGATTCTTAAATATATAATTAGTATATACTAGACAAAAGCATCGCATATACTATACTTATTATAATAATATTTTAAAGAAAATAAATTTTGCGCATTTGTTATATTAGAATTGTTATAATATACTTTAACGTTAGCGAACTAAATTGCGACAACACTTATGCTAAATATATGCTAAAATAATAGAAGCAATAAAATCAAAAAATATGCTAAACTTATACTATAGATTTGTTAATAAAATTAGAAGTATATACTACAATAATATAAATAATTAAGAAAGATAAAAATAAAAGACGCAACAATTGTATTTTAATTTTACAAAATATGTTAGAAACTTAGCGTGCAATTTGTGCAATTTTACTTATTTTTAACATATATTATAGCAATACTAAATTTATATTTAAATTGCATCTTTTATAAGCGCGTCGAAATTGCATATTTAAAATCGAAATAATAGTTTTTCTTTTAACAATTATAAATTATGTTAAGTATATATTTAGTCTATTCTAAATTTTAGAAATCGAACAAAATTATAATTATTTAATATATTAAGATAATCAATTTCTATACTTAGCATATATTAGATATATATATTTTCTTTTTGATATATCTTTAAACTTTTAATCTTTTTGCTTAATTTAGTACAATATATGTAAAATATAAATTTAATATAAACAAAGCTTATCTTAGATACAAATTTCTTATTTAAAATAAACTCTAAAATAACAATATTATAGATTTAGTATATATCTAATGTATACAACTTGCAATAGAGACGTCTTTTCAAACTTATAATCTTCGCTTTATTTAGTACACCCTATATTAAGTATAGATTAAGCATAGATAGAACTTATCATAAATAGAAATTTTTATCTGGAATAAGCTTGTCCTGGGTGGGAAATCTGCATCTAGGATAAGCTATATATCTATTAAATATAAATAAAATATAAATTTTTAAAAATTTTTAAAACTTTAAGCGCATTACTATTACGAATTTTTTTTGCTTTTTTATGCTTTTTTAATACTAGTATATACTTAGTATAAATTAGATCTAAAATATAATTAAATAATCTACTCGAAGATTTAATATCTATAATAGATATATTAACTTGCGTATAGTTTAAGTATATACTAAGTATAAATTAGTACAATAAAATATATAAGAAGAAGTTTTTTGATTAAAGTACTAGTATAGCGCTAAAAATAAATTGATATAAGTTTAGTATATTTTAAAACTAAGTTAGAAGTATACTTTTTACAAGTATTTTTTAAGTCGAAAAATAAATATTTAAGAAAAGATAACAAACAATAATTGATTAATAATTTTAAAAATTATACTAGTGCAAGTTTGATATTAGTCGAGTCTATACGTAATTATTACGTTGTTAAAGTCTTAAATTACAAAATAAATATTTGTATATATAGTATAAGAACAAGAAAAATAAGAGATAAATTAAGTATATAATATATATAAAATAAACTTATCTCGCAATAAAAATATATATTAAAAATAGTTGCAAATTTTTGATTATAACAATTGTTCTATATAAGTTTGATATATATTTAATATTAATTTAGTTTACGCAATATACTCTATATTGTTTATATATTAATAAATAATTATATTAATTATATATTTGTATTTATATAAAATATAAATTTAATTTAAACAAAGTATATAAAAGCTATATTTCGATTTTGTAAAGTAATTTGTATCTTGCTATTTTTTAAATTTAATTTAAAACTTTATAATATTAAATTAGTATAAACTAGATATATATTAAATGTAAAAAAAAAAAAAAAATTTTCTTAAAATAATATATATTTGAAGAAATATTTTTTGTATTTAGATTTGCAACTATATATGCTTAGTATATACGTTATATATAATTAATTAAAATATTTGTTTATTTGCTTTAACATAATATATTTTTTAATAATAATATAGCTTGATTTTAATCTTAACTTAATATATATCGAACATAAATAAAACTACAATTATATATACGAATAACTAGCAATTAAGAGCAATAAAAATTATCTTATATATTTAATTAGTCGACACTATTATACAATTATATTTGCTAATATTTAGTATATATAGAGTTGCAACTAAATTTATACAATTTATATATTTATATTGAAAAAAACAATTTAAGTTCTAGAATTTAATATAACTAATAATATTTAATATATATTAAACTTAGATTAAATCTATATATAGATTATCTATTATTTTTCGAGATTTTAATAATAGATATTGCTAATATTTAGTATAAATTAAGTTGCAACAAAAAATATCTTTTTACTAGATTTGTTATCTATTTAGTTGAATTCTATATATGCTAAATATAGACTTAATATATATTTAATATAAAATTGTATTATAGCTAAACGTTTATATTTAATTACAAAATTAAGATTTAAATTAAAAAAAAATTCTTGAGTGTATAATTAATATATACTAAATAAAAGCGTCGTATATACTATATTTATTATAGTAGTATTTTAAAGAAGATAGATTTTGCGTATTTGTTATATTAAAATTGTTGTAATATACTCTAATATTAGCAAACTAAATTGCGACAATATTTATATTAAATATATATTATAATAATAAAAGCAATAAAATTAAAGAATATGCTAGACTTATACTATAAATTTGTTAATAAAATCAAAAATATATACTACAATAATACAAATAATTAGAAAAAATAAAGATAGAAGACGCAACAATTGTATTTTAATTTTACAAAATATACTAAAAACTTAATGCGCAACTTGTGCAACTTTATTTATTCTTAATATATACTACAACAATATTAAATCTATATTTGAATTGTATCTTGTATAGATATGTCGAAATTGCGTATTTAAAATTAAAATAATAGTTTTTCTTTTAACAATTATAGACTATATTAAATATATATCTAGTCTATTCTAAGTTTTAAAAATCGAACAAAATTATAATTATTTAATATATTAAGATAATCAATTTATATATTTAATATATACTAAATATATATATTTTCTTTTTAATATATCTTTAAATTTTTAATTTCTTTACTTAATTTAATACAATATACGTAAAGTATAGATTCGATATAAATAAAGCTTATTTTAAATATAGATTTTCTATTTAAGATAAGTTCTATAATAACAAGATTATAGATTTAGTATATATTTAGTATATACAACTTGCAATAAAAGTGTCTTTTTAAACTTATAATCTTTGTTTTATTTAACACGCTCTATATTAAGCATAGATTAAGCATAAACAAAGCTTATCTTAAGTGGAAATTCCTACCCAAGATAAGCTTATCCTAGATAGGAAATCTACATCTAGAATAAGCTATATGCTCGTAAATTACTTAAATCTTAGATAGAACATAATACTAAATACTATAGTTTTTGCGCTAGTAAAAATAGTTAATTAAGTTAAAGTAATATTGCGTAGAAAACTTCTTCTTAAAAACTATTTAAAGTACTATTAAAGTAATATAGTATTATATTTAATTATATATTAAGTATAATTAATCTAAAATTATTAAAAGATAAGTTAATATTAACAACTTTAAATTATAAACAACAATAAAAAAGAAATAAAAATAAAGATTTTAATAATAACGCTAAAAACTTATCTTTAAG
>JAABUL010005070.1_pt1 | contig 16851 bp, 18 predicted proteins | sample 5559151 | NCBI WGS metagenome assembly JAABUL01 (sample SAMN10711876, study PRJNA513368) | rock metagenome | isolation source: Antarctica rocks | place: Antarctica: Victoria Land, Pudding Butte sud | reverse complement strand
AAAGGACGGTACCGGCGTATCCTGCATAAGGGATGGTCTCCTCGTGATAGTCGGGTTGGTGTGACACCCTATACCCTACCATCGGGCGATCATCCCCCTCTACACCGACTTTTCACAGACCCTGGGTCCCGCGCCCTCCCGGCGGCGCGTCCTAGACCTAACTAGCACATGAGGGAGGCCGTCAGCGGCCGCGCACTGGCAGCAGGCCGCCAACAGCCTCAACCCCGTCGCCCGGTCACATAGACAAGCCCTGCCCACGCAGCTCCACGCGACAAGGATAGTATATACAAACGATAGTGTTCATGGTGGCGATAGACAGGGGCGCAGCCGACTAAGGGCTCGTTAAACAATTACTTCCCGTTTTTGGGCGCAGGCTCATAGCCGCTTTGCCCGACAGCGGCGGGAAGTTATTCCTTGGCGACTCCTAAAGGGCGCGGCGTCCACGGCCGATACCCAAGGTAAGACGACCACCGGTGTTTTGGGCTGTGCACTGATGGTCGCCGCGACGGGCCGGACGGGGGGTATGAGCTGTGCTCCACGTCCGGCCCTTTTCATGGGTGCGTTTATGCGGCCCGCCGCCAAACAACGCCCTCGGCATGCGTCACTTTATCCAGATACACGCGGTACATCTCACCCGTGGGGCCATGGGTTAGGGCAATGGCACAGCGCTTGCTCCCGTTATGGAGGGCCACCTTCCAGTCCGGGTCCTGCCGCAGCGCCACAATGCGCGCGACGATGGTGGCTTCGTCGGCGTCGCCATCGAACAGGGCGAGGGTCGCCGCGAGGGTCTGAGGGGTCATGCGCATGCGCGATCTCCTTGGGTCGGCCGGTACACGCGCCCATCAGCGCATGCACACGTAGTGTCGGCGAGGGAGCACGGGTGTATCCATAGCACAATGGTCAGCAGGCAGCGGCGGCCACCTTTCGCCGCGCCGGTGCGGCCAGACTGCCGCCACCTCCTGTACAATTAAGAACGCGCGGGAGCCGCGCGCCGGAAGGGCATGATGTCTCTAGCACACGCCATTAAACAGACGATGCAGGCACACGACCTAACGACCGCTCAGGTTGCCACGCGGTTGGGGATGGAGCAAGATCGCGCCACCTTCTACCGCATGGTCAATGGCGCAACGACAGAGCCGCGCTTAGGCACGTTAGTTCAGTTGTGCATCGCCTTGGAAACCACCCCATCGGAGTTACTGGAACTGGCGGGGGTGTGGTCCCCGGACACACCGGGACGTGCCGGGCCGGATGATTTGCGCCTGCGGCAAGCGTTCGGGCAGGTGCGCGCACTGCCCACGGACGGGAAGCAGTGGACGACGCCGCTCGTCGCCGCACTGGCGGCAACGTTGACGGCGATGGGTACGCAGCGAGGGGATGATGGCCCGGCGCGTGGACTCCTTGATAGTGGTGAGGAGTAGCGCGGCGCCCTGGCTACGCCAAGGCGCTGTAGCGACCGACCAGGTAGACCGCGATCAGGACCACACCCGAGACAACAATCTGGGGTAGAGACACGGTATGCTCCTGGATCAGCAGGATCGCGGTCAACCCGAGGATAACGGTGGCCCAAAACAGGAACACGTCGCGCCAGGTGTGCGGCTTATCGTCCATGGTCGCCCCCTTTTTCCTCCCAACATACGCCTCTTCGGTCCCTCCCGTCATTGTGTCAGGTCGCAGGCGCGTAGTGGACAGCGCTGGGTCGCTGGGTGTAGCGTAAAGGCAACACCACGGGGAATCATATGTCACAAACGCCCCGTAGACGAAAGGTGGCTTCCCATGTTCGACCATCCCAACCCCATGCACACCACTGGAGAATCGAGTACGGACGACACGGCGACGGATGAGATCCTCGCTGTCGTCACGGCGGAGGAACCACGCGGGGCCACCGCCGATCAAATCACCATAGCTATCAAGCTAGGCTTCGACGGAACGTTGATACGGGACACGCTGGAGGAGTTGGTTGATCGTGGCCTTCTCAACCAATTTGGGATTGGTCACGGGGCTGTCTACACGCTCAATCCACGGACGTGACTTCTGAGGCCTGACCCTACGCTATGTCTCACGCCGCTGGCTATCCAGGTACTCGCGTAGCCATGCCTGCGTCGTCCGGCGCACCGTCCGTGGTCCCGCCGCCATCGTCACCGTCTTGAGGCGGCCAGTCCGCGCCGCCGCGTACAGGGGGTCGGAGCTTTTTAAGCCAGCGCGTTTGCTGGCCTCAATCAGGGTGATGTAGTCGTCGGACATCCGTCCCGTGTGTCGCCTCCCTCAGCAGTCTGTCGAGTTACGCGTCCTCGCCGACGATCCCCTGCGGATCATCGCTCGCGTTCTCAGTGCCACTATTCGTGTCGGCGGCCCCGAGGTCTCCCCCGTCATCAACGGCTTCGTCGTCCCCCGCGTCGTCGCCGGTTTCGGTGCTAGTCTTGGGTGGGTCGATATCACCATCAATCATGTGTCCCGCCTTCCTACGCTGATTCCGTCATCCACCCGCATAGTACACCAACGCCGTGCAGGCGTGCTCCCTGAGCCTTCTTCCCACGCCGCATGGCGGACGACAGGACCGCTGCTCAGGAGCGTCGCCTATCCGCGCAACAGCGTGACGATCTCCTCCTCCGTGACGGGTGCCTCGCTTGGCATATGCACCCAGGTATAGGGCGGGACTGACGACCCGGCCCCGATCCGGTGCAGCACCCACTCGTCGAGCGGGGTATCCCCCGCGCGCACCATGCAGCGCGCCTGGCTCGCCACGAAGGTTTGGGCCGGACCATCCCGCTCCAGCACGTCGGTGATGGCCTCGACCATGAACGTGAGGGTCGTCTCGGCGTTCCGCACGATCAGGGTGTGATCGTCACGCTGCACATCAACCGGCTGCCCCTCCGCGACCGTGGCCACCGCTCGCTGGAGCGTGGCAAAGAGCGTAGCAGTCTGGTCCGCGATCAAGTGTTGCGTCTCTTTAACGTATTCCGCGTGAACATCGCGCGTGCGCGGCACACCTTGTGTTGTCGCCATCCCCTCGTGCAGCGCGCCTACTTTTTGCACGCCTACGTCGTTAGTGCTCATGCGCCTCATTCCCTGGGTAATCGTCTAGCTATGGCACCATCGTACCGCACGAGAGGACGTGGCCGATGCATCTACCTTGTACGGTAAACAGGCCATGAGAGTGGAGTCGGCGCGGCGGCGTTGCGTGACGCAGATCAACGACCAAGAGAGTCGCCCCAGCCCGCGCCGCTAGCAGTGGCAGCGCGCTTGTCCTCCTGGCCTGGCAAGTAGCGCGCTTGTTGCGGGATGCCAGCCGCGATGCAGGCGGCGCAATAGGGGTGGCCGTCGGTGGCCTCGTGGGCGGGCTTGAGGCAGTGCCAGCAGGGGATGGGCCGGACGGTGTGGGTCGTCATTAGCATGGCACTGTATCGAGCTAGTGGGCGTACTCAGGTACGTGCCAAATCGGCGATACGTTAAGGCTACGCGCTAAAAGCGACGCTCCCTGTACGCTAACGCTACTGGCATCGACGGCGCACAACTCAACACTCGGGACGGGATTCCCTCTGTGCACGAGCAGCGTTAGCCGTGCACCTGAGTTCAACTGCACCACGGCGACTTTGACGTAATCCAGGTTGTCAAATGTGTCGTCAAAATGCAGGCCGTAGCGCGCCTCCAATTCAGACGGGTCCGCCGCGACCATGACGATCGGGACAGCGGGGACTTCTTCGTTTGACAACGAGGGAAGACCGCGCTCTAACTGATCCCGTCGCAAAGGAACTTGAGTAAAAGGGCGAGGCAATGAACTCATAAATAATCCTATCAAGGGCTGTATTAGGGCACGACTCGTATGATAGTCACCTTGATTTTGGCGACATCCTGATCGACCACAACGCCGGGGCGCGGCCCGCGCCAATAGGCCTGACCCCGAGGACTCCCCCGATCGGGCGGGACATCCGTTTCAAACTCAATGCCCTTTGCTCCACCTGGGAGAGGCCCTGTGTATGCCTGTACCGCAGGGATCTCGCTAAAGCGTGGAGGACGCCCCCATATTTCTTGGCTAGCCTGCTGCTTCTGCGCGTCTGCAGACGTTTGTGTTGGTGATTCGAGGCGGTGGTAAACCGCCACTTTCTACCTCCTGACCGGACCGCATGAAAAAATAAGCAGCCCCTCAGTATAATCGTCTGCTGTCATTGGACCCATTATGATATGAAATCAATAGCTTGTCAACCACCCCAGGGGACCTACGTCAATGGATAATGGGTCTTTGTGCAGACAGACCGTCCGCTTTTAAGGGAACGGGGCAGTCATAGCTGGTGTCTAAGTAAAAGGGAGGCCGTCGGCGGCCGCGCAAAAAGCAGCAGGCCGCCGATAGCCTCAACCCGTGCCGCCCGGCCACACAGACAGCCCTGCCTACGCAGCTCCACGCGACAGGCATAGTGTACGCGACCAATAACGCATACGTCGGCGACATCAGACGATTGACAATCCTGACCTCCGCCGTGTTATGATAGCAGGCAAGTGGAAGCGACGAACCGCGGTCATCGAACCGGATTGGTGTCAGCCGAACAGCGTGTAGGACTGCCCTACGCTCTCTCCTCCTGCCGCCTGCCTTGGTACTGGTCACCCCGACCGCGTGGAGCTAGTGGTGAACCCCGCCACGATGGGTATAGGTGTGCGCCGGATGTGTGTCTGACCGACGCACGGACCATATGATCTGTTACGCCTGCGCCTGCCGCGCCGGTGGAGCAGCCGGAAGGGAACCACGATGACCACTCGGGCAACCGCATCCCCCGCATCCCTCGCTACGGCCCAGGACATGTCCACTGGGTCGAGACGTTCCTATCGTGCATGTGTACGGCGGGTCGCGCTCGCCGGAGCGCTGCTGGCCGCCGTGCCAACCCTGGGGGCGCTCAGCGCGACCGCCGCCTACGCCAGTTCACCTCCGGGCGGCTGTGAAGTGAGTGCGACCCTCATGGGAGCGAACGAAGCTCCTGTACCGACTAACAGTACCGCCACGGGAACCGCCGACATTATGGTCGATCCCAGTGCAGGGCACGTCACGTTCGTCCTTTCTGTGAGCGGCCTATCGTCCGGCGCGGCGGCGGCACACATCCACCAGGCCCCCGTCGGCGTGGCCGGTCCGATCGTCGTGCCCCTCCCTCTGGGGACGGCCGCCGGGCAAACGAGCTTCACGGACAACGGGACCGGCACGCCATCGAGCCCGGCGTTCGATCTCATGCAACTGTGCACCAACACGTCCAGCTTCTACGTCAACGTCCATAGCTCGACCTTCCCCGGCGGAGAGATCCGAGGGCAACTTGCGCTGGTCAGCGCAGGACCTCCCATTGGCTCTGGCAGCGCGACCCCCGAACTCGGCTCCGGCGAGCTGCTCGCCACCGGCCTGCTGCCCCTCGGGGCCGTGCTGCTCTACCGCCGTCGCCGGGCGCGGCGCACGACGCAAGAGCGGTAGCACGCCGAACGTAAAACGGCACATACGAGGGCCGGGGGAAATACACTCCCCCGGCCCTCGTATGTGCCACGTCCTATGCCCTTACGGTGCCTCGCCCCAATCGTACGCGGTCTCCTCGTCGTCTGCCGCACGCCCTGCTGCTAGGGGCCACCGCCCCGGCGTGGGCTCATGGGGGGTGCCCGGCCTCATCACTAAAGCCAGTCGCACGCGTGACATGCTCGGCGTCGTGTCGTCCCCTGCCTAGGCATCCCGTGCGCCTTATCATTTGCTCTTAAAGTTGGGTAACAGTGGCCGCGTCAAGCAGCTTGCGCACGACGCTGCGTAGAGTGTCTAACTCGTAATGCTCGCCCTGAACACCGCCAATCGCGCCCTCGTGAGTTTTAATTTGCCCTGCGTACAAGCCTGCATATGCCTGTATGATCTTTCCCCTGAGACCCTGAATGGCTTGTAGGTCATCGTCCGTCACGGCTTGAGAGCGGCGCCCCGTCACGGCAAAATCGCACATGCGGTTGTAGTCGTCGAAGGGGAGATGCGCAGGTAAGTTAGGCTGTTCGAGTTCCTGCAACAGTCGCTCCAACATCTCCCGATCGCTGCCTAAGGGCTCGTTAAACAATTACTTCCCGTTTTTGGGCGCAGGCTCATAGCCGCTTTGCCCGACAGCGGCGGGAAGTTATTCCTTGGCGACTCCTAAGACTTGATTGTAGTCGCTCATCGTACCTCCTTTGGGGTATGGGCGATAGAAGCGATAGCCATGGCACTATAATAGCAAGTGAACCTAATCACTTGCTCTTAAAGTTGGGTGACAGCAATGTTTTTCACGGATGTTGAGCTTGTATTGGGCCTTTAACTAGGAAGTGAGGATATCCATGGATCAAGCAGATGAGCAGGAGCGGCGAGAAGGCCACCTAAAAAACGCTATTGAGAGTGCCAACCAAGCATTGAAGGTACCAGATGCAGCAGCGGATCTTACCGAACAAAAGCTTAATCCTTCATTTTTCTACATCTCCTCGTGGCCAGTAGATCCCAACGGAGCCATCCAATCGTGGGCAACGACGGGGACAAACCTGCAAGATTATATGCCGCGCGCGTTTGAGGCGGCTTGTGAGATAGCACCCGCCTCCGTTCAGCCAGATCTAACCCGTCAATACCCCAATATCGGCCGTCGAGGCTTGGCATGGCGCCTGGGGACGCGTCCCTCAGTGACGCTTGGGCAGAGGTTCGTTGATCTAGAAGTGCATTACGACGGCCGCGGCTGCCTGATAATGGGTGGTGCCGTCATAAAACAACAAGGCGACGAGCTTTGGGCGATAAATACGATTGCCATCGCGACATTAGCAGTGCGCGCTCTCGTCGCCTTTGGCGTGATGTACGATCAAGCAGGCTTCAATGGCCCACTTGATATCGGGGTCGCCGTAACTGGGATAGCACAGCGAACGTTGGCGTCAGGGTCGGCCTATATAGGGGGTGTACGCCCAAACCCCAGAAATTTCCGTCAAGCCTTCCCGGCGCGTGAACTTTCCGTAAAAGAACCGATAATCGGAAAGTTCGAGGAATCTCCTTGAGTAGATAGCCAGAGATGAGGCCCACAGAGGCCCTTGTGCCACCTATCAAAAACCGGAAAGTGTCCGTAGGCAAGAGGGCGCTCGCCATCGCACCCCTCATGGGAGGCCCGTACGAAGCGAACAGGCGGGATAGTGTGCCAGACACGTGCTGGTGCTGACTTGCCTGTGACCACAGGGACTCCGCATCTGTCCCCTGCGGCACGAGATCTCTCAAGGACGGAAATTTCTGGGGTTTGGGCGTACACCCCCTAGCTGGGGCCACTCAGCTTAGGCAGCGCCGTGGGCATCCGTGTTCGGCCCTATCGTGGTCATCCCACGCGCCTGCATGTGTCCGCGCATCCGCGCACGGGTACGGGCCGCCTTCCCCTCCTGCCGGATCGCGCGCTGGCACGCCTCACAGTAGGCTTGGCCCGCCTCGCGGGACGCATCACGACACCGCGGGCACAATCCCACAGGCTTGAAGCTGCATAGCATGGTCATCTTGCCATCTCTCCTACCCCCGCGTATCCCTCATTACAGTAGATATCGGCCAGCGAGATGTGCATCTGCATACTCCATGTGGGCCACACCCTCTTGTGCGGGGCATGTGTGGCGATCCTCTAATAATTAGGAGCCGTTACGGAGCAGCCCACTCCGTAGCGGCCCTGCGGGGACGCCCAGGAGAGCAGCAGCGCACAGCCCCTACGCCATCATTCTCCCGTTCATGTATAAAGACGCGCGCTCACCCTATTTCTTACGTCGCATTTTTTGTTTGTATGTACCGTCATCCTGCCGCACTCTCGCATCATGGCGGGAGGGAGGCTTGGGGGCGGGGTGCGTCTCCAGCCCCCCCGAACGCGTAGGGGCTGTACCACGCGTCCGGGGGGCAAGACGAGCGACGCTGGGCCGAGCCCGGCACGCGGGGACTCACCGCGCGTGTCATAGGGGTCGTCAGGCGCTCGTCCATGAGTATAGGAGACCGGGCGTGGAGGTGGCTACGTGCGCCATTTTCACCATCGCCCTCGCTCTATAGCCGCAGTTGCACCACTCATCATGCTACAGCGCTGAGTGTATAGAGGGTCGGCTTTAACATAATATTTTGCCCTGGGAGGGAGTGTCCGGCGTGTCGGACGAGTTCAGCGACGCCTCTCACGCGATCATGAGGGTCGGTGCATAGCGTTCCAGCGTCGATTGGCCGCTCCGTGCCCCGTAAGCACGCCCGTGACGGGGGCGGGCTCGTGGTGATCGTCAGATAGGAGCGCGCATAGGACGATGTGCAGCCCTGGACAGGCCATATATTATGTTAAAACCGACCCTCTTCCAGATAGCAGGTGCAACTAGTGGGTCACGCCCCAATTAACTGGAGTTGGTCAAATTGCCACCCCCGGCTAGTCAACGAGCGTCACGGGGTGGGTAGCAACCGCGATGGGCTGCTACGCATCAATTCCACCTAAATGGGGCGTGACCCACTAGTACCGTTCGCCGGAAAACATTCCGCAGAAAACACAGACGTGACGCAGACTCCTGGCACATGCAACACTGTACCAAACGTGCGGCGAAACTTCCGTCGTGCGGTACTAGGACAAGCTGTCATCCTGTTGCCGGGGCGGTTCAGGTGCGGTGCTTTCGAGGCGTGACCGAAGAGTCGGCACGCCGGGACCCTGAAGGTTCTCAAGGTAAGGAACGCGTCCGGCCATCGTCATCACCAGGGCAAGGGTTGGCCCCGTAACCTGCGGTCCCGTACCCGCTGTGAAGGGCCCGTCATCTGCTCTCAGCTGGAGGCCTACAGCGTGCGTGGGGCTGGCAACCGCGAAGTCGCGGCGCGCGTAGAACTCCGCGACGGGTGTCAATGCCTCAATGCTCGGAGTACGGGGAAGCCCCAGTGGGTGGCGAATATCTTGGGCGTGCACGACAACTTCCCCCAGGTAGGCCGGAGTATGGGAGGACGGTGCGATGCTACTATTGATGACGGCGCGAAACCGGTCCAGGGTCTCGACCGAGGTGTTACCGCGGTGCTCCTGTAGTCGGCGCTGGTTGTGCACATCTGGTCGGAAACGCGCGCCGAGCATGCTACGCAGCCACTGCCACTGGTTCAGGCTCGCTGCGGCAGTGAGATGCGCGACGACTTGCTCGACATCCCACTGCCCACATAGAGTCTCGCGATGCCACTGCTCCGGGCTGAGGCCCGCTAAGTCCTCCGCCAGCGCGGCGCGCTCAGCATGCGCGAGAGCCCAAAGGTTGCCTTCCGAAGATTTTGCCATAGCGCCTATTTCCTCTATTCCGTTTTCGTTGCTTCGATCGAGGCTGACCCCCGGAAACTGGTCCACCTGATATGAGGGGGTTGAGCCGAGATACGGCCCAAAATAGGAAATAGAAGTGTGAGGGCCACGCCGGCGCCACTATTGACGGTCATTGTGACCAGCGATCCTTTCTCCTACGAGTTTTACAGCGTCATATGTGTCCTTTGGAGCATTATTCCGCCTTTGAGAAGGCATATCTCGTAGCAGAAGCATAGTTCCCGTACGAGTTTTCCGGTACGAGCTGCTGACCAGCGCCTTACAATCGCGCTAATTCCTACTTTGGGCCGTATCTCGGCTCAACACCCACTTGGCGCAAACGTTGACACCTTCGCGTGAGAATCGTTGACTACTTCGCGGAAACTACCAGCCGGGCAATCGGTGAGCGACAAGGAAGGGGCCTAAACCTCCACGCTATTTCACACAACATAGAACTATACACCCGCGACGAGCACAGCTGGGGCTAGCCTGTATGCGGGCACACTGATACCGGGCTGAGGGAGCGCGGCACCCCGGCGACAGCGTGATCCGCCGCGCCCCCGAGAAAATGACGGGAGGGCCAAAGGAGTTGCCTTCGGTCCTCCCGTGCCATGGCTGTATCCCCGAAGTGTTACGGGGTCACATTACTGATCCGCGTGTACCAATTACCCAAAGCAACACGGGTACGACCACAACTGAACAGCGGTGAGGTCGACGTGCTCGTTGCGTACTGCTGCAGCGTGCACGTCTGCCCGATGTATTCGGATGCCATCCAGATGTCACTCCCGTCTACAGCGGCGGCTCCGTAATCGCCCCAGCGCGGGCGCGGGTTATTGGGATCGGCGGCGAAGACACGGTACTCCGTGAACCCGTCTTGCGGGCCAAGTCCTGCCCCCGCGACATGGATGTCACCGACGCCGGTGACAGCGTCGATTGGAGCATAGGCCGCGCTTGGGTAGTAGTCATTGCCAACCAACGTGAAGGCCATTTCGCCCTTGCCGTCCGGCCGCACGGCGACGGCGGGGAAGGTCACGTTGTTATTGACGGCGGCGACATACCCTTGCTTCACGATCGACGACTGCGGACCGACGTGTTGCCCGTTGCCGATCACGACCGGCTGCACGACGAAGTAGGCAATACCTGCTTTATCGACGCCGTTGACGGTGAGGACGGTGTTGAGCGCGCCCCACACCAGGCCGTTGGCGTAGACGACTTGGAGCATGCGGCTGTCATTCGTGGCGATCTGCCCCTCGACCTCGGGCTTGTAGGGGTCAGGCCCCCCGAGCAGGAGCGTCGCGCACGAATCAATGTTAAGGCACTGGCCGAGCGGGAAGTCGCCCGGCTTCTGCTCCGCGTTCGGCGGATTGCCATACACCTCGGAGGTGATGGCGCGGCTACTTAGAGTGGGATTGGGGTTCGCCGTGTCGAGCGATTGCGTGTTCGTGAGCGCCCAGAGCGCGATGCGATTGTCGAAGTTATTGTTAACGTCGCCGCCCGCTTCTTCCGCCGCCAGTGAACTGAGGAAGTACTCGGTGCCCCCGTTCGCGTCGGCGTAGATACCCGCAGGCGAGGTCGCGGGCTCCACGGTGAAGCCCGTGTTCGCGACAAAGGCTTTATCCACGACTAAGTGGCCGAAGTGGACCACCGTTGGGCTATCTACACCCGCTGCCAACTGGTGCTTGCTCATCGCGTAGAGCTGAGCGCCGTTGAAGCCATTGGCGAAGAATGGATAGGCGTTCGTCGTGATATAGAAGCCATACCTGTCGGCGCCGATGTGCGGGTAGTCGCCTAGATACGGCCCAGGACCACCCCCCGGGACGCTCGCATCGCCATCATTCGTAACGTCGAGGTGGTAAATCTTCCACGTCCCCAGCGGGCTGCTCGTCTGGCTCACGGCGATGTCCAGATGGTTAGTGCCGGGGAACGCACCCGTGCTTGGGTTCACGTCGAGTGTTAACACCACCTGGAACCAGCGCTGCGTGTCGGTGTCGTAATAGCAGGTGGGGTCGGTGACGAACGGGCCTTCCTGGCCCGTCGTGCGATTGAACTGGGCCGGGTAGCCGTAGAACGTGTTGAGATCCTCCACGCCGACGAGCGCATGGCCAGCCTTGTCGTAGACGCGCAGGACATCGTTGACGCTCTCCAGGACAAAGCCATTGCCGACGCACAACCCTTGATCGGGCGGCTCGACGGAGAATTGGTTGCCGCCGTTGGCGAGGCGCTGATCGCGCATCGTCAGGCCATTGAAGCTCGTGTTGAGGCCAGGGGTGGCCCCGGCAACGGCGTTGGGCGCGACGACGGGCGGGGTCAGGGATTGGCGGGTGCGCTCACCATGCCCGTGCGACAGGACGCGGTTGACGATGTTCGGCCCCTGCTCACTCACCGACCCCTTCGGGAACTCGGGCGATTGCAGGGAATCACTGCCCGTGGCGGTCGGCTGGAATTGGGTCGTGCCGGCGCTGACGAGCTGGCGGGTGGATGTGCCCGCAGCGGTAGCCGGCTTGGCGGCGGTTGCGCTGACGAGAAGTGCGACGATCAGCGCGGGGGCGAGGGCTGTGCGGATCTTCACCAGTATCTCTCCTTAGGTAAGTACGGAACAGGTACGGGAACTCGTCTCACTGGGCGAGTCACCTCTGTATCCCTTGTCGTGCATTGGGTATGGCGCCTGCGGTGCGGGCACCGGCGACGCGTGCTATATCCCTCCTCCTTTCATCCTCGTCGGGGTGGCTCGCCACGCCCGCGAGCGGATGCATTCCGGTGCATGCCGCACGACACAATCAACCGGCTGCTGCGGCTGCCCGATCCGGCTGATGCTCATCATAGCAAATAACGGAGGGCTTGTGGTACTCTCGCAGTCATGTAGGGATACCACCCGGCACGAGAGCGCTCATACCGGCCTGGTGTTACGGAAGCTGCTACCAAGTGCAAAGTAAGCGCACCATTTCGGTAAGGATAGATCTGCGATTGCCACCCCGACCGTCTAAAAGTACCGATTTCGACGGGAGGCACTCCTTTCGTGCCGTCCAACACGGCGAAAGACCCTCGCCGAGGCGCCTCGGCGCAGCGAAACAGGCCAAAGTATCGTTTCCAGCAAGGGAATCGGCCCTTTGTCCCGGCTCCCTAGGTCGCTACCTTGCCCCTGGTGTCGCGTTCCGTAACATTAGGCCGGGACGAGGTGAGGGTACTGGCCGAGGGTATGCTGTGGAAGGACGATGGACCACGGCCAAGCGAGAGAAGACGGGAAAGATGAGCCGACCCGACGTGCTGAAGCAATTGCCGACCAATCCTACCCGTCGCGCGATGGCCCAGGCGCGGCGGGCGGCGTGGGAGCCGGACGCGCGCGATGTAGAAATCACGCGTCTGCATGACGAGGACGGCCTGACGATACGAACCATTGCCACACAGGTCGGTCTGTCGTCGTCGCGGGTGAGCTATCTCTATCAACGGTCCAAGATGCGGATGGGCGAACGTGCGCAGCCCTGAGCGCGCAGGACCACGCTCACGACAAAAGAGCGGGCCTGACACCGCTGCTAGTGCGCGTGGTGACACATCCGCTCTGGTTACTCGGGGAGTGGGCAGGATATTGTCGGCGTATGCTGACGGCCTTCCGCTTATGCGGATCAGGACTCCCTGAGGGCTACAAAGGCCCATCGTCCAGCGGGGATAAGCGCGACGGGCTGCCCGTCGCGCTCATCCCCGCTCGTCGCCGTTGCCCGATGCGGTGTCACCCACCCGCGCCTGCTCCGGTCCCTGGCGCGGGCGCCCGCTCGCTATGTCACGGGGTGGGCGCTCCGCGGCCGCCTGACGCTCGTACTTCTTGCGCGCCCGCTCGTCGGCGATGCGCTGGATCTCGACCTGGTGCTCCAGGATCGCCAGCATGTGGTCCCACTGCTCACGGTTGAAGTCGCCGGTGGTGACGGCGATCTCGCGCACCAGAGGGTTCTCCAACGCCTTGCGCAGGCGGTCGTCGCCCGCCGTCGCCGCAGGTAACTCCACCCGCTCGCTGCCCATGAAATAGGCCATCTCGACGCCGAAGAAGCGCGCCAGTGCCGCGACCTTGTCGGCCCCCGGCCCCGTGAGCTTCCCGCGCCGCAGGCCACTGAGGTACGAGGCGGACATGCCAGTGTGCGCGGCCACCTGGCGCACGGAGTACGGCTTCCCTGTCGGGTCCAGGTGTGTCGCGAACAACTGATCGAGGCGGAGGGCGAAGAGTTGATCGTTCTCGCGCGGCTCGCGCGGCGTCTTCGGCATAGGTGCTGTCACCAGAAACAGGGGTGTACGGCTGATCGACGGCATGCGCTTGACACCCTCCACAACCGGGTATACACTAGGTTAAAGTGTACAATATATATTAAACGATCCATATTGTACACTTGGTACCGCGTGAGCGCAGGCCTATCCGCTGTCCCTAACCGTAGCAGGTTAGGGACAGGGTCCGCAAGCCACGCGCGGGCGTGACCTATCCAGCCTGTCCGGGGGAGGATGACATGGCGACCCAACCAACGGCCTTTGGCGCGTTACTCAAACACTTTCGTGGCCGCAGCTACATGACGCAAGCGCGGCTGGCGGAGTGCGCCGGCCTGAGTGTCGACGCGATCATCAAACTTGAGGGCGGCAAGCGCCGGGCTCCGCGCTGCGAGACCGTGCGGATTCTGGCCCGCGCGCTCCACCTGACAACCCAGGAGTGGCAAGCCCTGGAGGACGCCGCGCGTCCTCACACACGAGTGCACGGGTCCACAGCCGCCGCGTCGCCCCACATCGGGGCGCTCCTCCGCTGCCTCACCGCGTTGCACGCGCGTCAGGCGACCCTCATCGACGCCTTCGTGGCCGCGGATGTCACCGGTGATTCCGGTATAGACGCTGGCCTGCATCATCAGCCCACCCTCTAGCAGGGCTACTCTCCCTGACCCGACACAACACACGAAGCGGCGAGTGTCATCTTGACACTCGCCGCTTCGTGTGTCCTCGCGAGGAGTATCGAACGAATGACATGGCCGACGCGTTTCTCCCGGCCGGCCGGCCGGCCCTGTGCGCGCGAGGGGCGCGACGTAGACGTAGCAGTGCTACTTGTCCGTGTTTGTCTAGGCATTGTCTAGGCGCTGTCTCTGGTGCAGGCTAGCCGTGGGCCTGAAACTAGAAGTCAGGATCGGACCTAGCCCGGCGCTCTGACAAACGCCCGGCCCACGACGCGGCCCGTTGACAGGAGGTGAGCATGAGGCGGGCCACACGGACAACGCAGACCTGTTCGTACACGTAACCCGGCGCCGTTCCGCGCCGCTCCACACAGGGCCGCCCCCAGGGGCGGGAGAAAGAGAAGAAACGCCCATCATGCACCAGAGCCTATCCCTTGCGCACATCGCGCACGCCCACACCCTGAGCTTCGCCACGGCGCAGAGCCTCGTCGCCGGCAAGGTCGTCACCTTCGCCGCCATCGCGCCCCTCATCGCCGCCGGTGCCGCCAACCCCTTCAGCAATGTCTTCACCGCCATCGCCGGGTGGATGGGCGACCTGGCCCTACCGGTGACGGTGATCGGCCTGTCCATCAGCGCCATCTTCATGATCCTGCACCACCGCGCCGCCCGCGACATGCTCGTGGGGACCATCGTGGGCGCCGTGATCCTGTTCGGCGCCAGCCCGCTGGCCACGGCCATCCAGGGCTTGAAATAACCGCCCGCTATCCGACGCCGCTCGACGCGCCTCCGGCCTCCCGACGGTGGAAGCTGGAGGCGCGGTGTCTCGCTAGGGGAGGATCGCCGTGGCCCACACATGCAAGAGTTCGCAGTACAGCAACATGCGCCCGCGCTATTTCTTGGGGCGCACCATCCCCGAGGCGGCCGGGATCGCCGCCGCCGCCGCCCTGGGCTACATCGTGTTCCAGCTCACCAAGGGCATGACCTACGCCGGCCAGGCTGGCAAGATGCACCTCTTGGTAATCTTCGCCGCGGTGGCGCTGCCCCTCGTAATCGGCTTCGTCTTCTTCATGGACGGGGCCGAGCCCTACCCGCGCCAGGTCGTCGGCTATCTGCGTCGGCGCGCCGTGGCCGCGATCCGCTCAACCCCGACGCGCGTCCGGGCGCGCGCCCACGGTGCGCCGACGCCGGCCGGCCCCGCTAGTCCAACGACCCGCGCACGGGCCGCCGAGGCGACCGACCTGACGGGCCGCCTCATCGCGCGCCTGCGCTGGCCGTGCCCGACCGTGGAGGAGGCGTGATGAGTGTCGCCAATCGCCTAAAACGCCGGCGGCGGCGCATCGTGGTCCACCCGGACGGCATCCAGGTCGGGGTGGACGGCCGCCAGCGCGCCGTGCTCGCCGTGGGCGGCGTCTACCACGATACGCAATCCGACGATGAGCGCGACCAGACGGCCGCCGCCGCCGCCGCCCTTGTCGCCGGACTCTTGCCGACGCAGGAGGCCCAATTGCTGGTGCGCAGCAACCCGCTCGACCGGGACCACCTCCTCGCGCAGGTCGCGGCCGATACCGCGGCCTGCCCCCCGGCGCTGCACCCGTACCGCGCCGGTAATCGCGCCTGGTGGACCGACGAACTGCGCGATCGTCACCAGGCGCGGCGCGACTTCTATGCCATCATCTCGCCGCTGCCGGGCCGGCACGCGCCGGGCAGCCCCGGCGAGCGCGCCGCCCTCGACGCGGCCGTGCGCGGCGCCGTGCGCCACCTGACCAACATGGGCGTGGACACCGCCCGCCTCGACGGCCCGGCCGTGGCCGCGCTGCTGGCGCGCAGCCTGCCCGCCGAACCGGGCCACGGCCCCGGCGGTGTCGTCACCTTCGAGGTGCCCGACCTGACGGACGCCGAGGAGCGCGACCACGTCGTGTTGCCGGACGGTACGCTGGCGCGCTCGCTCTACGTGCTGGCCCCGCCGCCGGAGACCGACCCCGGCTGGACCCAGGCCCTCGTGGGCGCCGAGGTTCCTTACACACTCGTCGTGACGCTGCGCGGGCTCGACCAGGAGCGCGAGCGCAAGGGCGCGGCCCGGCGCGACCGCTACCTCGGGGATCAGGTCGCGGTTAGCCGCCACGTCACGACCGACGTGGAGGAGGCGCGGCGCGAGGCCCGCGACGAGGCGCGGCTGCTACGCGAGCGGCGCCACACGCTGGCCCACGTCGGGGTCTACGTCACCGTGACGGCCCCGGACGTGCCCACGCTCGACGAGCGCGCCGAGACCGTCGCATCCATCCTCTCGGTGTCGTCGAGCGTGGCGCTGGCGCAGGGGCATCAGGAGCCGCTGTACCTGGCGACGCGGCCGATCGGGTGGGACAAGGCGCGCAGCGTCTACCGCATGTACGCCGAGACGGTGGGCAACGGGATGCCCTACCACCTGCGCAGTCCCGGCACCGCGCGGGGGATGCTGGTGGGCTACACGCCCGAGGGGCGCGAGACCGTGCTGCTCGACTGGGCCGACCCTTCGCTGCGCAACGCGCTCATGTGCATCACCGGCGGCTCCGGCTCGGGCAAGACGGTCCTCGCCCAATTCCTGGCGACGCACATGCTCCAGACCGGCGGCCGCGTCACGGTGATCGACAGCACCGACCACTACGACACCACGCGCCGCGTCGTCGGCGGCGTCCGGGCGC
>JAABUL010005068.1_pt1 | contig 16860 bp, 30 predicted proteins | sample 5559151 | NCBI WGS metagenome assembly JAABUL01 (sample SAMN10711876, study PRJNA513368) | rock metagenome | isolation source: Antarctica rocks | place: Antarctica: Victoria Land, Pudding Butte sud | reverse complement strand
GGAGTCTCTCGTCATCCTCTTTTCGCCATTCGCAAGGCCACCAGCGAGCAGCAGTGCAGCCACATCGTACTCACCTCAAGCATCCCAATATTCCGATCGTACTTTCATAGGCGCACCATGCCGAACCTAATCGATGCAGCTGTATCGCCCACATCCACTTGCAGCATTGTGCATCTGACCGACAGGCACGGTATTGCCGGGCTACCAATGCGGTCACGCCACGGCTGCGGCCGCCGCCGCATCGCTGCTGACAGCGCCCGGCAGCGGCGCTATGGCCGACAGTGGACGCCGCCGGATGGCGCGTGTGCACCGTTCCGTCAGGCCGTCCAGGGCGGCCCGAGAAATGAGCAGGTAGTCCCGCTGCAGGATGGAGTACACATTTGCGCCCGCCACGGGGAGCACGTCCACCCACGGCAGGTTGCCCGCCGCCAGCCTCAGGTTGTCCCTGCAGCATGTCATGCAGAGGGAGTCAGGCTTCTGGCAACAACCAGCACCAGCAGGCCTCATGCCTCCTGGAGGTGATCAAGTCTTGGCTACACGACATGCAAGAGGGGCATCCTGTGGACGTTCGCCAGCTCCCTCAACTGATGCCGAGCATGAGTGGCCGTCTGCAGACAGCAATGCAGGCTGCTTTTGGCGCAAGGTCTTGGCATCTGGAAGCTATGGAATGGTGTCTGTAAATACCACACGCACCCGCCGTCAGCGCCATCCTTGGCGGAGTCCATAATGAGCGCCGAGCGCCGCGGCGCCTCCGCCAGCAGCACGTTCAGCGCGCCGTCCAGCCCTTTCTGCGAAAAGGAATGCGCCGGACAGTCTCAGGGATGGTGCACCGGCACATCATCTGCAGGGAGCCTTGCGGGTGCATGGCAACGTGAGCGGCGGACAAGCACAATTCAGTGGCTCTGATTCGGCGACGCGACTTGCTCATGGTAGGAGGTTCGTCCAGGGCAGGGGCAACGAAGCGCCTGGCGAGCTCACGGTTTTGGGCTCAGACAGCGCGAGCGTGTCCATCACGATCAGGCGCCCCTCGGACGCCTTCGCCTGCAATGCATGAGCAGCAGCATGTTCCTCAAACATCCCCACTTTACTTAACAAGGCTGCCAGGATGAGACTCGTCGCAGAAATGTCGACTGGTGCAGCAGAGCCATCCAGAGCAGTGTAGCAGCGCCCACAACAGCTTGAACTGTAGAAGCAAACAGAATTGGACAGTGACTTCATATATGAACTCAGGTATGAGGTCAGTTCTAGTGTGGATATCGCACCGAGAGCGCGCAGCGCAGCCCCATCTGGCGGACCTTGCGCTGCAGGTCGTGCTCGTGCGAACGCGGCACCGGGCCATGCGCCTTACCACCTCCGCGCCACTGCGGCGAGACAGTACGGCAGTCAGTGTCAGAATGTGTGGGTATCACAGGTGGTGGGGCGACAAAGTGCTGCAACTTGTTGGTGCAGCATGCGTCTGGTCACGAAAGCAGGACCGCAATGAAATCGCAGGAGGAAGCAATTGTGTGTGCACAACCAGAGCCCCGTCTGCTGCTGCTGCACTCGTTTCAGGGCGCTTCACTTCACGAGCGAAAATCAGCAACTGATGCGAACCTGCGGCGCGCGGATGGTACCGGCACGGGCGCGCCCGGAGCCCTTCTGCGCATGTGGCTTGCGGCCGCCGCCCCGCACCTCCCGCCGCGTCTTCGCCTTGTGCGTGCCCTGCAGTGTGGCGGGAGAGTCGCATGACGTGCGGTGGGTTCAAATCTACCGCGAATGTCGTCCCAAAGTGTGCTTGTTGGATGCAAGCATGGCAGCCCTCGAACGGCTCATGGTGCAAGGCTGAACCAGCGGCAGCGGCAGCAACAACCATGCTTGCATGCGTCATTCGTTATTCATCGTCGCGACTCCATCGTTGCCGTCGGGAGAAGCGCACCTGCTGCCGCTTGGCGAGCTGCCAGCGCACGACGCGGTGCAGGATGTCCTTTCGCACATCCACGTCAAAGACGGCGCCCGGCAGCACCGCGGTGCCAGCGGCGTCGCCCGCCCAGGTGCGCAGCGGCACCTCCCGGTCCTGCAGCCCGCCTGCACTTGCGCACAAGCCTTGATGAGCGTCTATCTGCATGATTATATCTTACATCAATAATGTGTGGCATCCATGCATGTGGTCAAAGGATGTGCTGCGAGCGACAACAGAAGACTGCAGGTGATGAGGAGATGCTTATCTTGTAACATGCTCGTCGACACGATGCTACATGTGCACGATGCGTGCCTGAAGCTGAGACGCCTCCATCCCGCGGCTGCCCTGCGTCATGCGGCAACCGCTGCGCCACCGCTGCCGCCACCGCAGGGGCGTCTGCAGGGGCGTTAGCGGCCGCGGCCGCCGGCGAGGCATAGAAACGGCAGTGCGCCAGGCCGGTGCCGGCTGCGGGCGCGGCGGGCGGGCCGGTGCCGATGCTGACGCGCCGCATGCATGTCAGGAGCGAGGGCAGCGCTGCCGGCGGCGCCGCTGCCGTCCTCTGCAGCTCAGCCTGCATGTGGCCGTGATTTCAATCTTCAATCTCAGATCCCTGTTATCACCACAGAGCCTGTGCGTGTATGGCCCATTGGTAGCATTGCGCAGCGTCAAGGCACGGCCAGCCAGACGGCCAGACGGCCGGCGCCAGCAGTACGGACCTGCACTCCCGAGGCCGCCTGGCTCAGCAGCCGGCGCCAGCCGCATCGCAGGCCGCTGGCAGCCATAGTGCTCTCTATACGATCATCCGGCTGCCAATCGCCCTCGGCTGGTCGCGGGGACTCTGCTCAGCGAATGTCCAACATCAACAGAGGGACCAACGGCGTGGGCGCCGAGCTTGGGTGCGAAAACCAGACGAGTCCGATCAATCACGTCACTTTCGTGCAGGCGAAATCTGCCGCAGCCTGCGCACCGAGCACTTCGCTTCGCGCTGGTTTTAAACCCTGAGGTTGGTCATCTCGCCGCCTGAGCAGTGCGACTTGCCGTGTGTCTGCCTCTCTGCACTTTGACGCCAACGGTGAACAGCACCTCTGCAACCATGGGTGAGTGCTGCCGACACTTTGCTGCTGGGCACGCTGCTGTAGCTGCCCTGAGTGCTGAAACTGCTGCATTCGCAAGTGGTCGCCATCCCTGCGCAGCTGGTCTGGTGGCTGCGTTTAGAGCAGGGCTTTGCTGGCGGCTGCAGCTGCATCAGCAACGCAGGGTTTCTGAAGCCACTGGGCTGCGTGGAGGCACCTACCGACCAGGGTGTATTGGGGGGTGGATGTCTCCAAATATCAATTCAGCAACCGCAGCCCTGGCAGCTGCACGGCGAAAACACGCGGCGCGCAAACGACGCCTGCGGACGGCCGGGCGCCTGGCGATCCAAGGGGCGCCTGCGCTGCACACGAGGGAGGGCGCACGGGCAGCGTGAAGGACAGTTGCGCGCTGGAGATATTAGAAGGCTGTCTTCCTGCGTCGCAGGCAAGGTCCACGGTTCCTTGGCTCGTGCCGGTAAGGTGCGCTCGCAGACGCCGAAGGTGGCACCGGCGGAGAAGAAGAAGGTGCCCAAGGGCCGTGCGTTCCAGCGCCTCAAGTATAACCGGCGCTTCGTGAACGTCGGTGCGTGGTTGTTGTGTGGCAAATGCAGCGGTCTGTCAGGCCGGTGGCCAGAACCTGCTGTATGGTGACGCCCCTCCGTGACTGTGCACAGCTGCACTTGACGCGCAGTGCGATCGCTGCAGAACATGCACTGCTGGGACTGCTGATCACAAATGGCTCTGGCTGCACCAGCACCTTCCATGTTGCCAACTCCAATTTGCTGTCGTGGCTGCAGTTGCGGGCTTCGGCAAGGCGAAGGGTAAGTTGCTTGTTACTTGCGCATGATGTCAGTGCCGCTGCTGTGTTTTTCTGACACACACAACGATCTGACTTTGATTCGAGTCTTAGCTGGAGCTGTCAGCGAGCAATGAAGAGGTCGAATGATGAGGTGTGCGCCGCGCAGGTCCCAACAGCAACCCTACCTCCTAGACAGCACTCTTTTCGAGGTGGGGGACACGCGGCGCTGCCATTGCCATTGTGTTGTGTGGTTGTTTTATCAATTTCTCATCCGAGGCGTGTGAGTGTGCTTGCACATGCTGATGGGCAGACCCGCCGCTTTGCAGGTGCTGGACGGGAGCCAGGAGTGCAGCTCAATGGCCAAACTCGGGGTGCTGTGCGGGCTTGCTGGCGAGGCAAAGCTGCGATGGGCAGGCCTGCCCTGCTGACAGCCGCCGCGGGCTGTTCTGCATCCTTTGTTTGGGCATATGGTGGACCAGAGCAGTGCTTCTGGGCTGAAATAACTCTTGTAAGAAACCCGTACAGGCAAAGTGCAGGGCTGTGGACCACGCCAGCGTGCACTGTGCGGCACATTGCGCCTGCGCCGCTGAAGTCCCCCACTCATCATTGCCGTGTCTTTGGTCCCTCATCTTTGCATGCCAGACATTGTCATCTCTTGGCTCCTCGTCACTGTTTGCAATCGCCCCTCATCAGTGTGTTATAATTAATAAGCATTCGCTGACAAATCTCGTAAACCACACCAAGGAAAAAACTTCATAAATGCTGCACAGCAACCGAACGCCAATTGTCCCTACAACTAGCACGCCTTCGAGAGCACAGTCGTTGTTCCAGCGCTGAAGCCGCTCCCCCATCGACCTCCGCATGCACTGCAGCGAAATGAATGTGAAACTCAAGACCCGCCTCCCAGTACCCGCCACACGAGCGGGAAACCCGGCAGGGTTTACATGGCAGACATTAATGTACACGAATTATGTACATCAATTGCAGGCAGTGTAAAGAAAGCAGGCTTGCCAACAAGCAAACAGACAAGAAAGGAAAGGACACGGAAACATCTAAGATTATAGCGCCACAGTGATGTGCCGCATTATAAACGCGCCACCGGCAGCCACCATTTCCCACGGACAGACACTGCTACATGCAATGGAACCTGTGCTGCATTCTGCAGAAGCAAGCAGGCTTCTGCATATGCAAAAAAAAGCACGTGCACCATACGAAAAAAAAGACTGCGGGCGCCACAGATGATGGGGGATGCCCAAAACCCTACCTGCCGTTTTCCCCACCGCTATTGAAAAAAATAAACTGCCTTGAACCACTGCGGACGCACACAGGAGTGCGGATCAGCATGCAGCAGCTGCCAAGCCCGGAGCGCCCGGCACGTCGCAGCGCGCAGCGTTTTTCGCCGCGCGGGGACTGGCGGCCGGCATTGTCCAGCAGCATTGTGCACGCCTCAGCAGGTGGCGAAACATCACCTGAGCATCCTCGGGCCTGTTCTCCGACAGTGGCGCCCCCTCCACCATCTGCTCGATGTCCTGCGGGGTCAGGGAAGCAACAATATCAGGCTCAGGTGCACACACTGGCATGCGGCGAGACCCATAAGCCAACCATGAAGCTGCAAGGTCTTAGACTCGCATGCCCCAGGTCCAAGCTGCTGCGCAGACTGCCTAATTCTGTTTCTGTTTAGATCAGTCAAGACGCACCTTAACCAGGCGGTCAAAGGGGGCGGGGCGTTTGGTCTTCCGGATGTCCAGGATGCTGTCCGGCGTCGCTTCCTCTCCATACAGCGCCGCGTTCTGCTTCGCGTCCACCGCGATGCGCGCCCCTGCAGGGTTTGAGGTAATCTTGGCTTCAGAGGGTTCTTCAGGGAAGGGTGCAGCTCCTGGAGCGGCCACCGGGCCATCGCATTACACGCCACAGAGTCGCGCATGCCGGGCAGCAATCTGACGGCAGCTGCTCGCCCTGCTCCAAATGACAAACACGTGGAATGCAGTCTCGAATGGAGCGCTTTCAGCGCGGCAGTGCAGGCAACCTGACAAGTCAAGGCACAGCAGGACGGGAGGCGCACCCTGCAGCGGCACCATGAACACGCGCTGGCTGCCCTGCTCAATGGCGTACCCCACCTCCGGCCGGTCCGGCGCCGCCGACCTGCAATCAACAACATTGTTCACCCATGTTATCATGAAGAATGGTGTGTGTTATGACGTAGACAGATGGCACGCAATGAGTTACCAGCGTCGGTGCAGACCGCAAGCAAGTGGCACTTGGCGCTGTGGCTGCAGCTGCGCTGCAGGGGCCACCTCTCTTCTGCAGATTCTGGTAGAATCTGTTGCTCCTGTCAATGCCTTTGTGTTGTGAACAGATAGGGTCACCTGACGCTGTGGCTGCGGCTGCGCTCGAGGGGCTTGCCCCTCTCGTGGCTCAGGTCGCCAACGGTGTGCCGCCGCTTGGCGAAGCTGCCGCTGCCGAGGCCATGCCCGCCGAAGCCGTGCCCGCTCAGCAAGCTCTTGCCCAGGGACTTGACCTTGAACATGTTGGACATCGGCGGGGACCCCATCGGCAGCTCCTCCTGCGCGACCACCACATGAGCCTCAGAACGGGTCAGGTCACTTGTCTCACCTACTGCCGTGGCGGGAAAAACACCAGCATTTCCCCGTGCGAGTTCAATCAAATGTACTTTCCAAACGGCCAGTGGTCAGATTGTTGGCTTCAGAAGCGTATTTTGTGCAGGCATCCAATCTGACCGAAGCCGGCATCTGGAGTGCAGGCGCAGGAAGGGGTGTCAGTGTGGCCCTGCAGGTGCCCGAGCTGCGGCTGTGTGGGCAATGTGACTGGGGCGGCACCTCATGCCCCAAAACATGAACCCGCCTCGTCGGTGGCGTCGTTGGGCTCGAAGTCCGATCCGGACGGTTCGTTGCCAAAACGCTCATGGTGCATTCTTGAACCCTCCTAACGCACCTCGTCGCTGGTGGTGGCGTCGCTTCGAATTTCACCTCCGGCCTTCATGTTGGCAGATCAATGCAGGGAAGACCGTGACCCCATGACACTTGGACAGGCACCTCGTCGGTGGCGGCGTCGCCGGGCTTCAGGTCCACCTGGGGCCAGTTGTGCACAGATTGTAGGCAGATGATCAATTCTCATTGAAACGTGAACGTACCTCGTCGGTGGTGGCGTCGTCGGGCTCGAAGTCCACCTCGGGCGCCTTGAGCCGGTCCAGCGCCTCCTGGCTTGGCAGCACCATCACCAGGTGCACCTGCTCCATGTCTGCGGCAACAGATATGCACACCAGAGTCACTTTGCATCGCTGGCTGTCCGTTACAGCATTGCCTTATTCCCGTGCTCACAGTGCGTCCTGGCTGGCAGCACCATCACCAGGTGCACTTGCTTCATGTCTGCGGCGCAGGCACCGAAGAAGATTGTGGCTGCACTTGCTATGGTCTCATGGGCGAGTTGTGAAGCAGAGTCCCTGGCAGCGCCACCTGGCAGCACCATCATCAGGTGCATCTGCTCCAGGAACGTGATCACTGATACCGAGGCTCGACAGCCTTGCCCGTGTTTGATGAGCAAGTTGCTACACGCACTGCGGAAGGCGGGCGGCAGGCCGCGGATGTCGATGGTGAAGTAGGAGGGCGCGGACCAGCGCGTCTCCCGTCGGCTGTTTACGCTGCGTCCGATGACAAAGCCGCTGCCGCGCAGGAATTTGACGCCCGTGCCGTGCGACTTGAGCATGCCGAATGCCAGCCCCTGCAGTGACATAAGAAGGTGAACAGCAAGAGTTTCAAGAACAGTCGAGCTTGTGTGGCCATACCGTGCGACTTGAGCATGCCGAGCGCGAGACCTGCAGCATGATGTCAGGAGCGTCTACTGAGCTGATGATGCAACATGGATAAAGACGGTCCAAGTCTGCAGCGCAGGCGCTTTGCAGGCGTTGAGAGGCCGTGCACGACGTCTCTGGGAGCTGGACTTGCACCGGGGCAGTTGTCGGAGGCGGAAACTGTGTGTGTGCAGTAAGTGTACAATGTCGAAGTAGCCGTGTTGCAACTGTCTTGTCGCACCTTTGAGTGTGCACGGCCATCATATCGAGGGGCTCGCTGTCCTTGGGCAGCCACTCTGGTCTTCCACAAGTTTTATGTTTCGATCAGGTTCCATCGCCCAGCGCAAGTTCCTCACCTTGGCGGTGCGCACGGCCATCATGTCGAGGGGCTCGCTGTCGTCGGGCAGCCACTTGGGCGGCAGCGTGACCTTCCGCAGCAGCTTAAAGGCGTCCTGCGCGTCCACCTCCTCCCCCGTCAGCTTTGCCGTCTGCATTCGCACAGGGTAGCGATCATCCAGGGACCTGCCAACGACGATGTGCGGATGTTCATCGCACAGAAACAGCTGTGAGGCACATCCTGCGCGGCCACCTCCTTCGCCGTCTGCAGCGGGGCGCAAGCAACAGTCATACAGTGCCGCCGCCGCAAATGTCAACGACCAGTAGTGAAGGCGCATCCACTACTTGACCCCTGTCACCGATGTGGCCTGCGGCCACGGAGTGCCGAGCCAGATCGTCCAGGCGCTGGTGGTTCGCAAGTCGTCGGCTGCCACGGTCGAGCTGGCAGCTAGCGGCATGACTGACTGCTGTGGCAGCGAAGGGCACCTGCAGGTGAGCTGGCGCGCAGTGCTGACCCAGGGCGTGGCTGATGACGCCCTTGCTGGGCCCAGTTTGTCGTCCGCCAAGCCTGAGTGGTTTTACTGTTGTGACCATGAAATGGGCACCTTATCGGTAAGCTGGCGCGCGGCGCCAATGGGAACGTGGCCGAGGAGGCCCTTGCTGGGCCCAACATGTTGGTGGCTGGACGACTACTTAATTTCCCATTGAGCACAAGGTTTGGCTGCTATTGGGCGCACCTTGTCGGTGAGTTGGCGGGCGGCGCCCATGAGGGCGCGGCCGATGACGCCCTTGCTGGGCCCGGCGTGGCTGGCCAGCGCCGCGCCCGACCCAATGTCCAGTTGCTTCACCAGGTACTCGCCATCGTACGCCGCCTGCACATTCCCGTTTTTCGTAAAAGTCAGGCACTGATCGTGCTTTTTGAAGCTATCAGGCTGAAAGCGCTTGTTCAAACCGATGTCCAGTTGCTTTATTAGGCACTCGCCGTAGTACGCCGCCTGCGCGGGCGCAGGGGATGAACCTCTCGCACCAATCTCCGATGATTTGCAACAGGTCATGCAACTCAGCAGCTACAGGCCATAGCACAAGGTTCAGCAGACCGCTCCTCCGCTGCGAAGGAGCTTGTGCCTGCTCGAGAGGACGGCCGCACAGGTGCGCCACTTTGTGTTTCTGGCGCGGGACTCAGAGACGGCAGCCCGCACCTTGAAGAAGCGATGCTTGGCGAGCTTGTCGGCGGAAGTCCGCCCCGCCGGGTCCTTCTGCAGGCACTTTGCCACCAGGTCCTGCAGGTCCTGCAGATTTGATGTCGCAGTTTTGGTCAGAACATAAGGAAGCTTCGTCGCCAAACAAGGCACAGAGCGGAATGGGAATCTTCCGCCTACGACGCCAGGTCCTCCAGTCCCGTGAAACCTCCAAACTAGGGCCAGTTCGAACACGTGGCCCTCCCTGAATACAGAGCATACAAGAGGTCCCAACCAGGAAGCCACATGCAGCCGAAGATCCTCCGACCAGCCAGGCAGCAACACCTCCATGTCGCTTCCCGATTCACACTTGCTTCTGCGGCGGATGGACCCCCCATCGGCTGTCTGCATACGGGAGGCACACCTCGGTGAAGCGCTTGCGCCGGTCGGTGGACTCGAGCACAGGCGCCGGCTCGTTCAGCGTCTTCATGAGGATCTGGTCCAGGTTGAAATTCTGCAGCGGCGCGGCGCCCAGCGCAAACTCCAGCAGCGTGATGCCGAAGGACCAGATGTCCGCGCTGCAGTCGTACCTGCGGCGTGCGGGTCATACATCCATTTGTTGCACCTCTTGGAGCCCCCCTTGATCATCGATGCACGCACGGGTTGCGCAAAGCCAGGAAGTGGCCTGGGCCACAATGCTCGGGTCAGCCCCCAAGACACTGGTCCACCAGGGCCCCATTGCCTGGGTGCGCTCCATGTACGGCACACAGCGCCCGGCGGCGCGGCACTGCTCGAGCTTCAGGCGCCCCTGACAAGCCCCGCTGAGACGCGCACATTCAGATATCATTCACAACACAGCGCGAAGGCACCGCATGAACTCCCGGGACAGCTTCAAGGGAACACGCACGGCTGGCCGTCCTCCATGACCTCGGGCGCCATCCAGCAGGGCGTTCCGGCAAAGGTGGTGCGCGACAGATACGCCGCCATGCCGTCCGAGCTCGCCCGGTGCGCCTGCGCGACCTGCAGGAAGGCAGGGTTTAGGTTGAGGTGTCGGGCGGGCGAATCCGCCTCGTTGACGCCACAACATGCAAGTCTTTGCGCAGCAACCTTGTGATAGGACGTGTGGAAACCGCTGCGACTGCAGCAGGGGTGCTGCTGCGGCAATGCACACCAGAGCAGAAAGCGGGATTCATGGACCCGGGACCAGAACGTTGCGGCGGCGGAAAGCGACAGTACCTTGCCGTCGGGGTCGGTGTGCAGACATGCATGTGCATCCATGGCAGCACCAATACGGAGCATGGACTCTTGGCAGCAGGTGTGGCAGACCGCGGCAGCACCTTGCCGTCGGGGTCGGTAAACATGTGGTGGGTGTGCGCCATGGCGGCCCCAATGCACAGTATGACTCACAACGGCAGACTGCGGCAAGATGAGTCGGCAATTGATTTGTTTTGTCAGCTTCTTCACCTTGCCGTGGGGGTCAGTGTGCAGGCGGTGGGTGCGCGACATGGCGGCCGTGACGCCCATGTCCGCCAGAATGACCTTCCCCTGCTGATCGATCAGGATGTTGCCCGCCTGCGCGCCATGAAACCACGCAAGAAGCTGAGCGTCACAGCTTGAGAGACTCGAGGCTGCCCATGTATGGGGCCGCTGTTGGGCTCACTTTGTGAGAGCCTTCAGCTGTATTTGTTGTACAAGGACACCAGATTCGCGCCTGGCGAATGCAGCATCTCAGAATCAGGTTGGAACGCGCAACATTGCAGGTGTGGTGCACCTTCAGGTCGCGGTGGATGTAGCCGTCCTTGTGAAGGTACGCCAGCGCGTGCAGCACCGGCTTCATGATGGTTGCGATGCAGTGCTCGTTCAGGCCCTGCGGCACGGCAGGCGGGATGCATTGACACGGCCGCATCACAAATCAGGATGTGTGCAATGCAGGCTTCCTTGGCCGTGCCGTCAGAGCACAAACCAACTTGGCATCTGAAAGACTCCCACGCGGCGGTATCTGTGGTTGGAACGGCTGGCCCCACCAACCAGGGAAGCTCAGATAAACAGCAGTTCACGCTGAACGTGCTGCGTTTGAATGATGTCAGACGTCGAAGCCGCCTGACACGTAGGGCATGGCCATCCACAGTCGCCGACATCAACGCTTTCAGTCAGCATGAGCACGATTGCCGCGCAAAGAGGGACTGACTCACGTTGGAGTGGTTGCGCTTCATGATGTCAGACGCGGAGCCGCCGGACACGTACGGCATGACCATCCACAGCTGGTCTTCCTCGAGAAAGGCCGCATACAGCGGCAAAATGTTGGGGTGCTTAAGGAGCTTCATCGTCTGCACCTCCGTGATGATGGACGGCTGCGGTGGCACAGGAACCGGTCAGCCTGCAAGGGTGTGGCGGGTGCTTCGGTAGCTTCAAACCCTTCGTCTGCACCTCCAGCGGCAGACTCTGCAGCACGGCAACAGCAGCTGCAGGTGAGGACCTGAATGGTGGCCGTGCAATGTGTTGAACAGGTGACCCGTCTGCTGTTGCTAAGCTTGGATGGGGACAGATGCCGACATGACGCCCAGGAGTGCCGTCCATGAGCGGGGAGCTCAATCTAGTTTTGTGCCCTGAGGCATAACCTGCATGTGATCCGGCGTGGCTGAGGAAAATCGCGCACCAGGTTGATGCTGGGCTCGTCCAGATTGACGATCTTTACGGCGACGTCCACGTCCTGGCTGGGGCAGTACGCCAGCCACACCTGGCGCGAGGAGCATACACCCTCGTTGGAGCTCTCAGACTGTTGCCCACCCTGCAACCTGGTTATTCTCATCGCATCCTGGCAACATTTAACATTGGACGGCCGTTCACGCCATGCCCAACGCGCACCAGACACAGGTCTGATGCAACTTGAGACAGAAGCGCAGAAGTCCTACCGTGGCGGTGGCGCCCTCCCCCACCACCTCAATTAGCTCATACGCATCTGCATCAGTGGGGTAGAAGCCAAAGTCCCTGCGGCGAGACAGCTCGTGCGTCACGCCTTTTGTGCTCGTTTCAGCCGGCATGTTGCCGTGCATCGAGCTGTACAGCGGAACTTCAGGATGAGGGCTATCGTTCAAGTGCGAGGCAGACGCTGCTGGTTAAAGAGGAGAGCAATGCTGTGTGGCGAGCCGCAGCTCCTCTAGCAGGCCCCCTGCAAGAACACTCACCAGACGGCGGACGCCCTGCGGTAGAGGGACAGGTTGCTGGCTGCCTCACTGACCACGGACTGCAGGTTGCTGAAGGAGCGGCTGCCGTGCATGCTGCCGCCATCACTGCCGCCATGGCCGCTGCCGCTGTTGTTGGGGTGCAGCAACGTGTGGTTCACGACGGCGTACAGGTTCCGCCCGTGGCTGCTGCCGTCCTCGGACTTTGACCGCATCAGCTTGCCGGCGAGCTTGCCAGACAACTCGGCCAGCTTGCCGGACTTGTCGGCGAGCTTGCCGGATGTCTCCTTGACTTTGTGAGAGAAGGAGACGCTCGAGCCGGAGCCGCGGCGGCTGCCGCTGCCGCCACCGCCGCTGCCGCCGCTGGCGGCTCCGGGCGAGTCGCCGGCGCCGCCGCCGCCGTCGCCGAGGAAAGCCGTGAGCTTGGACGCCGAGCCGAAGGACTTGGACAGGCCCGGCTTCAGGCACGCCAGGCCCTTGCCGCTGTGGCCCGAGCCGTGCATCGGCGGCTTGCTCTCCGATGGCGGCGACGGCGACGGCTGCGGCGCGGAGCCGGGCCGCTTCTGCCCCTCAGACATTGGTGCTGCGGCAACCCCAGCTCAGCGCTGCCACATGCGTCGCAGCAGCGTCCGCTGCAAGAGCATGCGCCGTTGGCAGGCTGTCCAGCTGCTAGAAGCTACCCTCCCTCTAGCACCGGGCGGTCAGCTTCTTGATGGGCATGCCTCCTTCGCGCGGCGCAATGGCAAGTCACATTCCGTGCACTTCGCCAGTGCCAGTCCCGGGTCCGCGTCGCAAAATGCACTGCGAGCGACCAATCTAGAACCAAGCCCAGATCAAAGTGATACACTGCACGTAGTGTGCCTGTTGTCAGTGTCAAAACGGCAAAGCCTTGTGCCAGACTAGACCTGAAATCTCCTCGTCAGTCTGCACGAATACCCTGACGCTGCCTCGCTTGGAGCATTCAGTAGTATACCAGCTGTAGTTTCCTAAATGGATCCAACAACGCTCAAGCAGCGCTGTGCGTCGCGGAGGTTGTGTACGAAAAGGTCAAGGATTGGAATCTGTTACGAGGACTGGCGATGATCGCCTGCAAGCCAGCAGCTTGACGCTGTACGTGTTGATCGATAGCGCGTCATCTTGCGGCGCAAATCTGTTGCTACGCAGGGCGCGCTGCACTTGCAACATATACCGAGATCACGTCATGTTCATTCCACCTCAGCGTTCGTTACAGCCAAATTTTACATCAGACTGCAGTCGTCGCCCATTTCGAAGAACCTGCAGCTTGCGTCTCTGTTCCTGCGATCGAGCCGATTCGGCACTGCGAAAGCGCTGCGCTGGCAGGCGTGACCCTTTGGGAAACCGGTATCGCCGTGGCACACTCAGCATCTGCTGCGGCGCTCGTGCAGCAAAGTTGTGCCTTTTCTCAGCTTGTCAGGCTGCCATCGTGCGTGCTGGTAGCTTCAGCGGGCCTTGGGCGATGCGGACGAAGGAGCTTTGATCTCACATAGTTTATCACAGCTAGCCACTCCAATCAGGCGCCATGGAGGAATTCATGAACCGGCACATCGACTTCAAAAACGAACGATACCAGACGGTGGGATTACTGCGCCTGAAGCGTTGCGATGCATCTCCCGCTCTGAGGTGATGTCTCGTAAACGACGCTGCTGACCGCTGCAGGTGCGAGAGCTGGGCCGGGGCAACTTCGGGGTGACGATGCTGATGCAAGACCTGCAGACCAACGAGTACGTGGCTGCCAAGTTCATCCAGCGGGGGGCCAAGGTGAGCAGTGGCGCAAGCGTGCCCGCCGCAGGATGCAACCATGTTTGGGACCGGTCATCGCATCAAGGCATAGATCGCCGGCCCACTGACGTGCAATTGTGCTGCAGATCAACGTGAACGTTGAGAGGGAGCTGCTCAACCACCGGCCGCTGCTGCATGCACACATCATCAGGTTCAGAGGTGCGTGCCGGCCTGCCAGCGCCGGATGAGCTGATCACATCCTTCTCAGGCATAGCAAGAGAAGCTGTTGAATGAACGAACCGTCATCGAACTTCCAGCAACAAAGTGTGTCTAGAGCTCCATGCTGACGTGTTGCCTGCGTTTCGCTGCGTACAGAGGTGTTCCTCACGTCGACGCACATCGCGATTGTGATGGAGTACGCCTCTGGCGGCGAGCTCTTCGAGTTCGTCAAGCGGTCGGGGCGGTTGTCGGAGGACGCAGCGCGCTTCTTCTTCCAGCAGCTCATCTCCGGCGTGGACTACTGCCACAGACAGGTCAGTGATCCTGGGACTCCACTCTTTTACAACCTGAAGCTGGCTGCAACTCGCTTCTGCTTCCAGCAGCTCATTCCCGTCGTGGACTACTAGTACAAGCAGGTCGGCGGTCCTGCACAGCGCTGCAGGCTAAGTTTTGCAGGCTGGAGTGTGCACGCTCGCACAGATGCTGTGATCAGCAGGATGGACCCAGCAGGTGCTCACCTGCTGGTGCTCTCCTGCCGGTCAGCAGAAACCTGGGAATCAATATATGTTCATTGGCGCGGACAGGGCGTCTTCCACCGAGACCTGAAGCTGGAGAACACGCTCATCGACAGGCAGCCCAACTCAGCGCCGCGGCTCAAGATCTGCGACTTTGGCTACTCAAAGGTGAGCCGCCGTAGTCCTGCCAGCCAGGCCGCCAAGCTCGGATGTGGGCATGCCGTCCTGACATGCAGTACGACTGCAACCCTGCAACGTGTTGAATGCTACAGCACTGCGAGCTCCCAGTCCAATCTCCCGGCACACACTCTGATGGCAGCACACATTCTCATGACCGCACGCTGTGCGCAGCACGCGGTGAACGACTCGCAGCCGAAGAGCGTCAAAGGCACGATCGCATACCTGGCGCCGGAGGTGGTGCTGTGCAACTTCAACAAGGCCAAATACGACGGGCGGCAGTCCGACATCTGGTCCTGCGGCGTCATGCTGTACCTCATGCTCATAGGCGCCTACCCCTTCCAGGACGGCAGCAACCCCTCCATGTTCTCCAAAACCGTCAAGGTACGCAGGAGGCGCTTTTTAGATGTTCGTAAAATTCTTTGCAGTAGCAATGCAGGCTCCGCCACCAGGCTTTACCACCGCTTTCAGCAGGATGGCTCTGTAGACCGCGCGGGCACGGATGTCAACCAACTGGGCACCACATAGATGCTGGTGCGACATGCTGGGCGACAGCAGAATTCAGAGCCACAGCCGCTTGTTGATGCTGCCCTTTTCCAAACGAACCTGCAGAAAATCGTGACGGCGGACTACGTGATCCCGGAGGGCATCTCGCTGTCGGCGGAGTGCAAGGACCTAATCCGCCGCATCTTCGTCGTCAACCCGGGCATGCGCATCAACCTGGATCAGATCAAGACGCACCCCTGGTTCGTGCGCAACCTGCCGCTGGAGCTGCAGCAGGGCAATCTCAACCCCAGCATCCCCACCCAGGTGCGCCAAATGCACATCAAATCATCAAGCAGACGCAGGCGTGTCTGAAAAACGTCATCTGCCCCAGGCTGCCGTTCCGATTGGGCTTGCGCACGTCACCAGGTTGCAGGGCGGTTGACGTCCACGGAACATGCTCGATGCATGAACCGCTCTGTAGTGCACTGACGGCTGACCTGTGGTCTGTTTTATGACGGGTGTGACTCCTTCGCCGTGCAGGCGGACGAGGTGCAGTCATCACAGGACGTGAAGGCGCTGGTGGAGGAGGCACGCACGGTGCCGCAGCAGCCGGGCGCGGCAGGCGGCGCGGGACCAGACGGCATGCACGAGTAGCGTCAGTCCCCATGACTCTGGGGGAATGAGCATCCATGCGGCGTAGCACTGCGGCAGCCGGGCGCGGCAGGCGGTGCGGGGCCAGATGACATGCACGAGTAGCGTTCTCAGATGGCGCTGGGGGGGGTGAGGATCTATGCGGCATGGCGTCGAGGGATGGGAGGTGGAACAAGTGATGCCGCAGGAGATGGCCCCATACAACATGGTAGGATCGCAGGTGAACGCTGCAGTTGGGCAACGGGATCTGGAACACCAGTACTGCAGATCAGCAGGCCTTGTGTTGCGCGCGTACTTTGCGCACACGACAGGCTCACAGTCCCCAATTGGTAGGCGCCTCAGCTGTCTGCGCAGGGTTGGGGTATTGCTTCCATTTCCTCGTGAAACGCTGTTGAGTCAGACAGGCCTCTTCTGTTGTAGAATTGCTGTAAATCTGCACGACTCTCATTCACAATGAAAAGAGACACAGACTTGCACAACGCATCTGCATTGTAACATAGCACAACCATATAGTCTTTCCAGCCCGGTGACAATGCAGCAGCTGTGACCATGCCCCATCTGCTGTTCGCAGACGCCGTGCAGGTGGGGGTGCTGCAAGCGCTGGCGTGGACGCTGTACGGGGGAGGGCACGCTGTGCTGCTGTATGCCGCATGGACGCGCAGGCAGCCGGAGGACGCCACTTGGCAGGATCGGGCATCGGCGCCGGGCCTCGGCTTAATTGCCTCCGCGCTCGTCTCCGGCGTGCAGGTGAGAGTGC
>JAABUL010005067.1_pt1 | contig 16861 bp, 6 predicted proteins | sample 5559151 | NCBI WGS metagenome assembly JAABUL01 (sample SAMN10711876, study PRJNA513368) | rock metagenome | isolation source: Antarctica rocks | place: Antarctica: Victoria Land, Pudding Butte sud | reverse complement strand
TGTTCTTGCCACACTTCAGCGGTACAAAGATCAGGACGAAGAGAATGCGCGCAAGCTCAAGGTAACAGCGCATGAGAATGCCGAGGGCACTGCACGCGAGACCCCAAATGTTGTTCAGAAGAAGTCGTCTAACGAGCCCTTCGGAAATCCTCAGCAAGTCATGTGGTTTCCTAAGCCGACGGCGGAGGAAACAGAATGTAAGCGAAAGAAGCGCGCTGCGGCATCCAAGGCTCTTGTTCTTGCCACACTTCAGCGGTACAAAGATCAGGACGAAGAAAATGCGCGCAAGCTCAAGGTAACAGCGCATGAGAATGCCGAGGGCACTGCACGCGAGACCTCAAATGTTGTTCAGAAGAAGTCGACCAGCTCAGACCCTTGGGCACCGAAAGCCAATCACACCGATGAGCCAGGAGGAGCGTCGTCTATCGCGGGAAAGCGTAAAGCGGGCGAGGCACTGATGCCCTCGGCCGATGCACCAAAGAAGAGAATGACCGTACGTCAGCCATCTCGTCCATCATGAGATAGTTTGCGCACAACAGGACAGCTCAGCAAGTCGTGCAAAACCTAGGACGATCACTTCTAAAGCTCCCTGAAGTGAATCCGTTGTAGCGGTTAGGCTGACATCAGGCTTATACAGGGAGGGGAAGTAATACTGGTGAGCTCTTCCGATGATCGTAACATTGCATGGAGGCTAATCACACTTCTAGGTAGTTAGTAGCAGGGTTTTCGGGCGATTGTGGGCGTAGCCGGAGGAGTTTGTTGGAAGAGAGGAGTACTGATTCTAATGACGACATGTAACTACAGAGCATAGTGTGAAGGAAGCAGCGATACGGGGTGGATAGGACTTAGTAACACATCTGGCGGTACCATTAATTGCGTTGCTGCCGCGGTGGAACTCGCCAGCTCGCTATTGCCTCAACCCTTGTGACCTGTAGTATACTTGCAACAGCAATCCAAGCGGCTGGGCTTCTCGTGAAACATCAACTCGGTATAGATCGGCGCCGGCATCGCAAGACCCTTTCGCCCCGACGGTATCACGTGATCGCGTCAAGCGGCTGACCCTAAGCGCGTTCCGCTAGCGCAGCACACAACCTAAAGTGTCAAGCCTCGCCCTCTTTTCCTTTCTTCTCCTTCAAGCGTTCTGGATGATAGGCTGCACAATCTTTCAACCCGACCGCTTCTGCTCTCGCCCATAGTGGCACAGGTTCCCACTGAGGCTCTTTGGTCCTTTCTTCGGAAGGGCCGGTCCTTTCACCTAGTGATCGGACACCCTATTGGGCATCGTCCCTTTAGGTCTTCGCCAGCGCGGCCTTCGTGTCCGTTGGATTTCAAAACCCACAATGACTCTCTCCACTACGTCGTCGAACGATGACAAAACTTTCTCGAGCAAAGCACAGCTCAACCTACGAATGTTCAACGAAGCCCTCCCGGAAGTCCTCCCAGAGACCGGTTCACCACAAAGTGCTGATGCAAGCCGCAAGCGAGCCCTGGACCAATCCGGCACCAGTACCTACAAGCTTGCTGATCCCAACAATATGGCAGATATGCCGGCGAGGATGGAAGCAATCTTCGCCAAGAGGCGGAAAACCGCGTCTCGGGTGGACGAGGATGTTAGAATAGTCGTCAATCAGGGCAGCAAGGCTAGTAATCTCTCTAGCCCGCCACCGCCCAATAAGTTCAAACCCCAAGGGAAGCAGCCCGAGTCTATAGGGAAAGTGAAGGGGCATCAAAGACTCAAGGAAAACAGCCAGGACCATGGAGACCTTGATCAGAACCAGGGGTACCGCAAAAAGATCAAGAATCTGCGGCGCAAACTCCGACGAATTGAGAAGGACAAGCAGCAAGAAGTCGGAAAGCTCAAACGTGAATTGCGGTGGGACAAGTCTGAAAAGTAGAAAGAGCTCGAAAAGCTCAAACGCGAATTGCGGTGGGCCAAGTCCGAAAAGCAGCGAGCTGAATACAATCTGAGAGATCACCTCTGGAGCTGTCCGGTGTTCAGCGTCGGGGACAGGATAGGCCCTGACGCATCCATGAATGATCAGCAAGGAGCTTCCATCCCCGTCTCAGCACCCGTAGAGATACGTACGTCAAGTCGGAGGAGCAAGCAGCAAGCGACACTGCCTCTGGAGACCCAAGACTCGAGCGAGGGACCGAGTCTATCGGCCGCCCTCCTTCCTGTAGCAGGTCCGAAGAATCAGGAAAGTCTCTGTCTCTGTAATCCCCTGGCATGAAAGAAGGTCGGTCCATCCTTCATCCGCAAGGACTTTAGTGCAGTACCCCCTCGTCTGGTACTGAGGCAATGAATTCGGATGTGAATTGGGATGAATGGGTGCAGATTATGATGGAGGCAAAATATCTAAATTCTTCTCCGAATCTTTCAACGCCATTCTACTCCTTCATCAAACTCATATTGCGTCGGATTTTGCCATGGCCTGTGGCTTCCGTAGGGGCCCTTCGCCCGAAGTCGCTGGAAACTTGAAACGCTTTGCCGCTTTGACAATGGTGTGCCTCCTGGTCATTCAGTCCTGTGAGAGCTGATGCTTTCCGAATCCCGCCTCGACTTCCAAGTCTGGTAGTGAGACCTACATCGGATTTAATGCCGCAATATCTTTGTTCGAAATACCTACAGATTCACTGCATACTCCCCTTATCATGGTAGAATCCAGCTGCAAAAGAACCACCAGCGTGAAGAATCAATGCCATTTAGGGGTCTTGACCCTGGATCCTTTAATTATGAGATGTGGATAATACCTCAAGACCGTTTTCTTTGGGAGTGCTGCGTCGCGTTTTCAATATGGCTTCAACTACCACGTCCCAGCCGAAACTTGCTCTCTTTGGTAGATTTTTACCCGTTCCTCGCCCTTCGTAAAAGGCACGGATCGAATCAGTGGAGGCCACATTCTAGAGCCCTAATGACCGTAGGACTGATTCTGTAGTAGATTCACGCCGCTGGTGACAATCCAATTTATCTCATTCAGTTCAACTTGTAGGAATATATCCCGCCGGATTGACCACCACTCAACATTGATTTGATCTGCACGAAGAGTATTTGCACGTCCGGATCCTCCATGTCTTCTGTTGATCTCCTATTCAAAACACCAGATCTTTTACTATAAAAAACGTGTTTGCTTACAGTGGCTCTCGTACAGTGATACTTACAATCCGCTGAGGTTACCTCCACCTCCGAATCTTGGAGTTGCCTTTAAAAAACTCATTTCAAGACTCATCGAAACCGCTCGGTTCAGCATCGATGTCGGAGAAGGATTGAGCAAAACGATGCTCCTTGCCAAACTCGGGGACAAGTCTTTTTCAACTTCCGAATGAGTTGACTATCTCCATTAAAACTTATATATCTCACCATAACCTAGCTTGTGTCGCCTCGAGCTGCAAGTCGCTGCATACACCAGGAAGATCAGTCTCGACAAAACCCAGCAAGACCTCAGCCTCCAAAGTGGTTCTCGTCGATCCCAAATAGCAGAATTTCCAGAAGCGTGATTGACGAAACAATACGTGGATATTCAGATCGACAGCTGGTAATTCAGAGAAGACTACCTGTTCGCGACGCATCCCTCGAGCTGCGAAAAGGATTTTTTTTTCAAATTGTTCTGGAATGTGGGAGGACGCTTGAGACACTTCAGCATGAATAGCGAGACAGAGTCCATATTCATCTGTCTACCGCTCGAGAAAACGTAATACGGAAATGCATGTGAGATTATGCGCGAGGGTCTCACAGTGTCTCCAACGAAGATAGTCTTGAGTTGTCACCTAGCTTGATCCTTTCCTGAAACAGGCAGATTAAGAGCCCTTCGAGAAGAAATCGATGAGCTTGGATGGCGGAACAGACCTCAACGTGATTTCAAGAGGAATAATTCTTACCATGATTCGACCAACATCGTGGCTATGACTTTCCGTGCCATGACTGGTCTTGTACGATCATTGATCTTTTCCAGACTGTCTTCAGTTCTTCTTACCAAAAGGAACACCGTACAGTCTTACCCTCACTCATTTCACCTCATACTTGACAAAATAATCGCTTTCTCGCTTGTTCGAACCAGAGGTTCCTTTATGACTTACGGTCCCCACGTGGCTCGCCAATCGCGAGATCTTCTCGTACGGTAATTTTGGATTTACGCCGCCCATATATGTAGCTGCTTTTCTTTTGGACCAGCGTGCGTCTACTATATACATAAACGTTCTTACGTCTTTCCTTCCCCAGTTCTTCTTCCGACAATTTTGTCTGTTACCCAGCTTACGTCGACGAGCTGGGCCTTCCTTCTGCTCTCCGGAGCTTTTACTGCTATAACCTGGTGTTAAGCGGTTTCCTGTTATCTAAAATGTCCCAATTGCCAGGCACTCCTGCAACCACGAGCAGAAAGCGTAGGAGATCGCTTGAGTGGAGCCACATTCCAGAAGACGGAGTTCCAGACGTGGTCCACCAGTCCTCACAGTTGCTTTTCGAAGGCATATTCACTGACAACGCATGTGAGGCGCACGAGGACGACCCTGCTGTGGATTGGCGCACTCAGGCCAATGGCCAAACCGATGAAATCGAGGACTCTGACCTCGAAGACGTTGTCCGGCCCGTTTTCCAATCACGACGAGCATTCAACCCTCATAGGCTTCCTGCGAGGATCCGAGAAGCAGAATGTATCCAGAGGAATGATCGACCCACGCCAATACACCGAGTTTACCTGGACTTTGTGGTCAGATTGTGTCAGGAAACAAGCACGCAAGATGCGGAGGGTTTCATACTCCAGGGTCTACCTACGGTGGTCAGCAAGCTTGAGAGTATTCCGCTGGATGAGGACTATGATGGAGAAGGAGATCTAGTGATGTACTCCCTTGCCATGGTCGTACACGTATGGCAGCTGGTGTGTCTCAAGATGCTGACAGGCGAAGTTCACTCAGCAGGGGAATCCCTATCGACTCTGGTGGCATCGTACTTCCTTGCGGCAGAAGTCCTCATCGCGGAGAATAGCCTGCTGGATCAGGGTGAATTGAAATTGGCCGTCGAGCACTGGGAGGAGCGACTGGTGACCAAAGGCGGCACTAGTAGTTGGCTACTCTCGAATTTGCTCAAAGGTGTCCGTGATCCAGATCAAGATGCGCCCTGCTATCGTAATGATAGCGCCAGTGAATACTTGAGGGTGCTCGAGGAGGAAGGTTTGTTCTATTTTGCCCTGTATATTCTGCGTAAAGAGGAAAGCATCATACCGGAACCGGGGAGCCAAGCATCTCCTCTACGAATGCTAATGCAGCAGACGTCAAGCACTGACCTGTTACTCGGTGAGATGATAAAGATGTTACTTTCGATGGATATAGAGATCATAAAGGCCATCATTCAAGGACAGCTACAGCGGAAAAGCCAGATCTATCACTCCGAAGTCTACAACCGGTTGAGAAGACTGCGGCAGCATCAGCCGGGATCTTACATGAACGGCATCTGCGATGCTCGAGGCAACTCTCCGACTCCGGCCCAGTGGCTCGAAATATGCGATCACATGTTGGCCTATGTAGGCACAAGTTCCGAGAGCAATGAATTGGCGGCCGATATCGATCAATTGATACATCCAGCTGGTCAATGGCCGAGATACCTTGCCGCCAAAGGGTTACGAAGATATACGGAATGGAGGGAACACGTGCTAAAACACTCCGGTGTGACCTCGCCCTTGCGACGACGAATGGTGAAGTATTTCGTTTCGCAGTTACAACAACGCCTCTCACGGGAAATAGACCTGAACGGAGAGCACACTCCATTGACTGCCCCCGTAGTCGAGGTTGGGTTTTCCTTGTACCCGGAGACCCGACTAAAGGAGCATCGTCATCACTCCAATTCGAACTATCTCATGAATCTTGCCCAAGCATGTTTCGAGTACGAGTATCCGGGGATGTTTCAGCTCCAGCAGCTTGTTGTCTTCACATGCTGGCGGCCGGAGCAGTGCTGGTTGAGCGAGATGTTCATCACCCGGTTGGCTCAAGGATACGTAGAAACAGGTGGTGGCTTCAGTCACTATCGCGCTGGGTTCTCGAACGGTACGGCGTACCGCAAGGTACCAGACGAGGTTTGGGATCGACTTGAAAGCCATGTCCTCACCCCGGAGTTCGAAAGACAGTTCGATGTCCTTATCGAACAGGCTGAAGAGGCGAAGAGGGAAAGGGAGAAGATGGCAGCCTATGAAGCATGGAGCGCTGCCTTGACGGATGTCTTCACTGAAATCGGTATCGTCGAAGCTCAGTTTGAAAGACAGGATGCCAGTTGAAGATGGTTGTGACCTTTTCAAGACGAGGTCGGGCGTGAGCGTATGGGTCGATGGAACTGTAAGGGTGACATGGGGAGGAGGCCCGACGGCGAATACTTCATGCTATCTACGTTCTTCCACGAATGCCAGCGTCGCGATCAAGACACGGTCAGCATGTGACATCACCGGAAATCGAAGACATGTCTTACACGAGCCATCCAGATCACATTCTTGAGTCCTGACCCAATGATTGAAATAGAATTACTGTATCTTGTAAACATTGTTGCTTCAAACGTTCTCTTGCCTAATGATCTCTGGCCCGTCGGAGTCCGGGGCTGGTGACTCTACGTCACACAAGGCCTCAGTCATGCTTTGCTGTCGTAGAGGCTGATTCGCGTAGTGCCTACATATACTGAGGAATTGTGATTCTCACTGCACATGATATGAATGATACCTACATCAATATCTGGTCGATGTTCATCAGAAGAGGATCCAGCGATACCTGGCCGATTCAGACGGTGATTTCATCTTCACTGTGCTTCACCCTTATGCAGTGGCGAAACTAAGTATTTAAAGACGCCTTGCCACCCTAGAAACCTGCAGCTCGATCGCTTCTTGACTAGAAACCGTAAATAGCAATTCAGAACAGTCTCAGGAGTGTCGTAATCGCATTGCGCATACTGCTGCGGCCTAGGAGTCCCTTTGCTTCACCGCTGGGGCTTCGGTTAAGACTATATCACGTGACAAATTTAGCCTAAGCGCGTGCCGCTAGCGCCACACAACTCGATAAAGGATGTCTGGCTCGCTCATCTCTTTCCTTTCTTCTTCAAGCATTTTCGTACAAGGCTATCACCATTCTTGCATCGAAACTGCTTCCGCGCCGCCCTTAATTGGGCATAGACCGCTCGATCTCTTCGAGGAAGAGATCGCATCTCGAGGGAGTAATCCCAAGAGGTGCTTGACGAGGCCCCCGCGCCCGTCACCTTACATCGCTGGGATCTGGTGTCCGGTGATTCCCTGTTTATCATCATGAGTTCCCAAAACTCACCTACCCTTCAGGGCCAACAACCCTCGAAGGCCGACATCGATATGTCGAATGTGGCTTCGGACCTTCCGTCGACTGTCCAGCCACAGCAGAGCGCTCCACAGGAGGCCTGGCAAACAGCCTCTGGACACAAGCGACGCGCAGACAAACGCAAGATTGTTAGAGTTGAGGATGTCGCTGATGACGAATTCGCTAGAATCCTCGCGGAAGCACAGGCCATCGTAGCCGAAGACCAGGCCAACAAGAAGCCGCGGCTCGAAGTTGAAGATCCACTTCCCATGGTCCAAATCCCGGGCAGTGACGACAAGATGGACATTTCCGGACCATCACGAGGACCGGTTTTCGCCTACAAGGCAATCCAAAACCCCGGTAATCTCAAAGCCGCTCTGAAGGTTGGTGTCCTTGACCCTGTTGGGAACCCTTTCAAGCACCCGGCCGATTATAGCGTCACATTCGGCCTCGATGCAGGGCGTAAAGGCGTGCAGGACTTGAATCTCATGTTCAGGTTCAAGAAGAATGGTGCAGTTTCCAATACTCCCAAGGACTTCCATAGCTTTTCGATTCATTGGAAGTTCAACGTGCGCTATGGTGATAGTGCACTCTACATGGTCGAAGAGTGGAGCCTTGAACCAATTGACTTGCTCAACATACACCAATCCACTCTGCCACTGCCCATCCAGTCGATAATGGATGCGGAAGCGACGATAGGTTATCGCAAAGGCGACATCGGCAAAGTCTATAGAATGGACCTGAGAGCGAACTGCTGCCGTGTGTCCGAGAGAGGAGTTCCAGCAAGGGAAGATTTCCCGAATGCTGATCTTGCCGACGCAGTCTACGCTCTTATGACAGCAGGGTCTCATTCATTCAGCATCTGGTTTTGCTGGAAACACGCCGCCATCGCCAACGAGTCGTGCTTCAAATACCTGCGTCAAGCAACCGATATGAGACTGCGCCCGCTGTCGCAATACTACGACGCCAGTGGAAAGCTTGATCTGAGCCTTACGGATACACCACTGATTGCGGAAATCGGGGATGGCATGTATCTCAAATATGACAAGAAGGGGAAGCTGTCGTTCGAGGGGCTACCGAAGAAAGTCCGCTGGGACTTTGAGGACGAGCCGACGATCTACAGTACCCTTGGCGTGGTCAGAGAGCACCAATGGAACGTTGGGATGTCAGACGTCTTGAACCTGCAGCCACTTCGCGTATATGTCATGAAGATGCCGAACTTCAACATTGACGGCACAATCGAGGGCCGCAAGTTGGAAGGTGTGCACAAGCGGATGCAGAATCAGTACTTCGTCTTTGTTAGGTTACCAACGGTCAAAGGCGAGAAGGAAAGCCTACCGGCAGAGGGATCGCAAGTCAATCTCAATCCGAATACGACTGTACATGGCCAGTACGTCCCCCACCCCCCGGATGAATGCTGGTACGGGTCTGTGGTTACTCGGCCTCAATCGACGCACGAAGCACTCGGCACCGATTTCTGTCTGAGCATGACGAAGTGTCCAAACGCTCCGATGCCAAGGACAATCCACGACTTCGGTGATCTCACGCATCGGGAAGACCACAATCTATGGAGCGTCTGGCTCAAGATCAAGCTGGACGACAAGGCCGCTACCAGAGAGAAGATGGCGTGCGGGAAGTTCTTCAGCAAGGCTCCGCTCAGTGGCCCAGCCGAGGCTCTCCGGAAAGGTCTCTACCAAGATACTTGGCCGAAGGAGGACAATCTTATAGACATGTCCAACGGACCGAACCCCGAGAACCTTTTAGCAGCAGCGGCTAACCGGCAGAAGTATCGTGCCAACCTCGCGCTACGAAAAGGACAGTTGCATGACAACCTCCAGCAGTGGGCAGTGCTCGAAAGCGCTTGCCATATGCGAGAGGGCATCCAGCTGGTCATTGGTTTTCCCGGCTCTGGAAAGACCAAGATTCTAGTGCAGCTCACCTGGGATCTCCGCATAGTCGGCCACAAAGTACTGGTATGCGCCCCCAGTGATACAGCCTTGGACAACGACGCCGTGGCCATCTATCTAGGCCGGCCCGAGGGATGTAAGGATAAATTCCTCCGCCTCCAGACGAACGGTTTGGATCTGGCTTCCATTACCAAATTCGAAGCGGACGGCAACGCGAGCGAGCCGCTTCGACCAAAGGACCAGAATGCACTCAAGACCAACTCTGAGTATAGAGCCGCATTGGTGCAGTGCGTTTCGGAGATCGCGGACGGCGAAGCAGAAGTCCTGGCTCGAAGAAAGAAGATCGTGGAAATCCAGGCTCGAGGTGCAGCTTATCAGGAGGCCGTTGACGCTCTGAATCCTTCGTTGAAGGATCTCAACAAAGACCTACCCGCTGAGATGACACTGAACTGGCGAATAATCGACCTCATGCACCGCGATGAGCAGGACGCACAGACCGCCTATAACGAGCAACTCGCAGCTCTACAGAAGGATAGTCTCAGCCAGCCAGATATCGACAGGAAAATATCCGATGGAGAGATCGAGTCAGCCTCCCATAACTCAAAATCCGGAGAGTATCGGAGACTCCTTCAAATGTTCCTGGACAATGACGGGTATCTCGGCAAGGAGGAGAACAAGGCGTTCAAACGCTGCCGAAAGGAAATGGCATCGAGGATCCTCAAGGAAACCGACATCTTCCTCGCCAGTTTCAACAATGCCGGCTCGGAGATTGCGCTAGGCGGCTTCGAAGCCACCGCAGCCGTGTTCGACGAGGTCGCTCAAGGAACACTCCCATCCGTGCTAGTTCCCACGACGTCGTTCCCCAAGGTTCAAGGTATGTGGTGGTTCGGGGATATAAAGCAGCTGCTGCCGACCATCCTGGCCATGCAGGCCAGCGAGGTTGCCGAGAACTCGAAGATCTCGCCGTTGGAGTTGGCCGTTCTGAAAGGGGGGGCTCCGGTAATTATTCTCAACATACAATACCGAATGTGCCCAGCTATCGCTACGCTTGTGAGGGGGTTCTACGACGATCACATGGTGACCCATGCGTCTGCGTTCGCGGACAATGCCACCCGGCAGAAGGTCCGCCAGGTCGCTCACCAGCACTATGGTCAGAAGGTCGGAACAGAGGTTGTCTTTGTTAACGTCGATCGTGGCATCTCTCGAGTGGAGCCCAACGGCACTTCACTCCAGAATTATGCCAATGCCGACGCTATGCGACTTGCGGTCGAGCGGTGCCTCGCTGCTGGGATCGACGCATCCCAGATCTCCATCATAACCTTCTACCGAGGGCAGAAGAATTTGATACAAGGTGGGAAGATCGAAGCCACCATGTTTCGCGAAGTTGGTACGGTCGATGCCTACCAAGGGAGACAAAACGACGTGATCTTCGTCGATTACGTTACTGCACGATCCTCGTTCGGTAATTATCACGAGCAGCAGCAGGACTACGATCCCGAGGTGACGACCCGCAGCGACAAACAATTCGCAGCTGTCACGGGTCACGTGAAGAATCCCAATCGAAACTGTGTCGCCTTCAGCCGTGCCAGATGCGGGCTTTTTATCTTTGGCCAGACTATTCAGTTCGGCATGGCAGAGCAGAATATGCTTTCTAGCATGATGACCGAGTTCTACGCCAATCGATTGATCGCCTTCGACGACCAGGTCCACCTCGACACCAATCCGTTCGCCATAGCGAGGCGTGCTAAGATGACCAACGCGGCCATCGAATCCCAGCAGGCCAAAGAGGACCGGAAACGAAATTGGTTCTACACCGAGGTACGTAGGGGATGGCGTTCTCAAGGGCCTAACCCCCAGTCTTCTGGGCCGAAGGTGCAGTCGCAGCAGCAAAAAGGGAAGCAACGAGGCAACAAGCAGGGCAACAAGCAGGGCAACAAGCAGGGCAACCAGCAGGGCAACAAGCAGGGCAACCAGCAAGGCAACCAGCAAGGCAACCAGCAAGCCAAGGGCAAGTCAACGGGGAATCAAGGACCAAAAGGAGGACCAAAAGGAGGACAGGGACCACAGCCGCCACCGCCGCCAGAAGCCTCCTCCACCCCCATGGATACCTCTACTTGAAAGGGAACGACTTTGGGGTTTGGGGGAACTGTGGACTTTTTCATAGGGAATCCTGGCAGGAAGCAGTAGGCTTGAAGCTATTTAGATAGAATTGTAGGAGAATCGAGCCACTTCCCTCCAGAAACTTCACTATCGAACGATACGATTGTGCTCTACTCCCGTCAAACGAATGATAGTGACTTAGGATACATGTAGTCGAAGTCTGCGATGATCCCTTGAAATGGGCTGACTAATCTGGCGTCGAACCTTACTATCAATCCCTGTCATCTCAACAGTATTGAGATCTCCTGTCACAACACGCGCGACTCCGAGATGACGAACATACTTATTCTTCCAATAGACGAAGTACACCTAACATTACATACCTTCAACACGCTGCTTGTTTTCCAACCGCAGTAGCCATGGCGCGGGCCCTTCCGTCAAAGTTCTCTACTCACAAGCCTATCCCGCAAACGGCAAGTCTTGATCAATCCGTACTGTGCTCAATGCCAGCCACCGACAGAAGGCTCCGCGATGTTGCTTTGGGCCTATGTTCGGAGTATGTGCTGGAACTGCTCGACCACCGCCGATGAAACCGAGCATGATCAATAGCAAATGATTCTCAGAGATGATGTGATCTTTCTGTTTGATGTCTTACCAGCTATATCTTGAGCTCGAATCAAAGAGCTGAAGGCGAGAAATGTTCATGAATGAGATTGAAAAGCCAAATATAGTCTCGTGTCGAATGATGTTCGCAAGCTTCAGGCTTGAAGCCACGCCGTATCGACAGCTCTGGACAGATGGCTAACCAAAGTACGTTGCAATAATTGTCGAGACTGCAGCGCTGTCTTTCAGCCAACCACAACCAAATTGTCAATCGGTGAAGGTTTCCAGGGATTTTGCCGATGCTGTGGACTCACACCATATCCTTATTGTGGTGACGAATAGCAATATAGATCTCTGACACACGTCAAAGCCCGTTCGAGTAAGCAGTGGCACAAGAGGTTCATACAAGAGAGTGGCCTTCTATTATTGTGTTCCTCCGGGCAAACCCGCTCCCTAAAGTCGTCAGGGAGCACACTACGCTCAGGCAGAGCTCGCGGCCGATTGCGGACTGGAGCTACAGTGCGGGAAGGGAGAAGAGCAATCAGAGGTCGTTGAGATCTTTCCGAGCAGATACGACCCCGAAGAGCATCAACAGCTCGTACAAGAATGTACCACGGTTTCAAATGTCAACAAATATCCTGGCAGTGGGGCAGGTTAATTCATGGAAGACTTCTTGATCGCAGGCTTTCAAGCTGCACTCATTGCTTTGAAATAACACTATGGATCTATAGCCCGAAAGCGGGAACTGAATCCAGGCGCTTGATCCGTATAAGTCGCGAGGAAGAAGTGATTGGCTCTTGTCAGTTCAGAAGCAACGCGGCAATCCACAACGCTGATTCAAAGACTTTGATATGCACATAGCAATGCTTAGCCAGGTCAAAGTTTGTTCTCAATATCTGATACCATATGCTCGTCTCAGAGGTTGTAATGATACAGTCAGCGCCCTTTTCGTTATTTGTACTAATGATTTGCCGCAGCTTAGCGCTCTACTCCATTCGTTTGTCACCTGCGCGCTGGACCAATCATCCGAATATCGAAAAGCGAGTTCCGAGGATGTAGAGTCTGGTGCCAAGCTGGATACCGTTCTATAAGGCAGGCCGCTGGCGAAGAATGCAACGCACGGAGTCGCATTCTACTAGAACTCTTATCGTTCTCTACTGTCACACCATTCCCCCCGATATCGCCAACGGATGCGAGCAAGCGAACGCCTCTCCTGGGATGACTCATTTAGGTGCATGACGCTGGATTTATGAGCTGAGGCAGTCCAATTCCCTTTTAAAATTTAACTTATGCATACATAGGGCGGTATCCTCCTCCTGTCTCTATCCGGGCGCTGCCATGTGATTTAACAGGCGTCAAGAACTCTGCTACGGGACCAAAGCGTACGCTGTCAAGTGTACTTAATCCTACATTGCGACCTGACCATGTCCCCGAGGTTATCGACGTTGTACAAAGATAAGCCAGCAAATGCATCTCTCTGGGGTTACGCGTGACTTGGTTTCTTCATTGATCGACGATGCTGCGAAAGATTGATCGTGAATCACGACCGAGGTTGGAACCCACCAGTGAGGTCAAGGAATATCCTTCACGGGCTGCAGCATGATACACTAGAAACCCAACATATTAGCCCAGAGTCCGTGTACTAAGAAAGCACCATCTTTGGACCCGTGGAACATCCGTGATCAGGTCCCAGCCCTATCCTAGGCTCTGCGGTATGGAATGGACGACTTTGCGCAGACACCGCCAGTGTTGACAGTCGATGCACAGGGGACCGACGAGGATGTGGCTGCGGTATACACGGCATCACAAAATGGTCTGATAGGATGGCTGCCCACGGGGCCATAAGAATAGACGGCACCTTGTAGCCTACGGCAGTGAGGTTCTGATATGCAGTTGACCCCGGTCCCTCGTCCGCTGACAGGTCTACCCATCCCGCAAGTCTTGCTCGTACATGTCGTTCTTCTGAGCCACCACTTGTGCAGCCTTACACTGGGAATTATCCAGCAGCAGGCCCCGCTATTGATATAGTTTGGGCAGGTATGTGATCCCCAGAGCCCCCTACATTGTGGCAAACCTAATCAAACACCAAGTCTCTCCGCATACCATTCCGTGGTTATGTTGATCTGGACAATTCTATCGCAACGGGGCTCGCTTTGTGGAGGTATCTAAAAGGTAAGGATCCGTTAACTGCACGCTGTTTTGAATGGGTCCACTGCCGGTCGAATTTATAACCCAGAGAGCGAGAGTCTCTTGCAGCTTATATACCCGAAGCTCCTGTGTGCCATCCATTCAGGCGACATACGCTGGATCATGCAGCTGTGACTGACTTTAGCAGGTCCTCAACAGCACGTTCATCAGCATGTCATTGTGTGGTAAATGCGTCCTCGGAGGGCGAGGAAGCTGCACATGGTACTCCTATTACCTCTTCGATATCTGTGTCGGCTCCAGCACCGAAATCCTCAGTGTTGTACTGCCGCGAAACCACTTCTGGCCTGAGGCAGCTGGCCACGGCGAGAGCAGCAGCCTTTAAATTGCTTGGTTGGTTCCTGAAAATGGACGTCTCCTTGAAAGTATGGGCTCCGCGATCTCGCAGATTGCACAGCGAATGTTCTGCCTAAGGCACATCTACTATGAATGATGCATTGTGTACGTAGAAAAGCCTGGGCTATGCTCGAGTGTGCTCGTGTTGGTGCAGAACGTATCGTATGGTCTGAACAAGGTGTTTTGCTCTTTGAGACCAAATGTGTTGTCACAAGGAAAGGGGGTGACACATCTGGCGCTAGTGAAACGCGCTACTTTACCGCGCCCACAAACATATGTAGGAGATGCTTCTGATCTTCTTCCTTTCCCTCCTTAAGACCACACACATACGACAACTTTGCCCCCTTCTGTGGCCTTTTTACTCTTTCTCCACCCTCCTGCTGCTATTCTCCTGAGCCTGTCTCGGCGAGGATTTCAGCCGGCACTGAGACTTTTTTCAGTGACCACTCACCAGCGCGGCCTTCGTGTCCGTTGGATTTCAAACCCCACAATGTCTGCAGATCAGGTATCTACGCCTTCACAGGAAATGACTGATCAAATCCGTGAAACCTACAAGCGCCAAGTCATAGACAAGCAGCGAGAGCTCAACAAGGCCCACCGTGAGATTGGGAGGCTCCAGCTTGAGATTGGGAGGCTCCAGCTGGAGCTTGAAGATAAATCAGCGCAGATCGGTGAGAAGGAGGAGGATCTTCGACGAGCCCAAGATGACTTGGAAAAAGCCAAAGGCAAGGCCTCCGGTAATCTTGTTAACAGCCTGCAGCAAGAAAAGCTTGACAAAGAGCATGCAATTGCGGAGAGGGCCCATGCTATTGCGGAGAGGGACCATGCTATTGCGGAGAGGGACCATGCCATGGACAGAATCGCGAAGCTTGAGATGAGGAACAGCGAGCTACAGGGCTACCGGAGACGTGACTGGGAAGTAATCCAGGTCAAACTCATGGACAACATACAGGAGCTAGTCCAGTATCACGATAGCATACATAAGTCTGGCTACTCAGGCAAGGGGTTCGATCTGGCTGAGCACCGGTCACCCGGACTTGATGGCATCAGTCAAGGCACCCCTCCGCTCGTCGAACAGCACTCCACCTCCAACGATATGGTAAGTCACTTGATCGGCTCTGCAGCTGGATCTGAGGCAGCCTCTGAAGAAGATGATCTCCAAGAGATCGAAAAGTCTGATTCTGAGCCGGAAAGTTCCGAAGCCAAAAAAGAGACTGTGGGACTCTTCAAACCGGCGGCTGTCGACTCGCCAAAACCCAAGGTGGAAGATCCCCCTGCTGCATATCGAGCACTTCCGCTTTCGTCTCCATCCCTTGATCGACAGCTTGCGTCGATGGACATCCTGCGTAAGCGTGAGCCCAGTCTCTCCGGATCGCTCAAGGATGATCGTTTGGTTTTGGACAAGACTCCTTTGAGACAAGGCCTCGAAGAAGATTCGGGTCTCTGGGTTCCGCCACGCGCCAACAAGAATCGAACATTGCTGGACAATTTTTCTCCACCACGCTCGCTTCGTGCAGTACCACGGTCTCGGACTCCAAGCGCGGTCTATTCGGCCAGTAGAGCATCGTCCCTGGCCTTACAGGACGAGAACCCCGAACCGTCAACGCAGCAGGGCAAACAGTCAGCGGCCAAGTCGTATCGAACTCCAGCATCTTCCATGAGACCATTCGCTACTGTGGCGGTAGAGGGCCCGAGAAAGATGAAGAAACCGACATTCGAAGACGTGTCGCATCGTCTCGATAGGTATTCACCAGCGCGGCCTTTGTGTCCATTGGATTTCAAATCCAAAATATCCCCATCACTTTCGTCCAACGATGACAACCAAATCTTGAGTGAAGACCGGTTCAACTGGCATTTGTTGTCCGAAATCCTTCCCTACGCCCAGAAATTTGTCAGTGCTGATACAAGCCACAGGCAACGTTTGTACAAACCAGGTATCAGCGACTTACAATCTACCCTATCTCGCAGCTACGCAGAAATGCAAGCTGGAGAGAAGCGAAGACCTGCCACCCAACCGGAGAACAAGGTTGGCATTGCTATCCATCAGGGCAGCAAGGCCAGAATTAACAACTCCGGTTCACCGCCACTCAATAATTGGACGCCCGACTGGAAGAACTTCCAGAATCCCAACCGCGCTCCAAAAGTCGCCCTCAAAGTCGGCGAGGGTCCTGTCATCGGAGGCGCTGGCAGTCATCCCCCGGGTTGTGCGCTCAATCTGTTTCTGGATGGAGGGGCCAATGGACAGCCAAGCATCAGTGTCGTGATCAGGTTCAACAAGAGGAACAAGGGTCAGGCTAAGGCACTTTTCACAGAAAATGAAGATGTTCATCGCTTTGTCATTCGATACGAATTCAACTCGACCATCGGCTCAGACAACCATGGCGATGACCTGTACCTGGTTGAATCGTTCAGTCACG
>JAABUL010005065.1_pt1 | contig 16862 bp, 27 predicted proteins | sample 5559151 | NCBI WGS metagenome assembly JAABUL01 (sample SAMN10711876, study PRJNA513368) | rock metagenome | isolation source: Antarctica rocks | place: Antarctica: Victoria Land, Pudding Butte sud | reverse complement strand
AGCTGCCTTTTGCAGCGTCCTTGTCACTGGGGCTCCTATGTAGGGTCTCTTAGCAGACTTGAGCCGGCGGCCGGCTCGCGCGCCGCACACAAGCCCCTCCGATTTAGTTTCTGCCCAGCTGTCAGACGAGGGACGAAAACTTTTGCACCAGTCTTTACAATATCACAAGGCGATTCCCAGCGAGTTCCTACGTCGTGATGATCTGCGGCCGCCTTTCATCCCTGTTACAGAAATACCTGCTATAGCTGACACATGAGCGCGGGCACGGCAAAGCAAGCGCTCGCGAAGCAGGCATCGGTACAGCGCCGGGCGGGATGTTGCATGCACGCTGAACCTATTCGTGGCCGCTTCAACATAGTGAAAACATGCTGTGAGTGAAGCATTCGACAATTAATGATGAATGGACACCACACGCCGACATGCGGTCACATCAACCAAAACAAACTCGGTACTACCGGATGATTGATCTACGGTAGATCAATCATCCGCCATCGACGTTCACCACAAATCATGTTCACTCAGCTCGTTTCAACCTGTAGCTCCATTCTTCTGTGGCGGCGGCATGCCACCACCACCACTGCCGGCAGCGCCATGCCACCACCACTCCCCACCAATCAAAGGCTACAGGAGGTATGCAAACCGTCACTACTGTGGGCTAGGTACTGGAGCACCCACCCACGGCCGGCGCACCACCATGAAAGCTGTATGTACCAGATGTTCATGCGAAGACAAAGGCATCACCAAACCCTCCTCAACTAGGCACAGGGCGGGTTAGACTTGTGACTCACAGTGAACACAGAACTTCCCTGCTATGGACGGCGGAACTGCAGCAGTTGGAAGTGCATAATGGTGGATAGACTGTTGAATGCCATGCCATTCGATCGGCGCTTTCAAATTCACGAGCACGTCTTCCTCCAGGCACGCACACCCAGAGCTGACTGCTGCATATATGCATATATTATATAATTATATAATGCCCCATTTCAAGAACTCACGCCGCCTGGTTCCAACGTCGCTCATTCGCAAAAATGCAGGCATACAAATGTCTCTGCTCTGTAAATCAAGCCCGCCGAGCGCTGCCGGTGTCGCAAATGGATGCCGGATTGCGGGCTGGCTGATGGCTGCCACACCAGATGCGGGCCCCGATGCCCAAACATCCGGCAGCAAACTGTGGCCAAAACGGAGGCCGCGTCTGCAGCCCCCGCAGCGCTACGTGGTGCACCGCGTCCACGCATGGGGCAGCAGCGGCTGCAGGGCCGGAACGACAGCGCAGATTGCGTCCGAACAACAAACATGCCAGACATGCAGGTGCCAGGGTCTGATCAGGATGCGCGCTGCAAGGGGCAGCTTTGCGCGCCGTTGTGGGACCTGGCGAAGCTGAGCAGGCGTGCCTGACGGCGCGAAGCACGGGGCGCGGCCACAGCGGCGGCGTGCTGAATGATCACTAAACGAAGGAAAACCACCTCCGAAAGCATTCTGGGCTGCGGCTGAGAAAGCTATGAAAGCTATATCGCTGTGAATACGATCAATAATCGAATGTTGCTGCTGCTGCCCTCACAGGTGGCTGAAGCTTTGTTGCATCTGCAGCGCCCAGCCAGCAATGGACTGGTGGCCCCCACTCCAGAAGGAGGGGCATCGGTAGAAATGGCCCAGTGAGGCAGCGCAGCGCCGCTGCTGGCGCGGTGCCCCAGCCAGCGTCGCACAGTTGCGGCGGCAGCGGTGCAGCCTGCCGCAGCAGCGCCAGCAGCGCCTGTCATGCGCTCTGTGCCCGCCTCTGCCAAGCGCGCCGGCCTCCCGCCGTCTCAGCTGAAGTCGCCCGACTTCGTCGCGGCCGCCGTCAGCGCCGCGGACGCCGGCGGCGGCGACGGCGCGTGGTCTGGCGCGCCGGCCGGCGGGAAGCCGAGCGCTGCGAGCTGCTCCTCATACTGCGGTTGGTCCATAGATAGGCCGCTCATGCGCGATGGCAGCGCCTCGCCCTGCCCGTTGCTGCCGTCGCTCCACCTGCCGTGTGTCAATGCCTCTTCGACATCAGCATCGTCTCACCAGCATCTTCACTGTAGAGAGGGCTTGCATTTTGATAAGTGATGCGTCTGGAACAGCCTTGTCAGCCAGGCAAGTCCGCAGACTGCTGGTCAGACTGTTTGAAGCAATAGGACGCAGAGGGGCTGCAGACCCAGCATCTTCAAGTGCTCGATGCAAGGCACGGCGGCTTTCTCCCACCTGTTGACGTCGTTGCTGTCGCCGGAGCCAGCGCCTCCGCCGCTGTCCGGGAAGCCGCCGCCGCCGGGCGCGCCAGCGTGCATGTGCGCGTGCATAGGCTGCAGGCCGCCTTGTTGCTGCTGCGGCGGCGCGCCGCCGCCCCCGGCGCCAGGCATGCCCTGCAATAGACCCGGCATAATGTGTCGACAACCAGCCTTGGCAGAGCCCTTGATGGTACGGGACAGCGGCGGCACATCTGACGACATGTTGAGCATGATGCGCTCGACGCATTTTGCAGAGGGTCCTCTGGCACCGCGTGGGGTCGCAGAGGTCTGGACTAGCTCATCGCTTCAGAGTTTCAAATTAGGCGTCGCACCTGCAGCAGGGCGGCAGCATCAACAGCGTCGATGGCGCTCGCCCCATTAGACTGCATGGCGGCCAGGCTGCTCGTCGGCGCCTGATCGAGGCTGCCGCTGTAGCCCGTGGATTGCTGATGCTCGACGCTGTACCCTGCAGAGTGCTGCTGCTGTGACGCCTGCTGCTGCGGCGGCTGCTGTTGGACTTCCCCACTGTAGCCCAGAGAGTGCTGCTGCTGCGGTGGCTGCGTCTGGAGGCCGCCAACAGGGCTGTAGCCTGCAGACGGCTGATGCTGCGGGGGCCTGCAGGCGATCCGACGATGTTCATTGTTTGCCTCGATAACGTGGAATGCGCCACTGCGGCGAGAATTGACAGGAAAGGACGGAGGGAATGGGAGGGGGCATCACGAGTGCGGCAGGACATGCAGAGGAAAGTGAGGCACCGCGTTATGGACTGGGCACAAACATGAGATTCACAACCGGAGCACGACCGCATCGGCTGCGCACCCGAAAGATGATGGTCCAGAATGCTGCTGGGCAGTCACCTGTCCCGGATCGCTGTGGGGGCCTCCGTGTCCCTGCAAGTCCATGCACACGATTGCCATTGAGCAAAACCAACGGCAGGTTTGAAAAAGGCCTCATCTCCAGAAATGACCGACTGCATCGTGAAGGGAGAAACACAATTCCAGTCAATGAACGGACAGGACCACCAGCCATTCGGCGGCATGATGTGCTCCGCATTGGAGATGCAACCAGCTGGTGATGAGCGTAGACGTCTTGTCAAAGGCATGCAATCTGGCAGTTGATCGTTCAAGGCAAGAGAAGGCCAAACGAAAGGCAATTTAGAACCCACCAGGTCCTGCGCCATTTGCTCCATGATCATGTCGGAGCCCTGCAGCGGCAGCGACAGGTCCGCACCGGAGGCGCACACCGGCGGCATTGCCGCCGAACCGCCGCCGCTGCCCGGCATGCCGCCGTGGCCTGCAGCGCAGATGCTCCAGTAGGTAGGATACACTTTTCAAGGTCCAGGAGCAAGTGAAAGTGCAGCGACGTCGGCGAAGGCGCAGACACGTGCCTTGTCGAGACATGTGCTCAATCGGGGCAGGCCCTGGTATCAGCATGCCGCAGCACCGTTCAGGGGCAAAATTGAAAAAACCCACGAAACATAGATGCAGGTGCTCTGACAGCCTCTCACCTGCGCCCTGCGGCCCGGTGGGGTAGGAGCCTGCGAAGCTGACCTCGTGCGCCAGTGCCGGCTCGCCGCGAGGCGACTTGGGCATGTGTCCGTGGCTTCCAGGGCCGCCGCCGGCGCCGGAGGCCGGGAAGTGCGCCGCCGCAAAGGGTGACTGCGGCACGGTCGAGCTGGAGGAGCGGCGCTTGCGTACTGCGGGACAGAGTTCAGGGTTCCCAGTTTAGAAGTGACATTCTGCCCACAAGATCCCACCACACCGCTGTGAGCACGCGATTATTAGCACTATTGTGAGCACGGGCTGTGGCTGAATGTCCAGAAGCCCCAGAGACTCTGCTGCAGACTCACAGCTCGCCAAGCTGGTGCCTGCCTGCGGGGCCGCAGAGGTGCGTCATGTGCATAGACTTCAAGTCTTCGCGCACTACCCAACAGGAAAAAATCAGAGCCCCGCCACTGCCGACACGAGGAGCAAAGTTCAGGGTGCCCACCGCTGCGGCCCTGCCCGTTGTCATGCCCGTGCTCGTCCGCGTCCGGGTCCGGGTGCCCCAGGTTGCTGGTGCGGATGCCCAGCGCCGCGTCCATTGCCGGGGCGGCCCCCGCGTGGCCCGCCAGCATGGCCGCCTGGGGACGCGCATGTCGCCACCAGTTAGTCGGCTTGCCATTGTGCATTGCTCGGCAGGTTCCTTCTACTTCAAAGAGCCTCCAGACAGGACTGGGCATATCCCATGGCTGACGCAGATTCGCAGCCTTCAGGTGCAGTCAGCCTCACGACGTTCAGGTTGTTCCTGCTGCAGGGGTTGAATGATTCAAAATGCATTCAAAACGCAATGTTGGACAGCCCATCTGCGGAAGAATTCTGAAGCAACCTTTGGGTGCTGCAGGGTGTGAAAACCCCTCACCGCGCCGGGGGTCAGCTGCGGGCTGCCCAGCAAGCTGCCGTGCAGGCTGCCGTCATTTCCGCTGCCGCCGTAAGCGCCGTGCATCGCCCACGCCGGCAGGCTGCTCGCGCCAACGCTGCCGCCGGTGCCGAGGCCAGCGCTGCCCAATCCGGCGGCGCCCAGCCCGCTCAGGCTGAAGCCGCTGCCGCCGCCGCCGCGGCCCAGAAGCCCCAGCGCGCTGGCGCCTGCATATCCGCCACCGGCGGCGCCGGGCGCAAGGCCGCTGTTGCCGCTGTAGACGCGCAGGCCGGGGCTGCCGGCGAGGCTGTGCGCGAGGCCGCGGTGCGCCGGCGCAAACTGCGGCAGCGACGGCGTTTTGGGGGTGTTCAGCAGCTCGTGCCCCGGCGGCGCCGAAAACTGCGGCAGCAGTGGCGCGAAAGGGCTTGCGGCGCGCGCGTGCAGGTGCTAGTGTGTGCAGAGGGCTGGATGCACGTGTGCAGGGATGGACTAAGCTTGGCTGAGGCCCCGCTCAGCTGGTTGCCCTGCAGTGGCGATCAGCTGTGGCCACTGTTATGCTGAAGGAACCAGCAGCCAGGCGGAGCATCATGAAATTCTGCGCTGCAAGTTCGCGACAGAGTTTTGCCTGTCACGTACCTGCGGGTCTGACGGCGATGCCGTCTGGCCGTTGAAGCTGGCAGCAGGGGCGGACTGGCGGCCGACAGTGGCGTTGAATCCCGGCGCCGCCGCCATCTGCGCCTGCTGCGCAAAGTTCCAGGCCCGCGCCGCGTTGCCGCCCGCCTGCGCGCCAGCACCCAAAGATGAGGGCACTCAACACAGCGCAATTGTGAAGTCAGATTCGTTGCTTAACATGCGAATGTTCGTTTCTGCAGGCCGCCGCGGAGGGATGGGTGTTCCCAAAGGATTCATGCCGCATGCACCACCGGGCCTAGGGGAAGGACTGTACGATGCCACATCTCATCTGCTGGCGGCAGGGCGAAGAGGGCAAAGAGGTGGCACCTGCGCGGCGGTGGGCGACAGCTGGAAGCCCTGCTGCGCCGCCTCGTGCTGCGCCGCGAGCTGCGCCGTGCGCTGCTGCGCCCGCCGCGCCTGCTCCTGCCGTTCCCGCTCCCTCTGCAGGTCACATAGCCGCCAGCTTCAAGTCAAGAACTGCACTGTGGCACCGTTGCATGGCATGGGCACAACAGACACCGAACGAGTGAACGGCGCAGATCGCTTTGGTGGCTGGGCTTCAGCAGTGATAGTCCCTGGTGGACAGCTTCAATAGGTAGGGCTGCTTGCCTGCATGAAGGCGATGCGATCGGCCATGGACATAGATGAGAGCTGGATGGCTCGCTGCGGCTGGCTGGAAACCGAGCCCAGGCTCTGCCGCCCGATGCTGCCGCCGGAAATGCCGCCCTCCGCCGCCAGCTGCGCCTGCAAGCGGACCGGAAAACATGGTGTGGGCCTTGAAAATGTTAACAAAGGGTTGTAGCGTCTGGATGGCTTTGTCCTCTCGCCCCAGAGGCGGCTGAGAGCTTCGCCTGACCCGTTTCACGCAAGGCAGACCCAAAGCAGCCCGGTCTCCCCATTTGCCCCCTGCACAGAGCTGACAACCTGATAGCGTGGCTTGACATGTTCCCACAACTATCCACAGGCCCCAGCCCTCACCTGCACAGCCGACAGCGCGGCCTGCTGCTGCTGCTGCTGCTGCTGCTGCTGCTGCTGCTGCTGCTGCTGCTGCTGCTGCTGCTGCTGCTGCGGCTGCTGCGGCTGCTGCGGCTGCTGCGGCAGCCCCGCAAGACCCGCCGCGGTGGCGAGTTGGTCCTGCGCCGCCGCCGCCTGCTGCGCCACCCGCATTGCATACTCGTGCTCTGCGACTGCACCTGCATGGCAGGACAGAGAGGTGTCAACTTCCGGATGTGACAATGTAAAAAATTCGTTAGGAATTTTAAGAGTCAAATAAATAGACATCTTGTTATCGGAGCACCGCCTGCTGCCGCCACAGACGCATTCGGAAGCAAGCTGCTGCTGTGCCATCCCCGTTGAATGCTTGTGCTTGGCAGCCGCGTGTGCGCGACAGTGAAGTGGTTCAATGGTGTTGCAGAAACACGTTCTACACTCTCATTGCTGAGTCAAGGCGGGCCAGGCAGAGCTCGAGATGGCAGAGCTCAACCTGAGTAGTCGCCGCTGGGGCCGGCGCCGCGCGGCGAGATGGGCGGCGTGTTGCCGGGAGACGGCAGCGGCGACGGCCGCGGCGACCGCCCGATGCTCGGCGTCCGCAGCGACGCCTCCCCGCCCGCAATTGCCGCCGCTGCAGCACGAGGGGTCACATAGCCTCAGCGCAGGCTCGACAGCACAAGGGTTTGCAGTGAAACGTTGTATTGCAGGGAAGTCGAGTACTGTCGGGTTCAACTGCTGCAGTGCTGCGAATAGCGGCCGTTGCATGACGCCCTCGCTTTCGGGAAGTGCAGCGGCATGCACCCATGGCAGGCAGCGACGCTGCGCGCCAGCACGCCAAGAAGGCCACCACAGCAGCACATCCCGACAAATGGAGCAATCTGAAGAGTGCGCACCAGTGGCCAGCAGCGGGCTGCCCAGGGGGACGGCAAAGGGGCCGGGCGTGCCCTGCAGCGAGGCCAGGAAGCGCTCGCTGTCCAGCGGCGCGATGGCAAAGCCCGGGTGGCCCGGCTGCCACCAGCACTGCGCCGCGCGCTCGCTCAGCTGCCGCATCAGGTCCGCCTGCATTATTGGACAGATTTCATGAACAGCCGATTCGATACAAGATGGCAAAGCCTGGGTGGCCCAGCTGCCACCAGCACTGCGCCGCGCGCTCGCTCAGCTGCCGCATCAGGTCCGCCTGCGGCAGACATATTGAATCGGTTATTGGGAGGCAAAAGCGAGTAAAACGGCGGTGGTCAGGGCCATCAGCAGCAGCTATGGTGCAGGGCAGACAGGGTCCTGCTGATGTTGCTTGCAGACAGGGTGCTGCTGCTGGACAGCTCCAGAACCGACTGGCTTCATCTTGTCTTTTGGTGTTGCTGTCCGATTCGGGCAATCCTGTGCCGGGATCGGCGCTCGTATGGCTGTCAGCAGATGACCGCACCTGCGCGTCTGTCTGGTGCTGCGTGAGGGTGCACTCCATCATGCCCATGGATGCCTCCCGGCTCGCCTGCAGCAGGCCTGCACACCAACACAAGCGAATGAACACTTGCAGCTGCACGACCGGCTGCACCTACGAGCACATGCCTTTGCCCAGCAGTGTGTCGCGGCATGCCAGACCTGCTCTTCCGAGAGCAACCATCTGGTGTACAACACATCGGCTTTTGGAGCTATCCAGGAGCAACATGCAACTGCACTTCCCGTCGCTGCCTCCGAGGCCAGCTGCCGTGCGCACCCAGCGGCGTGGTCAGGTCAATGTTGCCCAGCGTGCAGCGGTACAGCAGACCCGCAGGCGGCCCTGCGGCGCTGAGTCCCGGCAGCCACCGCCGCAGCCTGTTGTCCGTCTCCACCGCCGAGCGCGCGTGGTCGCGCGCCGCCTCCCAGCCCTGCAGAAACCATGACAAGGAGGTGTGCCCTGCTTTCGATTGCTGTCTGAGGCTGAGCTTGAGTCGAACGGGCCATAGGACGCCCTGGCACTAATGGCCAGCTCGATGGCAACGGACAAACATAGTGCAGGGAAGCAGGAACATGGTTGACCTTGGAGAGCTTGAGCACGCGCTTGAGGGTGTCGCACAGCGCGCGATCCCGCTCCGCCGCGTCCACCAGCGCCCGGAACTCGCCGACTGCAAGTCCAAGCGCATGTGGCGTCAGGTCCCGTACAGACCCAAGTTGTCATAGGAGGTGCAGCTGCAGTAGCCAATGCTACTGCCTTGGCGTATTACGGCTTTGCCCCAGCAGGCAGGCAGCAGTGCCAGTGTCGCTGGACATGTTGCTGTGGATTTCCAGTGTTTTCACGGTGACACGAAGCACCTTTGCTGACGCAGTTGTGCGGCAGTTTGACGCCGTACACGCCGGCGGCCTCGCAGGCGCCCGACACATCCTGCAGCTTCTGCTGCGTCTGCGCGCCCACCGCGTGCAGCTTGGACACGTGGTCCTCCACGTGCGGGATGTCCGCCTTGACCGCCGTGCGCACCCGCGGCGTCGCCACCTGCAGATTCGCGTTCAATAGTTCGGCTCTGATGTGCGAGAGCATGCTTTAGTCTGAGTTTCTGGACACAAGGTCCTCTGCGTGCGGGATGTCCGCCTTGACAGCCGTGCGCACCCACGGCGTCGCCACCTGGGATTTGCAAATGATATAAGTTTCTTGTATTCATGGGTTGTGTGGATGGACAACATGGCCCTCCCTGCGCGGGATGTCTGCCCTTGACCGCCGTGCGCACCCGCGGCGTCGGCACCTGCCAGTAAGCACGTGCGCATGAGAAGTTTGTCCAATACAATGATTTCATGCATGTGGTCCTCTCCGTGCGAGGTGCCCGCCTTGACCGCCGTGCGCACCCACGGCGCAGCCACCTGCGGCGCCGGAGCAGGGTTTGCCAGCGCTTTGCACTGGCCTTGCAAGGCTTCCTGATCGTGTCGCAGCTTGCCGCCCTGCTTGCGGTCTGCATCTGAGCGAAACAAGTACCAGCACAGCCTCAATGGCACCAGGAAGCAGGATGTATCTCAAGTCTGACGCTGCCATCATATGCAAGCTAGTTACCTCTCCACACAAGGCAGCATTGTGCGTACAAGTTTCTCTGCAGACTGGTTTGTCCGGGCACCCACCACAAAGGCCTCGGAGATGGCGGGCCGGATGTGCGCGGCATGCGAGCCGTCGACGGCAGAGACCGCTCGCGCCATCAGCCGAAACGGCGGCTTCTGCCCCTGCAGAATTGCCTCACTGCTGCCCGTGACGCTCAGGTCCGGCAGGTACGCCACGCCGCCCTGCAGAACGTGGGACATGAGAGGTGGGAACCTAACGGACATATACCTCCAGATACAACCATATGAAAGGATGTCGGCTGTTGCGTAGCTCATATTCTACTGCTGCCATTATGCTCCAGCTATGCCGCCCTGCAGAGGGGCAACACAGTGAACTTTACAGACTTGTCTGTACAGACACAGACAACCAGGATTCACTGGCCCTGGTATCCAGCGGCACCCAGGATGCAGTCGCTCGTGCCCTTGCCTGACGCCAAGTGCGCCACTGAAATATTTCTGTCATACTAGAGGAAGGCCCACATTCAGCGGCACCAGGATGTGGCCGCCCGCGCCCTGCGTCGCGCCCTTGCCCGACGCCAGGCGCAGCTGCCGCATGGCAGCTTGTTTTCGCTGCAAAGCTTTCTTGCAAATTTCTGCAGGATGTTATGTGTATGTCACAGCAAGGCCCACCTCCAGCAGCACCAGGGTGTGACCGCCTGAACCCTGCGTCGCGCCCCTGCCCGACACCTCTCAACGTCTTGTTTTCGCTCTTGCTTTGACTCATTTCCTTCTCTCTTGCGGGAAGTCGCACCTCCAGGGGCACCAGGATGTGGCCGTCCGCGCCCTGCGTCGCACCCTTGCCCGACACCAGCAGCGGCCGTCCCGAGTTGTTGTTCAGGAGCGCCGCCGCGTCCAGACCATTGCCGTCGTGACCCACCCCCATCTCGTCGTACATGCGCCCGTCCAGGATGCACATCTGCGCGCGGCGCGAAAGAGCTTTAGAGTGCTGTTCCTACAGAGGCCGTCACCATCATGCCCCACGCCCATCTCGTCATACCTGCGCCCATCTATAAAGCACATCTGCGCGTGGCACGTGACCAATAGTTGATGTTCTGCAACCACACCATGCAGGCTCTCGGGAGAACTTCATGTGACGCGCCCGCCTCGAGCTGGATGCTGGCGAGGCTGCCGTAGCGCACCGTCTCGTCTGTGGCGTATTTCATTCGAGATTACAAGGCACATTCTGGACATCGTGCTGCCTTTCGGAGGCGACCCACTTCGAGCTGGATGCTGGCGAGGCTGTCGTCGTGCACCGCTTCCCCCGTCACGCGGTCAATGACCTCCAGGCGGATCGGCGCCCCACAGCGCGCCAGCAGCGCGTCGCCGCTCAGGTACTTGCCCGAGAAGTTGTCGGAGCAGCGCCGGCTGGGGTTCTGCGCGCACAGCTCGCAGCCATTCTCCAGGCAGCCCTGGCTCCTGCGCGGCAGCAAGAATATGGACGGGTCATTGCACTGGCCTGACGAGGGCGTCTTGATGTTGGCAGGGAGAGGCGCTTTGCGTTTATTTTATGCACACGCATCCATGCTCGTCGCGCCGGCTGCACGATGCCGAGCTCGAGCTGCTCAAGATCATGACCCCCGCTGCCGCCAACGCCACCGCCGGCATGCTGGCGTCATGAGGGGCGTCAAAGCCAACACGATTCTCCAACCTGGGCAAGCCCTGGGGAAACCGGTCCACTCACTGGCAGGCGTGGCGGAACACCAGCTGCAGGTAGCGGCCGCTGGCCTGCGCGGCGGCGGTGGATGCCGCCCGCGCTTGGAAGGTGGCCGCCACGGCGCGCTGCACCGCTGCCGGCGGCACGCCCAGCTGCCGCGTGAAGGTGGGCTCCTCCGCAAAGCGAGTGATACGCTCCCGCACATACGCCTGTGAGAAGAAAGAGTGTCGAACTTGTTACACTGGTGGAAATCTTTTTCTGGACATCTTTCCGCTGCCGGCGGCAAGGGCCCAGCTGCCGCACGAAGGTGGGATCCTCCGCGAAGCGGGTGATGCGCTCGCACACATACGTCTGCGTGAATGCGTGAAGGAGGTTACATGAAATACATTTGCGCCAGTCTCCTCTTCCCCGGCCGTGCGAACATGAGCTCCTCCGCGAAGCGGGTGATGAGCTCCCGCACATACGCCTGCATGCGGCAGAGATACACACCTCAACGTAGTGTGGGTGCGTAAGCATAAGACAATCCTCTGTTGCGTTGTCGTTTAGTCGCCTGCCCTCGCTTTCTGTCCTCTCCTTCCAGCGAGTTGCTGAACGGCCTGCGTGCAGGGTTTAGGCGGCCAGATGAAGCGGAGGCTGCAGTTGGGTCATGAAGGCTGGGCTGGTCAGGCCTACCGCCGGCATGGCACGGTGTGAGAGCACTCTGTTTTCTCTACCGTGCGAAATGAAGCCTCCGTCGGCCCGCCGCGGCACTCCGCTGCGGATGCGTGCAGCGGCGCGGGCTGCGGCATGACAAGCACAACTGTGGCCTTGCTGCCTAACCACAGACCACCAACCGACAAAGTCCAACAAACAGGCCGAGCGTCAGCCTGGGGCAATGCTGACGGTGCCCGGCCAGCTAGGCTGGTACCGACACTGCGGAAAAGTCGGGGATACTCAGGAAGCACGCTTCAACTTTCCGCCACGCTTCGCTCGGAACCTTGGCAGCTGCCTCAGGACACTTTCAGTGCTGCGCTACCGGCTGTAGAGCCCTACTAGGCTGTGAAAGCGGTCGGATGCGCTGGTCAGGCTTCCGGCCCGGCTTCCGCACACAGCTGGTCAGGACGAGATACGAGCGAGCTGATGTTGGCAGATGCAGATCAAGCCGCGATACAGGACGTTTAGCCTGCCCGCTGCGATGAGGCGATGTAACACGTTGCTGACCAGAGAGGACACCCATCGGACGCTTTTAGAAGTAGGTGTCAAAAAGGCCCGCTGATGCCGCCGCATGCATGCAGTAAGCAGCTGGCACACATACTGATCCGAGGCTGCAGCACCTCGTCTGATGGCTGCGCCTCTAGCCAGACGCCCGGCCGACCTACGAGACAGGACCGCCGAAACGACAGCCCTGCACGGGCCAGGCGCAGATGCAGGGGCGGACTCATCATTGCTGAGCCCAGGCTGCCGCACGGATCATCGGGTGATTCTGCAGGCCCATCGGGCCGCACACAGCGCCAAGCGGCTGCCTTTGGGTACGGCCACGTGCAGCTAGGTAGAGCGCAACAGTTCTTTCCTCCTTCCCCTCTCCTTTGAGGAGAAAAGGGCCTGCGTCCCACCTCGAGCACGCGCAGCGGCACCGCCTGCATCTCTGATGGCAGCGGTGGCTCCCCGTCCGCGGCCATCTCGCCGTGTGCGGAGGCTCCCACACCCGGTGTCTTACATCCGCATCGCGCAACGCCTGGATCGCCGTACACGCCGCGAGACGGGGCCGTCCCTGGTGCAGGCGCCTTCCACTTGGTGCAGACTAGCTGCTGTGGCGTGCTGCGGTGTGCCTGCGGGCGAAGTCCACCAAAAGTCATGACCTTTGCGCTGGCCAGACTCCCCGAGTGGTTGCCCATGTAGACTCCTAATCCTCGTGAGATTCGCGGGAAAACGTGCACCACGAGGTGCAGTCGGCCAATTGGATCGCCACTGTCTCATTGCATCGCGTTGCAAAGTGCCGAGTAGCGTGTCGTCACTGATCGCCATGCGCTGCCTGGCAAAGGGCGCTCTCTTGTCGCCTGCACACCACATTTTTTGCTCTGCACTAACTTCCACAGCCCAACACTTCCACGCGCCTCCCTCGAACCCTCACTAACTTCACAACCAGCATTTGGGTGCTCTGCGTTACGCACACCTGCTGACGCGCCGGTCACCGCATCCCTCTGCCTTGCCCGAAACCCGCCTCGCGCGGTGCCGCCATGGGCGTGGCAAAGGGCTACCTGCTGCTGTACAACGTGGCCCAGTCGGTGGGCTGGGCGCTGGCACTGTTCCAGACGCTGCGGGCCATCGTTCAGGACGGCAGCCTCGATCACGTGTATCCTGCGGCGGGCCTCACCGTCCGTGAGTGTCTCGCACTGCACTGGCAGCGCCTGCCGAGACCCCTGCCCGATGTGCCACGTCCCTTGGCCTCGTTCCTCACCACAGAGCTTTGCCATGCGGTGTGTTACGCTGTGGGACATGCGGCTGCTGACCAAGCTGTGACGGTCGCAGGGGTGTGCCAGGGCGCCGCCGTGCTGGAGATCGTGCACGCCGCGGCAGGTGCGTCCGGCTGCCTGCTTCAATTGCGGCTGGAGGGTTTGGCGCTTTGGTTCCGGCCAGTACTAGGTTACTGGCCTTCTGATTTTACCTCCTCACCGCATTCGCATCATGTATGTAGCCGTTCAGGTGTGGCAGCCTGCGGAATACTTGTCGACCTTGATCTTTGCCGGCAGGGCTGGTGCGCGGGTCGCCGGTCAACGCACTCGTGCAGTGGGTGGGCCGCAGCAACTGCCTCTTCGCAGTTCTGCACTGCATACCAGAGGTGCGCATGGCAGCGCTACCTGCGCTGAGGACGCGCTTGCATGCGCTTGACACGCAGTTCCGCTGTATGTGTCGCATACATGCTGATACTGTGCATGCTGCACTCGAGCTCTGCTTCCCGCCAGAGCCCATGGTCCCGCTCCTGTGCTTGCAGCTGTGGCGGTCGCCGGCGGTCGCGAGCCTCTTCTTAGCGTGGTCCCTTGCTGAGGTGCGCTGGCGTGCACGGCCTTCCCCCTTCCACGGCCGCCTCTCGTAATTCTGATTCGGTCTCGCGGCAGCACCCTGCATCCATGCACCGCAGCTGCACAGCTGCATTACAGAAAGTGAAGCACGGCCTGCGGAAAGGAAAGCGCAGGGAAACAGGAGTCAGGCGCTAGAACACTAGAGATGCACACCAGCGCTGTGCTGCGCACAATGCAGGCTGTGCGGTAAACTTGGTGTGGTGCCAGCCTGCGGGCGGCGCGCCCTGCACCCCTGGCTCACTAGGGACACAGGGAAAGAGGTACAGGGCACTTCAAGAGACATTTGGCCCTTGGTTGTGCCAATGCAGGTGGTGCGCTACCCCTGGTACGCCGCGAGTCTCGCTGGCGGCGAGCCACCGGCGCTCACGTGGGCGCCACTCCGCCTTCCTGCCGCTGTACAGGCACTGAGGATGTGCTGTCACCAATGCAGGTGGTGCGCTACCCTGGTATGCCGAAAGCCTCGCTGGCAGCGCGGCCGGCCTCGCTCACCTGGCGCGCTACTCCGCTTTACAGACATTTCATCTGCTTCACTCACAGGTGGTGCGGTACCCCTGGTATGCCGCCAGCCTTGCGGGCGGCGCGCCGAACGCGCTCACCTGGGCACGCTACTCAGCCTTCCTGCCACTGTACCCGATCGGCGTGGTGTCGGAGATGTGGCTCATCTACAAAGGGCTGCCGGCGGTCCGGCAGCGGCAATTACACTCGGTGTCGCTGCCACACCCCTGGAACTTTGCCTTCGACTACAGCTACTTCCTCATGGTGAGCTGTTTCCTCGTGGGGGGAGTGCTCCTACCACACGTCAGGGATTCAACCGAAATTCACCGAAATTCACCGAAGTTATACCGAAAACTCACCAAACTGGAACGCAGTCCTGGGACGTCGCCGTCGACTTTGGGCACTTCCTGATGAGCCTAAAGGGAAAGAGAAACCTGACATTGTCAGGAATGAATGTGCGAAACATTTCAACCTGCAGCTGCTGCATGCGTGGATCTTCGCCTTAGACAGCGACTCGCGCCTCGTGGTGAGCCTTACTGTACGGTTTGGGCTGGCGGCACTTGCGCGACCAGGGCAGTGCGACTTGAAGTCACGCAGACAAGAAAGGCGGCAATCAGCGATTGGGCTGCCATCAGCCCAATCGATCACAGACGCCGGCTGCTGTAGCAGAGCACATTGTTTCAGCTTGAAAGACAGCCGTGGTGGACCACAATCATCGCTTGGCAACGATGGCTGTTGTCCTACCCGCTGCTGCTGTAGGGTGCAGATTCACGCAATGGTGTGGCGCAATTGCTACCAGACCTCGATGCCCACATGATGCGTGCGTCTGGTTTTCTCGCAGGGGCTGCTGGTGGTGTACCTGCCGATGTGGTGGAGCTTGTTCTCGTTCATGCTGGGGCAGCGGCGCAAGAAGCTCAAGGCGGACTGATGTGTCAGAAACGACCTCTCTCGCCGCCGCGCAGCGGGCGGCAACTGCGCAGCAGTGCTGGACATACTCCAAGCGAGCCGAGCGCCGAGCTCGCACCGCGGCGCCACAGAATGTAGCGGCTGCCGCGGTTCCGCCAGTTGCCGCCAGCCGCGCAGAACGAGCCGGCATCGATGCCGATACCGTGCTCAGGGGACACTTACCTACGTTATCGGCGTAGGGCGCCAGGGCATGTGATTCGGCTGCCATCCAATCGAGCAGCAACATGAACACGACATATGACAGCCGAGCCTATTAAGTGACGACATGTGGGCAGAGCACCGAACCTAGCTCAAATTCAGGTTGCCACAGCATGCCCGCAACAGCGGTCCACCAACTCATTGGGCCCGAAATCAATACCAAATATTACGCAGCAGTCTTTCCCCCTTTCGTCGGAATGAGTGCACCTTGGCAAGATTCAGAGGCGGCGGCCTTGTATCGAATGCCAGCCACTAAAGCCGAGCATTCCAAAGGAATGGTGCGTAGCGGCATGCCCTTGCGCCTGAACAGCTGGGTCCGCAGCCATGGCTGCGATCGTCGGGGGCAGGCCAGTGTCAGCAGCCTGATTGCTGGGTGCATGAACAGATTGCAAACTTGACAGGCATTCGCTGCTTGCCAGGAGCTTGTCCACAAGCTAGGCCTCTTTGATGCGCGAAGGGTCCGATTCCGGCTCCGCGGCTGCGGCTTCGCCTGCCTCGGCTGCCGGGTGCCCTGTCAGGAGCTGTTCTGAGGCGCGGCTGGTTGCGTCGCTGAACTCCTCCATACCGGCGGCCACGCCAGCGGCCGTTGCGGCTGCAACGTCGATACCTAGGGGGTATCAGGGGGTCAAACGACGGTTGACGTAATCCAGCTTCCAGTCGAAAACGTCGTACGGGGTCGCTAAAAAGCGTCGGAGCGTCCTCTGGCCTCGGCAATACCTTGGGACCGCAAGAACGCAAAGCGCGAGCGCAAACTGCCACGGAACAAGCGGCCCGCTTGCAGAGCAGCTTGAAACATATTCCCAAGCAGCTGTGCAAAGTTTGAGCGCAAGGCAAGCGCAGGTGTTCAAGCGCCAGCTCGAAAAGTGCATGTGCCTGATTCACAGTCGCCCCGGCGGTTTCCGCGGCGGGGCCACCCCACAGCATGCGTGCATGCATCCCGTGAGCACAACGCCACAGCTGCAGGCAGCAAAGGAGCTGTCTTTGCTGCAAAGCCGGGCAGTTTGACCCCTGTCCAAGGGCAGACGGTACAAGTCCGAGGGCAGCTTGCGCAGCCCCAGTCTGGGCGCCGGAAGCTGGCAGCCTTGGACGACGTCCCGCGACCCTGGGACCCGTCGTGGGGCCTATGATACC
>JAABUL010005064.1_pt1 | contig 16863 bp, 34 predicted proteins | sample 5559151 | NCBI WGS metagenome assembly JAABUL01 (sample SAMN10711876, study PRJNA513368) | rock metagenome | isolation source: Antarctica rocks | place: Antarctica: Victoria Land, Pudding Butte sud | reverse complement strand
GGCACAAAGGTAGTGTTCACGAATTTGGCTGGAGTGATACGAGGCCTTTTGCCATGCATGCTTGGGTCCAGGTGCGGACCGCCGCCATCTGAAGGAATGTAATGTACTGGCAGCAGGGTTGCTGGGGCAGCGCCATACATTGCAGTACATTCAGCCAGAAGGCGTCACATTTCCGCGGGACGGCACATTTCCGCGGCAAATGATGACGTGTCGCCCCGGGCTCAGATGGAAATCCGGGCTCCTGAGAGCTTTCCAGTTCACAGTGTGAACTTGATGTCCGATACGACAGCTGTGCTGTGTCCGACACGTCACCATCTGTTGCAGATAAGTGCCAGCTGCTGATGGAGAAGGACAACAGGTCATCAGTCTGCAGCTTTTGCTTACATTGTATTGAGTGCAGTAGTCGCATCTCCAGCGCGACCGTGGTCGCTTGCGTCTGTGGCTGGATTGCGTCCGATGCAAGGATTTTCCCCGCTCCGGCCCATAGCTGATCTCAGGTGGCGCGTTCTGCAACGAGACCAGTCTCAATTGCATCTGCGAACCCCGAAGTGACAAGCTGCTCTGGTGGTGCAATCACATCGCGCAGCGGCGGCGGCAGGGCAGAGGTGCAGCAGTTGTAGTCATACTGTGCCAGCCCGTCCGTTGCGGATATGACTTCAGCACAACGTCCCCAAGCATGTTAAGACGATGGAGGTTCGTCGCACATGCGCACAAGGCTGGTGCTAAGCCCGCCGGCTTTGCCGCCGATGCCGCCGTCGCCGCTGCTGCCGCTTCTGCTGCTCTTCCTCGGCGCGGCTGCTGGCTCGGGGGCTCAAACGGAGGAGCTACATCAGGAGCAGCGGGCTGCAGCAGGCGGTACACCTGCCTGCACGGTGTACCATCCGACGAACTGCTGCTGCGAACCGCACTTCCTGGTGCTGGTCACTGTGAATTTACGCACGGGGTGCAATCTACTTCCGCCTCTGGCGGTGATCGCTCAGGCGCCGGACCCCGCATTGCAGGTATAGGGTGAAACCCTAAGCGGCAGCCGCACGTCCCACCGTGCGCGCCAGACCACGAGTGCAACTTCAAGTTCACGGAGCGGCTGGCGTGCCCCTTCTGGGAGGCGGGCACCTACGCAGCCGGAACGCAGGAGGTGTGATGCAAATCTGTGACAGGTTTCGTACAGGGCTTGCGCACTTGTCGCCGCTTGTTCATTTGATTACCATATCGCATATCAGAGTCTCGTCCATGTTCAAAGCGGCAGTCAAAGGTCTTTCCGCAGCCGCGTATCGGCTCCAGCCTGACTACAATGCCACTGAGACAGGTGCTCACCGGAGCCTTATGCAGTGTCATGTGTTCGGCAGGCATGCAGCTCGCGCTTTGCAATGCGTGCCGCCCGGCTGCGGCCCACCTGCAACACCAGCTGCTGCACGACGGAGGTGGGACCTGGTCGCTGGGTGCCCGACGCTGCTTCGCCTGGCCACAAGGTGTTGCCCTGCTAACGTTGCGGCGGCATGTGGTTGCAACTGTGGGGCGGCCACACATCGTCGCAGCACATGTCGTGCTGCTGTTTGGCACGGCAAGTAGCGTCCTGGCGACGTGCTGCCGGGGGCTCTGCTGCCCGAGGCCCAGGAGAGGCTGTGCCCATGGAGGCCGTCCTTACCCGTTGCCTACTTCCTGCGGGCAGTCAGCCCTGTCTGTTCTGTGACGATATCTCAATCGACCCCGAGCTGTGCACCCTCAGGTGTATGCGACGGATTCCGAATGCAGCTACTTCCAGTACAACCGCGAGGAGGTGCTGGACACGTTCCAGGGGGCGAACACAGACATCCTGGTCGTCGGCGACTCGTTCGTGCGCCAGCTCTTCGTGCGGCTGATGCACCTGATGCGCGGCCAGGTGCGTCTCACATTGCGGTCTGTCCACCCTGTGTTCATCCTGCCGCCAGATGCTTCCGCTCTGCAAGGCAACCCGGCTTTCATGGTGCTCTTTGAGGCCTCTGGCGTCAGCGACCTGCGTCCAGAAAAGCACTGCCGTCGTCGCATGCAGATCCTGACACTATCTGGTGCCGCGCGGGCAGTGGGCGGTGGACCAATAACATCCACACACGTACATACATATGCAATATTGATCGTCAGGTATTCAGTCAACGTGTACATGTGACACCCTTTTGCGATGCTGCTCAGGAGCGAGTGGTGGACTACAAGATACACACGCACGCGACGTACGCAGTGTGCGACGCCGCCGACGCCTTTCAGGTGCATGTCTCTCTGTAGGTTCAAAGCCTTTCAAAGACAGACCTGCTGTCGCTGGCGGAGTGCCGCGCTGCCAAATCTATGCATCTTACCGTTGACGACGCCTTCGAAGGTTTCTTTCCATTGATTAGCATTTCTAAACCCTTCCAGGCGGCGCCCGCCTACCGGGTGCACATGACGGCTGAGCCTTCAGCGCTATACTGGAGCCTCAGCTCCTTCGTCCTGAATGCGCTCGACGTTGGCGGTGGGGCGCGCTGGGCCGCCTGCTCCCGGCCGCCGATGCAGGTCCGACTGAAGAAACCTACCAGAGGCGGAAGTATGAGGCGGGGGCTTCAGTCGGCTCGCACGAAAGAGAACAGTCCCCAAGTTGCATTGCGCGTCCGCCATTGGCCGCCCGCCGCAGCCCTGGTTCAATAACAGCTGCTCGCCTATACTCAAGGGGAACTGAATGCGCTACGGCTGTGCCAGCGCACCTACTCGATGCTTTTGGATTGGCGCTGGTGACGATGCCTCAAGACTGCGTGACGAGCGGCCTGGTTGTTCCAAACTTGAACGTGCCAAATTTGATCAAATTTTGCCGGTGCACTACATGTTTGCGTCGACGTTCAGGCAGCAGGTCCGCGCGCTGCCGCGCTACAGCAGGAGCGGCCACCCCACCACCGCGACGTCGTCATCTCTGTCATGGTGAGCACAGCCATTCCAGTGAGCCCGTTTGCGCACGCTGCAGATGTGTCCAAACAGCGCACGCAAGGCTCCAGGAGCGGCAGCGTGCCAGCACGGGACGAGCGCCATGGCGCTGCCAGCTTCAGACGGTGCTGCCATCTGCTCAGGCACGTCAGCCAGTGCTGCTGCTCGATGGCTTGACCCGCTGCTGGGCACAAAAAGGAAAAGTTGCCTCGTGCCATGCAGTCCGGACCAGCGAGCATGATGCGCCGCCAGAGTGGCTAAAGGCTGTGTGTCGAAGCCTGCGCGTCCTGGGCACAGCTGCTCAGACAGGCTGATACGACACCCAATGCGCTGCCTGCTAGTTCTGGACGCGCGAGCACGACGCGCCTGCGGACTGGCCGCAGGCGCTGTCAAAACTGGGGCCACAGCTGGTGCTTGAGCACAGCTCGTCACGCCGGGCGATGTGACACCTTGATCCGCTGCCTGCTGCTCGCAGTTCTGGACGTGCGAGCACGATGCGCCGGCGGACTGGCTGGAGGCGCTGTCAGAACTGGCTGGCCGGCGCTGGGTGCGGCGCATCTTTCTGGTCGGGATCCCCACAGCGCGCGTAGACCCCAAGCTGCCGCCCAGATACATGCTGGCGCGCTCTTGGCAGAATTTCAGCATCAGGAACACACTGTCAGAAGTCTGATCTTCACTAAATGCATTTCCACAGCGCGCGTACGCGCGTAGACCCAAAGCTGCCGCCGAGATACATGCAGGCGCGCGCCCGCCCCTGCAGCCAGTTTGGATTGTTTGTCCTTTCACCCAGCCATTGTTGCGTCCAGGGTGACATCGCCTTCATCATGTCGCATTTGCTGGCGGATGGTGCCTCCCTCCCCCAACGACGCTGCCATGCAGGCGTGCGCTCCCGGCAGGATGTGCGCCAAGAGCGGATGCTGCATACCCGGTCAATTTTCCGCGTCCCACGGTGCAGCAGTACGGGCATTCGGTCACGCACCAACGAGCATGCCGCTTTGTCGCTGCAGGCATACCGGAACCGCAATCGCATGATGCGGGAGTGGGCGGCCAACCAGACGCGGGACGCCTACTCGACTTGGACACGCTGTCGCGAGCGCCCGGCATCCCCGCGGCGTGCGGTCAAAATAATAAACACTATAGTTGCCACCTGCGCAGCCCAGGCCCCAATTTCAGCGGCGTCAACTACTCTAGGGACCCGAACCACCAGGTTCGTGCTTTTGACACATTCGACTTTATGCCTGTGAGTGGCATGTGCGACCAAAGCGTGGCGGGCTTTCCTCGGCGGTTGCGAAAATCATGGCAGTGGTACTTTGCTGTTCTGACAAATCCTGGTGGCGCCAGGCGCTTGGTCCGCCTGAGCACATCTGCGACCACTCACTGCATCTGCCATGACCAACCGTATACACACTGCATACCACACACAGGGCGGTTGTGCATGCGCAGGTGCCATTGGGGGACCTGTTCAGCAGCGAGGACGGCAAATGCTATGATGACGTGAACGCAGCCGTTTGGCAGATGTACTTCAGCATTGCCATGACCGGTGGGGCACGGGACGATGTACAGTGATTGATGCTATGGTGAATGCTTTGGTGACCGTCCCATGCAGTTTACCGCGACTTCGTTTGTGATTTTGCTGACATGAAGTTGCCACAGAGGAGTTGCCTGCCACATGAGTGGCGGGTGGGCGGTTGTTCCTCTCTCTCTGAGTTAGCTTAAAAGCGAAGCCGTTTTGCATTGTTGTGAATAATGCCTAGGTTGTTCAAGATATCCCCTGGACAACGACAAATGTCGCCAGGTTCACACGATCCTCACGTGCATTATGATCATCGTCACATGAAATGCCGTACTCCACGAGCACACAAGCCCGCAGCAGAGGTGCACCACGCACACCCAGCTGCCGCAGGGCATGCCTTATGGGCCGCGCTGCGCGCCCACCGGAGCAGCAGCGCGGCTCTCGGGCGGTGAGGCGCCTCCGCCGCCCCGCGCTGGACTGTCAGCCTGCGGCTGTGCTTGCCTCTGAGAGCCTGCTGTATCACAAGGTACATCCTCACGATTGGGCGTCAAGAGGCTCCGCCACTGTTGTGCCCTGTGCTGCTGTCCCAGTGGCTATCATGCAGACAGACTATGATCCTGCACAGCTATATGGTGATGAGGTGTGCATCTTCTCCAGCATGCGAGCAGCCAAACACGCGGGTATTGCCCCAGTAGCCAGACATCACGCATGGACTCCACATCAGCATGATGCTGGCATCGTGCTTCGTCCCGTGTCCTGCCTGCCAAGCTGGCCTGCCACAGAGGGGGTTTGCAGAGTCTCTTTGTCTCTTTGGCAAAGCAGAAAAAAGATCAAGTTCCGACATAGCCGAAAACACTGTTGCGCTCACCTGCTGCAGGCCGCTCGTCCAGGCGCGCCTGCAGCGCCCGCAGCGTCGCCTCAATGGCCTCCATCCTGTCCGCAAGCTGCAAAACACTTTCCCGCAAATCAACGTTTCCATCTGTCACCCACATGGCTCAGGGCCGCTGCTCCGGCCCAAAATACACCGCATTTGCCGCAGGTGAGTCAGTGTGCTGCTACCCGACTCGAGCAGTGCAGCTGCATTGAGCATTGTTGCATGACGGCACACTCAAGAATCGAAACACCCTGATGCCACACCTCGGCAGGCGCCTGTTCGACACGAGACCGCACTTTGGCGGCCTCGGCTTCGGCCTCTGCCGCGTCTGAATTCTCCTGGAGGGAAAACACAGTGCAGCTTGAGGCCCACGAGTGCATGATCAGCTACGGGAACAATGCAGGTGATGGTCGTATGTATCTAATATATTCAGCACTGGCAAGCCGCTCTAGGCTGCCACTGTCTGCATTGCAGAGCATGAATCAGATGCAGCCGGCACACCTTGGCTTTGGCGTCGTCTGCGAGCCTGAGCTTCCACTGCGCGTACTTTGCCAAGCCCACGATGACTGCAGTGCACAGCGCGTCAGCACTTTCGAAAAAGGTTGGGCTGGCCGGCGTTCGTTAACTCGAGCGGGGTGCACGCCAACATTTGTAATTACATATGTTGAAGACAGCCACATCAGGTGCTCACCAGCAGATGGGATGAGGGCCACGAACAGCTGCCACAGGTGCCAGTCCCACCTGCACAACATATGCAATCCGGAATCATGAAGGTCGCCTTCCGGCGTCTTGCAGTGATCTGTCCTTGTGAACCAGCGGTGTTCGAGACAGAGGGATCAATATATTGTCAGCTTCACAGCGCCAGAGCTCTAAACTATGAAGCGTTCGCCAGCCCCCACCTGCCGATTAGGCGTGGTGCCTCCCGCTTTGCAAACACCACCTCGGCGCTTTGCCAGAATGTGTACTCCTTTTGTGCGCTGCCGCTGACGACGGCGGCGCCGCTGCTTGGAGCGCTCGCCGCGGCACCATTTCCAGCGCTGCTGGTGGCGCCACCGCCGCTGGTAGCACCTGTGCCGGCAGTGCTGCCGCCGGCGGTGCCGCTTGCGCCATTAACGTGGCTGCTCCCTGCTGCGCACCGATATAATGCTCGAACAGGCAACCAAATGTGCGTAGTATTGCAGATTGTAACCCGTGTGCAGGCGCTCTCACCCGCTGCCTGCCCTCCCGAACTGCCGGCAGTGTACGCGCTGAACCGCTGCGCGCTTGCTTCGAAACTCAGTCTCGCAAGCTGTGGCAGCGGGCCCTGGTGATACTTCGCCAATCCTTTTGTTGTCGCGCTCGCTGATGCCAGCACCGTCGCCGCGCTTCTTGCCAAACGCCGTGCGTGCATCAATGCACCAGGCACAGAGCAATGAGCACCGGTGCTAACGCGGCGACAGGATCAATCGCAGTACTGTAGGCTGTCTGTGACCCGAAATGCTCGAAGAGAATATGCATACAGTCGAGACTCTTGCTGAAACTTGCAGCGGGAAATTTGCTGACGCACACGCTGACGTGGTGAAGGTTTCAAAATTGCACGACCTTGGCCGGCCATCACCTGCTTGCAACTTGCAGTTTCGGGCTGGTAGGTTGATCAGGCGTCGTGTTCGGCTCTCAGTGGCTTGCTCGTGGTTTGGAAGCCGGTACCACGAGCAGGGAAGCTAGCTGTACCAGACGACGTTCCACAAGTGCAGCGGCCTTGCTCAGTCATTCACACATGCACACGGGCGAAATGGTCTTCGGCAGAGACGTGCGCTTTGGTCTCCTCCGTACTGAGCGCACACAGCAGTGATTGCCCCGGTCGCTCGCAACTCTATCTGCACTTGTTTGGATGCTTGATTGTCGCCATCATGCCTGTTTTCGCTGTCTAAGTATTCTCACAACTGTCATTGGCACCTCCTATTGCCGACAGAGCGCATGAGCCATTCACAGAGTTGTCTCAGTGGAACCTGCGTTCCATCCAAGTCTCAGCCTGTGTGCATTCATCTGCACCCTGAGCGCCGTTCTTGAAAGTTGGCTTTGTCATACAGACCATTCGAGGCGCCCGGGTGGCGTCGGAGCATCTGAACGAAGCCGTCGACCATCACGCAGATGCCATTCAGGTGAGTACGGCGATCAAAGACGTTAGAGCGCACTGCATCAGGCATGCAACCTCGCAATCTTATAGGAGGCTAGATCTAATGCTCGACTTTCCTCCGTCTCAATCTGCAGCACCTGGCCCAGGCGCTGGAGGAGGAAGTTTCCAGCTACACGCAGGAGCTGGCCGGGCGGATCGCGCTGCTGCATGACAGCGCCGGCAAACTTAGCAATGCAGGTGTGCAGCGTGCGCAGATCTTCCAGCCTTTTCAGACGCACCCAATCTCTTTGTGTCGCTCGACTCCGCTCCCACGCGCAATTTGAAGCCGCCCCAATGGCGTCTTTCAACTGCGTCGCCAGAGGTGACTGTATGCGTCAGCAAAATAGGACACTCACATGGGCATACCATCGTGCAACACGCAGGCACAGAGATTGCACAGGCTGGACATCGCATTGCCATGTGCGGGGAGCACCTGGCACTGGGCGTGCAGCAGATTGTTGTGATGTGTGCGGCGAGCATGTTGACAATTGTGGCCGGCCTCTTCGGTGAGTCGCCATCTATCGCCTGACAACCTGTCATGACCAGTTTTGATGATGGTGCAACACAACTGACACATGATGCTCTGGACTGCAGCTGCATTCATCTTCTTCATCGTCATATCTCAGCGCCTACAGGCCTGCCGAATGCCTTTGTTGAGATGCAGCCCGCGCATGCAGGCTGGAGGTACCTGGTGCTCGGCTGCATGCTGCTGTGGCCGTCGGGCTTTGAGCTCGCGCGCCGGCAGCCGCCGGCGGACGGGCCCCCTTCAAAGCGACACAGCCAGCGGTGTGATGCCGGCGACGGTCGGGATCACAGCTCGGCGCAGGTACCGAAAGGGGTCTCCTTCAGGCTCGACGCCGCAGGCAGCGGGCAATCCAGCACACCGGCAGACAGCCCTCAGGTGACGCACCGCGACGGCTCCGCAACCGTGGCATGCGGCGGCGGCGGTGGCGCCGGGACCGAAGCGCTCGACGGTGTTTCTGTCAATGTTAATGCGGCAGCGCCCGCAACGCGGCAGGCGGCAGGCGGCGGCGCCCCGCCGCGCGCTCTGGACGTGGCCACGCAGCTAGCGTCGCAAATCCGGGACTCGCAGGCGGCCTGGGGTGACAAGGCGGCGGCTCTACCGCGGCAGGAGTCCTAGCGCGGCGCAAGCAGCGGGCGTTGCAATGCGTTGAATCCATGCTAGGCGGGCGGCAGTCCAGGGAGGCAGCCAACAGGTAGCTACAGACATAGCGGAGCGGCAAGGAAATGAAGTCAAGTGGGCACACGAAGGCAGAGAGCTTCTGCAGAGCTTGAATAATGGACAAGCATTGGATTGCCACATCGCCCTTTGATGCGTCACCAATGCCAGGGGCTTTGCTCCCTGTGCATCTCATTGCAGAATTTGCTCGGATACCTGGTAGCTAACGTCTTCTAGATTGGTCAAATGCACAATCTGTGCAATTGCTTGGACCGTTTGCACAAAGTTTCACTCCAGAAGGCTACGATGTTCCAACAGCAAACCACCAACTGTGACGAAGGCTCGCTATCTAAACTATCTACTAGTGTCTGCTCACATCAATCACCGCTTCAGTCTCGCCTGAATTTCTGAGTCAACAGGAACGAAACGACCAGCTGGGCGACACCTGAATCCCACATGATGTCGCTGTGTTGCAGGTGCACTTCTACATAATCGGTCTCGAGGCCCGCCAGCCGCGTCTCGTCCACCGCCACGGTGCCGTCCGAAGGGCCTGCAATATCCAGGGATGGATGCGTCATAGGGCTGTAACGCAGTCATAAGCAGGGGACCGACTTTGACAGACACTGAGGCTGCTCACTTGCTGAGTGCCCTGACAAGCGCGGCCTCGACGACAGGGTCATAGATCGCTCCAAACAGGAAAGCAGCGATGCCCCAAACCAGGTCGCTGCTGACCTGAGAAGAAGCGGAAGGTGGTGGTGAGCCAGCTGACGGGGTGGCCCACGCTGAAGGAGCGCGTCCCGGCTATGATGCCGACGGGCTGCGGCGGCAGCGGCCACTGCTTCCCCTCCTCCAGCTCGCACCCCAGGTCCATCCCTACATGTCAATATGGCTGTTCATGTCATGTCCATGTTCGTATTCATGTGCACACGTTGGGAATGCTGTGGCAATGCGACAGCAACTGCAGAGTCCAGGACGCCACCAGCAAAAGTGCCAAGGTCCGTCGGCTCTGCTGGGTGGGCACGTATGTGCGTTGCACACCAAAACCTGCCTTGCCGTAGTTGCGGCTGCACGGCACACCCACCGGCTTTGCCGTAGATGCGGCTGAACACGGTGCCGATGGGAAAGTGCAGGCCGCGGAACCTCCGCGCCACGCAGCTGCCCGAATTGGGCGGCGCCAACATGCAGCAGCCCTTCCACCGGATGCCCCCTGCAGGGCCGGACTGGCACGTGGGGTTGCAACGTCGGCCAGGCCGCTGCGCGTGCTTGCGGAGATGCAACGATCCGGCACATGTGCACTGCCGCCCTCACCTCTGTCTGGTAGCGCCTGGATATGCCGCAGGATGCTGCAGCAGCATGCGTCACGAGTGAGCGGGCGCGAGGATAGGTCTTGTATGCCGCAGCGATCGATCTGGTGTGCTGCGGTTCACTGCTGATCGCTAGATCAGCTGTATGCAAGAGCCGGTGCTCACATGCCGCCCAGGCTGTGCGTCACCGCCCAAACCACACAATCCTCCCCTGCTACCTCTTTGATCTCCTTTGCCACTCGTTCCGCCAGCTCCTGAGCAGAACAATATCGGTCCGTGTTCGCAGAGCATTGGCGAACGCATGAACCAGCGAAAATGAGAGACATAGGGCTGTGAGCAAGCCTTGAAGGGCACTGTATAATGCTGGGTCTTGACAGGCGTAGGCTCAAATGCTCGCTTTGATGGTGTATGCCCGGGACGGATACTCGATGGTGACCGCCGTCCAACCAGTACGCTGTTTGATGTGCCTAATCGGCAGGAAGCCTCCACATGTTTTGTTTCGTGCCTCTCACTTACTGAACCACAACAAGTATCATTTTCTGTAACCCGTGTCAAACTGCAAGATGAAAATGCCGCTCCGCCAGATCGTCATGCAAGCAAAACGCTTGCCTTTCGAGCTTCTCCATGCACTTGGCATTCCGCAGCAGTCCGTGCAGCAGGATCACAGTCGGCTGCTTCTGTGGCTGGCTTGCAGCTGGGAACGATGCGTTTGCAGGCTGGACAAGCGATGATCTGGCGACAGATGGCTGCATTTTGTTGCAGGATTGAGCTGCTGCAACGAATATTTGCCTGAACTGATCAATGTCAAGTTCAGCAGGTGATTATCAAGCTACTAGAAGCAAAAACTTCAAGCTGAGCAATGAGCAGGGGCTGAGGTTGAAGCTGGATGACCAATGTTTGCGTGGCAGTTCTAAACCCTACATCCGCATGCTTTGCATTTATGTCCTGAGGATGTGGCCTCTGCGAAGCTTGTGGCGGCGAGAGGTCGCATCATGTGCTCGCAGATGCGACGGCAAGGCCGCCCTGTTTCAATTTCAACTAAATCAATTATTCGCAGACGCAACGAGCTAGAGCGGCAGAGTACGGGTCTCCCTGTCTTCCTGTTCTGATGTGTTTCAGAGGCACAATACGCACCGTCCCATCATACATTACCCGCCATGCCATGGGATAATGGGCCGCTGACAGGGCCGCAGCCGAGGGCCCCGAATTGGCCAACAGGGCCACAATCATATCCGCACTGAGAAATCACCCGCTTTGCACAGCTTCCTAACCCACTTGTCGACCTGCATGATGACAGAGGAATCACCGTCAGTGCAACGTCTGATGTGCAGCGCAGCACAGTGCAAGGCATGCGGGCACATGCGCCGCCACTTGTTTCCGCACCTTCTGGTTGCTCTTCTCCCACACTTTGAGGTACTGCACCCGCAGCCCGCTGGCACTGTACATGGGCACCTGCAAGATAATGGCACAAAGATGTGGTTCAGAACGCGTGCGACAGTCTGTTGGCGCACTGATGCTGCGGCTGGCTCATCGTATAGCCAGGATGGCTCGGTATAAACTGCCCACCTGGAAGCTCATCTGGATGGGCGGCCGCGTCCACGGCTTGCGCTCCTTCGTCGTCAAGATTAGTTCCACGTTCGCCACCAGCGTGTGCTCCTGGGGGAAAGCATGACATATAAGTATCAGCACCAAAATCGAGATGAAGTGGTTGTGACCTCTGGATCTTAGGCTCATCGCTAAGATCAGGCTCAGCGCAGGCTCACGGCGCCAAGGTCGCCATCGCAGCGAGTTCATGATGCCATGCTGGCGGCAGCTGCACAAGTGAGATGGTATTCAAGAGGGGAATACACCGAACAGAAGGCATACGAAGAAGGGATGTACACGTGCAGGGGGGCACGTGCACCTGCACGCCAGTGAAGCGCTTGATCTTCCACACGATGGCGTTGCGCTTGGCATCGTACTTGGCCTTGCCGATGGACTGCGAGATGTCCGCCGACGCCGTCTGGTCGGGCACCGGGATGGTGATCACCGTGTTGATGGCGAACACCTTGAGCTCGTAGGCGCTGGACACCTGCAGGTTGATCTGCGCGGAAGGTGCATCCGGTGCGTCAACACCAGCCATGTCACTCTTTCTTATTGTTGCAAGGCCACTGGAAGGCGGTGCGTGACGACATCATGGTGCAGGTGTTGACTACCATGCAGGGGTGCTGCGCTGCAGCATCTGTGTGGCGTATTCTGAACAGATCTGCAGATGCATGCACACGACCGGCCAGGCTGGGCTCAGACAGGGCACACTGGGGCAGGCTGTCCTTTCAGACCCTCGAGTCTCTTGACCCTTGAATCGAGCCCACCTCCAGGCGGGTGCGGCTCTGCTCGTTGACGACCGGCAGCACGCGGAAGGGCAGGTGGATGTTGTCGGAGCAGCGGTACGACATCAGCTCGAACTCGCCGTCCGGCGGCACAAAGCTCACCACCTGCATCATCAGATGTTTCACAATTGAGAAGCACAACGTCGTTTCCCCAATCGGCTAACCATTTACATCGTGCTGATTGTGAGGTCAAGGAAAACAGGCACGTGACTATTGACATCAGTTGGTGCCATGATTACAGGGGTTTCGTTGCATCGATCGAAACATTGGCTCACCTTCTCTGCGTTGAAGCGCCCCAGGTTCACCGACTGGTGGAACTTCACGTCCTGCAGCAGTACAAGTAGGAGGGGTGCCGTCAGCGTTCCAAGGGGCGAGCAGTGCTCGCGACTCTCTGTTCTGGTTGGTTACAGTGGGAAAGCATGTCAATGCATCAGAGGCAGGTTTGCGTTTGAGGAAGCAGAGCCCACCTCCACTTTGTCGTTCAGGCCGATCTTGATGTCGGGCATCCCGGTCAGGAACGCCTTCATGATCATCTTGCCGACGACGTCCGACCGCAGCACCTCCCCCTTCGCGTTCATGAGCACGTTTACGTCCTCGATGATGTCCAAGAAGACCTGCCAATAGCACACCCGATTTATGTTTCATTGCCGGTCCTGCAGCTCCTGCTTGGAGGCATCAACAGTTCTGGCCTGCGGCGTCCGTCTGGCTGTCAGCCAAGCAACGATGACAAGAGCAGGAAGCGCACCTCGTTCTTCTTGTACTTTATGCCCTCTCTCCGCCAGCCGACTGCGCCTGTGACCTGTGAGCAGCCAGAACACAAGCATAACGACCATCGCATCGTCCATCTGTCTGACAGCGGCAAGCTTTGAAAAGTGTCCACCTGCACCTGCGGCTCATGGCGCATCGCCAAGACCGTGCTTATCAATGAGGGTCGGAGAAAGAAACACCTGCAGCGTCGACTGCGCAGCCTTGTCCTCCCGCTTTTGCCGCGCCGACTCTGTGATGAAGCCTTTCTGGAATATGTACTGCTTCAGAATTGCCGGGTCTGCCATCTGCGGGTAGCCAAAGTCCATAACCTGCAGGGCAAGGGTGCAGCCCTTCACGTCCAGTACTTCGTTCCGGAATGGAGTGATTTGTACGAGTGCTGTAGGGAGCAATACATGTGCCATGCTCCGGAGGGCGTCTCAGCCTCACCTCGTCCAGCAGCTCGTAGATCAGAACAAAATTGTTCTTGATGGCTGCCTCCGAAAACTCCTCGAAATAGGACTGGAACAGCACCACCAGCTGCGCACAGTACAACACAACACATCAGCTGCTGCAGCCTTGCGATCCCAGTGATGTTTTGCTGACAGTGCGCCAAGCCATGGCAATGCCGCAGTCAAATGCATCACGCAGAAGCACCTGCTTCATGAAGCTCATGGCGAGCATAGCGTTCGCATTCTGCTTCGTGACGAAGAGGATGTAGACGTCGTGGTGCCGGAAGTACAGGAACGACACCGAGCCCAGCAGCCGCACGGGCGTGAGCGCCGCGGCGCTGTCGGCGCCCCGCACATTGAGCACGTGCGTCCGGAACGCAGTCGGCAGGCTCCGGCTGTTTGGGAAGAAGGCGGCAAGCTGTCAGCATAAAACGCCGAGGTTCGGCAGATGAAACTATGTGCAAGATGTGCAAGGCATGGTACATTCCCGCCAAGTCGGCACCGCTGACTGCGTATGCTCAGCGACATGGCGCTTGAGGACGGGCTCACTCTATGTCGTCGCGGTACAGCCGCTGTATGAGTATGTCGCCCTTGAGATTGAAAAAGTAGATGGCTGAAAACATGGCGCGCGGCGCAAGCTATCTGGGAGCCCAGGAGTGACAGGCTACCGCCATCACGGCAGGCCGGTATCTGCCATGTAATCTACTGTACTACAGATAGAACGGCCTGTTCACCGTGGCAGCAGCTGCTCGGCTTCAACCACCAGGCACGTGATGTGACTCGAGATGACCGATGCGTTGAAACTCTCAAGCGGTCGATTCGATGTCTGGAACGCGTGATCTGACCCAATAACTGATTTGGCTTGTTCAGAGCAGGGTCATACGGGAGGATAGCAATCAGAACTAATGTGCATCTCTGTTCGTCGCTTCGATGCTGTTGGCCAGGTCAGGGATATGAAGTGTGTGATTTATGCGCTGTACTGCATCTCCCTGGCCCTGCTCAGACGACGCTTGCATGCTGCTGCCGCCCATATCGCCAGGTTTTCGCTGCTGTGTTGAGCACTTTCTGATCGCTGGCAGTGCTCCGTTCCCGTTGATCCGCGTGGCACGCAGCGGCGGCCAGGACAGCCAAAACAGGCCGTATCAACAGGGCTTGGCAATCCGCAGAGACCTACTTGGATCCGTCCTCGCTCGCGGCGCCGGGCCTGGCGGGCCCTGTAGCCATGTCCGCATCGTTTTGGAAGGGAGTCGGCACTGCCAGCCGGAGAGCAGGCCAGGCGCTAGAGAGCTTAGGCCTGGGCCTGCAGGGTCGGAATGGCTACAAAGAGACTCGTGAGTTGCCCTGGCAGCGCCTGCTTGAGCGTACTTGTCGTCTGATCAATGCCCAGTTGCATTTTGAATGGCGCACACGCTGATCGTCGCAACATATGTCACCTTATGCGTCCTTTGCGCCGCAGTGTCAAAGCACCGCACGCTGCAGCCATTTGAGGGCGCCAAGCCGCAGCTGGGCAAGGACATCTTCGTGGCGCCCAATGCCTCGGTGATCGGCAACGTCACACTGGGCGACCAGTCGTCAGTGTGGTATGGCGCCATTCTGCGGGGTGAGCTGCGGATGCGCACATCTGATGCATGGTCATCTGATGGCATGTCATACGGCTCCTCTTCACTTCCGCTGTTCATCCTGAGAATATCATGATATGTCCGCAGGCGACGTCAATAGCATCAGCGTGGGGAAGAACACCAACATCCAGGACGGTGCTGTGGTGCACGTCGCGCGGCATTCGCTGGGCGAGCCCGCACCCACCGTGATCGGCAACAACGTCACGATAGGTGGGTGTTGGTTCAGCGACGTCTGCTGCAACATAAAGTCAGGAGAATACCACATGCAAGTTTCTGCCACAAACAAGCAAACGACACACCGCTGGCATGCAACTAGAACGCTCTGACATGCTGGATGTCATGTGCAGGGCACGGCGCGACCATCCACGCGTGCACCATCGGGGACGACAGCCTAGTGGGCATGGGGGCCACGGTGCTGGACGGCTCGAGGGTGCGGCAACACCTTGGCAGCACCTTGCTTTCAGTGCACCCTCAGGTGGTGGCGACCAGTAACAGCAAGCGTGCAGCAGAATGATTCAGTGAGTGTCATCTGTGTAGCTGTGTAGTGAATTATGGAACAACGATGCGCCTGCAGGTGGAGAAGGGTGCCATCGTCGCCGCGGGCGCGCTGGTGACGCCCGGCACAGTCGTCCCCTCAGGTGAGCCAGCGCTGTTGCTGCGCCTGGCCAGTCATGGATCCCACAGCAGCACGAATCTGTCGCAGCAGTGCAGCTGGAGTAAGACTCCTGCCTTGCATGTGCGTCGGCGCGATGGTGGCTGCTGGTGCCCATGCTCATACCGTCTTGTAACCTCGCAACCTGCTCAAAATCAATCTTCTCTGCTCACCACATTCGTCTGTCCCTCTAAACAGGCGAGATCTGGGCGGGGCGGCCGGCGAAGCTGCTGCGGAAGCTGGAAGACACGGAGGCGGCCTTCATCTGCCGCTCGGCGGACAACTACGCGGTGCTGGCGGGCGATCACGCGATCGAGAACGCCAAAACCCTGCCCGAGGTGGAGCTGGACAAGGCGCGCCGGCGCGACCGACAGCTGCGGGATCCCGACTACGACAGCCACATGGGCCTGCAGAGGGACCCGGAGACACGGGAGATCGTCACGACGGCGACGCACACCTAGAGCAGCGAGCAGCAGGCGTCTTGCCATGAGTGGCTGTCAGCGGACGCTCATGACAGAAAGTAGATGGACATTTGCGGGGCGCATGTTCTACCGATGCGGCAGCGACCCTCATTGCAGCACCTTGCAAATGTTGAGAAGAAGACTGCGGAAGGACATTCGCTGCAATAGGCTTGTGTTTAACAGGCGCTGACGAGACATGTAATAATCATGAACGTACGCTGCCAGCCTACGGCGCCCAGAACCACTCGCAGTTTGCACGTCGTGGCACAGCGGTTGCGACGCGGCCGCCGCAGGCGTGCCGTGTGACCACGGTGGTGGCCTGTCGCCGCCCCGATCTGCAGGCGCGGGTTGCCAGGCTCCGCAGAACACCTCGTACTATGTGCGCGTGTATCGCCGTCCTGCTCTTTGCGCTTCGCTGCGCTCGCTGCGCTGCGCTGCGCAGCTGCATGTGCACGCAAAACCTGACTGAAAGCGCAGCGCTTAGATAAGAAATGATTGAGAGACGCTGCGGGACCTCAGCCTCGACCTCGCTTCTGCCATGAACCATCTGTCTGACGCTCTGACCTCGCCTTTCTGCTGCCGTGAACAGACGACGTGGACTTCGAGATCGCCATCAAC
>JAABUL010005062.1_pt1 | contig 16869 bp, 19 predicted proteins | sample 5559151 | NCBI WGS metagenome assembly JAABUL01 (sample SAMN10711876, study PRJNA513368) | rock metagenome | isolation source: Antarctica rocks | place: Antarctica: Victoria Land, Pudding Butte sud | reverse complement strand
GCTGACACCGATATCATTCAGGCCTTAATGACGCTGCTCCTGGTGCTTTGATCCCCTACATGGAGAAAGACTACCGCATCGGCTACGCTGTCGTCTCTCTCATTTTCGTCACCAATGCCGTCGGCTTGATCTCCGCCGCTCCTATTGCTCAAGCACTCCAAGCCCGTCTGGGTAGGGCAAAGACACTGGCACTGTCTCTTTTGGTAACAGCAACAGGGTACGTGATGATCGTCTGCAAGCCTCCTTTTCCGGTAGTGGTGGTGGCCTTCTTCTTCCTCGGTCTTGGTATTGCGTCAAACCTTGCACCTAACAATGTGTTCTGCGCAAATCTTTCCAATAGCACTATAGCGCTAGGGTTCCTGCACGGTTCTTATGGCATTGGTGGCACAATCGGTCCCCTCATAGCCACAGGTCTGGTGACGCACGGCAGTGCTTGGAGTACATTCTATTTCATTTCACTCGCCGTTACTCTCTCCAACCTTGTTCTCGCATTCTTCTCCTTCCGCAATTACGAGAAAGATACACCGGCCGTCAATCTCTTACAAGCTACGGCCTCAAATCCAAGTCCCTCGACATCACGAAGCAGATTACTAAAAGCGGCGTTGAAGAACAAGACTACTATCCTCGGTGCGCTATTCATCTTCTGCTACCAAGGAGCTGAAGTCTCCATATCTGGATGGGTCATCTCATTCCTGATCTCCTATCGCCATTCATCTCCTGCACACGTTGGATACGTGACTTCTGGATTCTGGGCTGGTATCACGTTAGGCCGTTTCCTGCTGTCGCACCCGGCGCACCGAATTGGCGAGAAGAAATCCGTCTTCCTTCTCATTATTGGAGCAACAGCATTCCAGTTACTTGTTTGGCTGGTTCCTAACGTCATCGGCGAGGCGGTCGCTGTCTCTATCGTCGGCCTTTTGCTTGGACCTGTGTACCCATGTGCGACAGCTGTATTTAGTAGATTGATTCCGAAGCGGCTGCAGATGAATTCGCTGGCGACGGTGTCGGCGCTCGGCAGTAGTGGAGGCGCAGTCGCTCCGTTCTTTACGGGCTTGCTGGCTCAACAGGTTGGGACCTGGGTGTTGCATCCTATTTGTATTGGCCTCTTTGCTGGGATGGTGGGCTGCTGGGTTAGTTTACCAAGGGTCGGGAAGAGGAGAGATTGATTGGGGACGGGTTAGTCGACAGGTCATGTCGTCCAGGGACTAATGGACTTTGAGATTCTCGGCTGAGCAGCTGGTCAGCTACCTTTCAAAAACCACCTCGATCAAGACCATCAGTCACCACCATCATCCTAGCGCCAACACCGTGGTGGGAAATAGAATTCCTCTTTCACATGCCTCCCCACTCGATACAAAACGTTCTGACATTTTTCCCATTTTCATCTTCGTGGCTCTCATTCAGCTCCTCCCGACCGCCGATCAGCCACCCTTTCTTGACCCCTGTTCCAAGCCTTCCTCCCCCAATAAGCTCTAGCAGGTTAACCTCTTCATTCCAGTCGTAACTCATGGAGAGGAAATGGCTGTGGAATCGTAGAGGATCGCCGGGGTAGACAGCGAATTGACAGCCGAACCGTATACCGGGGGACATAAAATAGCCTAAACCATGGAGATGTCCAAACAAGGCATATGAAGAGGCACGGACCTTTGGGAGAGCTTGTGGCGGAGCGTCACCAGGTTGGGTAAGAGGAGGATAAGAAGTCGTTGATGTGGTTGTCCAGGGAACCAAATCGGAGTCGTCTGATTTGAGAAGTGAGGTACCTGGCGTAACTGTGTTGTCGCGAGTGAGGGGTTCGCCGAAGAGAGCCTCTTCGAAAGTATGGTCTGCTGTCTCTGAGGTGGGAGTTGCATTTGATCGCTTGTCCCCAACGGGGTCTTCTTGATCGCGGATCTTCTTCAGAGCCTTATGTGTCCGAGTCTGCCTGCTCTTTTGATAACCCCTGGCGATATCCATTCCCTTTTTGTACATATCCGTCCTCATGGAATCCAGTTGATCAATATTCTTCGATGTCCAGTCCCTCTTGTGCCAGTCCAAATCATTCACAATGACAGCCAGACGTTTGTCAACTAACAAGCGTGCTTCCTCGGGCTGTAGCTCCAGCGGTAAGCCGAGGAAGACGTTCTGTTGTGGGCTTTGTGAGAGCGTGCCGATGAGCACACCAAGTATGTTGTGCGCTCGCCGTAGCCATGTTATTGTGTCTATATCATATAGCATGTAACGCTCAACATGCGAGGAAGCCTGGAAGATTGGGAATGGAAGCGTATGCTCTGAAGGCGGTCCGGTGGGAGTCATGGTCTGTGTGGACTGTCCGCGCTCGAGAACTCGATGTTGCTTGACCTGCCTTCTAGTCTGTTAGCTAAACATTTCAAGGAAGTTATATTATCTGTATGTATTGTATGCCAGAGAACAGTCATAAAGCTCAATGAGCATCAATGTTTACATCAAAACCCCAAAAGGGTTTCAGTGGATTGACAGATTGTGAAGTTATTAATCATTTCAGAGGCAACGATGGTGAGAGGACGAGACCGGCATACCTGAGTCCACAGCGGTGGCCACCATCTTCCAACGCCTGACTTCTTGCAAACTTACTTGAAGTTTAGCCGAGGAGTGCCAAGACGATAGCCGTATCCGCGTGGATCCTTGGATTAGTGCGGCGCGTCGGCTCCCGCCATACTAAAAAGTTCGTGGTCGAGGATAGCACCAGGCAGCTCGCTCTGAACGTAAGTCTGTCTATAATTTGACCAGATATCCACAATGGCAGGAATGTTCGAGCAACCTAGAAATGCAGGCACACTTTTCCTGGGGGGGACCAAGATCAGTGGTGCAGATATAAGAGATCAAAACGGTATGCATCTTTCAAGCCCGTCTAGCATATGCTAATGAATCCTCAGTGCTTGCAACACAAGCTATCGCCAATGTAGTAAAGAGCTCTTTCGGTCCCTCGGGACTGGACAAGATGATGGTAGACGATATTGGAGTATGTTCGAGGCGAAGAGTCGTTCTTCATAATACTGAGGAACTTAGGATGTCACAGTGACCAACGATGGCGCAACTATATTAAGTCTCTTGGACGTGGAACATCCGGCTGGGAAGATACTGGTGGATCTAGCACAACAGCAAGACAAAGAGGTTGGCGACGGAACGACTTCAGTAGTTATCATAGCGGCAGAACTTCTACGACGAGCGAACGAGCTCATGAAAAACCGAATACATCCTACTACGATAATAACAGGCTACCGTCTCGCCCTCCGTGAAGCGGTCAAATACATGAACGAGAACATAAGCACCAAGGTGGAAAATCTGGGCCGAGAATCCCTGATCAATATCGCCAAAACCTCCATGTCCAGTAAGATAATCGGCTCAGATTCCGAATTCTTCTCCAAAATGGTGGTCGACGCCATGCAGTCTGTCAAATCAACCAACGGCCGCAACGAGACCAAATACCCCGTCAAAGCTGTAAACGTTCTCAAAGCGCACGGCAAGAGCTCTCTTGAGTCTACGCTCGTCAAAGGTTATGCTGTAAATTGCACCGTTGCCTCACAAGCCATGAAGACACGAGTAACAGACGCCAAAATTGCCTGCTTGGATATGAACCTCCAGAAAGAGCGCATGAAATTGGGCGTCAATATTACGATTGACGACCCACAACAACTCGAGCAAATACGCCAACGAGAAGCCGGGATGGTCATGGAGCGCGTGGACATGATACTCAAGGCCGGCGCCAACGTGGTGCTCACCACGAAGGGTATCGACGACATGTGTCTCAAGCAATTCATCGAAAAGGGTGCCATGGCCGTCAGAAGGTGCAAAAAGGAGGATCTCCGCCGAATAGCCAAAGCAACGGGTGCCACCCTCGTCTCCTCCCTCTCAGACCTCAACGGCGACGAGAAATTCGAGCCCACCTCCCTCGGCCACGCGGAAGAAGTCGTCCAAGAGCGCATCTCAGACGATGAATGCATACTCGTCAAAGGCACCAAAGTGCACACATCCGCCTCCATCATCCTCCGCGGCTCCAACGACTACCAGCTCGATGAAATGGAGCGTTCCGTCCATGACTCCCTCTCAGCCGTAAAACGCACGCTGGAAAGCGGCAGCATCGTTCCTGGCGGCGGCGCCGTCGAGACCGCCTTGCACATCTACCTGGAAGAATTCGCCGTCACGGTCGGCTCGCGCGAACAGCTCGCCATTGGCGAATTCGCACAATCACTCCTCATCATCCCACGCACGCTTGCGGTCAACGCAGCGAAAGACAGCAGCGATTTGGTTGCGCAACTACGCTCCTACCACGCTACCTCGCAACGAATGCAAGATGCGCCCCCTCCATCTTCCCCCTCGAAAGGATCGAAAAGCCCCAACTCGGCGGAGCAAGACAAGGCGAATGCGAAGCGTAGAAATTACAAGAATTACGGGTTAGATCTGACGAGGGGAAAAGTAGTGGATCAGATCAAGGCTGGGGTTTTGGAGCCGAGCATGAGCAAGGTAAAGCAATTGAAGAGTGCGGTGGAGGCTTGTATTGCGGTCATGAGAATAGATACTCTGATTAAGCTGGACCCGGAACAGAGAGGTGGAGACGATGGGCATGGGCATTGATTCACATGTCTTCTTACAATCCTAGAAGTCCAATTGAAGAAGCATTCGCGACCAAGCTGAAGCTTGTGGTTTTGGGCTGTCGGGTGAAATCTACCAGACCGAACTCCTGTGAACGACTTAAGGCCTGTGGTAGTTGGGCTGAGTGCGATGTTTGTCTCAGCTGAGGCCTGTGCGAGTTGGGTCCGGCTGAGCCTTCGCCTCGCGCAAGGTTTCCCCTTCAAGCACCAAACCTTCCGCCAAGTCTGTCCACGGTACCTTACTTTACATATGAGACATAGTCGGGACACTAGGCTCGGGCCTTGGACCATATCCTCGATGTCTTCAGGCTTGCCAAGTACACGACGACGGGTCATTTAGTATAACCTCTGCTGACGTCCTGCAGAAAGTGCCAACGCTGTCGTGAGTTTTCATGTCTTCATATCTCCATCTCATCTCTTAGTAGCTCCGCCCGAAAAGACACCACTTCTCCGCCATTTTCGTGCAGTTCGGATTCGTGCACTTGGTCTCACCCTTGACAAGACCCTCCTTTGGCTGATCGAAGGGAATGCAAAGACTCTTTGCGCCCATACTTGGTGCCCTTTCGTCTTGAGGAGCATCGTCATCTTCTTTCCTCGCACTCAGCTCTTTAATCTCATCTTCACACTTTTCCGTCAGACAGTGAGGAATCAAGCAAACGTTCTTTGAGTTCAGAGCTGGGACGAAATCATCCCAGTTAGTGATGTGTTTGGTGTGGGTCTTGAAGCTGTCGTTGGCACGGTCGTAGAGATCCTTCTGGATGTTTTCTAGAAGATCTTGGACTCCTGTAGCGAGCTCCGTGATTGGAATGGACCCCTTGCCCTTGTCACCTTGTATATCTCGGCGAGCTGTGGTGACCTTGTGTGCTGCTGAATCTCTAGGACCAAATTCCAGGCGCAATGGCACGCCTCTCATTTCCCAATCGTTGAATTTCCAGCCTGGAGAATAGCCTTCTCGCATATCAGAAACGACACGAATGTCTGCAGCCTTTAAAATTTCTTCCAAAGCCTCGATTTCCTTGTGCAATCCCGTACGATCCTCCTCTGTAGATTTAGCGGTAATTCCCACAGGTACGATGACAACCTGTTTACGAGCAACGCGTGGAGGGACCACGAGGCCTCGGTCATCACCGTGAGTCATGACCATGACACCAATCGTACGAGTTGAGAGACCTGGGGAATCTGGTGTCAGCTGGAATTTCCTATTTAGCTAAGGGAGAAGAAGATCGGAAGGTCATTCACCCCATGAGTTTTGATAGACATTGAGGGGTGGCTTTTTCTCTCCCTCTTTTGACGTTGGATCCTCGACAGAGATGCCAAACATCTTGCTGAAGTTTTGGCCCAGGCAGTGACTTGTGCCTGCCTGAATGCCTCGTCCTGTCGTGGCAATGTACCCCTCAATGGTCTCTGTGAATTTCGCGCCTGCGAACTTTTCATTTTCTGTCTTCCGACCTCGTACCACAGGGACAGCTAGCAGGTCGGTGTACACACTCGCGTACCAATTGAGGATTTGACGAACTTCCTTCGTAGACTCTTCCAATGTGAGATGGGCTGGGAAAATTCTCCCAGTCAGCAAATTTCTCGGTCAGTGATCGCTCTTATGACCTCACTCACCAGTGTGCCCTTCTTGCCAATGAAACTCGCGCGTTCGTAGAAATGGCACAGGGTGCTTGAATTCCCATCGCACAACCGAATTCCATTGATTTAGCTTCAGTGGAAGGTCTCGGTGGCTTCGTATCCACTTTGCGTAGTATGGGTACATGACAGTTTCAGATGTAGGACGGATGGCGACTCGCTTTTCAAGGGGGCTCTTCCCTGCGTGTGTAACCCACGCTACCTCACTAAGAATATATCAACGAGGATAAGTCGATAGGACGAAGGCCTGAGGCATACGCAGCAAAGCCTTCGATATGTGCCTTCTCCTTTTGAAGGACTTCTTCTGACACAAACAGAGGAAATGCGCAGTTCTCAACATCGATGCTCTTTATCCTTCTGTTAAAATAACCCTGTATCTCCTCCCAGATGAAATATGAGGCAGGCTTGAGGATGTAGCACTGGGATGATCAGTGTTTTCCTTCCAAAACAGCTGAGGAAGACCTACACCAGAGACATCGTAATAATCGAGAAAGTCTCCTTTCGTCAGGACTTGTTGGTACCACTCCGAAAAGTCTGCATCCTTTGCGACGTCTATGCCAATGAGCGCAGCTCCTTCAATCTTCTTTTTCGTTTGCGACTTCTTCGCTGGCTTGTCGCTGGCCGGCTGAGATTGCTTGCCCGCCTTTGAGCTGCCTTGTTTTGACTGCTTCCCAGACTTCTGATCGCTTTGCCGAGAGTCTTTGCCCGATGATTTGAAGCTGGGTTCAAGGATTCCTTCTGGTTGATCTTTGACAGACTGATCTTGGATGCGTTCCGTCAACTCAGGGATGGATGGCTTTCCACTCGAGGCTGGCAATTCTTGCTTCTCAGACATCGCCAATGTAAGCACTTCACTGGAGCTCCCGTATTGAGTCTACCTGGCTTAAGGAAGGGAGGAAAGTCAAGGGAAGATGAGCCTTCAGATTGGAGTCCAAACGAGGACAGGGATGTGACTTAAGGTTCTCGGTAGGGGTGCAGCTCCCGAGCTTAACGCTGTAATCTTCCCCTAAGTGCCCTAACCAATACTAGTAATCTCCCATCCTGGTGTTTTCCCCCAAGGGCTGCTCCTTCCTTCAGCTACATCTGTCGCTCGTTAACCTTCATTTCTTGTGTCTACGTTCTTAGGGCTCGTTTTCATTTCGCGTCTACCAGCGACAGCTTTATCAAGCACAAAAAGCAGCAATTGAGGATCATCGACAGCTTGAGAAGATTAACAGTCGATCATTCATTCAGGAACAAGTCCTAATATTAGAAGGAGGAGGAAGGAACGCGGACGACTACAATGCGTTGATGCGCCGACATACAGAGGCTCTCCTAGCCACTCCTGCGCGAAAACATGAAGTCGACCACAACCTCTAGCTGTAATGGGCGTCGGAACAAGAAACACGATCTAATGAGCATCGGGTGGGCAGCTCTGCTCACGGTACTAGCACCTGCTGTAACGGCACAAAGCTGCATTCCCCTCGAGGGCTCGACGCAATGTCCGGCGTTCAATTCATCTTCGTTTTCTACCGACTCTTCTCTTACTTCGCTATAGTATGAAGCCCCCCATGCTATGGCCACCATGCCAAGATATCTCAGACGCTGACAGTTTGTAGCCCTTTTCTCTCATACGTTTCGAGTACCTCTTCTTTTGATACTCAATTGAGCCAATACGTCAACTCGAGCTACGTCCAACTCAAGTGAGTCGCCCAGCTAGAATGTTTTTCCGAAGGTGACTAATCCTTCGGCCAGGTATCAACAGCTACTGGGTTGCGGCAGTGTCAACTTGACTAATACCACTAATTTCTATGCTCGATATACGACTAGTGTAATATGTAATGCTATTGTACAAAACTCCATAAAGCCATGCTCACTTTCTCGCTCGGAGTCGCCTCCTCTATGCGCAGAGTCCTGCGTAAGCACTGTTTCCGCAATATCTATGATTCTCGCTGACCTTTTCAAGGCTCAACAAGCAACGAGCGAGGAAGAGATTGCCGTCAATGGCCAGCTCTGCGGCACACCTCGGGCGGGCTATCTCGATCAGATAAGAGCAGACTTCACAAATTGTGCCCTTCCCAGCGATTCGCTCAGCGGAGCCTGCATCACTGGGGAAGAAAACGAATCTGCGAACTGTGGTTTCTCCACCAATCTGCAAGGACTTTGCGGCTACTGCGCATCGAGCTCTCCGAACGCAACTGACTCTTGCTGTATTGGATCTAATGTGACCAATCGGTGCCCAGGTGTGATACTACCAACACTGACTTCCGTGCCTCCTCTTTTTCCTCCATCATCAACATTGAAGTCGACCCCTACAGCTTCCTCGAACAGTGCTGCAGCTCATCAAAGTTCTAGACTCTCAGGAGGAGCGATTGCTGGGATTGTAGTGGGATCTATCGTCGGTGCAGGGCTCTTGATAGGCTTGCTGCTTTTATGTTGTCTGCGGTTACGTAGGCGCCGGAAAGGAAGCCAAGACAGCATTTTCAATCAACCAACGCCCAAGCGAAGGGGTGGTCCTGCTATGGCGTTTTCGCCGCCGGCAGCAACCCAAGAACTTCCCCCAGACTATGGACCACAGCCTGGAGGGCGGGTGGCTAGGATGTCAGCATTGGAAGGCAACTCGAGCGATTCGCCATCATATGGTAACGTAGCAGCAGGTGGACTCGCAGCTGGAGGCCACAGGCGTCACGGCGACACTTCGGACTCTGATGCTTATTATGGAGAAACACCAGAATTCCGGAGTCGGCAGCCTCCTCCAACGGCGGGCAAGCGGAACGGCTCTCTATCAAGTCAGTCGGCCCTGGGAGCACTAGACGATCCTAGTTCACCGAATACCGAGGGACAAGTCTCTTCACCAGATGGTGTTGCTAGCGGACAATCAGAGCAGCTTCCGTTCTTTAAGGACTACTACTCGGACGACGAGATCCATCCCAACGACAAAGTGGCCACCCTGTGGGCATATCAGCCACGGGCTGGCGATGAGTTCGAACTCGAGCGAGGCGACATGCTGAAGGTTGTCGGGATCTGGGATGACGGATGGGCGACGGGCGTGCGGATCAACGAACGGGCGGAAGATTACGATGGGAAGCACAAGGCGCAAAGAGACAGCGGAGTCTCCAATGGATCTGGGCGAGGCGATTCTCCTCCACCCAGTGGAGAGCTCAAAGCATTTCCTGCAAGTTGACTCCAGATTGATTCCTAGATAATTAGCTGACACGCAGACAGCTTGTTTGTGTTTGCCTGCCCGAATACTGGAAGCAAACGATTGAAGGTGACAGCTCGTCCGACAACGGTGCGAGTGGTCCACCTCAAGGCTTTGGACTGTGATCTGAGCTTTATCTTGCCCGAGTCGTCACTTCGACCGGTTCTGCGCCATGAGCTGATGTTACCGAGACTGGCGTTGCGGGAGTCTAGTCTGGTAAGGCAATACCGCCTTCGGCCTCCACTAAAACCCTTGACCATGTACAGTCTTCGTTGGAAGTATAAACCAGGAAGAGGTACAAGTACTTCACTTGCCTTTCGTCTGATCCATCTACATTTTACGCCCTGTATTCGGCTTTTTTGGCATTCGACTATACCCCTATATGTTTTACGACAGCGAGCTACAGTTGTAATTCATCTTGCTTTCTAGCTCATATTCTAGCTTGAGCTGTACATAATGAAAAGCATGGAAACGGAGGTTTGTGACACGAAAGGGTTTCGAACGAATTGAGGCCTCCACTCCGATCAAAGCTATCGGCTGCCCTTATTATGCATGGACAACAACAAGGAAAGGTCTCTATTCGCTGACACTTCGTTCAAGTGAGTACCGAGGTGCAGTACGGAAAAATATAAAGTTGCGCGAAAGTGGATTCGTCCGTTATCGGATCTCAGACCAATAGTGGCGACTGCAGCCCCGGATTTTGTGGACTTAAGTTTGTGGACTTTACGGAGTATGATTTGCAATGTGATATAAATTCCGAGACCTTTTGCCGATATATAAGACGAAAGCTGCGGGTTCTGAGCGATTCCACCACTCCTTTCACCACCAAGTCACCTGGATCAAGTTATCTGTTAACAGCTGAGTCGCGATGGATCCAGCGCCACCTCCCAAGTCAATTCTGGGAAGACACCGTCTGCTGTCTCCATCTGCCGCCGTCAAGGTTAGTCCGCTATGCATTGGGGCTATGAACTTTGGCGACGCTTGGTAAGACCTTTGTCTTTACTAGTCTCTTTCCTTACTGGTTTTGGCATCAAGACATGAGCCATAATACACGTATGATGTGATCATGGTGGAGAATGCTGTTTTGATTTTTTGCTCAATGATCTTGATTGATGAAAGTAGAATCTTTGGACGGAACATATTGAGCCCATTTGAAAGTTATACCACTAACAGCCTCCAAGGGCCGGCATGATGGGAGCCATGACCAAAGAATCTGTCTTTGAACTCTTAGACTTCTTCCACTCCCAAGGCGGCAACTTCATCGATACAGCCAACAACTACCAAAACGAGCAATCCGAAAGCTGGATTGGCGAATGGCTTCACAGCCACCCCGGTCTTCGTGATCAAATGGTCATTGCCACAAAATACACCACATGCTTCACGGGTCATAAAGGCCATGATGGCATCATTCATTCTAATTTCACCGGCAATGGCTCCAAATCCTTGCATATCTCGCTCGCAGCCTCGCTTCGCAAGCTCAAAACTGATTACTTAGACATCCTGTACGTACACTGGTGGGATTTCGCGACCTCGATCCCAGAGCTCATGCAGAGTTTGAATACGGTGGTTCAACAAGGCAAGGTCCTCTATCTAGGTGTCAGCGATACGCCCGCCTGGATCGTCAGCAAAGCCAACCAGTACGCACGCGATCACGGCCTCCGCCAATTCGTCGTCTATCAAGGTAAGTGGAGCGCGGCCAGCCGCGACTTTGAGCGTGACATCATCCCAATGTGTGCGTCTGAGGGTATGGGTTTGGCGCCGTGGGGAGCGTTGGGTGGAGGAGAGTTCAAGACGAAGAAGCAGAGGCAGAAGGCGAAAGGCGAGGGAAGGAACATGGGCGGGCCGAGCGAGAATCATATCAAATTAACGGATACATTGGAGAAGGTTGCAAACAAGAAAAACACAGCCATTACGTCGGTTGCGTTGGCGTACGTTATGCATAAAGCGCCTTATGTGTTCCCCATCGTTGGTGGAAGGAAGATCGATCATCTAAAGGGCAATATCGACGCATTGAGCTTGGAGCTCACCGGTGAGGATATCGCGGAGATTGATGGAGCTGTACCGTTCGATGTCGGCTTTCCATTGAACTTTTTGAGCCAGAAGCCTGGAGGTGCCAAGGGTCCAGGTGATGTCTGGCTGACGGACAGTAAGTTGCATTTCCTTTTCGATTCCTACCTCGTTATCATTTACGAGACATGTCTCATGCATGACTCGAGTCCTTGCTTGAGAAAGAGAATGCTGATTCAGGGATCCTGCAGTGGCTGGACATTTTGACTACGTGGAGGGGAGCAAGCCGATCAAGCCCGTCAAGGAGACTGGGGAGAAGAAGAGTAATCCATTTGCGAAAGAGTGAAAATGGACCAAGTAGATATGATTCCCTAACGTCTAGGCGGGCATTGATGAAATATGTACACCTGTACCCTCATTGCATTGGCTGCATGGGTGAATTCATTTGATCTCGATATGGCTCGTCCAAGGGTGTCTCTCTGCAAACCCTTTTTTTAGACTCATATCAAAACTAGTTGATTCAATCGTCCCTGGACGGGATCAATCTCCGGCCTACATCTCCAGACTGCTGAGCACTAATGACGTACCATTTCTGTTTTCCTTTCTCCTTTTCCAACATGCATCTTGCTCCCCACCCCCCGCGTACACTTCATAACGGGTAAGTATCTCTTGTAATAAATGTGATTGATACTATATCGCGATTGCAAATTTCCCTCTGCGACATTGGGAAGGCTCAAGGAGATGATCACATCGAGGCAATCTTGAACGACAGGGTAGTGCCACGTTGGGCCGGTGGCTTACCAGGGGATGTGACGCTGATTTTATTGCTCGATGTGGTTTCTTTGGTCAATTTAGACTTTGGTCTGCCCAATTGGAATTTAAGGCTAAGTGTTAGGATCGATATTTACGGTAGTAAGGTCTAGATGCGACTAACCGTACATGACAGCTGTGGATTCGAACTCATGACTGATTGTACACTTTCTGAACGCAGGGATTTAGTTAGAAATTTATGCGATTCCTTGATGCCATGCGACGAAAAAAGCGTGAGCTTACTTACGCTACAGGAAACCTCCGAAAAATATTGCATAGCTCCCATTCTGCCGTGCAGCCCTCTCAACTCCTAAAAATCAATATCAATCTTCATCTTCCCACCCTCCGCCTCCCCCCTCTGCGCCTCCCCATCCCCCTCCACAGGCGGTAAACAGTACGGCTTAATCACAAACCTCTTCCGACTCAACGAAAAGGCCAAATCATCGCCTCCACCACCCCCACCGCCTTTCTCACTCAGAACAGGCAACTTATGCACCTTCACCATCCCCTGCGATTTCTCTTCGCTCTTACCGGCGCCTGAACTCGGTGGCTCGACGTCGATGCTGTGGGGGAATGGAGCGAGCTCGAGCACGCCGTCGCATAGTTGCTCGATCCAGCAGACTAGACCGGTGGTGCGGGGGTGGAGGGCGAGAGGGAGGGTGAGTATGGCGGAGAGGCGGGAGGGGTGGGCGCGGAGGAGGGCGCGGAGGGAGTGGAGGAAGGGGAGGATGTGGGTGGGATTGCAGGCGTGTGGTGGGTAGAGTGCTGGGGAGAGGATGGTGGGGATTATGAGGCGGTGGATGGTTTGCAGTTTGTTGGTGTGTAGGGCGTTGGTGAGGGAGGTTAGGATCGGGGTGTATGGCGATATTGAAAGAGCTGCGGTGGGAGGGATGGGGATGAAGTTTATGGTGGAAGGCGTGGGGAGTGTGAGACGTTTGGTTAAGTCGAAGCTGTGGCAGAATGCCGTGGGGATACCTTCTTCGAGCTGTCCTGGAGGTGATGCTTTGGGGTTGCGGGCTGGCGAGGGAGGCGCTGGGGCTATCAGCACGAGTCGCAGATAATCGAACCATAAGCGCGTTTAAATGTTTGTTTCTTATGTACACAGAAATAGATGGACGGCATTGGAGCAATCCCACCTCTTGACCCAGCTCCGAATTCCCCCAATCTCTCATACCTCCAGGCAATCTTCATCTTCTCCTCATCTACACCTAAACCTGCCTCTTTGTCCACCTTCTCACCCGCAGTTCCCACGAGGCCAGGTAGCTCCCTGCCCCACTGCTCGCCAACGCCCACCACATGCACCATATGCCCCTGGACCACCCCCTCAGCAGCGTAGTACCGGAGCAACGCCCCTGCGAAATCCGTAGTGCCATTCTCTTCGATCAGAAGAGAATTCCCAAGCGGAAGACCGGCATGCCCGGCTAAGAGCTCATCCAAGCTCGGGGTTCCTGTGGATGTGGTGGGTCGGCCATCTAGAGAGGATGGGCGTATGCCGGGGATACTGGCGGTTGAGGTGTCTTTTGTTGATAAGGCCGAGTCTGATTGAATGGGTATGCGGGCAGAGGGGCCCGCGAGCCCTATATTTCGTTTTCGAAAGGACATTGGATGCTTGTGGATGGGTGTGTAGCACTTTGCAAAGGGGAGTTGAGGAGCGCCAGAGTTTTAGCAAGCAGCATAGAAGGGTTTACCTAGAACGGGCGCAAACCTAGAACGGGCGTATATTTATTTTTTCTCTATATTTAACTCTTTATTTAACTAGTTAAGTAATTTATAATTATAATAAATATTATTAATATAAAATAGAATATTAAAAATATAAAATATTATAATTTTATATATTATAATATAAAAGTTATTTAATTTATATATTAATACCTTATAAGGCTATATATATTCTAAGTTCCTTCTTAATTATAGACTTTAATAGTTTACTCTTACTTATAAACTTATAATACTCCTTAAACTAATTAATCTTTATAATAAAATCTTTCTAAGAATTAATTTAATTATTAAGTTATAAGAACTTAGTATATTACCTTTAGAATATCTTAGAGTTTATCTTAGAGCTTAGAAGTATAACCTCTAGGTAATCTAACTAGATAAGGCTAGACTATTAAGGAGTATAAACTATTTAGAAGTAAATCCTTCTATACTTATTATAGAACGACTTAGTCATGTAACTAAGTCTTAGTATAGATACTTAGTACGTATATATATTACTTATAACTACGTAGATAGATATATTATTATCAATATTATTATTAATATTAACGTATCTACGTCTTTATCTTTAATAAATAGTAGTAATACCTATTTATTAAGGTATTCCTTCATAAATTATCCGCTCCTATACTAGTACTTATACCTCCTATTACGTTATAAAATACCTTAATACTAGTTATCCTTATTAGCTAACTTTATAGCCTTATTGTTAATAAGTATTAATCCTTTTATTAGGCTATTATTATATATAGCTACTTACTAAGCTATTTAGTACGCTATTAAAGCGCTAGTCCTACGTACTAATAATAACTATACTTAGCTAGTAGTATTAATAACTTAGTTACCTATACTAATAATAAGTATACTTAGCTTATAGTATTAACTACTTAGTCTTCTATATAGATAAAAATATACTTAGTACTATATATAACTAGTTATTATATAGTAAATCCTCTCTTTATAACTTTATAATATATTGTTATAAACTAAAATCAAGAGATATAGATATAGAATTTTCTACGAGAATATTAGGAAAAGATTTAGAAAGAGGCTTAAGAAATAGCTAGGAAATAGATAGAATATTAAGTTAAGTAATAAGTATTTCCTTATAGATATTATCCTAAGGCCTTTCTAAGTAATACTTAACTTTATAAATACCTTTATACTTACTACTTTATAAAGCTACCTAAGAATAAGGCTATATTAGCTAATTAGAAGCTCTTATTCTCGTTAATTATATCTATTAACTCTCCTCCTATTAGATTAATTAATAGCCTAAAAGCTACTATATCTAATATTCTTACTAAGGTATTACTTCTATAATATATCTAGTATATTTTTTATACGTTAAATTTAATTCTTTAAACGGCCTTATATTACGCTATAATAGGCCTAGCGTTATAAATCTATATATTTCCAAAGATATTACTAATTAACTGGAAATTATCTATCTAATATCTATTTATAATTATTCTAGATCTACTAAGACCTCTATATAGAATAGTTAAAATATTGTCTAATAGCTACTATATAAGTACTAAGAAGGACTATAAGTATATAGGTAATAACCTTTAATTAATTAGGATAGGTATACTATTACTATTATATCGCTATTATTTTTCGATTTTAGTAGGTATATTATCATGGAACGACTCGGTCACGTGACTAAGTCTTAGTATAGATACTTAGTACGTATATATATTACTTATAACTACGTAGATAGATATATTATTATCAATATTATTATTAATAATAATACTAGAAACTAATAATAAGACTATATAATATCTAATTTAGGTATATATATAATTTTAAATTTATACTATCTTAATAATTCTACTTAATAAACTTATTATTAATTTAATTCCTTTATTATTATTAATTAATAAGATTTTTATAATTTATAAAGATAATTAGTTTAAAATAACTCTTAATATATATTCTTTAATATTAAAGTATATAAATTATTATAAGTAATTCTTTATTATATTTATTATAATTTTTTTTAATCTTATGTTTTTTTTTAGAAAAGTAAGTAATTAGGTATTACTTTTTATCTATTATTTAATATAAATAGGCTTTAAGTATTAAATTTAAAGTATTTATTTTAATTTAAATTATTTAATTAACTTAAAAAATAAAAAATATTAATAAGATTATTTAAAATTATTTAAATAACTTAAATACTTTCTTGTAATTAAAATCTTATTTAAATTTAATATCCTTCTTAATAATATTTATAAGTAGAATTATTTTCTTAAAATAAATTTCTATAAATTTATAATTTTTATTTATAATTTTTAAGAAACTTTAAACTCTTTTAATATTATATAATATATTTATTTAAGTATTACCTTTACCTTTTTAAAGTTTATTTAAATACCTTTTATATTAATTATAAATCTTAAGAATTTTATTAATTCTTTATAAAACTTATATTTATTTAAACTTAAATATAATCTAATATAAATAAGGTATAATAAAACTTCTTATATATATTAAATATAAATATCTTTATCTTTAAAGTAAGTTAATATATTATTAAGATATATAATAAATAATCAATATAAATATATCCTTAAAATATTATTAATTAATATTAAATAAATTATTAATATATTAATATATTTAAATAATAATATTAAATATCTATAATAATTGTAATATATTTTAAATATTATCTTTTATTTCTTATCTTCTTTTATTTAAATTAAGTTATAAGCTCTTTAAAGATTTAACTTAATAAATACCTTTACTTTATTAAATTTATCTTATAACTTATTGATATTTAATAAAGAATATTTATTTTTAATTATAATATTATTTAACTTTTAATAATTAATATATAATCTGAATTTTCTATTCTTTTTTAATATAAAAAGGATTAAATATCTTATTAATAATTTAATT